>JAABUY010000106.1_pt1 | contig 177262 bp, 308 predicted proteins | sample 5560271 | NCBI WGS metagenome assembly JAABUY01 (sample SAMN10711886, study PRJNA513374) | rock metagenome | isolation source: Antarctica rocks | place: Antarctica: Victoria Land, University Valley | reverse complement strand
CTAATCTTAAACCCCCCCCCCCCCCCCCCACACCACATACGACTCCTCCTCCCCGAACCATAGACCCTCTGCCAGCTTTTGCCACGTCATCATGTCTATGCCAGCCGGTGGATCCACCGCACCCGCCATAACCTCCTCCCTCCTCGCCTGGCCTTCACGTCCCTCCGCCCGTTCTTCCCCACTCTCCACCCCTTCCACCGGGATATTCGACGACGCCTCCATCCCCAGCTTGTACTCCAGCAGTAATAGCTTGGCGACCACCGTCAACTTCCCGAGGAGCGAGAGTTGGAATTCGAATCTCGATAGCAAGGGCAAAGCGAGAAACCCAGAGGTGAGGGTGGTGGACGAGGATATGTTGGAAAGTCCGGATAGGAAGCTGTACCCTCCTCCACGACGGCCTTTGTCCCATGCTCAGCTCGGACGGATCGCTCAGTCTTTCGGTATCATTATCCCGACACTCCCTCAACCTGGTCTCCCTATCTCACCTTCTAGCCCGACCCATGCTTCCGCCCCTTCTGCGATCCTTCGGGCACCACGCACCGTCAACGTCCAGACTCGACCTACGCCATACCTCCTCGCCGTCATCCCTCCAGTCAACCTCCTTCCTCCGACATCAGCGGCGTCCCTACACGACTCAAAGGACCTCGAACGACGATGGAAGCGGGGTCGTCTCCTGCCTTTACAGCCCACAATCGGATCCATGCTACTCTGCATAGCCCGAGAATATGGACTACCAAGCACGACCGGTCTCGGACTCTACCTCGTTCATTCCGCGCCGACGGTCGGACAGGACCGGAGCTCGCCATCGTCGTCAACATCCCTCTCGTCCTTTGAAGAGGCTTCGGGCCCTTTGATCTCGCCTCAAACCTGGTCGACCCTCTTCTCGGGCTACATTCACCACTCCGCCTCGTCCCCGCGCGCCTCGACGCCATCACATACCCCTTTGAAAGGATCCGGATCACTCGGACGGGACATCGCATTTCCGTCGAGCCCATTGTCGCTCTTAGGGGATACAGGGAGCTCGAAAGATCGGCTACACAGTTTTTCTGCCGAGCCAACACCGACCAAACCTCGTTCTGGACATTCGTCCAACCCTTCCACGTCCAGCTCGAATCGCCCTCTTCCCCCTGCCTCCATACATGCCACTCTACCTCCTAATCCGATCGTTGGGACCATCGAGTTCGACGTGGATCCAGAAGCCGCAACATGGCTCGACGAATGGCGGAGAAGTGGCGGCCCGAGTCGGCGGAAAGGCTCGACGATCGCGGAGGGCGGGGCGAGGGAGTTGAAGTTGGTCATGAAGCATCAGAAGAGGCAAAGATCACTCCGCGACCTGGATCAAAACATCAACTCGCCTCCTCGAGTGGCCGAAGAGCGAAGCTACGTGGTCCGGGATGACGATGATGACGACCACGCGTTCGGACCCACACCTGACATCACCCTCGACGGATCAGACCCGCTCCTCGACACGTTCCTATCTGCCGCCTCGGAGTTCGCTGCTTTGCGAGCAAGTCGGCCAGTCCTGGGCGAGCGGATATTCTCCATCAAGGATATCGGGACCAACAGGGTATTGAGCACATCGGGGAGCTTTGGAGTCTTCTCTGATGCGGACACCTCTATCGAGATCGAGACGCCGCAGATCGAGGATGTGATTGCGATGCTCGAAACGTCCGAAGGGGATGAATTGCTCGCGAGTCCCATCGAGCTGGACGCAGGGGAGGTGGAGGCGGTAAAGCAGCGATTAATAGAGTCGGACAAGCGGGGAAGCGGATGGGTCATGTCAGATCAGCTTGACGATCTTGCGAAGCGTGATTTCCCCAGGCGGATCCAATGGCCATGACTGATATCCCGCTAGTCATGCGACAATTGTCGCCTCGAGAGATCCGGCTCACCTCCCCTCGTATCCTCACGCCCCGAATGGCAGCAAAAGTAGCCAGCGCGAGCCTCGATCTACCTCCTGTTCCGTCCCGCTCTTCCAGACCAGCTCCGTCACCGCTCGCAAGCCAATCTACCGCATCGAAACCCGAGCTCGCTCCTCCCCTCACATGGCCCGCAGTCCCCTACGCCAAGCTGAGCGACTCCCCCGCGTCACCTTCTTCCATCCAGGAGTATTTCCCGAAGCAGGAGCCAGCGGCGATGTTACGCGAGACGCTTGAGCGGATGCGTCCAGAATTACCCGCGAAGCCCATCGCGAGCGAGTGGAGACCCCGTCGACCTGTCCGGCCGCCTAGTCCGAGGATCGAGCATACCCGGACACTTAGTCACTCGCTCTCCCCCGACCTCGTAGATCACCTTCGCTCTCCAGGAGAGAGCAGCCCGTCGAGCCCCGCTGAGGAGAAAGATGCTAAACTCCGTCAACCTCGTCGGAACAACTCGATCAGCCTGAAGGGATTGCGTCACCAGAGGAGCGGGAAGAACATCAATACTCTCTGGCGGAGAGACGAGAAGGATCGACCGGAGGTACGTCAGCGCAAACCGAGCGAGACTGTAGGCTTGTTCACGGGAGGCGTCGAACCCGTCAATTCGTCGTTCGCGGGGCTTCGTCCCGACACGATGTCCACCAGAGCCTACTCGTCCAGCAACGGCACCGGCGAGTTCGGGACAGTCGTACTCTCTTCTCCGACGACTCCGGTCACCCCGTCCCTCCCGAATCGGCCTTCTCAGAATGGCTTCGCATCCCGAATGCTCCATGGCTCTTTCTCCTTCTCGCGCAAACCCTCCAATGCCGGCCAATCCAAGCGGAGTCCCAGCATCTCCTCGCCAGTGGCCGATACCTTCCACCGCATCGATTCCGTCCCGACGGGAACCCACAGCTCGCCGGGAAAGAGCCCGGGATCGCCAGCTTCGCCTAAATCGGTGAAGAGGAAACCGGTTCCTGGACTGCGTGGGTCGAGTGAGGCAATAGTACCGAGCGAAAGTCTGCATAGTATGAGGAGTTTCGTGCTGGAGGATCCGCCGAAGAAGAGGGTTCCGATGGGTGTGGCGCTTTGAGCGGAAGGACTTTCAGGGCTTGTGTCTTTTGGAGCGTTGTATCACGGTCCGCTTGTTGTGGTTAGCTGTCATGCTGTAATGTGGCGATTAAGCCGATATCATGAACCTTGTAGAGACGGTACTTCGTTCGGCCAAAAGAGACGCATCGAGCTCTCCCAGGCGTGTTCTGCGAGTTCCTCGATTGGGATGCCTTTGATCGAAGCGACGATATGAGCGATGACTCTGACCTGGTGACTGTGAGCGAAAGGATCATCCCGAGTATGATTCGAAGCTAGAGAGTGCTGTCGAGGTCCCACCCACCTCGGCAGGCTCCATTCTCCCTTTGACGCCCATTCCTTCTTTCCATTTTTCGGGTTTCGCTACCTTACTCAGCAGAAGCGGAGAGCCAGGTGGAGGCATATGCGACGAGGAGGCGTGTGTAGTGGTGGGGGAGCACCATGGTGCGTCTACCGCTCGTCAGAGCGTAGCAGACACCTTCGTTATGGAACACGTACCCGTCTCCAGGAGTAGCTTATCCAGAGGGACAGCTTTGACCACTTCTAGATTTGCTTCCGTCTTGAGTGAACACCCATTGATCCCGATATATAAGCCCATCTCCACCTTCTCCCGTCAGTGTGTGAGTCTGAAAACGAGGAGAGGCATTCACGAGCTCCTTCATCTCATCCGTCGTTCCAGTGAATGAGTGGACGACTCCGCCCGCCCACCCTTCCCCGTCCCAGCCGACATCTCGCAGAACTTTGACCAGATCCCGATGAGCGTCACTCGTCCTTGAATGGAGAAACAAGGGCAGGTTGAAGGTCTTGGAGAACTGCAGGAGGGTGGGCAGGTGCTTGAGCTGTGTCTCGGAGGGGGAGAAATGAAGGCGGTCGAAATCTGTCTCATCATCAGCAACAAGTCTGGGAAGAAAGGATGAGGATTCACCGAGGCCGATCTCGCCGATACTGATAATCCTTTTCGACCCGCCTTCTTCTCGATCGTCTTCGATCAGCTTCTTCAGCTCCGATAGGTAAGCTTCGGACCCCGATGGGTGAGCGTCGATCTCGTTTGTGGATGTGGGGTGGACACCGGCAGTACACCATAGCTCTACCTCATCAGCTTTGCCTCAACTACAGGGTAGATAACTCACCGTACCGTTTGGCGAGCTCGAGGGCATTTCGAGATTCTTCGAGGCTTGTGCCAGTGATGAGGATCCGCTCGACACCCGCTGCTCCAGCTCGCGAAAGGACAGCTTCGAGGTCGGGAGGGTGTTTGGGACGGTTATTGTATGTACCGAGAAAGTTTTGGTCCATGAGATTGACCGCGATATCTTTGGACAGAAAGTTCAGTGGGTGCGATCTCAATGTCATTGAGAGTTTAACGCACCTGCGAAGCGCATCAAGGATCGGGGGCTCGAAGTGGTCGAGAGGAGTCGAGAGGGAGCAAGAAGCCTGGATGTGGGGCGAAGACGTGACACTTTGCAATGGGACTCCCAATGAGAAAAGTCTCCCAAAAGCTCAAACGATTGATCCCCGTCTGAAGTATCTAAGGACCAAAATACCACTTATCCACCCCTCCCCTTAACGCCTCACTCCAGCTCAATTTTCGCCTGCTTCCACCTTACACCAAATCACTGTTCTTCACCTGCCCAAAGGAGAGAGCCTGCCATGGCCGCCTCCGACCCCTCTCCCTCCCTCATCGCCGACTTAACCTCCCGCTTCCCACTCACCGTCCCCATCCCCACCCCCCTCACTCACCCACACCTCCTCTCCCCAGCTGACCTTGCAACCGAAGAAGACCTCCTACATAATCCCGACAACCTCCGTTCTTGGCTCTCCTACATCGCTCAAATCAAGGACCGAATCGCAAAGCTCGACCCACCTAAACCGGAGACTCCTTCACCAGAGGACCTTCTGCTCGGCCCGCTTTCGTCGCAAGTTGCCCGAGAGGGACTCCAGCAACTCGTATGTGTCTATGAGCGGGCGCTAGCGACGTTTCCTACGAGCTTCAAGCTCTGGAAGTCGTATATCAATACTCGACAGAGCTATATCCTTGGGAGTCTGACGAATGATGCGAAGAAGGCACGGCAACAACAAGCGAAGAGGGGTGCAGCGTACAAGACGAACGTCCAGGAGTTGTTGGACGGGGCGGACGAGGCTTGTCAGTGGGAAGGAGCGCTCGGTGGGATCGTGGGGTACGAGGAATGGAAGAGTGTTATCGGGACGGGCGAGAGGATGTTGGGGTGGTTGAGTCATCTGCCGGTACCTTGGCTCACACACCTCACCATCTTGATCCACCCGAACTGTCCGGCGGTGTTCAAGCGGACTTATGCAAGAAGAACATTCGATCGTGCGCTGAGGACGCTGCCGCCAAGTCTGCACGGACGAATATGGGGCTTGTACTTGAAGTGGGCGGAAATGATGGGGGGTGAAGCGGGCGAGAGGGTTTGGAGGCGGTTCTTGAAGGTGAGCGCAGCAAATTGTTCCAGGCTAACAGCCAGGTGGATCCTTCCCTGACTGAGCGCCACATTGCCTACCTCCTCGATGCGACACCACCTCGACCACTATCCGCTGCGAAATACCTCCTCTCCATAGCCCGACGTGCCGCAAAAAACACCTACACCCCCGGAGAAGGCAAATCGCCTTATCAGCTATTCGTGGATTTCCTGGAGCTCGTGGAAAAGTTCGCCGAGGATATTGGGATGAGCGAGGAGGAGGCCATCGAGCTGCATGCGACGAGAAAAGCGGTAGCAGACGGGGAGAAGGAAGAGGACGAAGCGGTGAAGGAGGCGGAAGCGAGTGAAGCGCCGGCGAGTGTCGAAGGGCGATTGATGCGGATCGCCGGACCGCCGGTTCCTCTGGCAAATGCTTCACAGGTGGTCAAGCCTCTCAACGCGGTCTCAGCGAAGTCAGCGAAAGTGGAGGAGGAGGTTCACGATGAGGATACCGATCCTGCAAATGTGCGACTGCTCGACGTAGAGGGTATCGTCGAGCGGGATGGCCTGCAGGTATACAAGGACCAAGCGGGTCGTCTCTGGACCGGACTAGCGACATACTGGATCAAGCGAGGCGAGTTTGAGCGCGCTTCAGCTACCTTCGAGCGCGGTCTCGCAGATGTCGTCACGATACGCGACTTCACCCAGATCTTCGATGCCTACGCCGAGTTCTCCGAGACGATGATTTCCACCCTCATGGACGCTATCGCCGACGAGGACAATGCGGAGGATGAGGACTTCGACGTCGCCGAGACGGAGATCGAGCTGGATGAGCGGATGAAGAGCTTCGAGGGGTTGATGGACCGGCGGCCATTCCTGGTGAACGAGGTACTCCTGCGACGAAATCCGAACGAGGTCGTCGAGTGGGAGAAGCGAGTGGCCCTCTTTGGCAATGATGACGAGAAGGTCGTCGAGACATACCTCAAAGCGCTGGAGACCATCAATCCTCGAAAGGCGACTGGACCGCTGTACCCTCTACATGTGAATTTTGCGAAATTCTACGAGGAGGGCGGATCGAAAGACCCCGAAACCGAGGAACCGCGGAACGAGCCGGATTTGGAGCAGGCGAGGAAGATCTTCGAGAAGGCTACGAAGATACCGTTCAAATCTGTGGACGAGCTGGCGGAGGTGTGGTGCGAGTGGGCTGAGATGGAGTTGCGGAATGAGTGAATGACGGTCGTAGAGGTGGTGCTGATGATTAGGAACTATGACGAGGCGGTGCGATTGATGCAAAGAGCAACGACTGTGCCGAAGAATACCAAAATCGATTTCTATAACGACGTGAGTTTCCGGAACCCAGCAAGGGATATTACTGACACTTCGGAGTCACTATCACCTCAACAGCGGCTGTTCAAGGCGCTCAAGCTCTGGTCATTTTACGGCGATCTCGAAGAATCGATCGGGACAGTCGAATCGACCAAGGCGGTCTACGACAAGATCATGGAGCTCAAGATTGCCAACGCTCAGGTCATCGTGAACTATGCGGCTTTCCTTGAGGAGCACAAGTATTATGAAGAAAGCTTCAAGGTACGATGCGTTGTTAAGCTGACTTATTGCTTGCGTCGCTAATCTGTCACAGGTCTATGAACGCGGCATCGAGCTGTTCCACTTCCCGATCGCCTTTGAAATCTGGAACATCTATCTCTCGAAATTTGTCCGACGATATGGCGGGAAGAAGCTGGAGCGAGCCCGTGACCTCTTCGAACAAGCCCTCGAGAACTGCCCCGCCAAGTTCTGCAAACCGCTGTACCTGATGTACGCCAAGCTGGAAGAGGAGCATGGTCTCGCCAAACGCGCCATGGGGATCTACGATCGGTCCGCCTCGACCGTCCAGGACTCGGACAAATTCGAGATGTTCACGATCTACATCGCGAAAGCTACAGCCAACTTCGGTCTGCCGGCCACAAGACCGATCTATGAGCGAGCGATCGAGGTCTTGCCGGATAGGCAGACGGCCGAGATGTGTAGGCGGTTCGCGGCCATGGAGCGGAAATTGGGAGAGATTGATCGGGCGAGGGCCATCTATGCGCATGCGAGTCAATTCTGTGATCCGCGGATCGAGCCGGAGTTCTGGGCGGAGTGGAACTCGTTCGAGAGTGAGTAGCTTCATTGCCTCGTATAACTGTACTGATTGGTCTAGTCGACACCGGGTCCGAGGATACGTTCCGAGAAATGCTACGGATCAAGCGAGCCGTGCAAGCATCATTCAATACCGAAGGTTCCTTCATTGCCGCTCAAGCCGCTGCGGCGCAGAAGGGTATCGAGCGACCAACCGATACAGCAAATGCCATGGCGCGAGATGCGGCGGACCCCATGGCAGCGATGGAGCGCGAACTGGTTGGCGGGCGGACGAGGGGACCGGCGTTTGTAGCGTCGACCTTGAAGAACCCGAATGCGAGTACGGCTGGGGCGGCAGTCGAGGTGGGTGGAGGGGCGGCGAATCCGGATGCTATTGCGATGGATGAGGATGGGTTTTAGGGTAGCTTCCATGCATGTCTTTGGGCATTGGGCTGGATTTAATATCTATTGTGTACGTTCCATAATTGGGTGGAGGTGGTCGCTGCCACGTCAGCTCGATGCTTGTGTCTTGATTTCTCTTCGACATCGAGATCGTTCTAGTTTTTGCCTTTATACACAGCACAGCATGAGACTGCATAGACTTTTTCTGGCAGCCGTCAGCTGTATCCTTCCCCTCATCGCAGGAGCAGCCGAAGGTTCCGAGACCTTCAAGTATGAGGTCCGTCCTCCTCCATCCCCTCCTTTGCCTCTCCTCCAGACTTATGGCCCGACCAGTCCGACATCTCCCGCCTCCGCTCCCTCGTCATCCACTCCCTCTACTCGCACAAAGATGTGTTTCTCCGTGAACTCCTCTCAAACGCCAACGACGCGCTCGAGAAACTCCGGCTCACCGCGCTCACCGACCGGAACGTGATGAGCTCGGGCGAGGCAAATGTCACGATAGAAGTTCGTCTGAACGAGGGTGGGGCGACCGGGCAGATCGTCATTAGAGGTAGGTTTCCCCCTTTTGGGTTAGATTGGGTGTGGGCTGAGGAGGGGAGATACCGGGATTGGGATGAGTAGGGATGAATTGGGTAGGAATCTTGGGACTATCGCACGGAGCGGGACGAGTGAGTTCCTGAAGAAAGCGGAGGAGGGGGGTGGAGCGGATGGGAATCTCATTGGGCAGTTTGGTGGGTCATCTCACTATATAGAGTAAAAAATAGCAGCTGATGACGAGCAGGTCTTGGATTTTACAGCTGGTCGGTTACCTCTTGAATACGGGGCATCATGCTGAATGTCCGTAGCTTCCTGGTATCCCCTACCGTGCACGTCTCCTCCCTTCCCCCCTCGACGTCCGCAGATCCCAACCCGATCCAAAACACCTTCGTCTCCTCCGCCTCGGGCGACTCATTCGAGATCTACCAAGATCCCCGAGGCAACACCCTTGGGCGAGGCACCGAGATCGTCCTCGATATCCAGGAGGACGAGAAGCAGTGGCTCTCCGTCACTCGTCTCCGAAGTCTCATGTTCGTCCCCTCCATCAGAAAGAGACAGACTCGGCTGAATGAAGGGTCAGAGACAAGCATTCGCAATTCACCACGACTTTCCCGATATATATCATGGAGCGCAAGACCACTAAGGTTCCCATCCCGGCACCGCAGTCTCCGGTGTCGGAGGGTGATGAGGATGAGCTGAATGATGATCTCGATTCTGATGTCCAGACGCCGAGGGAGGAGGAGTTTGAGAGTGTCACTGAGGAGGAATGGGTGAGGGTGAATGACAAAGCGCCGATTTGGATGCGGTGGGTCGGCCCCTATTTTCGGGGACCCAGCTGAATGGACACAGTGAGCCCAAGGAAGTGGCAGACGAGGAGTATCAGGACTTCTACAAGGCCGTAGCGAAGGACACTACAGCCGAAACTCTCGGATGGTCCCATTTCAAGGTGCGTTCACTCGGGTTATACGAGATCTCGCTAACCTGAGCAGGGCGACACCGGCTCGGGCGTAGCGTACCGCGCCATCATGTACATCCCGGCCAAGCTCCCGAAAGACTTCTGGCAGAAGATGACGAGCGGATTGAACAATGTTCGGCTGATGGTGAAACGGGTGTTCATCACGGATGATCTGGGAGAGGAGTATATGCCGAGGTGGCTTAGCTTCTTGAAGGTCACTGTGGATGGTGAGCCCTAGGATGTCCCCGCATAAGCTGATCCCGTTTCTAGCGGACGACCTCCCGTGAGTTGGCCGCCAGCTAGGCTGGGAGAAATAATCTGACCTTTGGTAGCCTCAACGTTTCCCGCGAGACCCTACAGAACCACCGATTCCTGCAACAGCTTCAGCGCATCCTGATCCGCAAAGCGATCGATCTTTTCTCCCGCCTCGCTGCGGACGAACCGGACAGGTATCGGGAGGTCTCGAAGCTGTACGGCAACGCGCTGCGGATCGGAATGCTTGAAAGTGAGAAGGACAAGGTCAAGCTCGCCAAGCTATTGCGATTCGAGAGCACGCGGACGAACTATACGTCTCTCGAAGAGGTGAGTCATTTGCTGGATTGCTGCAGCATGCTGATCTTTCTCCAGTATGTTGAGAACAGGAAGGTCGGGCAGAAGCAGATCTACTACATCGCCGGTGTCGGAGAGAAGCCCGAAGACCTCGCTCGATCTCCTTTCGTCGAGAAGCTGTTCGCTCGTGGATACGAAGTGCTACTCCTCAATCTCCCTTCCGATGAGCCGATGATGGGCGCGCTGAGCAACTTCATGTGAGTGAGACTCCGTACCCGGTGTTGACGCGGCAGGGGTATGACGACGCAGGACGTCTCCAAGAAGGGATTAAAGTATGGGGACGAGGACGAAGATGAGGCGGAGAAGAAGGAGCTGGCTGCGCAGAAGATCGCGTTTGGTCCACTGATCGAGTGGCTCAAGAAGGATCTGGCAGGGCAGATCAGCGATGGTAAGTCAGTCTCAGCGGACGCAGCTGATCCTATCAGTGGTCTTGACCAACCGGCTCGTCACTTCGCCATGTACCATTGTGGTCGGTAAGTCTCGTCCGAACGGCAAGTATTTTTGCAGTCCGCTGAAGCCGAACAGACTCCATGGGCTGGTCCGCGAACATGGCTCGTCTCATGGCGTCTCAAGCAGGAGCCGAGGACGAGCCGATGCTAAATATGATGAAGAACCTTCCGAGGGTTCTTGAGATCAACCCAAAGTCGCCATTGATTGAGGGACTGCTCGAGCGGGTACTCGACCTCTCTGAGGACGACGACGATGATTCTGCCGACGCGCACGACCTGAAAGAGACGGTCCGGGTGCTGGTCGATACGACTCTGGTCCGCAGTGGATTCAGCGTCGCAGATCCTACCTCGTGAGTCCAAATCCCTAGTCAGGCTGATTAGACAGGTACTTTGAGCGAGTCGAAGCTCTCCTCCGCCGATCACTAGGCGTCTCGCTGAGCGCCAAAGGCAGCGCGTTCATCAGGCCCGCGCCTCCAACCGCCATGGGCCCGATCGATGAGGAAGGTGTTGGTGGGGATGACGAGGGGTTCGTGAACCAGGCGGAGCAGCTTGGAGATGCGAATGAGTGGGTGGATTGGCAGCAGATGAAGGCGGACATGGAACATGACGAGCTGTAAGCGGCAGGAGGAAGGACATCATCAATAGCATTGCATGCAGATTCAGTATTGACTGTTCTGGATCGGCTCTAAGCCCAGCGAGGAGCAGGAATGGCCAGTGCACGACGATACGCGGACAGCACTCATGGTATTATCACAGACACACACAAGGAGGTGATTCTCCTCGGCTGGACCGAGAGCTTATAAGCTGCTCTTCGGCATCGGCACATCAAACAGAGTGCCCAACGCCTCCGCCGTCTTCCCTTTCTCCTCCTTGATCAACCCCGCGAAACTCCTAAACTTCGGATCCGCAGCATCCCCTACCTCCCTCCATCAGCCCTCGCACGGCCAAGTTCAAGAGAGACTCACGCATGAGCTGAAACAACACCGATTCTGAAGTAGTCACAACCGCCCCAGCCTGCCTCATCCGCTCCAGGGCGATCGGTATCTCCTGTCGATTGCATGAGGATACGGCGTCGGCGAGGAGGAAGACGGGGATTTTGGATGAGAGGAGGTCGAGCGTGGATTGCAGGACGCAGACGTGTGACTGGGGGTTGTCAGGCGGGACGAGGAGGGGTGGGAAGGGACGAGGACGCACCTCGATACCGACGATGATTGCGGATTCGATAGAGTGGGATTTGAGGATCTCTTGGACGGGCGGGATGTGCATCGAGAACTGCGGTTTTTCTGGGTTTTAGCGGTATATTCGGGTGAGGACTAGGTGGAACGAGCCTTTGTCTTTGGGTAGACTCCGAGGTTGAGCTTCTCGGGCAACGATGCTATCCCGAGCTCCGACACCGTGACACCCAAAGCTACAATCTTTAGCTGACGGTACCAAGGTAGACGTACCTTTCGGGTTCTGCTCGGTCGCGAGCACGGGTATCTACTCCCGTCAGACGTCGCTCCTCGACAACCAGCGACATACCTCGAGGAGCTATTGCATTGTATCAGTGGTAAACTCTCGCAAGGATAAGCACATCTACCGTCGCAGCCTTGACCATCTTGGCGATGATGCTAGACATCGCGTCGAAGCCGTAGATTGCGGAGCCTGGCTTAGTCAGCTCGACATCGCGGAGACGAGGGAAGAGGCGGACGGAATCGTTCCTGTACATCGCAGATGAGGAGGATGGTGTTTCGAGAAGAAATGGGCTGGATCATCGTTTCTATTCGTGACCCGAGTAAACGAAAGTCTTGAAGAGCAAGTGATGTACGGATGGAGGACTGGAGTTTTGCCGAGAAATCAATCACGGGGGACGTGGATGCATAATGCTCGGCCCGTCACAAACAATATATCAAAAATACAAGAATCCAAAGATGAACCCGCGTCCTATGCTCGGTACTCCTCCCGATTTCCCTGTCAACCGATCGTGACCGCTCAAGACCTCTCGCCTCGGAGTCGGCGGGCGAGCTGGAGGTCTTTCGGCTGGATGGTGACGCGCTTGGCGTGGATCGCCGCGAGGTTGGTGTCCTCGAACTGTTTAGTCCTCATCAGCGGCTGTGCAAATAGGTGAGACAAGAGACGTACGAGGGAGACCAGGTAAGCCTCGGACGCCTCTTGAAGCGCCATGACTGCGGACGACTGGAACCGGAGGTCCGTCTTGAAGTCCTGTGCGATCTCACGGACCAATCGCTGGAATGGGAGTTTGCGGATCAACAGCTCCGTCGACCTGGCACACCCGTCAGCGATGAGAAGATACTAGGTGGTGGGGGAGATCACTTTTGGTATCGACGGATCTCACGAAGGGCGACGGTACCGGGCCTGTATCGGTGAGGCTTCTTGACGCCGCCGGTGGTAGGTGCGGACTTGCGAGCGGCTTTGGTGGCGACTGCGACATGTCTCGTCAGCTTCAATGGTGGGAGGAGTTGGGAGGGACATACGCTGCTTGCGAGGAGCTTTGCCTCCGGTGGACTTGCGCGCGGTCTGTTTGGTACGGGCCATTGTGATGGGTTGGGTGTGGGTGGATGGTGTGAAGATGAAGTGATGCTAGTGTTCGGTGAGTGAGGCGGATGAGGGAAGCACGAGAGGGCCAGCTGGCCTTATATACCTGATTGTGTCTACCGGGATTGGCCGAACGGGATCACGACCGAACCAAACATCAAATCTCCATATCACCGCCAAATCCCGATTTGATCAACCCCGTGTCACGTGACCCATGTCATACGGTGGTTTCGCACAGGCAGGCGGAAAGCGAGACCTACCATATTAGAGCCGCCGCGCTCTTCAAGGACCGGAGTTGAAGATTTCTGGACTCCTTAATTCACTCCACCCGAACGATGATCCATATACAGGACATACGACTGGTAGACCAGGGGTTATGACGTGGCTTTGTGATAACGCCACATGGAGCTCCAGCTTGGTTCCGGACTGCTGTTCTGCATTTCCTTTCCTGCACATTTGCTTCACTTGCACAGCTCGGTACGCGCCAACGACTCTCTAAGATGTCCAGCGGCGCGTCTACAGCATGGTCCGCTGCTCACCGGTCAGTTGTCAAATGACGTCCTGTAGGCCTAGCTAATCAGCTTGTCTCTTCTCTTCTATCGTTATTCCTCAACGTAAACTCTCGGTCATCATGATAACTCGATACATTGTCTATTCCAATTCTCCACCTGTCGTCGCGCTGCATCGTCCGCTGGCATTCGACACCACGGGCTCACAGGCTATACGTCAAATCGCTATATCGACGAATGCTAGTGAACGAGCTCAACTGGCAAATCAGACGGGATTTATGGAGAGAACGGGCCATTGAAATACGGGCGGAGTTCGAGAGGAACAGGTGAGACAGCAGTGTCCTCGGACCTTGGTAGTCGACCAGGCCTGAGCCTTGCGTCGTTGGAGTCACTGTTGATGTCCGGTCTTAGGAATATTAGCGATCCCCGAGCACTGGCGCTGGTATTGGAGCAAGCTGAGGAGAAGCTGGCCAAGGACATGCACCCTGATCCTTATCGAGGTAAGTCTCTCCACGGGCTTTACTCCAGTGCTGATGCACGGCGCAGCGACATTGTTCCCAGACGGAACGAAGTGGTGAGTCCAGGTCATCTAAGCGTCGCCTCCAAAGGCAAAGGCCAGAAGCTGATCGTTGCATTGCCTTCTCTCACGGACAGGGAACGGAACGCCCCGGTAAGTCCAACATCCTGATCTGTCCTCAGTCACATGAAGATCTCGCTGACCCTTACCGTCAGCCCCCAATATTCTCTTCTGCAGAGAAAGAGGCGGCCAGAGCGGAATTGCGGAAGAACGTGGGTCCGAACCTATAGAATGGGGCGGCTGTATCACTAGACAGCGCTAATGCATGAGCAATCGATACCATCTGTCATCAGGCTGTGATTGGTATGACAGGAACTCTGACAGATAGCATGAAGCGGACACGCAAGGATGTCCGTCCGGGCCTCAGCATTCCGAGCGCTGAATCCCATTCTCTTCGCGTTCTGTTACTTCCAACACGACGAGCTGGGCCACTCCACGACTTCCCAGCTCGTCAGAATGCCAGAAGCTCCTCTCACCATCCCCTTGCTCATCAGCCCCGACGCTCTTCCATACGGTCTTCCCATTCGCCCTACTCACCTAGCATCCTGGACCGACCCCTCTTCCGCTGGCCCGTCCAAACGCCTAGCTTTAGCCGGTCATGACAACACGATCTGGATCGCCACTCTCCCTTCCAAACTACTCCCATCACCTTCCGAACTTCCACTTCCTTCAGCTCAACCATTACCCACCATCCTCACCACTCCTTCAGGCCATGTCACGCCCGCCCGACAACATGGAGGTCGAAAGGGCTCCCAGCAGGGACGACCACGAGCTCCATCAACCACCTCGTCCCTGATCTCTTCCTCCTCAGCTCAACGGAAACGAGTCTCAGCCTTCTCACCCCCTCCCTCAGCTCGACAGCTACCTACAGCAACTCTGTCATCCGTTACCGCCGTCCCCGAATCACACCACCACCGGAACAGTCTGTCGGAGCACGCCGAGCTGCTGGACCATCTCCGAGAACAACGCGGACCAGACCCGAACCACACCGAAGACCAACCCGCACTCGGCCTCGGTCTCGGCTTGTCTGCAATCGGTCGAAGAGGTCTTCCCGGCGTCCACGGGAAGGAGGAGCACGAGAACTCCGGCACCTCCAGCCCCAAATCAGGTATCTCTACGGAGTCCTCCAAGACGGTTGGAAGTAGGATAAGAGGGTGGACGCGGACGGCGGTGGTGCCTGAGGAGGGGTTGACGGAGCGGATCGAGGAGATTGAGGTGGGGAGGGAGATGGAGAGGGAGGCTTTGGAGGAGGAGAGGGAGATGGACGATATGAAAGCTGTTGAAGAGGCTAAGGGGGGAACGACGCCTCGTGAAGGGCCGAACCAAGGCTCAGATAAGATGAGTGGCGCAGGGAGAGAGGATAGGGTGACCGTGCGGGTGGTGTTGCGGAGCCCTGGGACGGGGAAGCTGGTGTGTCTCAAGGTGGTTGAGGGGGCTGGTCTATGTGTGCTTAGGGATACAGGGTAGGTTTCGATACAGTCGCTAGCCATATGCTGATAGGATTTGTACAGACAGCTAGACGTGATCTCGCTCACCAATTTGGGAGTGGTTGCATCGGTCGACCTCGAAGCGCCAGAGGACCGCGGACCGTCAGACGTTGCGAGCTGCAGCAAGCTGCGACTGTCGCCGTTCTGGAGTTGGCGAGGCCTGAATGTGGCCAGAAGGAATGAGGTAAGGGAGTTTGCTTTATGCAAGGACAAAGCTAACCATGATATGGTAGACCATCATGCTCCTCGCCGATGGGATCTCATGGCCTTGCGGCACGCCCAGTCCGAACGGCGAGGTGACGCGGGTGGTCATGCTTTCGTATGAATCGGAGACCGGATTGAAGATAGCTGCAAGGCTGGAGCTGCCTGGCGAGGGCAGTGTCGGGGTCTGTCGGAACGGCGAGAGTGAGCCTTCACAACTCTCGTAACGGGTATATGTCGACAACGATGCTCAGCAAGCTACTTGCTCCACGCCACATCGAATTCCCTTACCTCCTACCCCATCATCTTCCCTTCACCAGACTTTTCCTTGCCGCCTAATCGCTCCGCCACGCCCCGCGGCTCGCCCAACATGCGAGCAATCTCGAGCGCATTCCCGTCCCCACTCACCCGACCGTCTACTCCGAATCCACCTGAAACCGGACTGCGAAAAAGCAGATCGGTGGTGTCGTTGTGCGATAGTACGACAGAGCCTGCCCAGCCGAAACCCGAGAAAGGGTTTGCCAAGTTCCTGGCTGCACGACGGGCGGACTGGGGAGGGAAGGGTCAAGCGAAGGATGATGCGCATGATGGGTCTCAACCTGCTATCGGCGAGGCAGTGGAGGTGGAGCGGGATGGTTATGGGGAGTGGAAGTCGATCAGGATGATGGACAATGGGGAAGGTCTAGGAGTGGCTGATGATGCGGTTCACGTAAGTCTTCTTTTATCTCCATAGATTGGGACTGACGTAGCGGGTAATGTAGCTCTTTCAATGTGACGGGCGGCGGTTGGCAGTCAAGGGTACTGTCGCTTACAGAACTGGCTCGACGATACAAGATGTTGCATGTACCTCGAAATGGGAAAACGTCTGCATCTTGTCAAAAAATGAGACGCTACTCTATCGTATGGATACTGGCGAGGACTTCGGTGGAAGCAAGGGGCTTCGGTACACGCATGTCGGGTCATTCGCTCGATCTACCGCGATTCTTCTTGCTGCCGACAGCGAAATTCTCATGGCTCACGAAGATCGCCTGACCACCCTTGATCTGCAACAAGTAGACAAGCAAGAGCGATACATATTGCCTATCGGGCTTTCAGGCGAAGCAGAGAGCGGGAATATCAGCATGCTTGGGCCGCTGGATCTGGATTCGGTCTTCGTGGCAGATCGTCAGTCCCCAGCGTTCCGGTTCCATGTGCTGATGAAGCACAGGGAGAGGCACGGTGGGCAAGCAAAAATTACTCGACGTATTGCAAGGAGTCCCTTTTACCGGTGAACAATCCGTCGTCGCAGATCGCCTCGACTCTCCCGTAACCAGCATGCGAGTCATCGAATGCGCTGAACGCCAGTACCTGGCTGCGGGGGACGAGGATGGCGTGATACGGATCTGGAGTGTAGAGTGAATTTGTCGAAGCTCGCTTGGGACATGGCTGATTTCGCAGACCATTGGAGCTATTGGGATCTTGGACACTTTTCGCCGATCCAGTACAAGCGATTGCGCTGCTTGATGTCCCACAAGCTGGCATCTTACGCGATTGCGCGCTCTGTACTTCACGGGATGGAACTATTGGGATCATCTCGCTCAAGGAGATGGATCAGCTTTTCCTGATCCCGGCATCCCGCGCACCGCTTCGACGGATCTTCCTTGGCGGGAAAGACGTACTTCTGGCTTATGCCAACGGCAAGGCGAGGGTTTGGAATGTCGAGACGTGCGAGTTTCGGCGGTCCACTGGGCTTGACGCGGGAGAGGATATGCTACAGTCAGGAGATTGGGCTGAGCTGTATGTCAATCCGTCTTGCCAAAAGTGCTCTGACCGTCCGCGCAGCAGCCTCCTGGAAGAAGGTGGATTCGGCGCTGAGTCGGCGATATCAGCTGCGGTCTCGCAGTTACCTGAAGCTTCGGATCTAGGTATGTTCGAATAGAGCAAACATGGAGAAACTGAAGCCATGCAGCCCGCATGCTCCTGCTCGATCTCAGACGCCTCGGCCGTTGGCTGGCCACGCCCCGTCCAAGCGCAGGACCGAGTCCGCTGGACCCGCTGAGGACCTTGCTCTCGATGTGTCTGACCTTCGGACTAAACGCGGAGATCGACGAGATTTGCGCACACGATCTGGGCATTTTGAGACCGGAAGTTGGATTGATGATTGGCAACATATCGTCCGCACACGAGAATTATCAGGTATGGCATGCTGATTGCGAATACAATAGTACCGAGACATCTCTCCCTCACGCTACCGGAGAAGCTGTATGGCGCGTCTCCGCGGAAATGACGGGCATAAGGCAACTTCTCATTGTCTCCCTGCTCCGGCCATTCCTCGATTCACCAGGTCAGTCGATACCCGATTAAGGCGCCAGAAGCTGACTGTCGCCGCAGACTCCGAGCTTTGGGCCGCAAAGGCAATCGCACAGTATAGCACATGCCTGCCTTCAGGTGCCATCGAGCCAGACCTCGAATTCTTCGCGAAGTATTACCTGGATGCTGCGGGTAGCTATCGGCCGTTCGTAGTTCAGAGCTGACGCTTGACAGCCGACGTACACCAAGCTGCCAAGATGCTGTTTGCGGCGCGATTGGACAGGATGTCCGAGGTTGAGATTGAGCGGGTTATCAGCGCTCGGCAAGCTGATCGTGAGTGTTTACGGACGATTCTTTCTCGAGTTGACGAAGCCTGTAGTGCCAGTATTCCATGTCGTTCCGGAGCGGTATAGCGAGGCGTCTGTCCTTGCTCTTACCATGGTTGGTGCGATGGCGCTGCACAAGTACCAGTCTATCAACCCGAAGTAAGCCCCTCAGCTTCCTGGTGCTGCAAATCCTGACCCTTGGAAAGCGCACTGAAATCAGTGTCCAACTCCCTTATCCTCTACGTGAATGATCCAAACTGCCCGCACCTTCCCCTGGCCATCGAGCTTTGCTCGAAGGGATTCTCCACCTGGCAGACCTTCATCGACCCAATGGAGCTCCTCCGCCGCCTCTCCCGCCTTGCGACCCATACAACCACCCATGCAGCTCAAGCTCGTCTCGCCGTTCTCCACGTCGCATCAAGCAATCCAGCCTTGTTCATGTCGACACTCTCGATGGACATCCTCAATTCCCAATCAGCCGAAGGACGTAATAGCATCATGAAGCTGTGCGTGTTTATGGCGAGGAAGAAGCCGGAAGTACTGGAGAATGGGTTGCCGAGGATCGCGGAAGCAGTGGTGAAGAGCCTGGATCCGAACGTGGGGAAGATGAGGGATGATGTGTGGCAGGCGGCGACGGTGATCTTGAATGAGCTAGTCCTGGTGTAAGTGTTGCTTTTCCAGTCATTTGAACTAGCTGATCCGCTCGTTCAAGCTTCTCGACGATCGACTTTCACAGCGGCACTCAGCGGCTAGCAGTCGGTACTCATGAGGGTGCCGTAATTATGTAGGTCTTTGTTCTCTCTGCAGAGCTTGTGACTCAAGTCGTACCAGGTACGACCTTAAGACCGCTTCTCGCCTATACGTCCTTGAACCGCATCAATCACCCGTCTCATCCGTGACCTTCGCCCCCGATGGCCGTCGACTAGTCACTGTCTCCCTTGCAGAAGGCTGCGTGACAGTTTGGAAGGTCGGCAGCAGTCTCAGTGGCTTCTTCAACGTCGGCGGGCCTCCTCGGCAGGGTACGCTGAAGGGCGGTCCGTTCAAGCGGATCGAGTTTAAGCGGGCTGACGAGGGTGACGTGTCCCTTGCGAAGACTGTCGGCAGGACTGATCGGTTGTTGCAGGCCCGATCGAGGAGATGAGCGCGCTGAGCGATGTCAAGGTGGAGTGGCCTGGTGCAAGGCAGGCTAGGGTGATGATAAGGGAGACAGCTTTGACGTTTGAGACGTGAGATGCCTTTTGCGAAGTGGGTTGCTGGCAATGCCACAAAGCTACGTAGAGCGTAGCTTGCCACGTGAGCGGGACTCGCTGGAAGGCTTTGGATGTGGACTTTTCCATCGCGTAATTCATCCTCTGTTAATTTTTGGAGTTGGTACGGACATCGGCAAAGGAAGTAGGGGCGCTGGGAGGGCGAAGATGTTGTTCATCACGCTCATAGCCAGATTTGGCTGGTCAGTGACTCTTCCCTTTCTCCAGTCGAATCACCCGACTGATTGCCATTCCAGCAATATATGCAGCTTCCTCTACCCCGCTTACGCCTCGTACAAGGCCTTGTCCATCCACCCGCAATCCGATCCTGTGGCAGGGCAGCAGGTGGAGAGATGGTTGATGTATTGGGCCGTCGTGGGGACTTGGACGGCGGTTGAGGCTGTCGTCGGCTGGACGTTTACTTGGTGAGTCGGCTAGCTGTCTTTTTACCGAGACGTGGATCTCCTCCGCTGCGAAATTCCGCTTGGGATCATGAGTCTGGTGACGGAGAGCTGGGTCAAGAGGGGAGCTGACACTCCTTTGTAGGCTACCGTTTTACTCCCTCATCAAGACTTGTATCTTCCTCTACCTCTCACTCCCACAATCAGAAGTGCGCACTCACTCGTGTGTCCAGCTCTTACACTTGCTGACAATACCAGGGCTCGTCATACATCTACCGAACTCACCTCGCGCCCTTCTTCAACGAGCATGAACCCGATATCGATGCTTTCCTGGCGAGTCTCCGAACAAGGGCGGGTACGGCTGTGGCTGGTGGCGTAGCTTGGCTATGGGACAAGGTCAAGTCGCAGCTCAACGTGTGTCATCCATCCCGAGCTTGCCGGTTGCCACCATGGTCGCTGATAGGAGAAAAGGTTGCATTGCCGAATCAAGGGGGACAGGGCGATCGTCAAGGCGATCAAGTCGCTGCTGGTCTACATCAACCGCCGAGTCTGCAAGATCCGGCTTCGGGCGCAGTGCAGCAGCTGTACGGGTTCGCATCTCGCTACGCAGGGCAGTGAGTCTCTTCATACACATTCTTGTGAGATCACGAGCTGATTTGCCAATGCCCAGCTACATGCCACTAGCCGTCTCCGCCCTCTCCGCCGCTGCCGCCTCCGCCAACCGATTCGTTCCAACCCGGTCGACATCGGCAACCGTGCCAGGCGAACGCGCTGAGCAAGTCCCCGAATCCATCGAGATGCCCGTCCCTATGCCCACTCCCTCCCCTCGCTCCGGCTCCGAATCATCCCTCCGATCGCGCACCTACCTCCAAGCGCAACAACAAGCGGGACTCTCCGCGGGTAGATTCTCGATGAGCTCGCAAGGTAGATCCGTATCCACGCCGAGCGGACGGATCTCGGCGCATAGCTCGGATGAGTCGATGGCGAGTGGGAATGGGAAGGACACTAAGTGGAATGGGGAGATGAGTTATGAGCAGATTGGAAGGGATGAGGCGGCTGATATTCCCCCGAGTGGAGTTAGGCCGGGGATCCAGAAGAGGAGATCGAGCTGGTGGGGATGGGGTGGCGGGGCGCCGGGGGAAAGGGATAAGGCGGAGTGAGGGGGTCGTGCTCTCGGGTCTGGTTGCGGGGTTCTGTCAGTTCGGGAAGAAGGTTTTTTTGTATGGTTCACATGTATGTACAGTATGATTGACTATCCATGTATGTGAGGAGTATCTGAGCTATGAGCTGGCTGGTTGAACAGTCAGATTCCCTCTTGGTGTGCGCGCGTACTGCCCGAGCTATAACGTCCAAATGATGCATGACCGACAGTGCAGAAAGTAACAGCATCAAGCTAGCGAAAAGACAACGTGATCGAGCTACAGGCCGTAGTCCTTGCAAAGACGAAAACATGGGGACGACATTCCTCACAGGCAGTTTTGGGGTATCACAGTGTGGGGATACTGACGAAGCGGAAGCATGACCGCAGATATCGTCCAAGCTGGTCGGGACTGGGTGTGTATGTGATGTGGTGTTGTGGATGCTTTTGGGTCGTAAAGGTCGTGACGTGTTTGAAGCGACAAAATACATTGATTTACAGTCGATGCCGAGTGTGGGTCGAGAGTGTCGAAGCCAGGTGTGGGTCGGAGCCCTCACTTCGCCGCGAGGGAGGGCGAGTGCTGGGAGATCCATGCTCGAGGATCGTTGAATGGCGGAGGGGATGCCTTCGGAGTATTGGCGGTGTTTCCCATTGCTACTGGCGGGAAGCCGAATGCGTCTTGGAACGAGTCGTACTGCTGCGTCGGCGTCGCAGTTTTTCGCGGTGAATTGGACGAGGTGGTCGAGTAGAAGGGATAGGCGGACGGGGAGACGTGGCCGGACATCCCGGGAAGAAAGGACGGTCTTGAGTATACTGGTTCTTCCACGGGAGTCACCGCGGGTGACTGGAAGAAGCAGAACTTGTCGAGCTGCGCCGCGTCAGCGAGGATCACATGAAGGCGGTGGGGATCCACGAATTCCTGATAGCTGTTGCTAAGCATCTTGTAGCTATTCGGCGTTGTGTTTCGGCCCCGCTCCTCCGGGTCGACTTCGACGGCGATGTTGGACAAGTCGGGCGTCGAGTCGCTGCTGATTGTACACACCGGTGAGGATTCGCCTGTCGACGCGGGTGATGGCGAGGGCGACATCGATTCAGCAGGAAGATTGTGCATACCAGGAGACGGTGGGGACGAGAGGTTCGACGAGGGAGGAGTGATCAAACCGGCATCATCGGTCATAAGCGCTCGCAGGTCGCCAGTAGAGCGCTTGAAAGAAATTGGTCGAGTTTCGGGAGATGAATCTTGGCTACTCCCGGGACCCACCGCTGGTGACCTAGAGCCGGCAGCCACGGGAGTCGACTCGCCATCGGTGGACGCTGACGTCACACTGGAGTCGACCTTCTGCATCACCGCTGAGAACGAGTCCCAACCACCGGTCTCGCCCGACCAACTGGACCGTCTGTCGTGTACAATATCGCTGATTGGAGGGGAGAGCGTCGCGTTTTGGCCGCCGACAACGCTCATCGGGTCCTGGGAGACCTGTGAGGGTCCATGCGAGGTAGCCAGGACGAGCGGAGGCTGCCCAAAGTTCGGTACATCGAGGGACTGCTGATTTGGCGGAGACTGCGGTGGGGAAGGGGCGCAGTACCTGGATAAGTACAAATGCGTATGCACGTCGGGCAGGGCAGGCGCAATGAAGGACGATGGCGGCGCGGACGGCACTGGCGACGCTGAGCGGGACGAAACTTCGCTCAAATGCGCTGCAAGCTTCGGGAAGATCCAGCTACGCGGGCCCGTCGCCCTCGAGGCGTCCGACACGCCGAAGGCATTGTTGATCTTCGACGCTGGGGAGACGCTTCGGTTGTGCCGGATCCCCGGAAGCGACGACGATGCGGCATCGTTTAGTCTCATGAAACCGCCGCCGAATGCCGCTGGTCCTGACGGCTTTGTCGCTCGCTTCGGTGCAGATGTGCTGAACGTGAACGTGTAGTTCTCCCCGTCGTTGGAATCCCACCATTCTCGCCCATTGGCGGTGTAGCGAATACACGTGAGCAATTTCCGCTCGTCGAGCTTCCGCTTGTAGTCCTCGAGCTTGATGGAGAAGCCGAAGCGGTCCCAGCCTTCGTCGCCAGTGGTGGCGGGGGGGATGTGGCAGACGTGATTGCCAGATACCTCGGAAACCGTTCTGCGGGGGTCAGCGACTTTTAACGAAGGAAGGGAAACCTTCAGTGAAGGGGAAGTAAACTCACTGCCAGTGGTCCAAGGTGAACCTCACTGCCACCGATTTCTGAAACGAAATGTTCCGCACAATGACCGACCCTCGTAGACTTAGCGGTCCTATCCCGTTGACCAGCTCCGCCCTCTCCAAGACGACGTGCTCGTTCAACAATGATCCCCTCGCATCCGGAGCAAAGTCCACTCTAAGTCTCGGCACCCTGCTTCCTCCCTCCAGCACTATCCTCTCCGCTTCATCCGCGGCGCGTGCGGCGGCGTTCCTCCGGGTGCGGAACTGTACGAAGTCAGACGCATCGGTGTCGACTTCCGTCTCCGTCTCGGTGAGCAGTGCCGCCTGTTCCGGATCGGCCGCTTTGCCAACTGCAATAGGCTTCTGTTCGCGAAGGAAGAGGACGACGCTCTCCAGAGCCGCACCGTCGTCTTCCTCCTCTCCAGCGAAGCGTACGCTCTTCGATCGCTCCTCCGGAAAGCCGCGTTCCCGCTCGTCCTCAGGGGTAGTCGGTTCGGATCCATCGCCTTGCCGAAAGAGATCAGGAGTGGACATGGAACGAGCTTTGAGGGAGGGTTTGACGATCTCTCCGGATTTCTTCCGGATCATGCTGGCGGTGGGACGGACGGGCTGGGAGGAGATCACTCGATGGTGGTTAGCATTTGGAAGGTGAGTTGCGGAAGCGGAGGAGGAGAACTTCATCGGTAGAGAGCCGGTGGTCTCATTCCCACGATGATGTCCTTGAGACGACGACCGCCGACTAAGAAATGGAGGGCGTGGAGGGGAGAGTGCGGACCGGTGTGGGGGATGAGAGAAGCTGGGTTTATGGGGAGATTCGAAGGATTGGAAAGGGTCACTGCGGATGTCCTCGTGGTGCGCAGTTCGCCCTAGCGGCAGGTCGTGTGGCTCGTCCGCAGGTGTCGAGGGGAGGGGAGAGTCGACCGTCGATGTGGAGCTAGGGATGTCCTGTGCGTCCCGCTGCGTCAATGCCTTTGTAGGGCTTGGGTGAAGGTGAAGGCCGAGATTTCCGCCGCTACTCCCGCTCGGCAATCCCGTCAATCCTTGCAAGGGCTTGTCTGCGCTTGGTCGTCGAGGCATGCCCTCCATCGGCCGTGAGGAGGGGAAGGATTGGTAGGTAGAGCTAGATTGTCTCGATACTGCAGGGGACATCATGCGGCGGGGAGTGGGGCTGCCGGATTGATTCGATGAGGACCGCCGAGGTATGCCAGGCATCGGACCGGTCAGAGAGCTCGGACCAGCTTCGACCTGCTCGAAATGCGTTGGAGGGGTGAGGTAGCGTTTCCGGAAGGCGTGCTTCTCGGTCGGGGAGGGAACCGGAGAGGTGGGTTCAGCGTAGGGCATAGTGAATGTCTGGGTGATCATGGTGTCAGCAGGTACGTTGGTATGGGGATGCGAAGTGGAGCGGATCAAAAGAATGCAGGAGGTAGAGGGGAATGACCGAAATGAAGGTTGAGTGAAAGGATAGGAAGCCTCGACAGGGAAAATAAGACGCGTTCCGCAAGCTTTCCGGTACGTAGCCCTTAATCTAGGCGAGGCTCAATAAACGGTCGTGACATTGATGTCAAAGGCGACAAGCTTGGTCGTGCTTCCAAAGAGGATAGCGAAAGCAGCAACGACGGGCAAACCAATTCGCCCAGCGGATAACGAGCAGGTGGAGGTGCCTCGACGATCCTTTGATCCCCGTTCGAAAAAGGAGGTCTGTGACTCACGTCGGCCAGGTCAAGCTCGTCAAAGGTCGTAAAGTTTCCGAATGGAGCTGAAATTGGTGTCAGAGATGATCAAGTAAGCAAGAAGCGGAAGGAACACAGCGCAGGAGACAGTCAGAAGCCAAGCTGCCCCAAAGATGAGACTGGAGAATCAGCCAGCGGGATGGGGCTGCGCGGCTGACCCCATTATTCGGGCTTGTCTTCCGAATCCTCGGTAGCCAAACAATAAAGCAAGGTGATGAAAGGATGTGTACGGGATGGATCGGCGTGTGGCAAGAAGGATGTGGGAAAGATCGTCGGTGGAGCGTGGGAGGTGCGAGCGGGAGTGCGGAAGCAGATAAGGGGGCGAAATCGGATGTGATGGAATGGTGTAGATGAAAGCCGCAGAAGGTAGCGAGCATGGAGCAGTAGACGCCCGACATCCTCAAATGCAGATAAGGAGTCTGTACTCACCGTAACGCTGAGTCCAAGGTATCCGGGCTAGAAATCGTCCATGTATCCTCTGGTGAGATTAGGCGAGTGGGTTGACGGCTCAGAAGGCTGAATTCGCGATACAAGATGAAAAATCGTGCCGACTCATCAGGTGAGGGTATGTGCGAGGGTATGTGATTGAGATATGCGCAGGGATGAAGCATAGATGACAAGTCGAGGCGGCGAGGACGGCGAAGCGGCGAGATGGACGGAGACGAGCGGATTATGGAAGAAAGCAAGATCAGCTGCGTCGCATTTTGAATTCGAACGAGACGTGGGAGTGATGGCCCACGTTGACCGAGAGGACAGGTGTGATTGAGCACGGGCACCCCCTCCCCACACCCCATCAAAAGGTACTGGGGTTTTGATCGAAGCGGTGATGCCCAAGGATGGTATGGGGAAACGAGTAGATAGCGACAAAGAGCTCGGCACTCACTGAAGAGGAATGTCTACGACTCCACTGGAATCAATTGGCCACTCCCGCGATTCCAGCGGTGAAAGGTTGACGTAGAGGGAGAGAGTCAGAGGCGGTGGGAATCGTGGCGTCGTATGCGCAGAAAGAGGTAGTTTAATAGCTATCTAAGTGGCTAACGGGACCGAGCTGAATCGAGATCGGACAACCTTTTGCTGTATGTCTAGAGGAATGTAGAGGGGGATTACGGAGGAGGTGGGGCTTCAACAGACGAGGGAAAGGCACAGAGCCGACCCATCCCCAAAGGTTGAAGAAAAGGTTTTCTCAGGGAAAAAGAAAAAAGACAAAAACGCCTTGCGTTCCTGGCGTTGCAAAACCAAGACCTCGGTGGTCGATGAGACCTGGCGTCTTCGAGATTGGTCCCGAAGGAGAGCGAGATAGGACTAGCTCGACGTGAGCTCCAGATACGAGCTCAGCCCTTATCATACACCTTCTCCGCTCCAAATCAGCTCGAATGAGACATCACAGAAATACTTCGTCGCGACGCGTCGCTGCAGCTGCCGGAGACGCACGACTCTTTTCCTTATCGATCGTCCTCGCTAGAAGTTTTTGTTTGCCCAGCGTAGCGACGTCTGCTCGGCATCTATCGCGGTGGCGATTTGATTGCGTCACGCATGCAGACGCAGGCACTAATATACTCCCCTCTCGGCTGGCAGATTTCCCCTCCACATTCCAACACCCTGACTATCCCTCCGAACAGCACACCTCAGCTTGTTCTCGCTCCGGTGCTCCAGACTGCTATCCTTGGGGAATGAGAGTAGCGATTCGTTTGTGACCCCAGTTTTGGCCCATGCACAGGCGCTCATCGCCCACGCGGGCAACGTCATCACGCAGATCCCCGACGCGCCGTGAGATTCTCGGATACTACGGAGATTACTCCGAAGTCCGTGTCCACTTCTCTGGAACCAAAATGTCTCTCCTCCATCAGAATACACTACTCTTCATCATGACCCGTATCCACTCACGCGCTGACCCGTCCCCCGATCCCCTCGCCCTGGGCGATGACGTTGACATGCTCGTCGACTGCATCGAGGTTATCGTCCCCGCTCCAATTTTGGTGCCCGTAAACCGGCTAAGGCGGGCTCCTACTCGACGAGGGAGAGTCAAGCCGGTAGTGGAGAACCTCTCGCCGAGGAAAAGGACTCAGTCGCAAACCAAGAGTGACGCTGGAACGGTGCGGACACCTTTGATGAGGGCTTCACAGTCTTCGAATCGAGCTGCGCCGACTCCAGTTAGCAAGGGTGAAAAGAATGCGGAGGCAAAGCCGCTGGTCACGCCGACCAAGAGCGCGGTCAAGACACCCGTATCTCGACCTTCGGTCTCTCGTTCCAGCAAGCCGACGCTCTCGTCCAGCGTCTCGAAACTCCTACCCAACCCATCGCCGTCCATCCCCCGCAAACGTCCCCGTCTGTCGTCTGCAGGCGAAGACGACACTTTCACCGATCCCAGCCCTTCTTCGATATCCGCTGTCTCGCGGGAGGCTTTCCTCGCGAATGAGGCGCTTCGACGGCAGAGGGAAGCGCGGAAGTTCGTCTACAAGGGGGACGCAAATGCACCGAAGCTCACGAGGAGCGGGAAGGTTGTTGGTGAAGTGAGAGAAGGGACTGAGGAGGTGGATGAGTATGGGGAGGCGCCTGAGGAAGATGGGGGGATGGAGTCAGATGTGGCGCAAGAGCTGGTGATGCAGGACGAGCCGACAATCTTACTGCCCACACCAAGCATCGCGCCTGACACGCCAATGAGGGTCGCTCCAGTAGTACCCCTACCAGCCTCCGCTCGGCCCCATGTCCTCCAGATCCTCTCCACCCTTACCAGCCAGAGTATCACCACCAACCCCCCGGCAGTTATAGATGAGGAGAACAACGAGGCGCTACAGGGACTGTTGAACCTCTTCAAGGGGACAGTCGAGAGAGGCGAGGGTAACAGCGCGTTAGTGGTCGGCGCAAGGGGAGCTGGGAAGACGCACGTAAGCTGTTCGTCGTCGTCCCGGAGAGGGTTGACGTCTCGCAGACAGTCAGCAGGGCATTGAGCCTGCTTCCTTTGACCTCGAAGAATGCTCCGATCATTGTTAGGCTATCCGGTCACACACAGACCAACGACCGATTGGCTATCCGGGAGATGGGAAGACAAATCGCTGAAGCTGAGGGGAGGAAGGCGGTTGAGGGGGAGGAGGACAAGGATGAGGAGGTTGGTGAGGATGAGGTGAGTCACCAAGATTCCTTTAGACATGCAGAGCCGTACTGACGGCAGATGATCACAGGAGTTTGCCCCTACGACACTTCCATCACATCTTCTAGCCCTCCTCACCACCCCTTCCCTTCGAGCGATTATTATCATTCTTGAGGAATTCGACCTTTTTACTGAACATGCTCGGCAAGCATTGCTGTATTGCCTGCGTGAGCCCTATCGTTCGGCGGGCTATCAGTTTTGCTGATGCTACTCAGTGGACGTGGTGCAGAGCGTCAAGACAGGCCCGGTCGAAACCACCGGTCGGGGCGTAGCTGTCATTGGCTTGACATCTCGAATAGTACGTCTGGCCCTGTACGATCGTCATTGGTGGAGCTAAGCTGATCCCCGCAGGACACCCTCTTGCTCCTTGAGAAACGCGTCAAGTCCCGTTTCTCCCATCGGATGTGGCGTGTCGCCTCGCCCCTCACTACCGAAGCTCTTGGATGGAAGGAGGTCATGAAGCATGCATTGGTGCCATGGGAGTACACCTCGGCCGAGGCAGGGAAGGAAGGGAGAGAAGCCAAGAAGTGGAAAGGGGACTGGCAGTTTGCCGTTGAGGTACGCGGTCCTAGCATTGTTTGTCCGGTGCGAGGGCTGACGCGGCTGAAGATGCTGCTTGAGCATGAGAAGGTGGTCAGAACCCTTGATCGGCTGTGCGGCTTGACGACTGATGTACGGACTGTCTATCGACCTTTTGTGAGTCGTCCCAAATCATCCGCGAGGCAGACTGACTCCTGCTAGATCGAGCCTATGACTGCGGTCCTCGATTGTCAGCTCGACTTTCTCTCGGTTCCCAGGCTCGTCGACACGGTCATCTTTCAAGTCGAAGGTGCCGGCTGGGGTCTCCAGAACTCCAAGCTTAAAGGTAGGATTGACAATACGCTCGAATGAGGAATGCCTGACGTGCGTTAGGGCTTCCCCAACCGGCTATCGGCATCCTGATAATCGCCAAGCATCTCGCCTATGCTGGTAGGGAGGAATTTAACCTCGCCCAAGTCGAGGAGGAGTACCTCAGATTCTCGCGGACAAAGCTCGTTGGAAGCGGAAAGACTCGCTGGCCAGTAGGGGTACTGCGATCGGTGAGTCCGCTTCACAAGGTTATCAACGATTAGAGTTAGGACTGATGAGCGAATTAGGCCTTTGATCATTTACTCAGACAGTCGTTGTTGTGTCCGACCAGTAATTCGACTGTCAAACCCCAATTCTCGAAAGTGAGATGCACGTTGAGTCCGCATGAGGTGGTGGCGTGGTTCAAGGGAGAGGGTGGGATGGGATCGGGACCGGAGTTGGCGAGCTGGGGGAGGATGATGGGTGGGCATGCTTAGTATTGCCAACGATTGCTTGTTCGCTGGGCCGAATCCAAGCATCTGTGCTATGCTAGATGCATGCTCTACGCGAATATCGACTATCCCTTGATCTTCTTCGATCGACCTTGGCGCTGAATGCGTATCGTCAGCCCTGGCCGAAGCACGGGTCATTCGAACAAATGGCTGGCCACACCGCCCACTGACCTTTTTCATCCTCTGTAACCTCTTCGCCGACATCTTCGCCCTCGCCTCCTCCGATCTAATCTTCTCAGCCTGCCTCTCTCTCCTATCCCTCAACGCCGTCCGCTTTCTAACAGCATCACGCTCTCATCAGCTCCTTCTCATACAGCGGTCAGGATCCGCACCGATCCGCCTCAGCATCCTTCGCCTCCTTCATCTCCCTCCCCACACCCCTCACCGCCTCGCGCCGCTTTTCGAGTTCCTTGCGCTTCTGGAAAGGCGATTTGGCGAATGCGGAGAGGTAGGATCGGCGAATTGCGGATCTTGTAGCTTTGTGCGCTTTGCCTGGTGTGCGGCCCAGCTTGGGGGCTGAGAGATCCACGAGTGGAAGGCTGGAGGTGAAAGCGGTGGGCTGGTCCATGGTAGCCAGATTTGCGCGGTACTGGAAGGGAAAGTGAATTGTGGGTGAGAAGCAAGATCAAAACTCGACGGACATGCGGCGTACTCCGTCAGCGCGTCACGCTAGGACGCACCAGCCACATCTCATGTTTCTGGTTTCACAATTCATATTTCTCCCTTACGTCTCGGGTTTCTTGTCTGTCGAGTCTAGGAGAGGCCCAAGTGCCCTGAGAGCGTTGTTCTTGTCATCCTGATTGTGTCTTGTGTTCGGCTGGTCCGATATCGATCTTGCGATATAAAGGATAGACATGATGAGCAGCGTGCAGGTCACCCCAAGGAAGCGAAAGCCAGCGGCCGACGTCGAGACACCTAGAACCGGTGGGAAGGGCAAAAGCAGATCGTATGCCATGGTAATATAAGCGAAGATCGTATGCTTATCTGAGCAGTACACCCACCCCGAACCCGCCCCTCGCTCCCTTCCCCACTCCTCCTTCCTCCCGTCACCGCCACGAAAAGCTCTCCCAACCCATCTTCGGTCCTGCCAAGATTCTCACTCCACCCGCAACTCCCTCCAAGCATGCATCTAAAAGCTCCAGCCTCCCGACACATCTTCAGACACTGCTCACCTTGCATCATGCTTTCCACCTCGCCCTATCACTACATATCGCGACCCATCCTCCTGTCCTTCCGCCTCATCCGCCTAGTACGACCAAGGTCGACTTGCCGAATCTTACCAACTACCTAGCGATCAAAGAGACGGTCGAGCGGACCAGCGGTCGTCGATTCGGGCTGCTTGAGTTAGGGCGCCTTGCTCGGATCTGGGCGTGGGATGGTAAGGCTCTACCGGACGAGAAGAGCATTTCGGAAAAGCGGAAGCGAGATGGTGACGACGATAACCCGTTCCTCGTGCCTTCCGATCGACCCAGCACGAGTCTTATCCAAGTCTCCGGGCTAAGCTATCTGATCACGCCTACGCGGACGTTGGATCCGCAATCTGGGCGGAGGGTGTACACCTATGGTTTGGGGATAGAGCTGGACTTGAAGCCGGGCGAGACGAGACAGGTGCTACATGGCGGTGCAGAGGGTGGACTGGGTAACAAGGGTCAAGGAGGAGGGGCTGGGGCGATCGGACGGTGGAATTCCGGATCGGACGGGAGACAGGAGGTTTTCAGGGAGAGGCTGGAGAGATGGGTTGAGCTGAATGGAGGGACTGAGGTCGGTCTTCCAACCCTTGATTTCCGGTGCCGCTGTCAGCGCGCCCTGCGAGGAGGCTAACCCATTGCTCTCTAGGTGTCATTGCATGTTTCAAACCTACCTACGCTGTCGACTTCCGAAAGCTCCACTCGGTCCTCCATACCTACCATCCCCGTCCTTCCGCTCCCACACCTACCTGCTTCCACCCTGTTGCCTTCCGCCAATCTCTTTTCTAATTCTGCGATAAGCGCTGCACCCGGCTTGACTTCCACGCCAAAGCAGAAACCACTAGACTCGGCAGCCGGACTATCTGATCCATTTGTGCTAGAGGAGAAGAAGGACTCGAAAGGCAAGGTGATCAGGCCGGGCTCGGTGGAAGATCGGAAACAAGCAATGATGGATCGGATCAAAGCTCGATCAGGGTCCTCGAAGACACCTCTTCCGACACTCGGATCCTCTTTTGGCAGCTTCAAGAAAGCTAACCTGTCCGCTGCTGCACAGCAGGAGGAGCTGAAACGGCGGAGCACCCTGAGTCGGCTCGAGGGAATCGCGGAGGGCGTCTGGATGTGGGTTTGGCCGATATTGGGCGTCTTTTGCCTGCTCTTGATTCTTGAGCAGGCTTGCAGATGCCAGGTAGAGCTTGCTGACCTAAAACCTCAGGATGTTCTCTGCCCCCTCACCCGGGCCGAGCACATTGCCGACACCACCGCGAGGAAAGCGAAAAGCGATCCGGATGGCGGAGGTCGCGGATGTCATAGTCAAAAGCTCCAAGACGCCCATCTCTTCGGGTGAGTCAGCGATTGAGCCTGTGGCAGCTGTCAAAGCTCTCGCTTAGACAGTAGTCCTGACACGCGACGTAGCCGAAGCCCAAGCATCTTTGCAGCTTCTAACCGACCTCTGCCCATTCTTTCTGACGATCAAGAACATCGCGAAGCAAGAATGGCTGGAGATGCCGTCGACTCTCGCTGCGTCAGCCTGTCCGCCATCTCCTGGATCGAACGCGCTTGTCCCGGCGCCGCCGATATCCCCGGTGGCCAAAGGACGGGTGGAATTAGCGGGACCTGCCAGTCCGGGACGGGTGAGAAGGGTGGGCGGTTTGAGGGAGGTGAGGGAGAAGATCAGGCGGGAACTGGGGGATTGAGGGGGTAGATCTTGATGCATTCATATCACAACCACAGGCTCGAAACGCATTGACCCTCCTTTCGCGGTCCGCACAGTATGCGTGTCATGATCGCTCATCCTATGAACAGCCGCGACATCCAGTATCTCATCCAGATTTGATCGATGTCAAACGCTCTCGAACACCACTTTGCGAGTGTACTATGGGCGACATCTTCCCCGAACACCCTGCCCTGCCCCTGGACCTCCTTCCCTTGATAGTCGAGCACCTCGTCCGCTCCCAAGCTCAAGCGACGCTCGCCATCTTCTGCCGCCTAGACAAATCGACCCGGGGCCGAAGTCGACCATCGCTGTACCGTACGATCCGCCTCGCCTCGCCTCAATCGATCGCTGCATTCCTCGCCATATTCAGCCCTTCCGTGCCCAGCGACCTTGCATCCTCATACCTCGAAGACACCCACCACCTCGAGATCGAGCTCGATGACACCTACCTCCAGCACCGAGCTTTCACAGAGACCCTTGGCTATCCATTCGGTACACGTCCAGACAATACCACCCGCCCACATGGCCTATTCCCACGACTCCAAACATTACACATCACAACCTATACCACCCAAGAACCCGAGTTGAGCATACATGTCAGCGACCCTCCGAGTCTCCCAGTCCTGGTAGCTCGACTCCTAAGTCTGGCAAAGTGCAGACATCTCCGATGGAAGCATTGCGACGAGAAACTTCCCAGACTATCGCCGATGGAGGAAGCTGCGTGGTTGACTTCGGCGCAGGCAGCTTTGGTGGGCCACATACGGGACGGCGCGATCAGCCAGGAAGTCCCACCGGATCTCGGACTTTGGGAGGCCCCTATTAGGTCAGATTTGAGATTCGTGAGAGTTGACGGTGCGGCGCTCGATTGGATGTGGGCGAGGACGATGCGCGAGATGCCGAGGGGTGAGGAGGTGCTCGTGGTCTACGTGGACTGTTTGAATTGTGGGATTCCGCTGGAAGAGGGGAGGCTTGAGCTGTTGAAGGGACTGGAGAGGTAGGGGCTCATCAGATGGTTCAGGAGGAAGAAGGACCAGATGGGGCGGAAGAGTGGAGGGAGTGGGTTCGACCGAAGCCGTGGAAGCGAGTACGAGGCGAGAGCTGAGAATGCCACATCCATGGACTGCCACACTCGTCGATCGTTGCGCTCAGACCTCTCTGAGAACGATCCGACCATTTCTCCCATCAGTTCCTCTTTCTCGGCCTGGTTTTGGATAAGGCGACGCTCATAAGCTGATCCTCCACTCGTATCCGAACTTTGCAGCGAGCTCAGTCCATTAAAGAGCCTAGCTGAGCTTGCATCGTCCTCAGACCCCCGATGTGCAACCTCATGATGTCCCATCTGACCATCCCCATCCCACCGGAACTCTTGAACATCATTGCCGATTACGCGCGATCTTTCGAAGCATATGGCACTCTAGCCACACTGTGTCAGCTCGACAAAGCAGCCAACGATTCCTTCACGCCCAAGCTCTATCATCTCGTCCGCCTGACTTCCGCTCGATCCCTCGCTACCTTCTTCGATCGATTCGACACGGGCATCTCGTGGCAAGCCGGATGGGTCGGGTATGACTGCTCTGATGCGCCAAAAAAGGAGAACGACCGCTATGGCCAGCGCTGCTGCGAGTTGCCGTCTCATGTCCATCACCTCGAGGTCGAAATGGAGGAGTCGTTCGAAGAAGATCAGTCAGCCATACGACATCGCGGAAGGGTACGAGCTCAATAACGGGATGTTTCCCGAGATCGAGACTCTTCACATCCACATCGGAGGTGAAGACGTCAAGAAGTGGGCGCATGTTTGCCCCATCTGGGGCGAACCGCCGGACATACCGATCATGGTGCGGCGAATCATCGTCGGCGCAAACGGCCTTCACGTCAAATGGTCACAGTCTGACCTATACGCTGATTTTGCAAAACGCTGGGACTTCTTCCATCCAAGGATTTCGAGATCCTCCACTTGGTGAGGATACCCAGCCATTCAAATTCCCAGAGGGGGAGCGCGAAGAGTTGCCCCTCGGCTCCCAACCATTCGATCTATACGACCCTCCGCTTGACTTCTTGAGGATCAATATTCAAGCTTCGCATCTGCATGAGCAGCTTCAGCATGTAATGACCCACCGTTACGTGAGGCAGGAGCAACGCAATCGAACGATGCCCCTCCTGATCTACCTCAATCTCACGGGTGCATCGTCCATCCCTCCTGTAGATGGGGACGATGTAGTCGATTTCGATGACTCCGCCATACAGTTGGAAGAGCTTGAGTGTTATGCAAACAAGGGCGATATCCCACTCGTCGTTGAGGACGCGCGTATCGCGCAGTCCGGGGCCGACTGGCGCGCATGGCTGGAGAAGAAGGAGTGGTTCGATGCGACTTTAGGCTTGATCGAGGCCACCGAGGGAGATGACATAAGAGCGTTTATGCACACATCAAAGAGACGCGTCTCAAATGCGGTGGGTTAGCGCTCTCTTCCACTGCGTTTTTTAGGAGGTCCGATGCGCACGGAGACTCTGAAGAGTGCGAGAGCGCTTATTCGCTACCGGACCATTGCAGATACAAACATGCCACAATGTCTCTTGACCTCGGCATCGTCACCGCCCGGTATTCATTATCATGACGCGTCATCCCGAGGTACTCAGTCTCAAAGCTTTGCATTCTGTGCCTCTCAAGCGTCAGGACGGGCTTGCTGGTCCTTTCAACGGTCGCAATGTGTATATCCTCTTTGTGTTGAGAACAGCATCCTTGCCAACTCGGATTTGCTACCCTGCACATCAAGCACTGCCTCATCGCCGTACGCCCGGATCGCATGAATGAGTCGGACGAACCCATCAAAAGATTTTCAGTCACCTCATACACTTTCAATCCCTTACGAAAAATTCCGCCTTCGACTACACCACTGCACCGTGTATGATTGAGCTCGTCACCATTCCCCTCTTTAGTCCGGATCCTTATTTGCGAACTCCTCTCCCATCTCCGAGCCCTCCTCGCCTAACTTACCTGTTCTCGGGTCCCAGCCAAATTCCTCTGCCATCCTCCCCTAATCCGACATGCCCCTGGACCCCCCTCCCGACATTCTATTCAAACCCATGCAGAGCTCGGCTGTGAATTCGATCGAGGGCTCTGCGCCTTCAGACCCTCCTTCCTTCGCAGCTGGAGGATCGCAACGCGACTCCCCGACTCCTTCTTCCACAGCATCTCCTTCCTCCGCAATGGCCGAATCGAAACGCGATCCCCAGACTCGTTCTCTCGCAGCCCACCCCACGGCTTTCTCTATGGTCTCGACTGCCCGTTCGGGTACTTTGGGTACTCCTCGGTGGTCAAGCCCCGGCTGCACTAACATGTGTGAGTCGCTTCGCCCAAGAAATGTCTATCGCTGATAGAAACTAGCAGGCGAAGGCTCCCGATACCGACGAGGCCGAAGAGGCGCTCCGGGCGAAGCTTGTGTCGGAGACGAAAGTCGAAATGGCAGTACCAAGCGAGCCTCCAGAGAATGTAGATCAGAGCCTACGCTCGGAGGATGAGGTATCTCGAGGAATGGCTAGCGGATCGTAAAGGGCCAACTCAGGAAGGGGCGATAAGGGATAGGAGGGTTCGGAGAAGGATTCGGGAAGGACTAGGTGAGCAAGATTATGCTTGATTTGGCTGATTCCAGCTTCGCCGGCGTCGAGACGGTCAGAGGAGAGGACGGAGGAGGACAGGGAGGAAGCACGGAAGGGCAAAAAGCCAGATCCCAGGGCCTAGCTCGCTCATCAGTATCGTTTGAACATTGGCTACCATTTCCGCGGTATCGTTTCACTTAGCTAGTCTCCCACCACTCTAGCTAGTGATTTTCTTCTGAGTCTGACTACGACATAGATGGCTCGCATGTACGTCTGACTACGACGATTGGGTCAGAGATCGCGTAGGCTGAAGGATGTGCCTGTGCGAAGCGAAGATAAGGGTACACTAGTGAGCTGTCTCCGTTTCGACTATCGATCCAGTCATACATGGCCCGACTTTATGTATGGGTGCTGCGAAAGCCTGCACTCGAGATCTTGATCCAATATTAGACATAGAGCGCTAGTGTGACCGAATTGACCGCGAGCCAGTCCTACGAGTATCTCAACGTCAGCAATGAACAGAATTGCGAATGAAGGGAACCCACCCCTTCGGTCATCCACTTCTCCTCCTGCAATCGGTCAATATCGTTGACAATACTACCAGCGAATCACTCACAATCAAGAAATCTAAAGGCATGTCCACAAGGTGTCCCCGGATTTTGCTCAATTCCTCCTTGACCTGCTGCAGCGACAGGTCCCTATTCGTCACATGCCCAGTCTGGTCCCATTAGCGTATATCCCCTCTCGCGTTCTGGGAGACTCACCGAGATACCCGCATTGGGAGTGAGATAATCAACGTAACCCTTCCAGGACCTGATCGTATCGTTCGGCACCGGCCTGAAGACCTTCTCGAACGCCGCGCGATTGCTTCGACCGGTCCCGATCCAGAGCTGCTGGAATTGATCGGAGAGGACATCTTCGACCATCTTGTCCGATTCGGAGCCAAAGTCGTATTCGTGAGGGATAGGTGCGGGGAGCATGGCGGCAGTCGGTTGATCTTTAGGGTCGTATGCTGGCTGATTGGGGAGAAGACCGATATGCTCTGCAGCGATATCAGGACTCACTCAATAGCCAGGACAAGCTACTCGCCTCGCATGAGAGTTCTTCGCCACGTCGTAGCCATCCGCCCTGCCATGTACTTCTTGCCGTCCATCATGGATTCCACCATATCCGAGTCCTCTACGAGCCATTCAGTTCCCTCGGCATATCCCGGAATCGGCAGACTGACCTATGAGAATGGCAATCTCCGAGTCGTGGTCCCCCTTCTGACTCCGGTCGTTCACATTCGAGCTACCACAGATCGCTCTTCGGTCATCGACAATCATGACCTTGCTGTGGATATAGCAGAGCTTAGTCTTATCAGCACTCGTTTGTTTTCGAATTCTGCGCGGACGCACCTCCGAAACCAAGCAGGACAGCTCTTCTTCGTCGGTACCTTCCCATCTTTCATTCAATAGAGGAGTCTTGTCCTGCAATGCGTGTTGCCCAACTACAGGAACGTTAACGGACACGATCGTCCCAGACTGAACAGCGCACTGTTGTCCGAGCTACAACTCCGTGAGCTCACACGTTATCATCTCCGTAGATGTCACTCACATATGTCGGTCGTCCTTCACAGCCGCATCTTCAAACCGCTTGAGGATGCTCTTCGCCTATCACATAGCTCAGCCAACGGCTTGAATGCGAGGGACTCAGAGCGCACCTCATCGATGGTCTTCGGCAAGTGCACCGCCTTGTCTACGGTGTCCTTTTTCCCGATCTGATCTACCGATGTAGACTGATCGTGCGGCTTCTCGATATTGACCACCTCGTTCTTCCCTCCCGGTACATCGTCCGAGCCGATGTAAACCTTGGCCAGGGCGACTTGGGCTTCGTGGAAGGTGACGCCGGACTGGAGATCGTCAGACAGATATTGCAATCCGAGGCCGTGTGACTGACCCTTTTCTCCATGTCGGCAATCTGCTTCCAAGGTGTATTGATGCGGTCATAGCTACGCAGGTTCCAAAACTAGCATCGGCCATCAGGACCCCCACATCCTATTATGACCGGCGCTCACCGAGATATACTCCATACTAATAGCGATGTTAGCATTGTCGCTGAGGAGGAAATCACTCACGGGTCATAACCGGCATTCCTGACCAGGTCGAAGATCGAAGAACCGCCACGATTGATACTTCGATATTGGGCCTCCATAATAGCCTTCAGCCCGGACTGACTTTGGATATCCCCAGGCTATACGTGATGAGTCAGCGCATAGCCTTATTCGGTAGAGCTGCGGAAGCCTACGAAAGCTCTGCGCACCGGAAGGTCAGTCATCTATCATGGAAGATTCGGCAGATACGTACGGCACTGCCGGGATGACAACGACAATCTTGAATTTTCTTGCCTCTTTAGCGGCAGATATAATGCGTTCAGCCATAGCGAGACCTATAGGAGTCTTTCATCAGCTCCAAGATGTGCCTCACCTCAGGCACAAACCGATCAAGTTCTTCACAGGCCCTCCTGTCTCTGTAGCTGTGATGCTGCGAGCTATATCAGACCCTGTCGCTTCTGAAACATGAGTCTTACACTAAGGCGTCGTTAGCGATTTTACCTCGGCTTGAACATCACTCACAGAACTGGTTCTCCAAGTAGATGCAGTGATTCGACTCCCTGATCATCCCGATATATGCCTCTACAGGACTTCAATCTTTTCCATCATCCTCAGGCATGAGATCCGCTCACGTTGTATACTGTCCTCAAGCAAGATGCCATGACTCCAATCCGCTGCAGATCGCAAGACCTGGACCCGGCAAGTCCCGTGAGGTACAGCCTCCCCAGCTCGAGGACTTTCCGAGGGCGGGAAATGATATGGATGAGCAAAATGCCTTCCTCGCTGGATTTCAAGTCAGACGTGAAAATGGCTCAGGTTCAAAGGGAATCTCGCCTCCTTCCACTCTGCTAGATGCGGGTGATTTGAGCGGAACTCGTTCTCTTTGGTTTTCTTCTCTTCGTCTTTCCGCGATGAGACATCATCCCAGGCTGGAGGACGATTAGCGGTTAGCAAGAGACCGAAGAATAGAGTGCAACATACGAGATGGTAGGGCGAGCCATTCCATGCGGTGGTCATGCCGGTACCTGGAACGTCGTATGACGCGAGTATGGGCGAGCGGAAGAGGGCTTACTTCATGTTTTTGACCTGTATTGTCGGTCAACTCTGGCAGTCATGCTGTACCTGAATACTAACGAAGTTCCATCTTTCGCAGAAATGCTGGACCAAGTCAACCACACTCGGTCCCAACAAAGTCATCGAGGTGTCATGCCAAGCTGCAATCTCAGGATTAGCCAAAATGGACTGGGTTGATTGCGATGGAATCAGTACGTCCGCATTCTTGGCGCATCCTGAATGGCCAAAGCGTTCGAGGTGTACTTCTCCACCGTCTAAAAGGACGAGGTATCAGCTAGATCATACAGCGACAAGACTCGCGGCCGACCTGAAAATCCATGATACGAGAATTGTTATAATCTGCTCGGTGATAAGCTTAGTATATCTTCGATGCGAGAAGCCCACCCTGACCCGGAAACAAACTCTTAAAGAACTCCGTCGGATGCACATCCGCTAAAGGGTGATTTCTCGTATCCCATCGACCATAGCAAGCATCCAGTCCGCCCATCGCGGCGACCCTGTTGTCCACGACGCAGAGCTTCTCGTGATGGGAGAAGTAGTAGACCAGCTCGCCTACCCGACAGATCAGAAAGACGGCTCCGCACATGGAAGGCAATTTCACAAACCGCCAGAGTGATCTGGATGACGCATGCAAGCGATGTTCTCGTGGAGGTCCTCGAGGGCGTGCTATCGGGCATCATTGAGTCAAACTCGTCGGTGCGATTCCGGAGCACCAACCTTGGTATGCTTCGACGATAAGCTCATAGAGGCCGTGACCTGCAGCTCCGTCAGTCGATGATCATAGTAGCAAGCCCACTGCCTGCGATAGACCAGACTGACCTCCTTGTAAACCATTACATAAATCCGGACCCCTTGCTCGGCCTTCTTCTTCAGCAACCGGTCAAGTCGCCATCCCGGGAAGAACGCCGCAGGTCGTCTCAACTACGAGACAAAGAGGACGTTTTCAGCTTCCAGTGCTAAATCTCAAGGAGGCATGCCTACTTGCAGCTCAGGAGACAGCCACCAATCAAGGATCATTATACTCTGCGAAACACCTCGAATCAGCTCAAAGCTAAATGTTGTGTCACGGGACGCACCTCCTTCGCCGAATCTATAATCTCCGACATCGCCCAGAAGTAATCTGCGACCTTGTCCATCAGCTGAGAACAATACACCCGCTCGTTCGCCAGCACCATGTCCATCCACATGCCATTTGACGGTATTCCCATCCCGCTCTCCCGCGAAGCTCCTGAACCGATGCGCATCCCTCATAGCCTCCATCCTCGCGTCCACCTCCTTCTCCCAAGCCTCGTCATGTCGATGGTTCGGGTTGAGCGTCGTGGATACCGCCGTCCCAAGGCGGGACATGTCCGAAGCCAGATGATCTATCTTCGACCTGAGCTTCGAGAATGGATGCGAAGTAGGGTTCGGGTGTTTGCCCACATCGAGGTTGGCCATCTTGGAGAAGCCCACACCGACAGCGATATAATAAATGAGGTCTGGCAAGTAAATGAGGTCTTACAAGCAGATAGTAGCGTCCTTTAAGGTCCAAGCCTCGAGACTATTACGTAATAGGAAGACGGAGATGTTTCCGCGGACCCAGACTTTTATCAATTTCCACCTGTGCTAGGAGTCGTCGCTGCTCCTTCCTCAGCCTGATCAATTCTCCTTCTCTTTGAGACTGAATTAGATTTCGGTCATCTATGCCTCTCCTCAAACCGCCAGCACCGGATCTTCGACCATCTGAGCTTAGCTACACCGATGCGTACAACTCGATAGTATCCCGAGTCCGACGGAGTGGAGGCTCAGGCTCGGGGGGAGTGGTGATACTGGTCGGAGTGGATGTGGTTCGTCCTAGCCTCGATGAAACTCAAAGGACTGGCTCGACATCGCGCTAATGTTAGCCTTCACAGGATGGTTTGCTCGCTGCTCGAATATTGGCATCCCTGTTCAAGCAGGACGACATTCCATACCGACTAGTACCAGTAGGCGGCTATTCCGAGCTCGAAGCCAGGCGGGACGAAGCCCTCGCATCGGAAGAGGTGCATTCCTGCATTGTTTGGCCCGTACCATAGCTGACATGGTTGTCCAGCTGCATACCCTCATCCTCCTCGCTCTCGGTTCCCTTCTTCCCCTTTCAACCTACTTCCCCCTCCCCAACGGATGCCATCTCCACACCATCGATTCTCATCGGCCATGGAACCTGCAGAACCTGTTTGGACTGGATTTGGATGCTGCGGAGGATGGAGAAGGGGCAAGCTCGGAGGGGAGGATATGGGTTTGGGGAGATGGTGAGGAAGGACAAATGGCAGGGGTGAAGAAGAGCTGGGAGGCGCTTGAGGTAGGTTTAAGGGATCACAGTTGAGCTCACGGGAATAGTATGAGCCAACGGAGTCTGACTCAGAGTCCGATTCGGATGCGGAGGACGACGACGAGGCCGAGGAGGATGAGCCAGATGACGCGGATGGAGATGTCAGCGGTGAGGAGGGCGAGAACGGTCTGCAAGGGAACAAGCGGCGGCGAGTGGGCTTGGATGGGGCTAAGAAGAAGCGCCGGAAAGACGGGGACGACGATCGAGTGAGCGAGTTCGACTATGATTCCCCAGTACTAATACAGTATAGCCTCGTAAGCTGCCCCGAGCTGTCCGAGATGCCCACTACGACCGGATCCAGCGATACTACGAGTCCGGGACCTCCTACGGGATGTCCGCCGCTCAAACCGTCTACCTCCTCGCCACCGTCCTCGAGCGAGCGGACAATGATCTTCTCTGGCTCGCCATCCTCGGCGTCACCTACCAATACATATCCGCTCGGATAGACCGAGAGCGATATGATCTGTACCACTCGCTCTTCCTCGATGAGGTAGCACGACTGAACCACTTGCCCCTTGGTGCGAGGGTGCCCAATCCTGACGATAGGAGTATCGCCAAGGCTGAGGAGTTGAGGTTCATGCTCTTTCGACATTGGAATCTCTATGATGCGATGCTGCACTCGGGATATGTGGCGGGACGGATGAGAATCTGGAAGGAGAAAGGGCGAAAGCGATTACAGGGATTGCTTGCGAAGATGGGGTGGGTTGACTCGCCTCGTCCGACCTTCAGAATGCTGACTCAAGCGGCAGCTTCTCATTGCAGCAATGCCAACAGGCGTACGCTCACATGGACATGGACCTAAAACGTCACCTGCCAGAGAAGCTGGAAGCGATCGCCCCAGAGTATGGGCTTGTCGAGCTCGCCTATCCCTCCTTCACGCGGGCATACGGCTTCCAGCTAGCCTCGCTATCCGCAGCCGACGCAGTCGAGGGACTGAGCGCGCTGCTCGAAGCTGCAATGGGTGTGCGATTAGAGGTGGACAGGGAAGGTGGACGAGGCGGAGGCGAGTGGTTTGGCGGGACTCGACGATGGGCAGTTGGCGGTGTCGAGGACAAGGAGAATGTCGATCCGCGGCGGACAGCGGAGGTACAGCAGATAGCCGGAGAGACGCAGGAGAAGAGGAAGGAGCAGGCGTGGCACGTCCAGAACTTCTGGATAGCCTTCGATGCCCTCGAAGAGTAAGCTCAATCCACCTTGACGAGAATTCCAGCTTGACGTCCGCAGTATCGGTCTCCTTCGCAGATCCCTCCCCTTAGCCATGACACTGCACAAAGCCATCATCCGCCAAGGATCCTCTCTTCTCGACAAAGCCACCATCCGCCCACTCCGGACCTTCCGATTCGCAGCGATGCGAGAAGGCCCTGACCTCCGGCTGTTCTGCCATCCATCGACGCTCTCGCGACTTGCGCTCTGGCTCGTCGACGCCACGCGCGATCGGTGGGCGGAGAAGGACGCTCGAGGAGGGCGGATAACGAAGAGTCTGCCATTCGTGGTTGCGTGTTTGAATGAGGATAAGGGGACGTATCTTGTGGTCGGAGTCACGGGAGCACCGGAATATGGGGATGTGCGGAAGAAGTGAGTGCCCAGGGTATACGGGTCAAGCTTTGCTGACCCGATCGTCGCATCGCAGCAAGTTTGGCTTGGCGTTCCAGCAAGCAGCGGAGGAGAGCGGGGCCGGCGCGAAACACGATATGTTCGACACGAGCGTCGTGGAGGTCCGTCAAGCGGATCTCACCTCCTTCATCGAGAGCTTGCATCTGCGTTCAGCATGATCGCCCGAACTGTATCAGCCTGAAATCTCATGCGGTATTAGCCATTGTGATGCATTGCATCTCATCTTTTCTTTTCTGTCCCTTTCACCCTATGGTGCTTCTTGGCTTCCTCACGTCTCGGTACCACCCATCTCCCGACCGCCAGATTCCCCCGCAGCACAAGCAGATCTCTCGCCATCCCCATAGAATCCCATCCAAGCCGTATCTTGCTGCCATCGACTTCATGCCATGCGACTGCGACCTCGCGGAATGGGATGGGCGGGACGATGAGCGATGCGAGGAGGAGGAGCTCGACGTCGAATGACCAGCGGGGGAGGTGAAGGGTAGGGAAGAGCAGTCGGGCGGTTTCTCGAGTGAAGAGCTGTGCCGACACGCGATGATCAGCCTCGAACCCCGCTAACGCAAGGACGTACCTTGAAGCCGCATTGCGTATCTTTAATTCCCCGGACGCCTAGTGTCCGCAGGAAGAGGTGGAAGCCGTGCATGAGCACATTCCGAGCTCTGCTTCTCTGCTCGGATCAGCTCTTCCCATTTCCAAACCAACACGGCTGGAGACACACCTTGACCACCGCATCGGATTTGACCAAATGCGCTCGACTCCCCACGACCATCCCTTGCCCGTCCGCATCCTTCACCTCGTCCATAGCCTTCAGCAGCAAATCGAGATCCGCAAACCGCGTCGCCCCATCCGCATCGGCGAAGAGTATCAACCTCCCTCGAGAATTCACCACTCCCTACCCATCAATCAGCCCGGTTCCTGTTGACGAGAGAGGACCCACATGCTGCACCGCCCCTCCCTTCCCCCGGTTCCTCCTCAGCCTCACCACCCGTATCTCGACCCTCTCCGCTTCCCCCCATTTCCTTGCCAATTCCTGCGCAGCTCTAGTCGTCCCATCACTCGATCCATCATCGACCGCCAACAATTCCACGCCCTCCTTCCTCAAACCCTCGTTCCCGGGGGCTAGGAGATACTCCATAGCTTCGTCCAGCATAATGCCCAATCGGTCATCCTCGTTGAAGGCCGGCACGACTATGCTCAAGGCGAGAGTGGGGTCGTCGTTGAGCGAGGGCAGCTGGGATGGGGTTGAGGTGGGGATGGTGGTGTATGTTTGCTCGGAGGGGGGGGTTGGGGGTGAAGAGGAGGAGCAGGAAGTGGAACTGTTTGGGACATCAGCAATCTTCAAGGTGGAGCTTGGGGAGAAAGGACTGTGATGATCAGAGTCCCGAGGATGGACGGCGCGATGCTGAGGATGAGGAGGGTCGACATCGTTGATCGTGTGGCAGGAGGAGAAAGGAGCTGCCCCAAAGACTGCACCTAGTGCCGTTCCGGATGCCGTTCTGAAGTATGCGAAAGGTCAATCTGGGAGAGCAAGACCCGCAGGAATGAGGTCTGTCTTGATGCTGACGTTTCCATGTAAGGCTAAGGAAAGAGGATCACGACGAGCTACGGGACTGACTTTTCGTCCAAGGTTCTGTTCCTGAAACACAGCAAACTAATCACGTGTTTCGATGTATCCTGTGGGGGAAATCCTCTCAAGTCTCTCTCTGATCATCGGTCTTTCCGGAACGATCTTATGCAAGAATAACTATGATTACTGATCCGGATGCCAGACGTCATTGAAATCATGGCGCTCCCTCGGCCAAGCTGTCATTCCTCGCCGTCCTTCACTTCCTGAAGCGCAGAGTCGACCTGCTTGACCTCCGCGCCGGGCGACGCATCGGTGGGGAGCTGTGAGGAATCCGGTCATTATCGAGTCCTGTGGGACAATCAGAGACTCACTTGCAGTCCGTCATCATCGACGATATCCTTGCCGTCTGCCGCTCCAGAGATCGCGACAGCTATTGGGTATAAGCGACTCATGCTTCCGCGGACATTGGCACCCACTGTGAGTCGGTTCTTTCGCCCCTCCCGTCTCTGGCATGGTCGACTCCCCATCGATCGCCTCATCGCCGCCGTCGACGTCACCCAGCGCCGCCGCAATCTTCTTCTGCATCTTCGCGATCAGCTTTTCCACCCGCTCAATCTCTGCCTGCTAAAGTGAGCAAGAACTTCCGATGAGAGCGTAAGGCACACCTTAGTCTTTGTCGCGGAGTTCGCCTCGAACCAAGCCTTCTTCGTATCAAGATCGTCAAGAGTCCTGCTTATATCCTCCTTCCCCGTCGGCGGGGAGATACCAAGCACGAGCAATGCGCTGAGCAAGCTCATCGGCAGATTCACCGCGGCGTCCTTCCCGCTTCCCTCCGCTGCAACCGGAGCTTCTCCCTTCTTTCCCTTCTTCTTTCCCTTGCCCTGTCCGCCAAAGAATCCGCCAAGCTCCTCATCCTCATCCTTCTTCTTCAGTGTCATCCCGGCAAAGTCACCCTCGACCTTGCGGGTCTCGAGCTCCTTTACTCCTTGCAACTGCGCCGTTGCCATCTTGTCACCGGCGTGTGTCGCCGGGACTGCACCGCCACCATACTTCCCCTTGAACCAGCCTATCAGGACGTTGCAGTCCTCGATCTCGCCGCCGAATGCTGGCATCTTCGCTTCTTCACGTAGTCGTGTAATCTCCTCGTCGCGGCGGACGGCGTCCTCCTTGGCCTTCTCAGCCTTGAAGCGGCCATTCCGTGCTTGTCGGTCGGCGTGCACCTTTGCGTAGTACCTAGCATCGTCAGCACCACAGATCTCGTCAGGCATCAACCGACTTGTCGTTATCTTCCCGGAATTTCTGCGCCGACTCCCGCTTCTTCCCATACAGCTCGTCCTGCCTTATCAGCCCGACTCCCTCTCGGTGTCCGCTTACCATCTGTGCCGAAAAAGCATTCCGCTCATCAAATAGCTTTCCCCTCTCCTCATACGCCTTATTGCCCTCCTCTCTCAATCCGTCCATCTCCTTCTTCAGCTCGTCGAACCGGTCGCTAACCTTGCGCGACTCGGGATCGTCAAGCTGCTTCCGGAGCTCATCAATCCTCGCTCGGTCCGCGGCGATGGCGTCATCGGCAGAACCGGATAATTCCATAGTTTTGCGGGACCGGCGGAGGGTGCTGATTTCCTGCAACGCTTTCTTCTCGTCGACGAGCTTCATCGAGCCAGACTCGATTTGCTTGTCCAGCGACCTATCACAAGATGAGCCTATCACAGAGCTTCCGAGCTCATCGGCGCCGGGACCCACGCAATGCGGTCGTCAATCTCCACGACGTTCCGGAACGACATCTTCCCCTTCTGCGCCTGAACATCCTTGATCTTCCGCCCAACACCTTCCTGAAGCCGCTTCATTTCATCCAGCGTCCTCCCTCTATCCGCCTTGAACTTTCCCTGCTCGCCCCGTAAATCGTCCATCTCCGCCTTGAGCTGGGACCGGCGGTCATTGGAGGTCGGCGCTTGTGTCAGGGAGATGCGAGAGCGAATGGCGTCCTGCTGGTCAGCTCCGCGCATACAAGATAAACTCACGAGCTTCGCTTTAACTCCAGCGATCTCCTTGTTGTGTTCCTCCTGCTCAGCATTGTACTTCGTCGGGTCCGGCTTTCCAAAAGCCTTCTTCTCGCCATCATCCGTCGTCCCGTTTGTAGATGCTACAGCTGGGACCGGAGCGGTCTTTTTGGGAGGGGCGACGGCAGTACCGTTGGCCCCCTTCCCGACCGGGGGCTTCAGCGAGGAACTGGGCGGCGGCATATCGAACTGAGGGGGGGATGCACCAAGGGCGACGGGCGTAGGGAAATAGGAGATGTGGAGACTCAGTTCAGCCAGCCACGTGAATTAACTCATTTCCGATGAGCAGCGCCTAGACTTCTTCGCCTATACAGATACCTTGTAGGCCTACTTCTCAGCTTCGCCCATCTCACCGATTCACGTCATCTTCCTATGAATGTCTTCTAAATCGCCTAGCTAGATATGCTCGAGATCTGAACAAAGTGCGGCAGACGAAGAGACGACTCAACGGTGTTCGGTAGAAGCCGGGGTGGTAGAAGCCTGACAAACATTGACGAGGTATTGCGGTAATATACGAAGAAATCGCAGCCCATCGGGCTCAAATACTACGAGAGAGCTACGACGCAGTCGACAGTTTGAATGCCCTATGAAGGAGAGCTGAGAGGTCAACCGCCATCGCATTTCTGCAAATGCTTGCAGGAATCCGAGGCTCCATAATTCGTAATCATTGGCCATTCGTGAAAATCGTCAATAATCGTCATCCGCCCCTTCACTGGACTCGTCCCCAGGGACCTCCTCCGCCGCTGCGCCTCATCAGCCCAATATAACCCAGATCGCGGTGGACTCACCAAAAACGTCGCCTTCGACCTCAGTATGGCCACTGCCACTCTCCGCGTCTCCGGTACTCGGCATACTTCCCCCAGCTCCCATCCCGGGTAGCGATTTTGTCCCCCTCGTTCCCGCACCGAGGGCACTGCTCTCGGGAGAAGACATGGGTGAGACGAGATTGATGGGGTTCGGCTGGCGGATAGTCGGTGGTCTGCCTAATCGGGAAGGCGGGAGAGCTTGACGGGGGAACTGGATGGTGGGTGTAGCTAGGCAATCACATCAGCGGATGCTCAATTCCGGGAAATGGCGAAGCGACCAGTGCCAGAAGCGGTCTTCGACTTCTTCCCATTCTTCGGCTTGTTGGGGGAACCTCTTCGCTTTCCATTTCCGCTTAATAAAGATTCTCAAGTCCGGCTATCAAAATAGTTTTCGGATGAGCAACAAGACTTACTCCTCCCCTTCTTCCCATTGGCGCTTTCAACGTCAGAATCGCCATTCTCCGATCCCTGCACATGAGGTGAAGGGCTCGACCGATCATTCGTCCCTAATCGTCGTGCTTTGGCAGCTGCCATACGAGACGCGCCGCGTCGTGTCGAGCCATTTAAACCGAGACACGTGCTAAGATGTGGGGCGTATCTCGTCGAGACAATCTGTATCTCGTCAATCGGAGACAGATAGATTAGAAAAAATGACGCACGGCCCGTCCGCAGACCAAGCAGTCAAAGAACACATTCCCATTCCCATCCATCCGTCCTGACCCGCTGGCGATACCGCTCGCCCCGCCGGTCCCCTTCTCTGGTCCCACAGTATATCCAGCGGTCCTGCTTTCAAGCATGGACGAAGATCCGGAGGCCTGAAGGGGAGTGGGCGGCGGCGAGGCGGTCCGAGATGCGGGCTTGGAAGGGCCTGCGTAGGGTTGGGAAGCTGGGGGTTGGAGGGTGTTGGTCGATGCTGCTGGTGGCGCAAGTGGAAGGTGAGAACGGCACCTCGCAGTCCATCAGCCAGGTATAGCAAGGGAGGTGAAACATATCGCCCACTTTGTTCCGCAAGTCCCGCAGATCACTCGGCCTCGCTTGATCTCGCGGTGAGCAGAGATGGCTGTAGTGAGGATGAGGTCGGAAAGTAGCTCGTCGAAGATGGCTTCGGCCTGGAGAATGATCACTCAGCTTACCAAACGGAATGGGCTAACGAGACCCACCACGCCGCGAATCTCTGGATCAACCTCGTCCGACATGACAGCTGGGGTTGAGCTGTAGACAGCCTTGTGCGAGCTGTTGCAGGCTCGGCTGTTTGCCGCTCAGCCAACTCAACCTAGCGGAACAATCGGTACGACGTCAAAGAACGGCGAGATACCCACCAAAGACGACTAACTTTCTTTTGAACTGGGGACGACCTGTGCCGACCAAACCCGGATTTGAAGACCACGTGTTTCGCTCGAACCATTTCGCCGAAGCACCGCCCACTCTGTATACAGACCGAAAGATCTCCCTCAGCATCGACGTCTTGTAGATGTGATGTACACAGACAATCCTGTACCTTTTGCCTTGCCACCCGAACATCACGCAGTGACAAATCCTATAATATCACACCTGTAATTATCCTTTGTCTCTGTGAATATCGTCAAGAACCGAAGCAGTTTGACTCCCCTCGACAGGATGTACAACCAGAACCAGAATGGCAATGGCTATGCCCCGCCTCAACAGCAATGGGGTGCCCCTCCTCCACCTCAACAATATGGTGCTCCTCCACCTCAGCAATACGGAAATGCTCCACCTCAGCAGTACGGCAGCGCTCCAGCTCAGCAGAACGGAGCTGCACCTTTTCAACAGTATGGCGCTCCCCCAACTCAGCAATTCGGCCAGCAATACGGCGCTCCCCAACAGCAATATGGCGCACCACAGCAATACGGTGCCCCTCCACAACAACCACAATGGGGTGCACCACCTCCTCCCCAGCCTCAGCACTACGGCGCCCCTTCCCCTGAACCTTACGCCGCGCCGACTCAGTCGTACTGCGCTCAACCTCCTGCGCCGACTCATGCCGGACTACGATTCCTCGGCGTCGCCATCCCACCTCCTCCGCCCGCTTTACCTCTCTCGAACTTATCCGGGTATAATCCGCTGTTCGATGCCGAGCGGATCCGTAAAGCCACGAAGGTATGTATGAAACTCTATCGTACAGGCCTCTGACTGAACGGCTGTGTTGCAGGGCTTTGGAACGGACGAGAAGACGCTGATCGACACGCTCGCTTCCCTCGATGCTTTCCAAATGGACGTCATGTCCCGAACCTACGAGCAGATGGTCGGTCGGAGTCTTAGAGTCACCCTCGAGAAGGAGCTATCAAGCTGGTATGGTCCCCTATTTGGACAACAGGGCGAAGTCTAATAGGCTTCTCAGGCTGGAATACACCCTAGTCCTCCTCTCGCTCGGCCCGCTGCACGGCGACCTCCATCTCCTGCACCGAGCATGTCGAGGCGCCGGGACACACGAGGATCTGCTGAACGAGGTCCTGCTGGGCCGGACGAATGAGGAGATATGGTTACTCAAGGAGGGGTATCAGAGGATGTATCATCAGGATCTGGTGGCTGTCGTTCGTGGGGAGCTCAGTATGCAGACGGAACGGTGAGCTCAATCACCGCATTCCAATTCAAAAGCTTATGATTCATGGAAGGATGTTCAATATGGCTCTTTCAGGCACTCGCGATGAGAGTACCTATGTCAATCAACAGCTGGTCCAGCAGGATGTCGAAGCGCTTTACCGCGCTGGACCTGGGAAGATCGGGACGGTGAGTACGCTACGGAGCTCTTCGAGGAACTCGTGCTGATGATGACAGGACGAGATCGGTGTTTGTGGGATCCTCCTCTCCCGATCGGATGCGCATCTGCAGGCAATCGCTCAGAGCTTTCCACAACGGCATAGGCACTCTCTCTCCCAGATGTGCGTCACTGTCATGGCGGTCAGCCATGTGAGATCACAGACTGACCGGCGCAGGATTCACGCCGAATTCTCTGGACACATGCGTGACGGCCTCCTCTACATCGTACGAGGCGCCGAGATGGACGGTCAAGGTGTCGTCCGGGACGCTGAGATGATGGAAGCGGCCATGGCGGGTATGGGCACAAAAGACGAGCGCATGTGAGCGCAAACCGACTATCGCTGGAATGGTCGTATGGCTGACGGCTAAGCAGGATCTACCGGATCGTCCGAGCTCACTGGAACAGACCCAGATTTGGGGCGATCAAGAACCAGTTCCAGACGTCACACAGGCGGAGTCTAAGACAAAGGGTCGAATCTGAAACGTCGGGGAAGTATGAGAAGGCGCTGGTGGCGATCATCGAACAAAACTAGGGGACGAGTGGGAGAATCTGTGGTTGGTGAATGCGGAGATGTTCGGAAAAGGATCTAATCGATCTAAAGGGATTGGGAGGTGTGATGCGTGTAGTTGCAACTGTACAGCGGTATTACAAGCCTTGGTGGTCTTCGCCTCTATACCCACTGGTGATTGATCAGTACTTGGAGGCGGCTCGATGCAAACGACTCACTTGGAAACCCCTCAGAACACCGGGACGAGGGCACTGCTTAATCCCGACCGCACGAATGCCACTCCAACCACAAACATCGCTGTCGCCCGTAATATGCTATGACGTTATCAGCCTTCACCGCTCCCTGAGCATGTTCCAGACTAGTAAAGTCTGACAGCACGAGAGACGCCAAGACTGACTTTAGGTTATCCGACCTGTGCTCGGGCGCTATGACCTGTTCTCGCCAGAACGCCACGAGGGGGTTGGAAGATTGTTCGGGTCGTTTGGAAGAGCCGAGGTAGGCGGGTGTGATCTGTTGGGGAGCGGACATGGCGGCGGAGGATGAAAGATTATACTCGCTGAGCGCGAAGAAGGTGGATGGAAGGACCACGAATGACGGCTATACGGGATTGAGTTGTTTGGGAGGTGTGTGGCGTTTCAGAAGTTGATGCCGTTTCAGCGCCCTTTACTCTCTCATCTCAAGAAGATCATGTGCTCAACTCGACATGAGCGATTCCCACGATCATGATCACCATGACTATGATCATGGCGATAACGATCAGCACGACCACGATCACGATGTCCCGCTCTCCGTCGGACCAAACGATTCGCTCTTCTCGCAAGTCGATTTGCCAAATGTTGTGGCTATGAACGCAGAAGGCGGAGCGGACGCGGGGCAGAAGGTCATCAAGTGAGCTACCTCAAGCTGACCCACTGAACGATACTGAACGGATTTCAGGAGCTGGGACGAACGAGATGACGAGACTCACGTACACCTCTTCCTTATTGTGGAAGGTTTAGGTTGACAGGGAGGATGATGTCAAGTAGTGGTGCGAGTCGGACGCGGATGACAGCTTGATCATCAAAAGTCGGTCTACATCAGCTCCTCGCAAGGCTTGAGTCAAGCTGACGAGCAACAACAGTACCCTTCATCTCGTCCGTCTCCGTCCGCTCAATCTCCCTCAAAGCCGGACCAAGCGGGCAAACACCATCGGCAATGCACCTCGTCAGTCCGCCCGCGTCAATATCAGCCATACGAGCTGCAGCGCCGGTGTGGGTGCTGATGGTAAGAATAGTTTCGCGACGCACCAGCCATGGATTTTTCAGACGCAGAATCCGCGACTCCGACGCAGGTGTTCGACATTGTGGAGACGCGGAAAGGGGTGGAATATCAGGTCAAGTGAGTCTGCCCACCATCAAGATTTACCGGAGTCCCCAGGGAAAGGGCAACGCTGATAGCGTCAGCAGAGCCGCAAAATTCGCCTCGCTCACCTCTCTCACCTTATTCTTCCCCGGAAACACCTCGCAAGGGGAGGAAGATACTACTCAGATATACTATATCGGACTGAGAGGGAAGTGGACACCGGTGAGTCCCGATCATCGCGGTGTCTCAGCATTGTGGCTGTGAACGGTCCTAACATGCGATAGCTCCCGAATCGGCCTGGAGTCATCATCTACGAGAGCGCGGCGAGACCGACGGATCATCAGATGGAGAGCATGGCCGCGGGGCAGGCTTGGCGGCCGGGGTACTAGCTCTCCAAGCGCTCCCTGGGTTCAATGCATCGATACGTCAGTCGACTCTGCTTCGACAAGGAGAACAGCCGCCACTCTCCCAGACCCCTGCGATTCCAGTCCCCATCCATGATGTCCCGATCTAATCTGTAAGCATGCAATCGGATCGGCCCAGGTCATCTGCTTCGGACTCGTATACTAGGCAGATCACCTAGCGGGGAAGAAGCTCAGATGCATGAACCAATATTATACTTGTAGTCCGTCGTGAGTGTCCATATCAGCCTTTGCTCCCTCTACACCCCGCAGGTTGTCCGTTCCCCTTATCTCCTCCTCGACGTTCTCCTTGATCTCCTGCAAGCTCTCCCCTCCCGCATGCTCCTTATCAGCCTATGTAACGTAGGTCGGCAAGTCAGCTTCCCACTCCGTGCTCCTAATTGCGGCTGGATCTCGGCCTAGCGCACCTTTGAGCTGACCCGCATCCACATCATCATCGCCCCACTCGCCTTCCCGCTAAACTCATAAACGCTCCTCCCCACCTCCCTCGCCATCTTCTGATCATACCATCCCGCCAACGAACACAATGGGGGTCGTTCACCTTGTAGATCGCGTGTGAGGAAACCCTCAGCTTCGGCTCGAGCTCGGTCGTCTCGGCGGACCTGGCGCCATTTCGCCAATTGAGACAAGTACTTTTCATCCCATTCTGCTCGTGTCGCTACCCACTTCTGAATGACACCGCTTCCGTGAACTTGGCCGAGGTGTTCACGGAGATTGGGGTCCAGCGCGGGGATCTCACCGATGGGCTCGAATGGCCGGATCCGACCATGCGTCGAGACTCGCTCGCTCACGATATTGCTTGATCCGATCATAGGCTCGACCCCGCGGACCGTGACAATCCCTGTTGACGGTATCGCATCGTCTTGCTGATCGACAGAGCCCGATGCATCGGAGTCAGTCGATGCTTCCGTTTCGAGGTCGGCGACATCAAGTTCCTCCTTGTGCGCAGCATTCGCAGCGGAGGCATTGATAATTGGCTTGGTGAGATCGAGCAGAGACGGAGCAGTACTCGAAGCCGTACTAGCAGTCTGAGTTGGCGAGCCGCTCGTGATGGGTGAAGAGATAAATTGGCCAGACGATATTGTATCGAGGGCGCTGCTCCGCGATGGATCCGGCAAGCGAGATCGAGAGCGCTTTGGCTTGAGACGGTGGTCGAGTGCCTTGGCTGCCGCGGTAAGTAAAAGCCCAGATATTGAAGCTGGCGATCGGGTGATCAGCTGAGAGGGGGTGGGTTGTGAGGAACATACTTTGCGCATGCTCGATACATGTACTTTGAGCTCCTTGTCCAGCTGAGGGTCGGGACAACATGGCAGCACCCCTCGTAGATCTGGAGGTGTACCTTCGTCGGCTTGTAATTCTCAATCATGGCTTGCTGATCAGGATACTGGCGAAAGGTGAAGGATGACGGTGGATAGGTTGTTGGTGCGGCAGCTTTATGTGCGAGATAGATTATCTAGATCGCGGTTCGGTAGGTAGATACGGTAATCGAAAGGAAGGATTTACCTCGTCTCGGAGAAGCTCGCCTCCCCCGGAGTTGCCATCAGCAGTCAAACCGGGTATCACCTCACTAACGCACAATCATGAGCGGACACAAAACTCCAAGTGAGCCAAGGTTCACTGGAGAGACGAGGGGACGTGTGAGAAGATTGTTTGGGCTATCGGAAAGGATTGGCTGACGGAAGCGTGACGCGGACGAAACACCCACCAGTACATCTGTATCTGCTCGTCGAAGTGGCGCTCCGTCTTGTCAGACATCCTCACAGCGATACCGTCGCCCGGCAGAGGGGTCAGGTCGAGCTCGGCTTATAGTGGAAACTACAGGGATCGAATCAGACACTATTGACGGCCGCGCCTGGAGACAGGCAAACGTACCCTGAAGAAGGGATGTAATCTCCTCCGTCCCACGCATCTGCCGGTGGATCAAGGAGGGAGAGGTAGGAAGCAAGGACGTCGAGAAGGCCACAAGGCTGCTTCGTATCAGTATCTAGATTGCAGGGTCCCACTGCGGGCTCACGAAGGGATATTGAGGTGCTAGTCGGTACGCAGGCGCAAATGCCCTGGTTCCCGCCTTCCTAGCGTGCCGTTGGATCTGATAACGGTAGGTATCGAGTGACGAGAAGAAAAACGCTCCGCCTGGAAAAATGGGGAATCAGTCGGTACAGGCGGAGGTTCTCGTCAGCTAAGTGACCCGATCAATCCCTCCTCAGGGACATTACCTCACCATGAATGTACAAGATGACTCGATCTCCGCTGACCTCAGCTCCGGAGTTGTCCTTGACACTGCCCGAAGTTCCTGCTCGTTTTGGTATGTGATGATTTCGGTACGATGTTGTTTTGGAAGTTGCATTGGGTGTGACAGAGCGATCTGTCGAGATCGCTGCATGGTCCGTGGCATGGGTTCCGGTGGCTTGCCGTCGGATATAGTCTTTCTGCATCTGCGGAGCTTCAGCTTGACCCATGGAAGGAGAGGACCAAAGCTGATGGTGATCGTAGCGAGAAATGTAGACTGTACCTGGTGACTTACCTCTATCCATTCTCCCTCCAGCTTCCTCCCTCTGACCCTCCACCATTTCTCCCCACCCACCAATTTCAAGCCTCCCCCATTCGCTCCGTCCGGCCCATACGACGACAAATGCTTCGCCAAGATGACCGCCGCTTTCTCGATCGTCCCTCCAGGTATCTTCACAACCTGACGGTGAAACCAATGCGGAGTGGGTACCGACATCGCCGTAAAAGCTTGTGGACGCTCCTCGACTCCATGATGACTGGCGAATTCGAGAAATCTGCGGACGACTCGGAGGCCTTCCTCGTAGCTCAGCTGGTCTCACAGGCACGAGCGAGTGATTTCTTTGAGGCAGATTTCCGTTTCCGGCGTCCGAGGAGATGGAAGAAGAAGGTCGAGACGACGGTTGGGGTGGTTGCGACAGCAAATGACGGAGTGCTGAAGCCAGCCGTCATGAGGAAACAACCGCTCGTATAGCCAAATGCTTTGCGTTTGAAAGGTCTCATGGAAAGCAGCGACGTGTACAGGGGACCACAAAATGAGTAGAAAGATGACCGCGGAGATGAATGACCAACTTTGAAACCCAGCGCAAAACGTGGTTTGATGCACTGATGTGGCTTTATTCTAGTATCACTTATCGCTCGTTATCAGTCTCAGACGGATTACCTTTCATTGTCGAGTCGAGAAAGAGTCAACTCGACGTACGAAACCGGACGAAGGTCGAGCAAGCCGTCTCGTGCACTTTCTCATCTTTTTCGAAGACAGATTACGAACCCTTGCCCACCGCAATGTCTGCTCCACCATCCCAATCACTCGTGAACCAAGCTCAGGATGCAGCTGCCAAGCTCGCCTCGACAGTCTCGGAGACGCTCAACCTTGGTGGTCAAGCAGGTGAAGCAAGCCCAGTCTGTGCGTCTGGTTTGATTCAAACTTGCCTATCCTCCCACGTCGGCCTTTTAACATCGTCTTGGTCGTATAGGCCTTCCGGTAGTCTATATTGACGAGAAAGCCGGATCCGACTCAGCCGGCACCGGCGGCGAGCTCTCCCCTTTTGCGACCCCACTCGCCGCATACCGATCGCTCTCGCCCTCACCGTCATCTGACGCATCCCCCACGTTCGTCGCCACATTCCTCGTGCGAAAGGCCGACTCGGTCGAGCGTAACGAGTGGGTTGAGCTGTCAGCCAGTGCGAAGAAGAAGCTGGTGAGGCTGATCGACCAGTGGAGGAAGAAGGAGTCGAAGAGGGGTGCGGAGGGCGAGAAGCTTGTCAAGGAGCAACAGGATGCCGAGGACCGGGATAGGAAGAGGAGAGAAGAGGCGAAGGGGGTGGTACTGGTCGATGATTCCAGTAAAGGGGAGGCTTTGAAGGTGCGTCATCCTCCAAGCAGCCCCGAGGAAGATCGATCACCCCGAGAGCTTGACTGACGTACATAAAGACGAAGCTGTATCAGGTGCCATCCATGGCTGGCTCACAAATCCGCATCCAAGGCTGGGTCCACCGCTTCCGACCTCAAAAAACCAACTTCTTCCTCATCCTCCGCGACGGGACAGCTTTCGCGCAGTGCATTTTGACTGGTGACTGCATACGGACACTTGACGCTCTTGACCTCACCGTGGAGAGCACTGTGGAGATCGTCGGGACCGTGGAGAAGGTAAAGGAAGGGCAGACTGCTCCGGGGGATGTGGAGGTGATTGTGGACTGGTGGAAGCTGATGGGAAGAGCTCCGGGTGGAGATGAGGCGTTCGAGGGAAAGCTGCAAAAGGTGCTTCAGTATTTTTAGAAGGTTGTGATAAGTCGGGCTGACATTTGCAGGACACGGACGCTTCGATTCGAGCTGATCTACGCCATCTCGAGTTGCGCGGGGAGACAGCCACCTCCGTCATGCGCGTTCGCGCACTCCTCCTACGAGCATTCCGTGAACGATTTCACCAGCGCCGGGTCGTCGAAGTCACCCCGCCATGCATGGTGCAGACGTCTGTGGAAGGCGGATCGACACTGTTCGAGTTCAACTACTACGGGGAGAAGGCATACCTCACTCAGAGCAGTCAGCTGTATCTGGAAACGGTGTTGCCGAGTCTGGGAGATGTGTACTGCATACAGGAGAGCTTTAGAGCGGAAAAAAGCTTGACTAGGCGGTGAGGGCCAAGACCTCATCTGTAGAGCTTTACTGAAGTGCTCTAAGGCATCTGTCCGAGTATACCCATCTCGAGGCCGAGCTCGTCTTCATCGAGTTCAAAGACCTCCTAGACCACATAGAGGGCATGGCAAGTCGCCGTCTTATCAATGTGGACTGAATCTGACGCGTGCAGATCTGCGAAGTCGTCGACATGCTCCTCGACGACCCAATATCCGCCGAAGTGATCCGCACCCTCAACCCCAAATTTCTGGCCCCCAAACGACCCTTCCTCCGCCTCGACTACCGCGACGCCATCACCTATCTCAAGGAGCACGACATCACCAAAGAGGACGGCTCCGTCCATGTTGTAGGAGACGACATCGCCGAAGCCGCAGAACGGAAGATGACCGACCAGATCGGACGGCCTATCATGCTCATCCACTTTCCGAAAATACTCAAGGGGTTCTACATGAAGGAATTAGCTTCAGTTCCGGAACTTACGGAGTCGGTGGACGTCTTGGTTCCAGGTGTTGGGGAAGTGGTTGGCGGGAGTATGAGGATCTCGGACTTGGAGGAGTTGATGGCGGGGTATAAGAGGGAGGGGATCCCTTCGGAGCCGTATTATTGGTTCACGGATCAGAGGAAGTACGGGACGACGGAGCATGGCGGGTATGGTCTGGTGAGTGCGACGAGGCCGAGATTGCCATCCCCGGGGATAGAGAAGACTGCTGACATCCGCCATTCTGTCCTGGTTGTATCGCTTCGTAGGGTGTCGAAGTGGGTAATTTCGACGCATCTATTATATCTGTCATGCTGATAATCGCCCAGCGCTTCCTTGCATGGTTGCTCAACCGATACACCGTCCGAGAATGTTCTCTGTACCCACGATGGATGGGCCGGGCGACCCCGTAAACGACCTCATCCACACTGCCCACATGTGCATATTACCGTAGAAACAAGATGCATGTGATCGTCATTGAGCATTATCGGTCGCTTACACCTTGACCGACGACCACGTCCAGCACCGGACTGATTCCTGTCAGTCCCTCTTGCAGTCTCAGAAACTCGGAGGAGAGGAACCCACCTCATGACGAAGTCAAAGTCATCGCCTTGACCCGTGATCCGCAGCTTCTCCAGCTTATGCACGCCCTCTCTCAGAGCAAGGAAGCGTATACGCGAAGACAAGCTTCCGCCTGGAAGAAGCGGGCCGCATCGCAAGTCGTTCTCGAGGGGTACAAGCGCAGGAGCGGAGGACAGGTGATGGAGCAGCATCTGACGTAGCACTAACGCCATCTCGTCAGGTGATTCTTATTCAAGTAGGATCACTCACCTGGATCATCAGCTCCCCAAGCAGGCTCATCCGCCCTTCTCCGTCTTCGCTTCTGCGATGCCTCCCTGACCTTACCTGCACCACCGTCTCGTCCAGGTAGCGACAGTTTGAAACGCCTCACCTCGTCCGTCCGATTATGCACAAATACCTCGACGGAGAATGGCTCTAGCACGCGTACGGTGCTCCTTCCTTCAGGGGATGGGGGAAGAAGCTTGACAGATACGAGCAGACCGGACGACGGATCGGATATCGGTTGTTGGGGACCTCGGCACGACGGCACTCGGCCATTCACGCCACTGGAGACGACGGGTCGTAGAGGTGCACGGTGGGGATTGGATCGGTCGGAATTGAGGCTCGCAAGCGAGTAACGCTTGTCTCCAGCTACGACCGCGGTCGGTGAGGTGATCGGTTTTGTCAGGCTATTTCGGACCTGTGGCGGTGCAGTTGGCGGGGCAAAGAGTGACGCGTAGAAGGATAGGTCGAGAGTACAGTTCCATCGCGAATGGAAGGTCGAGGTGGGATATGTCTCGCCAATATACGGTCGTCCAATCACCGTGATGGCAATGGGTCTCTGTTCGTCCCCCTTGCCAGTCGCATCCGGGGAAGATGAGATATTGACCGCATAGAGGAGATTGTACTGCTCCACGGGCCTCAGCCTGAGCGGAAAGACTCCATTCTTCTGCTCGGGCTGACAGACTAGCTCCGCCGTAGCTTTCGCTCCTTTCCCTCCAACATCGACGGTGACGCCTTCGATCTCGAAGCCGTCGATTTGGACGCCTTCTGAGGGGTTCTCGATCTCCACGCAGAGAACGATTCGGCGTTCCCCGTCAGCTCCGCCAGACTCGCCCAGAGAAGGTGACTCGTCGGGATCGCGAACGGGAAGGAGCTGAGGCAGGAAGAGAGTCCGCATCCGGACCCGAAGACCGGAAGATAGTGAGAGGACTCGGCGATAGGATTTGCGAAGGGTCGTGAGTGCAGCCGGCGGCAAGAATGAGGACGGCAGATGCGAGCGTTCTCGTGAAGGGCCAGCGGTTGAGGGAGTCACGAGAGAAAGAGCGGAGGTAAGGGTGACAGCGGTCCTTGGGGCGGATGACGTGGGGCTAGGCTGAACGAGGGAGAGGTCTTGCCGTATCGACGGAGCTAAGCGGGTCGCTGGCATTGTCTCGTCTCCTGCAATGCCATGAGCTGTGACATAATCAGCTTGGCAAGCGTACCACCGGCTAGTCCGCCGAGTAGGTCAATCACCTCCATCCCAGCCAAGTCGTCCTCCTCACTGTCGTCATGACCGTCGTACTCCGTCCCATCCGTCCGAACCGTTTCGGTCCCGCTGCGAATTGACGCTGCATCCAAGCTCAGACCACCTTTACAATGTGTCCTGACATGGCCCGGCTGTTCGCGGAGCGTGACTGACGCTGTGAGGGAGAGAAGTGGATTCTGCACCTGTGTCTGAACATACGCTATTTTTTGGTCATCAGCTGTGATAGTCTCGTATGAAGAGCTCACCAATCGGCACCTCTCCTCGCCAAACCACCTCCCACCCAGTATCTCGCCTGAATTCCATTCGGCCTCCCTGCGTCTTATCAATCTCCGCAACCGCTCCCTCCCACACGACTAATCCCTCAGCCTTCGCATATTGTTCCTCCCCCTCCGGCATCCCCGGAAAGGGGTTCGGCGTGATAGGCGGAAGGTGCGCTTCGCCATCCGGAGTCGAGGACGCATATGGTGTCCGAGGAGGAGCGAGGGATAGTCCAGTGGGAGTCGACGCGCCATCGGAACTTATCTCCGTGAGTTGAAGGGCCGGTGGTCCACGAGATTCGAGAGGTGGAAGTGGAGGGACGAAGGAGGCGGTCAAAGTCAACTGCCAGTGCACCCGCATCAGCTCCGAACCGGCTGATTGGTGCAATGACATGCCTGCAACCGGCCGAGGAAACGTAGGAGTTCTGAAGGTGGATCCTTGACATCGAACGCCGGCGTCCAGGGAAGGTCGGTGAGCACGTTGTCCGGCAAGTCCAAGGCGACGAGGTAGAATAATTTCTCATCTGCAGACCATCTTCAGCAGGTTTGAAGGACATTGAGCCAGAACCGATGTACCGAGGAATGCGATCGTGCGAGTTTTGACCCTCTCCACCTCGGTCCACCAGCTCTCGACATCTTCCGAGGGTTGCGAGGGGAATCTCGAGATTTCGGGGATGAGGAGGTCGACGGAAGCGGCATGGAAGAGGGATTCATAGTGGCTTGACGAGTCCAGCATGGCTTGGAGGTCAGCCCAAAGAGAACATTCCAGAATGATGGGCGAGTGTGCATTCAGAAGGTCCGACACAAAATCGACGTACGGGGCATGAAACGCGTTCCGGACCCGTAGAAGTCCGGTCCGACAGCGAGGACTTCAGCGTAGGGACCGGCCCGAGCAAAATGTGTGATGCTTGGGTCCGCATAGAACAGGAAGATTCAAGCTATGAGCTAGTCTTCGTCCTCCTCCACGTCCTCTGCCGGCTTTGCATTCGCCGTCACCCACTTCCGCGCCCTCTCCTTCGCCTTCTCCTGTCCTGCCATATCACCAATGCGAGTTTCGATAGCGAGCCATTTCTTGAAGACGAATCTGATCAACCGTCAGCAGATTTACGCAACGAGAACCAGTCCACATACTTCGCTTTCTTCCTCGTGAGCTTGTGGCTCAAGACCCGGTCGAAGATGCCTCTGATTGCCAAGGTCAGCCTGGACTGTAGAGGCAGATCGAGATGATCTAACCTTGCACCCTGAATGTCATCCGCTTTTGCCAGCTGATCAATGTACACCGACCACAGATCTAGCCTTCTCGGATACCGGTCAACGAGTCCCTCGAATAGCGTCTTGCCGCGCTCCGCATCGCCATGCTTGAATTCGAGCACCGCCATTTTCTCGATCGTCTCGACGTCTGGCCATAATCGGTTTAGCAGCAACTCGCTTATACATCAGGAGAAGACTCACGTTTAGTTTTGCCGAGGCTCTTCATGCACCGCGGCAGAAGCTCTCTCGCCGAATCTGCATCTCCTTTCTTCAGATAGAAGTCGGAGAAGCGGGTCCATGATTCGGGATGCTCGGAGAACTTCTTCACTATCTTCTTATACAGCTCCTCAACAGCCTAGAAGCATCAGCAAAGGAACCCATAGGCACATCTGACCGATCGCTCACCTCCTCCCTACCTGCAGCCTGCAAAGCCTCCGCATACCGAAGATGCACAATACGCGCATCATTGAACTGCGCCGCATCCTTGAACACCGCCTCCGCGCTCTCCTCAGTCCCGAATCCAAGCTCGAGATTCACCAGCGCCATCCAGACATTCAGCTTCTCCTCTTCTTCCCGATAAGCGATCTTCTCGAGTGCCTGCCGACCGATTCGTCGAGCTTTGTCTACCTCGTGCAGCTGTAGCTGGAAAGACATGTACTGGATCCACAGGAAGGACGAGTTTGGTGAGGCGAGAAGAGCGCGCTCGAAACCGGTGACTGACTCCGGACGATCATCGGGGGCGGTAGCGGTGAGGTCGTCCAGTGCCCGCCTCTTCCTTTTAAATTTGGCCGATCCGTTGACGACGGGCGCAGATTCGTCCTCGTCAAATGATGTGCCTGACGACTCGGCGTCCGCCGCGGGCCCCATGCCGGACCAGTCGAATCCGCCTGAAACAGTTAACCCTGAGACTGGTGCAGAGTCACCCGATTTTTTGGTTGGCAACATTCCTATAGGTCTTGAAGGACGCTCGCTAATCTTCAGCTGCAAGATCTTCAGCGTATGCAAGACAGCTTCTGCAAATTCAGCTCACCATGACCTCATCCTCACCTTCTTCCTCGGCTGCGCCATCCCTGTCCTTGAGAGCCTCGTTCCCGTCCTGCCCGATGACCTCGTCCTCGTCGCCATCTTCCTCGTTTACCCCACTGACGTCTTGTTCATCAACTCCTTCCATATCGTCATCTACGCCCGTATCGTCATCTTCTTTCCCGTCGCCGTCCTTGTCCATTCCGCCATCCTCTCCACTCTCGCTTCCCATGTCAGCAACCTCATCCAGCTGTCCGTCCGCGCTCTCTCCATCCTGGACTTCTCCCTCTTCACCCCCAAATTCCTCTGTGAAGTAGCTCGCCTTGATACCGAAATTGAACCGTCCCTTCTCCTTGTCAATCGAGACTATCGCAGCCTTGACCTGATCGCCCTCCCTGAAACCCTTGAGGGCTTGCGAGACATCTCGTTTCTTGTCATCGGAGATCTATATGAGATCAGCCTATTACCTTGAGTAGGTAAGTATACACACCTCCGATCGGGGACATAGCCCAGTGACATCGGTGCCATCGATGCGGAGGAACATGCCGTAGGTTTCGACCTGACCTAGCCGTCAGCCCCCCCGGCATGCAAGCGAACAATGACTCTTACCTTCTTTACAGTAGCGACCACCTTCTGCCCCTCTTCGAAATCGCCAAGAGCCATCTTGACGACCTGCTTCGAGCCCTTTGTCGGCGGGTTCTTCCGAAGGGTCATCTCCACCAGTTTTCGATCCTCATCGACCCTGGTCCAAAGTATCAGCATCTTTACCCCCGCTGATGTGCCAAGCTTACTTCAAGATCTTACCCGAGACGAGCTGATTGACCTCAAATCTAGATTGCCAGTCCTTCACATACTGCCCGCATATCAGCATATCCCCACTCCGACGGCGAGAAAAGCTCACATCGTCAAAGAGCTCTTTGATCATGATCCTCGCGGTCACAGCCCTGCCAAGAGCGACAAAGACCCCATGATTGGACACATTCTTGACCAGACCCCTCACCGCCTGACCCTCCGTCAGATCCGAGATATTGTCGATCTCCTTATCCAGGACCTCGGATGCCTTGTCAGGTTGCGTCCGAGATTGCCTGGTCGACAGATCGATGATCCGGGTAGACGGGTTCGACTTCAAGACGTAGCACATGATGTTGTCGTCGACACTCAGTGGACCTTTGCCAGCGGCTATGACCGAGAGATCGTCTGACGCGTCACAGGGATGCACTCGGCCTCGTAGGCTGTTGGGAAGCTGAACCATCGTTCCTTGCGGTATATGGGAGATTACTCGTCCCGGGACGATCTGGCCCCGCTGTACGGTATCGAAAGATTTGGCTGATGTCGAGATGCCGGAAACCGTCTTGATGATTCGCTTATTTGCGACGATCACCAGTCCAGAGGTAGCGTTTTTGGAGATAACAACCAGATCCTCAAGCTTGTCGCCTGTCTTCAAGCTCGCTCGTAAATCGTCGACTCCCATATGTCGGTGGTTGGAAAGACTGCTGAGTGATAGTAATGCGGTGATCTGGCTCGGCTCGAGGGTCACTACGACCTGCTCGGCATGGATTTGCGACGCGATGCCGCTGACAGCTTGTCCGACTTCGAGCTTTTCCGCGGCTAGAGCTGTTGGCAGAGCTTGCCGGACGGAAGCCACAATCTTCTCTGACGTCGGGTCGACGTCGGTGATCCGCACGTTCAAGGATTTGCCGACGAAAAAGATCTCGGTAAGGTCTGTCATGAACTTTTGACTAAGAAAATGATCAGCTCTGCCAAGTCCGTAAGGAAATGACTCACCTCGCCTCTGACTGCGGCACGAAAGCTCTCATCCCACCGAAGATATCCACGATGCAACCCTTGTCCAGGATCTTGGAGACGACGGCAGGCATGATCTGTCCGCCAGCCACATCAGCGAAGGTCTTCGGTACTTCCAGTGTCGAGTCCACGAGACTTCGCTTCATGGTGAGGACAACGCGTCCGCGAGCGGGATCAAGCGCAAAGACACGACATCGGACTGTCGCTCCGACCTTGAAGCGTTTCTCGGGGTGCTTGAGTCGGATGTCGGCGTAATGCAATGCCCACACTACGCCGTCGACGTTGCCGTGGATATTGACGAAGAGGGCTTTGTCGGTAAGTCTGTGGATGGTACCCTGATTGATTGTCAACTCGGTGAAATGCGGAGGAGTACCGAGACCGACTTTCATGACTTGTCCCACTTGGAGCTCATCAACCTGCATAAATACCTGGTCCAGCACCTTTTGCTCGAAGCTGAGTAAGAGGACGCCGTCGAGGGGAGAGTGGCCGATGACTCGGGCTCGATGCAGGGTTCCGGCTCTGTATTGGCTAGTCCCCGAAGATAGGGCATTGATGCGGTCATCCGAGATGTGGCTGATCTGAACACAGGTCCTATCAGATCGCAGTCAGATGATGCTGAGGAGCTCACGTGAGCGAAACCCTCGAGACCATCATCTGTACGGCACATGACTCCCCACTCCGGAATGACCCTTGAAACAGTGACGCTTGATAACAGCTTGCCGATTGGGATGCCTTGCTCAATAGGCGTGGTTTGGTCGGGCAGTGTCGGGCTCGATAAGGACAGAATATGAGGGAGAACCGAGCAAGCGAAGCGGCGTGGTGTGGTGGCGAGACTGTCGTAGATGACTCTAGCTCGGATCTGCAATGCGATCAGCACAACTCAATAGTCGATGTTATACTAAAGAATTACTTTTTTCCCGACTTTGTACTTGTCATCTATATCCGAACCAGCCAGACCCAGATGCGCGAGGTCGATGGTCCCGTCGTAGAACGCGCAAACCTGCACGTTCAGCCCACTCGGCACCACGGCAGTCACCAGTGCAGTGACTAGGTGACCGGGAAGGATGGACCCCACGGTCGAGGCTTCGGTGATCTGGGTGCGGGCAAGGTTGCGGGGATCAAGGGAAAGGTTGACGACTCGGCCGCCTGCGCTAAGTGAGGAAATGGTGGCGGAGACCAGCTGGCCGACAATCAGGGTCTTAGCTGTTCGTGATGAGCGGGGTCAGGATCGAAGTGGGAACGACAGACAAGCAGTGGATTCCCTCACGTCCGTCAAGCCTATCCAGCCCTCCACACCCGCCATCCCTTCATCCGCATTCAGGCCCAGCCCTATCCGCCATCCCTTGTCCTCCTCAGATCGGACCTCCCCTGTCAAGGGGTACCCCTTCTCCAGCTCCGCCTTCGCTACTTCAGAATTCACCTTCTCTGGCACAAGCGTCATCTCCACCCTCGCCGCAAGTCTGTTCGTTTCCGTCACAGGGTACTGGGAGATGAAGGATGGGCTGGCGGTCGGGTAGAGATTCAGCACCTTCGCAGGAAAATATTGTCCCGGCTGGAACAGTGTCGCGAGGTCCGGTGCCGAGGTGTCCTCGTCTTTCTCGGACTCGACCTCCGAGCTGGATTCGTCCTCCTCCTCCGCGGATAGAAAAGTAGTGAGCGACGTGGAGATCTCCGTGATGGGCACATGGGCGAGCAAGTGATTTGGCAGGGACAGGATGAGGTGGAGGGGGAGGACGGTGTGGATGCGGGTGAGGAGATGAGTTCCTGTCAAGAGGCGCTGAGTCCATGATCAGACAACGGACTTCTCAAGATCAGACGAAGATCACCTTGTAATTGAGCTCCTCTACTCCTGCTCAAGGTCGTCAGAACTAAACTCAGCTATAACCGGCCTACCCACGTATAGTATCCTTGTCTCTCTCCTTCGTAGGCTCGGCCACCTGATTCTTCTTCACTCGCTTCGCCTCTCTCTCACTCAGTGATCGCTTCGGCCGCTTTCCACCTCCAGCTTTCGCCTTCATTATGCGTCAGCTCTCCGGCCCCTCGACCCAGCTTCAGCCCAGCTCACCTCTGCTGCAGTTTCAGCATCCGCCTCTCTTCGCCCTTCCGCTTGGACCTGCCGTAGCTCGAAAGGAGTCAAAGAAGATCCTCCACCACGGGGGAAGTCCGTCTCCTCGTCCTTCAGTGCCGAGAGGAAGGAAGGAGCGGGTCGAGGAGCGGTTGAAGGCTTCGGTTTGCTCGGACCGGCAGAGGACGATACCTTCCTGGAGCCGTCCAGAGGTACTGGAGCTTTCTTCATTCTGGTAGAAGCATCCGAAACTCGTGGTCGCTTGACCTCGATGGATGCCATTGGTATCTTTGCTCGAGATTGCAGAAATGGTTGCACTCAAAATTCTGGCCTCGGTCACGTGACTGAGCTATGTTTCAAAGATTACTAACTTATCACTCTGCAAGAACTCAGCTTCTTGAAAGTCCCAACATCGTTTTAGCCGTTCGAGGCTGAATGACGTGACCCTTCATGGCGACGACTAGCGAGACTGCTTCGGCCGCTGTGACCACTCCAGTCAAGCGGACGACATTTTCTGCTTCGGCCGAGGCTGGACCTAGCCGAGCGAGAACTGCTGTTGCTTCACCTGCATATGTGAGCGGCAAATCGTCCATAAAGAAGCTTTCCGGCTTTACTGCAGGCCAATCGCTCACACTGTGTCTTCAGAGCTCTCGTCGGCATTCCCTCTACGGTATCGAGGACCGCATCGTCATCGAGTAAGCATTTCACTTCGCATCGTTATACATATACACCTCATCGCTCCTGGAGCTCCGTTCATATCTCTCAGTCCAGGCTCAAGGATATGGAAAGTCGGCTTCTCCGGTGAACCCGACCCTCGCGCCGTCTTTTGGGCACAAGATGATCCCGACACGACCGGAGCGGAAATGTGGGAGCCCGATCTGGGCCGAGTACAGGGTGTCAGGGGAGACCGGGAGGAGGGAAATAGGCTGGTCGGGGTGAGACTGTTGAAGAGGCTGAAGGAGACCTTTGTCAAGTAGGTTGCATCACCCAGATGGCGTAGCTAGCTCAAGCTGCAAATATGCGTCCGAAGACCTGCTGATATCATGCCAGGCAGTTGATGACGGACCCAAAGGCACGGAAGGTCATCGTCATCGAGAACGCCTTCCTGCCGACGTTCGTCAAGGCGCATATAGCTCGAGTGCTCTTCGACATTCTCAGAGTAAGCAAATCTTATCAAATTGGACCGCCTATCTAGGAACTGATGATCATCCACAAGGTGCCTTCAATCTCGTTCACCCCCTCGAGCCTTCTGGCATTGGCCGCTGGCGGTCGAGTGACCGGTCTAGTCGTCGACTGTGGCTGGCTAGAAACCACCATTACGCCTGTTTGTCACTGCCACTCCTTGTGAAATGTAGAACTGACAATGTGCTTCCAGGTGTATTACTCACGACCTCTGTATCACCTCGCACACACTGCTCGGTGCGCTGGTCGGACCATCCACTCTCGCTTGCGCTCTCTGCTACACCACTATGGGACGTACATCACTCCACCATCCTCTCTCGGCTCGATCAATGACCGAAGACCGATGTCACCCGTACCTCTATCGATACTCACTGATCGAGTTATCGAGCGAGTCCTGACACAGGGTGCTTTCGTCGGTGGGACCGTGCAAGGCGAAGGTGGAGACACAGTGATGGACGATGACGACCCCTCGAGCCAAGAAACGGAATCGGAGGACACTCGGATCATGAGATCGCTATATCGTCGGTTTGCCGGATCGTCAAAAGCAACAGATCTCAGCGTCAACGTCCCGCCTCAACCTGGTGTATCACGGGGCCTCGGCTTCGTGACCCTCATCGTGCCAGGCTGGATACGGGAACGAGCTGCTGAAGTATTCTTCGAGGACAGCGACTTTGGCGAGGGGTTTGGGCTGCCCGATGCGATCCTGGGATGTTTGATCAAGGTGAATATTGCATAATTCCCTCACTCGTTCAAAGCGAGACTTGCGGAGCACCAGAAATCGTACCTGACAGATTGACTGCTAGCTACCCGTCGACCTGCGCGTTCCTCTCGCCTCCTCGATCCTCGTTGTCGGCGGTACTGCTTCCTTACCAGGCTTCATACCTCGACTCCGTAGTTCCCTTCTCCATCTATTGCAACCATCGCCCACGACCATACCAGAGATCACAGCACGTCTAAAAACACCCGCTGCACGTCAGGCCGAGACGAAAGCCTGGCGAAGACGGCATAGCGAGCCATACAGAGCTCTGCATGGACTCGCGGGAAAGGTCGCAATCCTGAATGATCCCGCGCCTCTGGATGGCGATGACAATTCAGCAGGAGGCAAGGCGCCGAAATGGGTTCCGAGCTTGGTGAGCTGGGTAGGAGGGTCGCTTGCGGGGTGAGTGGAAGTGATATGGCCGGGACTCAAGCACATTGTCCGGACTCAAACTATAAGCTTATATCCTGACGACTCTCCAGGGCATTGAAGACCGGCGGCCCCGAGCTTCTGCGTGAAGACTATGATGCCCTTTGTGCCGACTCGCTTGCACGAGCGGAAGGGCACCGAAATGCTTTGGACGAAGCGGAAGCAGAGATCGCTGCTCTGGTCGGTCTAGACGTGGACGAGCTGCTACCTGGTATGGCGGTAGACGGGTTTGGCGGAAAGCGGAAGAGGGGGTACCATGAGGGGCCGCGATTGGGAGATTGGTCTCGAGGAGCGGTCGTGGCGGGGTAGGCAAGACTATGATACATGCATTGCTGGACGATAAAAGCTGGCCTATTGCCCCTTCTTCTCTGCTGCTGCTTTGCGCTCCTTCCGCGTCGGCTGAGTCGAATTCCGTTTCGCCCATCTCAGCCCACAAGCCTACGAGATCATTAGCCCCGTCACATCTCTGCTGGCTCCAGCGGCAGAGATCCGCAAGCGTCTTGAATATCACATTACACAAAGTCTTCGGTCCCAACGGCCCCTTCCTCCATTCCGGACTATCCGTCCTCCCACAAGTCACACAAACATGCAATCCCTCCCTTTCCCCACCCGCAGCCCCCATGGAAGCCTTCTTGAGCCTCTTCTTCTCCCTCGCCGCTGGGTCCTTGGGCGGTCTACCGGGTTTGGCAGGTTTAGGCCGCGAGATGTCGGGTTTGACGTTGGTGAGGTAGGGTAGGGGTGGGGATGAGGAGGATGCGGAGGATGTGGATGCGGATGAGGAATCGGGGTCGTCGGAGGAGAGGTCGGGGTGATAGGTCTGGGGAAGGCGCGGTGGGGGCTCGTTGCTCCGCATTTCTATATCACATCAGTATGGCTGTCGGCAGGATGAAGCGAGAGGCGCACGAAGCTCTTCGTACTCGTCCATGTCGAGTTGGAGTTCTCGGAGCTCTTCGCGGAGTCGCTCGTTCTCCAACTTCAGCTCGAGGAAGGCGTCCAGGCTAGGACAGTCAGCAAAGTCTACGTCCTGTCGTGGATGTCGGGGAGATCTACCCAGCTCAAGACTGCACTCACGATTGGCCATTCCCTTCCCCTTCACCAATTCCCTCTCCAATCTTCCTACCCATAACCCAAACAGCCCGTCCCTTCGCATTCCCCGTATCCCCGCTACCCCGAGGCACCACCGTCCCAGAACCCGCCAACCCGAACGATCCCGCACCATTCGCACGTCCCCCATCCAGACCCGTTGCATGCGCTCTCAGTTCCCAAACAACTGGACCCTTATCCTTTCCCGGCTCAACATCCGAAGGCAGCATCCGGACATAGGCGGTATGGCTTCGACCGGTACTAGATGGCATGACAGAAGTATTCGGGTCGTCGGAGGAGCTGGTCGTATTGGTGGAGTTTGAGTTGGGCTGGTGAGTGAGGGGTGCGTGGGGGGAGATGAGGGCGGAGAAGAGAGTCTGGAGTTGAGGATGGTCCGGAGCGAAGACAAGGTCAAAGAACTCTCGGTTCTCGAGGTCGGAAGCTTTCTGGCCAAGCATGTCGCCGACCGAGGGAGAGACGAAAATTATCTTCCATCCCCATCCCGGTCCACTCCCGTTCTCCGCTATGCTATCTCGTTGCAGGGCGATGGGCTTCAAGCAGAACAGCGCGGATCCGACCAATTCCTGCAGCAACAAATGGGGCCATCGTTTGCGTCTCGTAAACTGCTCGCGATCAGCTAGATTCGTCTGAGAGGGAGACGAGGGGGTACACACCTCAAAGCCATTCCCAGTATCCTTGTCGTCCCCGTTATTGAACGCATATCCGGCACCGCCGATTGTTGATGCGATGAGCGCCATCCTTCCGCTCGACGAAGTTTGGACCCCGGAGTTGGAGTTACCGCCTGAAGAGGAAGACGCGGGGTGGTGGTTTGCTCGAGGGTAATAAGAGGGATGAGAGCTCATTGAAATGCACCTATTGTCCCACTTTACGAAATGTGCGGAAGAGAATATTAGTAGTAGGGGATTTGTTGGAATCTCGATCGCCGACCCCACTTCTCCACGTGGTCAGGATACTGGTCTCCCACGATGCAAAAACTGCGCCGCCCCATTTTGAGCCATGTGAACAACCCGAATGGAGGTTGCAATCAGTAAGACATTACGCCTGGATCGTCTCTGGATACAATAGATCGAACGCCTAGCTCAACTCATACCAACTTTCGATCGGTACAGGACAAAGGGAAGTCAGACCACGATGGTGACCAATCCAGACACGAGAAGCTTGCCCTCAGGTTGGACTCAGCAGTGAGCACCGGGTTATCTTCAGTGTCCTCCCCTACCGAAGTCGATCATTGCAGCTCCCTGGGGTCATATCAAGCGCGATCGCTAACGGCGTTCCAGGTTCAACGAGGAACACAAGGCTTGGTTTTACGTGAACAAGGGAGCTCCTGGCGGACCCAAGAGCCAGTGGACGCAGTGAGTCAACTGCAGCCACTCGTGAAATGCTCTGTGCCCCACGAGAGCATTCTTGATATGGTGCTGAGACTCATCACTCGTAGCCCCGCGAACGACCAAGAGACATATGCCCCTCCCCCTGGCCCACCGCCTCCCGGCAGATCGCCCGCTCCCGTCAGTCCCGTCACCGATAGATCGGGGCAAGCATCATCGTACTACACCGCGCAGTCGTCACACTCGCCGAGCTATAATACTCCAACACCGCCGATGCAATCGCAGGGCCAGGACGGCAAGCGTGGTCTCGGCGGTCTACTTAGCAAATTGACGAGCAAAATCAACCAGCCGCAAGGCTATGGCCAACAGCAGTATGGCGGAGGTTATGGACAGCCACAGTACGGTGGACAACCTCAGCAGCAGTATGGCGGGTATCCAGAGCAGGGGTACCCGCAGCAGTATGGTGGTGGCGGGTATCAACAGCAGCCGATGTACCAGCAGCAGCCGCAAAGGCGAGGGGGTGGGCTTGGTGCCGGCGGAGGGGTGTGTCCTAGGTCTCTGCTTCGTGCGACGTGGTTTGCTAATGGTGCGTTCTGTTATAGGCGGCGCTCGGACTCGGAGGAGGTCTGCTCGGAGGCATGCTGATCGGCGATATGATGCAGAACGTAAGCCGGTTCTCGCAGCGCTTCCACGGAGCTGATTCTCATTGTCGCCGCAGAACGAGCAACAATCCTATGACCAAGGAAATGATCAAGGCCAGGACAACAATGGGGGTGGAAATGGCGGTGGTGGTGATTATGGAGGCGGTGATGATGGTGGTGGAGATATGGGCGGCGGCGACTTTTAGATTACCGGTCTCTACGGGACGGGGGAATTCCAAGCATGAGTACATGAGGTGGATGTCAAGTAGATAGCTAGACTCCAGCCTGACAGGGTGCATACATGAAATCCTCTGCGGCGAAAACAGTAGCGAGCCTACTGGTATAAAACCGCCTTGCCTCCGGACCGGCAATCAAGAGCGTTGGATGTTTCAGCACGATGTCAACTTACTACCGATGTCTCTTTGATGATGTCCGGCTGACTCCTAGAGGAGGCTGTCGTCATTGGAGAATAGATCGAGCGCTTCTATCAAAAGTCCCCATCAAGCCTCTTCAACATCAAACGCAAATGCTCCTCTCAACAACATCCCTTCGATAGCCCCTCATCCACCATGGTCCCCAAACCCGCCCTACCAGCTCACTCTTGTCATCCCTCTCTCGCCTCCTTCGCCTCAATCACCTCCCTCGCTTCCTTCACACCGTCCCCGAAAGCCATTCAACGACTCCTCATCCCCCTCTTGATCCTCGCTGGCATAGTCATCGCTTCAGCTGCTCAGACCGAAGTAGCCCATCATATCACAGCCGACCTCGATTACAATCAACCCTACTTTACATTCCTCCTCACCCACATCACCTTCTCTCTTGTCTTTCCTCTCCACTTGGCCGTCCTTTACCTGTTTCGCAAACAAACCATCGCGACCTACCTCGATGGAATCCGGCATGTCATCGCGGCGCAAGTCGGGGGGCATGGTCATTCGGGATGGAAGGAGATCGGCTTGAAATGGAGTATGAAGGTCGGATGGTTGACACTGTTGATCTCGGTACCGGCACTCAGCTGGTTCGTCGCCATGGTGTTTACTTCGGCAATGGACGTTACGGCGATCTACGCGACTTCGTCTTTTCATGCGTATTTTTTCAGTATGATATTGCTCAAGACGCCGCTCAGCCGGAGGACGGTGGCTAGTATCGTACTGGCCTTCACGGGAGTCATCGTCATTTCCTTCGCTGGGTCTGGCGGGCCGACGGAGGATAGAAGTGGACCGAGGAACAGAGCCTTAGGGGATACTGTCATGATGTTTGGTGAGTACTCCTCCTACGATTCTATCCGCTGTCCCCGCTGATTAAATGGCTCATTTGCTAGGCGCTGTGATCCTTGGCCTGTACGAGGTGGTCTACAAGATGGCTCTTCCCGAGGGACACGGAGGGATCTCCTCCGAATCAGCTGCGCCCTCCGCCGACTACGCTGCTCTGCCAATGCATGCTGACGCCTTTGATCCCACAATGACCCCTCCCGAGTCTCGTGCTTCTTCTCCACCGATTGATGATCGACCTCGCGGCCCATACACCAAACCTCGAGGACCCGAAGACATCCCCCTCTCCCCTCACAAGCCGGTCCACGATCGACTGCCCTCTTCAACTCCACTTCTCCGGGTCAGGACCCCCCCGTCTCCGCCGCTTTCCGATACATCCTTACGGAACGATCTGAGCTCGCCCGAGAAGACCGATTATCCGCCACTGCCCGTAGCGCTGCATGCGAACTTCCTTACTAGCTGTATCGGCATCGCCACGCTCATCATGCTCTGGGTTCCCATCGTCATCCTCGATCTCTTGGGATGGGAGGCCTTCCGTATCCCATCATTCAGCATATGTAGAGGGCTCGCGGTGGTCTCATGGGCAGGGGCTCTCTACGTGGGTTCAGCTTTTCCAGCTTGACACTTCCGCTGATAACGGTATAGAACGCCGGGTTGATGGTTCTAATCGGTATTTGGGGACCCACTACGTCCTCGGTTGCGAACCTGTTGACGATCGGACTCGTGGCGATTATCGATGCGGTGTGGCTGGGGAACGTGCCGGATCTGCAGACGTTGATTGGGGTCGGGATGATCTGTGTGGGCTTCGGCGTATTATTATGGGAAGGAGAGGGATAGAGTAGACCGTAGACCCTCATGCGATGTCGTCTGTCAATGATCAGGTCGCACTTGCACACGCAAAAACTCGGTCATAAAGTCGGTAGCCGACACGGATCAAAGATTAAGCTTGATTTTCCGGGCTTTGCATTCTTCCCGACGATCTGTTTTGACTGGTCCCCCTTTCTGATACAATTCTCTTGGTCGTCATCTGACTCGAAGATGGGTCCCACAACGTTGGTCCAAGATCTCTCAAGCTTCGCAGTGACCGGTGGGGTTCCGAGCAACTCTCAGATCGTGACTACCGCTTGTCGTGATTGATTCGAGCTGATCATGCTAGTTTGGACCGATTGTCATTGGCATCCTATTGAGCGTGTTCGGATGCGGGATTCTAATGGTAAGATCGCCTCTTCCACTTTCCCACTCAACATGCTTACGAAATCTACCGTAATTCCAAGTGAGTTCGAACACGAGGATGGCGAGACGATGCTAAGCACTCTTAGACGATCGCATACCTTGACAATTCCCCGCACGAGCCCTGGAAAATCAAGCTTCTTGTAAGAGCACTTCCAAGTCGCTTCGCATCGGCCAGCTAACCTTTTGCAGCTACTGGTAGATCCTGTCCGCCTGGGACAATCGCTTCACTGCTCATCACGCTTGACAGGGTATACTCTGCCTCAACGTCGCTCAAACCGGGTCCGATTGCTCCCGGATGATCAAGATCGTGGTCAATCACGCGGCGGATCTCGCTTACGTTCGTGAAGACCGTCTTTCTCGCTCGCGCTCCTCGTCTTCCTCAACCTGTCTCTCCTTGTCTGTCTCATGCCTCCACGCTGGTATTCTCCCAGTTCCTCAACATCCGCAATCGGCCCGAGGAGCTCCTCTCGCCTGTCCTGTCCATAATCATCTGCACAGCCGTCCAAATCTTCCTCGTGCACCGGTGCCTGCTTTCCGCCCGAATAGGACGCAGTCCAGTTAAGCGAGAAGCATTAGGTTATAGGATCCGAGGGCTTGTGCTGGGAAGCATACTTGGCCTCGAGTAGCGCTCAGTTTTGCAGGTGGATTGGGGACGGCTATCGCATTGGATGTGAGCGATCCGGCAGGAACATGCTTCAGGCTGACGATCCCCACTCCAGAGATTACCGAGCTAGTGAGTCGAGCTGCGGTCCATCGAGATACCAATTGACCAGGACATGACAGTATATATGCGAATCGAGGCTTCAATCCTCATGGCACACTTCCCACAATCGCTACGATATGGTTGAGTGCGTCAGCGGTCAGTCGTCTCCCCGAAACGTGTTTTCCTGTCGATAATGATCCGCTCGAACAGGTCACTGACGTGCTGCTGTCCAGTATCATCATCTTCGAGCTCCGCTCTGCCGTAGTGCGTGACAGCCCGATCTGGAAGATATGCTAGTAGTGATGCTGATCCAATGCTTTCTAATTTGCAGAAGAACGAAGGTGGAAGGAACCGGGTTGTTAGCGCTCTGATCCGTGTCGCCTTTCGGAGCGGGACCGTCGTCACGGCACTTCAAGTGGCGACGCTCACTACATACCTGAAAACGTGAGTGCTAGTTGTAGAAGGCGCAGTTGCACGCCACCTCACTAGAGAGCTCGCAATCTTTGCGTACATCAGAACAGCACTAATCTCGTCGTAGTAATACATCATGGTCCGACTTCCCAAGCATCTTCATCTCCAAAGTCTACTCGATCACACTCATGGCTTCCCTCTCCGGCCCATGCGATGCTGTCAGGGCTCGAGGAGTGGCGCCTGACAATCCTTTGGATGCGCTGTCCTCTCCTCCGGGATTCACCAATTGGCGCAGCCAGGATTCGTATCCTCCTAATGGTGACAACCGGATTGGGCGGATAGCGACGATTCTCAACGATGAGAGTTCCGGCGATTTGAGTTCGACGAGGAAAGTCTCGCTTGGGACTTCGGGGAGAGACATTTAGGACGATGGAGCCAGGTTTAGGGAGAGTGGCGATACGAGGGAGGAGTATGATGAGGAAGGGAGTAAGGTGATAGGGGTTTTGGACGTGGCGTAGTATCGGATCATGCGGAGCCGACTAAGGTGACCCCTCCAGCCTAGATATACTGTATCTATATTCTGCTACTACGTACGAGAGTCTCGTTGATCATTGTGTCTATATTTCTCTACATTTCTCGAGCACTGGAATACGCTACAGATTCGCTTGCGACTTCGCCAAATGCCACTCTCAGCTTCAGTCCTAGCTTCCGACGGAAAGAAGGTGTCCTCCTTATCGTGTCCGGACGTGCCCTCGTTCTCACCTCTCATGGCTTGATTCAAGGCTTCTCTCCACTTTTACTGACCCGATTCGATTTCCTCGTCATGTCGTCGTCCACATCATTGCCCACTGGTCCCAAGCTCAACATCTCCACTCACCCTCTCCTCCTCTCCAAGCTAACCCAATTACGTCTCCATGACCTCCCGACCAAAGACTTCCGCGAAGGTATTAACGGAATCGGGTGGGTCTCACCTCAGCTCGTCGACTTTCTGCCCGACAGCTTGTCGCGATGACAAGCAGCTGCAGGGATGACCGAGCTGATAGAGAATAGCACGATGCTAATGCTCGAAGCCTCTCGCACCCTCCCCCTAGCTTCCGTCCCAGACGTACGTCCCTCCACCTTCCCAACCAATCTTGGGCTGAGGTCGAACGGGGCTCTGACAGCTGCAATCCCCCATCGCACCTTTCACAGGCTACACCGTCCCCCTTAGGATAGGCTTATCGCCCATCCTCCGCGCAGGACTGGGAATGACGGATGGTGAGCTGGCGCGTTCGTAGCACACCTGCCTGCACTGCGGTGGGTGTGTCATAACGATGAGTTGATTAGATTAGCTGCCCTCGACCTGTTTCCCGATGCGAGTGTGCTCCATTTGGGACTGTTTCGGGATAAGATCACTCTCCAGGCTATAGAGTTCGTCATGGTCCCATTATCAAGAAGAGAAGCTGATTTGGGGGACAGGTACTACTCGAAGCTGCCTACGAACGTCACGGTCGACCTGGTGTTCGTGCTTGACCGTGAGTCCCTTTCATACTTCCCATGTCAACGTCGCCCCGTTCGCCCACATACGCAACACGGACACACAGCTGACGGATCGGCTCAGCCCTAATCGCGACCGGGGGCACCGCCGTGGCCGCCCTCGGCATGCTTACAGATTGGGGCCTCAAGCAATCCCAGATCAAAGTGGTCTCCGTCCTCGGCAGCCGACAGGGTGTCGAACACCTCGCGGACGAGTTTCCGGATGTCGAGGTGGGCTTCCTCTCGGTTTGAAGCGAGGCTGGCGCTCATGAGGATCAGATCTTTATTGGCGCGGTGGATGATCACCTAACGGAGAAGGGGTACATCTCACCTGGTCTCGGCGATGCGGTGAGACATTATCCAAGCGTGGAAGAAAAATTGCTGATCGTGGACAGGGCGACCGGTTGTTCAGTACCCACTATAAATGAGAATGCATGGTCATAAACACTATCAGCCCCTATATGGTCATCTCAATTATCATGTAAGTTCTACCGTCTATCGCGAGCATGAAACCCCAGGGAAAACGCTACACATCCTTCTTCCGTTCCTCCGCGTTCGTCTGATCGCTATCATCTCCCCCGTCTCCAACCTCCGTCGTCTGACTGCTACTCCACGTCCTCTCCGCCCTGCGTTCACGCCACTCATCCTCTCCAGCCGAGTGTGTCCTCCGTCCCTTTGACAGCCAGCCTTCCCACCCACGTGTCGAGCCTGTGCCGACAAACATGACGACGCGGTCTCTCGCGGACCCGCCTAGACCATCGCCATGACCTGCTTTCGGATCCCAATGCAGGCCACTCTTCACACCATCTGATTACCGCTGTCAGTCTCGAGACAAGCAACGAGCCGGAGACTCACGGCCTTCAAGATACTGCCGAACTCTCATGGCGTCGATGACCATGTCGTTACCACCGACGAAGAACGCCGTCCTGCTCGGATCGAGAGCGTTGGGGATCTCTTCGAAGAACAGGGTGTTGTCGGCCCAGTCAAAGTGCTAGGGGTGCGTCATCAGCGGACGGATTGAAACAATGTCTGAAAGACTCACGCGAGAGATGTAGTGCGCGATTCCTAGTTCACCCGCTATGAAGTAGTAGAGCAGCAATTCGAGAGCCTACAGTCTTGATTAGCTTGAAATCGAATGATGGTGGCTGGAGAACGCACAGTGGTCGGTTTGCGATACAGGAAAGAATGGCAAACGTCTACATATAGATCAGCAACAGCAAAGAAACAATGAGCGAGCCCACCTCCCTCCCACAAGCGGAAGATGACGGGATCTACAAACGTATTCCTTTTGGCCAAGCTCGGACAGTCCTTCAAGACTATCGGCATTCAGCTTGGTGATGACCTGGAGAAAGGCACTCACTCCAGCCATGCGCGACGCTCCCGTTCGAGTGACTCATCAAAGACACCCCTCCCTTAGCAGGTCGATATCCCTCGGCTGGCTCCCAGAAGCCCCACTTCATGCAGATCCTTTGCATCGTCTCAACCAGCTCAGGACGGGTCCAAGGACGGAGAAACCGCTCGTGAAAGAAGGCTTGAGCGGTGTAAGGAGAGAGTGGAATGAGGAGCGGATGTGAGGGAAGGGATTTGATGAGGTGTTTGATGAGAAGATGGCTTTGCAGCTAGGCAAGGGAGTCATTAGTGTCTGGTCGTGCATTCTGAGATGGAAGAGACGCACCAGGCCAAAGCCAAGACCGTGAAGGTAAACGACGGGCATGGCGTTTGGATGGGTCTTGCCCTGCTCAGGCGTCCAGCCCTTTGGTACTCGGACGAGGTACTCGACGTCACCATCCCGATACTGCGTGAGCGTCAGTCCAGCTACAGCAGCTCGCAAGATGCACGGACGAAACCCATTCCCTGATATGAGTACACCACCTCGCGAAGGATCCAATTGATGGCGTTGGTCAGCGCGTATATCAACAAAGGCCGGCCTTTCGCCTTGAAACCGTATCAGCGTTTGTAAGAGGTCTGGTGATGTCTAACTCACGTTGACAGGATCAATGGTGAACCGCATAACTTCGAGGTCGGGGTTGAAACCATCCGGAAACTTCGTGCCCGTACGCGCTTCGAGCTTCTCCATCGATGTGAAGAGGAACTCATTCAATCTTGGGTCCGCAATGGCCTCTTCAAGAGGTAGGGTGAAGCAAGTCCACGCGAGCCAAATGAGAACGTTCTGTCGGCGAAGTGAATCCCATGGTGCGTGGTTGAACCTGTTTGCGATCAGCCAGGGTGTGAGCGGTTTGAGTTGACGCACCAAGTTCGCATTCGTTCCCGAAACTCGACAGCTCTTCGATCCATGTGATGCAGCATTACCAGCTTTCCATCCCTTCCGGTGATCCCCCCGTCTTCGAACCCGTCAATCTCTCCGAAATCTTTCTCGATCTGCTCCTTCAGTCTGGCCTCCCTTTCCCCAGGTTCTTCCTCCACGAACGCCTCGATGACGTCCGCAACCTCCTCCGTCATCTTTCCAACTCTCCGAGTGGACTGCATACCCTGTATCTGCTCATACTCCCGGTCTTTCAGGTGGTAGTGCTCCGAAGCCGTAACCTGGCCGGTTTCGTACAGATCATATAGTTTGCATTCCAGCTCGATATCCGGGTCGCCTGAAGGGTTGCGTGGCCGAAGGGGAGTAGGGTAAGATAGGCCGAGCTTGAGGATACGGTGGAAGAGCGAGTTGCGGACTTCGAGGGGGAGGGTAGAGGGTGGAGCAGGGGTCTGGACGAAGCGAATCAGGTAGTGGGTATATATCGCGAATACGACCTAGAGCGAGTTTCAGCGAGTTGGTCGATTGCCTGTCTAATAACATCGTAACTCACCTCGGTCAAGGCGTACGCCGCGAACATCGTCCCCGTCAACCCCGCCGCGCCAGTCATACCCCTTGCAAGCAAAACGAACCAGATGAGATATGCACTACATGCGTCATCAGCTCTCTTTTCGCAGCGAAGAGAACGGGATGCGAACCATGAAAGCGGTGTGATCATCCATACCGACAGTACGAGCGCGAGGGCCACATAGTATCCCTTGGTAGGCTTTCGATCCTGGAACACTCGCGGATATTTGTCTTCCGCAAGTGGGCCCAGGCCATACTTGATGCGCTCGTCGACTTCATCGATGGAAGGCGGAGTCATGGCCGTTGGCGATGTGGATCGTCCCGAATCGTTGTATGGCGACGTGGGCCCCTTGAAAGTATCTTTCAAGATCAACATGCGTCCAATTTAGGAAAAAGGAAAGGGGGGATTAGCAGATATGTAGCTGTGCTTTTCCCCCCCAATTGCCGTGTGAGAGACTTTTGAGGCTTCGGTGGGGATCTGCATGACGTCATTACGTTTCCATATATTTTGAGCCCGATCACCGATAACCGATACAATCGTCTCGACCGCTCATCCAACGAGCCATGGCATGCAAGCATCCCCGGGGTCTCTTTTGGATCCCTTCCGGTTCCCTTCGTCATGGCAGGAAGTGGAAAATAGCAGGCCTTTGCGCTCGATTCGACAACGGAATCTGACCTGTTGTCCTTCACCGCGCTCCCGGCTTTCCGGCACTAAACTGGCCTGGTGCAGGATACAAATCTCTTGCTCGACCATATTTCATCTGTCAAGGTTGCCAGGCTCACCCTCTGACCCTGTTTGTTCAATATCAAGGAATGCCGACACACAATAACCACCTCGTCCTCCTTCCCCTATTCGCTCGTTCCCACCTCCGGCTCTCTCTCCAACTCACCCTCAACCTCCTCAACCTCCACCCCTCGCTCGTCGCCACGATTCTCATCACCTCCGTATGCACCTCTCGTCTCGATCAGGAGATACAGCTGCAGCCTAAGAGTGTGGTGGCCCGCTTGGAGGGTCGCCTTCGAGTGAAGACTGTCGAGGTCGGACTGGCGCAGGACGCCGGAGTAGTGCAAGAGAACGAGGCGTTCAAGGAAAGAATCGGCCCAAGTTTAGAAGAATTGCTCTCCGGGAAAGGGGAGGACAGGTTCGCACCGGTGCCGTGCTTGTTCATCTGCGATGTAGGTGTATTCAGGCTTCGTGAAAAACTCGCTGACCTTGTAAAGGTGTTCCATGTCTTTTTGCGCTCCGCCTTGAGAGAGAAGACTGCCGAGTTTGGTATCCCGAGAATTCCCGTCCTCCAACTCATCCCGACGATGGCTCTGACTCAGCACCGGCAAGTCTCTGGTACCTTTGCAGAGGATTATCCCTGATTGCCAAACAGCTTCATCAATCGCACCGAAGACTTCGGCGCGACGGAGAAGATCGTCGAGCGGTTGAAAGAGAATCAAGCGGCAGGTATGGAAGACGTCGACGCAGCGAGGAAGGTAGACTTGTCTTGACTGAGCTGGAATGCTGCTGATATGCGTCAGGCGTTCCGCTTCGTGGATAATCGGTTGCTGGAATGGCCTGATCTGCCGCCCATGTACGACTGTATGTCGGCCCGTGCCCGATTTTGCTGTACCCACTGACAGGCCGGCTTAGACGAATGGAGTCAGTCCTCTCTAGCACGAAAAGCTGAGCACTTCTGACAAGATTATCGAATTTAGCGCCGCAATCGACATCCCGTATGATCACGCCAATGATCTGCATGGTGCAAGATCTCATCTGGAAAGCATCGCGTGATACCGACGGATCGATCTGCTTGAGTACGCCCGAGATGGATCGAGAGTCGCTAGAGAGGGTGAGCCAGATCCAGAGTGTCCCGCCGTTCGGCGTCGGGTGAGCTTCGTCTCCTCCTCGTTCTTCTTGCCTGTACTGAGGCGGTATCAGACCGCAATTCAACGAGGACGTATGGAACGCCGCGGAAGAGCAGGAGAGGTCCGACGCTGTGCGAGAGGACGAGAAGCGTATCATGGCGTTCCTCGACGAGTCGCAAGTAAAATACGGGGCCAACTCTTCAGCATACATCAGGTCCGTAATCTCTTCCTTCTTCGGCTTGTGGGGCTTGACTCGGATACCCAGTTTTGGCACCAGCTTTTGGCCTACCCTGCGACCCGAGCTGATCACCACCATCATCATTTCCCTTCTCGAGCTCGAACAGCCCGTCCCATTCATCTTCGCAACGGCCAGTCCCACCGGTAAGATAGATGAGGCGCTGAAAAAGCGGATTCAAGGAAGTGGTAGGGGACTAGTGGTCGACTGGGCACCACAGGTGCGAGTGCTGAGACACGAAGCGGTCGGGATGTTCTTGGTGCGTACAGCTGATCCAAATTGATTTGCCACACCTGATACCGCGTCAGACGCATTGTGGTGTCGGAAGCTTGACGGAGACTATCGTGACTGGCGTCCCCATCATCGCTTTACCATTTGCAGCCGATCAGCCCGCCCTTGCCGCACATTGTCCGTGCTCTCTGCTTGTCTTTTGACTGAACTGATGAACATCTAGTCACCCAGATCCGAACGATCGGTATTCAGCTATACCAGCTCTCTTCGGCCAACGATAACCTCACCCTAGGCAATGGGGTACACGTAGAATCGACGCCCAGGGCCATGCAGGAGGAATTGAGAGCGAGCTGGGGCCAGATGCGCGGTCCAGAGGGCGAGGAATACCGACGGAACGTGGAGGGAGTCCGGGAGATCATGAGGAAGAGCTGGGAGGAGGGAGAGACGAGGAAGACGATGCTTAGTTTCGCGCAATTCTTTACGGAGAAGGAGGGAGCATGAGACACAGTGTTATAGATAGACCATGATGAACGATCCGCTAAGCTTTGTCGCAATTCGACTAGCCTTTGATGAAGGGTAGCGCTAGAGTGAGAACTCCACAATGAGACGATGAAATGATCTCATCCTGCTGATGCAGATCGACATTGATGTTGACAGAGTGCTGTTACCCATTAAAGCTCCACACCTTCATCACCTCCCCCACCTCCGGTACATTCGTACCCCGCACCTCCCGCTCCGTCCGAACCAGTCCGACGATCTTCTCCTCGTCAAATGCCAATTGCCGGATAGCAGGCGGCCTATCATCTATCGGGTTGATGTGTGGCAGATCCGGCGGACGGGGTAGGAAGAGCGATCTCGCAGCTGACGAGATCGATTGCGGATGAGGCAGACCGTCGAATGTCGCATCGGGCAGATCTTCTTCGTCCTCGTCCCGGCCAGGACCTGCTGCACCTCGCCAGACAGTCCGTCGTCCCCCTTGACGGACAACTACATATCCCACAGTCCGACCCAGGCGACCATCGCCCTCATCATCAGACAGGTCATCGTCTAGCTCCCAGATCAGTACTCTGCCATCTCGGCCGCCTGAGACACATCGTCCAGCGGACAAGGAGATCGAAGTCACTGCCGCAGAGTGCGCGAGCAGTGTTTGCGAATGCACGATCGGTGCGGGTCGTGGTGGAGGCGAGGGCGACGGTGTAGGGAGCGAATACACTTGAATCTGATTATCCTCTCCGGCGAGAACGCACCACCGGCCGTCCATGCCGACACCAACGGCATGGCCCTTGACACCGACGATTGGGCGAACCTTACGAGGCCAGATAGGCCGGTCATCGGACGCCCCTTCGTCCCCTCGACCCACATTCCAGCACTCGTTGCGCCAGACGTCACCGGTAGCAGGCTGCGTATCCAGTGTGGATTGGAGGTCGACGCCAAACTCCTGCACAGCAACGGTCCAGGACGAGGGGTATAACGGGGTGCAGTAAGTGAGAGCGGCTCGGAAGTGGCGCAATGCGTCTTCTGTCGACGTAGATGGCTTTGTCGGCGAGTCGTCGCCCATCAAAGCTTGCATCGGGAAGAGCGTCAATGCCGCCGGATGGAATGAGACGTCTGAATGCATCGTCTGGAGGTGTTTCGGTCTGAGCGGCTCGCCAATGCTCGAAGGCGGAGAGAGTGTGTACACAGAAAGGTGAAATGCGAGGGTGCAGGTCAGCAGAAGCGGGTAGTGCATCGAAGCAAGGACGACCGGGTCGCCGGCGAGCGGTGTGAAAATCGTTGCTCGCCTTCGGGCTGAACGAGGTCGGGATAGAGCGGGATGGACCGCCTCCCGAGTCCAGCTTGTTCGAGGGCGGTCTCCCGGAAGAAGACAAGCGCGAAGGACGACGAACCCGCCCGACTGGTAGAAAACAGCAAGACGAGCAGGAAGGGCGGGATTGATGCCTGTAGGATCTGCCGGATCCTCCTGGGGAAGCACGACCGATTGGTCGGCGCAGATCGCGGTGACGTTGTCAGGCCGTGTAGGTGAAGACCAGCCAGGAGGCGGAGGGATGATTCCAAGATGAGCCGCAGTAGATAGATCGGATGTTACGGATGTGGAGGAGAGGTGGACGTGCACGAGCGGAGAGGTAGGATTGGAAGTGAAAATGAAAGATGGGAAGAGGGCGATATGCTGTTCGCTGTACGGTGGGGGACGCAAGGATCGGGAGGGAGGTGCCGCGACCTTCGACGATATCGATGGGGAAGGCGAGGGCGGGAGAGGTATAGTCGTTTGAGAAAGGGCATTGCCATTGGACCTGCAATCGTCGAAATCAGCATGATTGATCCGTGGAACAACCAACCACCAACCAGTTGGTCCCAAGCCTAAACATCATCTTCCAGTCGACGCCATCATTCCGTACACCATAACCGACCTCTCCAGTAGGAATCGACGAGTCCGTAGCTAGAGGTCTAGCGCGACCGATACCCTGCAGCAGTCGTGGTGGATCCGGCCCGGGCCCAGCAGGTGAGGGTGCAGGATGCGCGATAGGCGTAGCTGAAGCCGATCGTGTGGGTGAAGGCGGCGGGAAGGCCCTCGAAGGTAGTCTGGCGATAGGTCGCAGCGATCTCGACGGTGTCGACGATGCTTGGGACTTGTAGATCAACCTCGAGTGGTGAGGATGCGGATATCTCGCTACGGCGTCCATCAGCTGCCGGAAAATGACGGCGTTGATATACGACTTACATAGATAAAGCCGTTTCCAGAGCTGCGAGTACCACCAATCCAGATTGTTCAGTACACCTGACACAAGATCGGCCAAAGGGCAGAAGTAGACAAGGGAAAGGGTAATGCTCACCTGAGGATCGAGGCTCATCTTAGCCCAATACTTGCTCACCCCTTGCATGAGGGCGAGCTCAGTCGGGGTGAGGAAGGAGAGGATTCGCATTAATAGTTCTTGATAGGGGAAGAGGTCGGAGATCGTATGCCGTATGATCGCACTGGCATCCAGACCGTTTTGTAATCGTTGAAGACTCGAAGCAGCATCGGGAGGAGGGAAAACATTTACCGCCCCATGCCTTCCCGGTGGGGAAGAAGAGCGATGGCGCTTCGACGGCATGGCGAGAGCTCGAAACTACGGATTGGAAGGAGAATGGCGAAAGAGTCGCAACAGCGAAATGGGGAAATCGTCACCATTCCCCAGGATCCATCCAAACCGCCATCGGATCGGCGTTTTTCGGCGAAACTACCCGAGGCTCCACGGACTGTTTGTTCGGGAAACCCAAATCGCTTGTATAGTTATAGATCGCCGCTTGTTCCCTCAAACTCCCTCAATTCATACCGCAGTATATGAATCAAATGCGGCCCCGCAGGTTATCAATTAAAGCAGAAACTCCCTCCCCCCGCAGTCTACGAAATAAATGCCTCCCAGATCGCCGCTTGTTCGCTCAAATTCCCCCAATTCATACCGCAGTCTATGAATTAATTGCCTCCTGCGGCGATATGTTGGCCCACGTCCGACAGGTTCACCGCTCTCACCGATTCCTTCCTGAAGACGCAAACATGCTGGGGCTCTCTTCCTGTACCCGCATTGCGGAACTTTGCTCCGGAACGAGCGCTGAGCGCTGTTTGCCTCTACATCTGGGGTCTTGTAAGAGCCGAACAAAGTACGCCGCGCCCAGGCGGAAGGCGAGGCGACAAGCTTTTTCGGGCGCCTGTCCTGCGTGTCCTGGAACAGGAGTGTACACGTATCAGGGATCGACATCCCGACCGTTCCTTCCGGCTGGAGGATGTCGAGCATGCCCGCCTGATGGTTTGTGACTGCGGGCGTCCGCAAGCGAATGATGACGGACCGGTCCTGCATCGTCGCTTCGGGTGCTCGGCAAGGTTCGCCGCTGCCGCGGGGGGCGCTGAAACGCATGACGAGCATGTCATACAGCCCACAGCAGGCATCCCTAAGGATCCAATCCCGCATTTGAGCCTCCTTCCAACCATCTATCAAGGCGTTCCAGAATCCGTCCGCAGGCCTTTCATTGACGCTGCCAACCGCGCAGCAAAGGCATATACCGATGACCCCTCTTCTGAGACCTTGCTCGGCATCCTCGCCTTGCCCAAAGTGGGACTCGCAGCCAGACTGCACCGGCGCAAAGGCAGCGGTAGCTCGTCTGGCGATATGGCTTGATGTCCCGTGGCCCGCGCCTGACACTACCGAGCGAGTTATCCGGGGCGATCCCGCGCTGGCTACCCGCCAAGTCGAGATTGGAGGCCTCGGATCCGCTGCCAACACCCTCAGGGCTACCGCCCGTCCGGTGGCGAGCACCGATGAGATTGTTCGGGAACTGCTAGACAAGCATCCAGACGGGCCCGATGAGGCGTTTCCAGACGACTCTGGACCAACCAATGTCTCGCCTCCAACTCTGGAATTCATTCGCGGTATCGCCCGCGATTTCAACATCGACACGTCGCCTGGTATCTCAGGCTGGACGGTCCCCCTGCTGAGGCTGGTAATCTCGTCAGAGGAGATTGGCGATTTTCTGCATCTTCTTACTGCCACCATCGCGCAAGGGATCGCTCCTGGTTAAGAACTCCTTTGCCCGGCCCGCCTTACCCCCCTTCGGAAGGCAGATGGAGGTCTTCGACCCATTGCAATACGAGAGCGATTTTACCGGCTTTGCTCGAAGGCTCTTCTGCGCCATGCTTTTAAGCCTGACTTCCTGCTGCCATCGCAATCTGGCGTTGGGTCCAAGGGCGGGGTCGAACCTCTGGTGTGGGCAATTCAGAAAGGGCTCGATGGTGGACTGTTTGAGGAGTATCAATACCTCGCTTCCCTCGATTTCAAGAACGCCTTCAACACCATCGACCGCCGCGAAGTCGCCAAGGGCCTCCGCAAGTATGCGCCCGGTCTTTATCGGGCAGTGCGATGGGCATATGGGGACCCTTCCGATTTGTTAATCAGGACGGGCCCAGCGACATACTGTAAGATAAGTATCATCCCAGGGCGTCCGGCAAGGAGACCCACTCGGCCCACTCCTCTTCTCCGTTGGCATCCGAACGCTGCTCAACAATCTCAGCCTTGAGGTTGTTCCGGACTACCTGGTCATCGCGTATCTGGACGACGTCTTCATCCTTGGCCCTGACGCCAATATCCTCGACCGCACCGAGACCTTCCTGGCTCGCGAATCTGCTCCCATGCAACTCAACGCAACAAAGAGCACGATTCGCAGCCTCGTAGATGTCAGAAGGGACGGGATGGAGATGCTTGGCACGTGCATCGGACCAACAGCGTGGCGCGGGCGCTTCTTGGCGAGGAAAATCGATGATTTGCTCAGAGTCCTGCCAAGACTCGAAGTGCTACCGTACCAGCATGCCTTGCTTCTTCTCAGGATATGCTTCCAGCAAGATCTCCGCCACCTTCAGAGGACCCTCGATACCTCGGAACTCCAGCATCTATGGGCTTCGCTCGATCAACAGCTGCAGGAATTGGCTTTTCGCATCAGCGGGGCTCGGCACACCTCGATACCAGACGACAACGGACTACGCATCGACGTCAGCCTCACCACACTACCTGTGAGGCTCGGAGGACTTCGGCCTCCTCTCGTACGTTGAATGCGCTCCGCTTGCATACGACGCCGCTGGAGATGCTGCCGACAACGTTCTTGTCCCGCTTATCCCGGGACTCTCCCCGAATCCCTTGTGGAGTCACAGCGGGATCGGTGTTATGACGTCTTCTCGGCGAGGCACGCCGAGCTTCTCTCTCGCCTATCCAACCTGGAACGGGTACTTGTCACCGAAGCCGCTTCGCAGATCGGGCGAAAATGGCTGAGCGTGCTCCCAACCATGCCTCTCCTCCGCCTCACGGACGTAGACATTTCTGCGGCGCTCCACGCTCGCACCCTAACACCAAGCGCCGTAACATTTTGCCGACACTGCGAGGGGACGGACTTTTTTGCTTTTCTTTTGAATATTTGTTCGGGAAACTCCCAAATCGCTTGTATATAGATCGCCGCGCATTCTCTTGTTCACTCAAACTCCCTCCCCTTATAGAATCTCAATTCATACCGCAGTCTATGAATTAAATGCCGCCCCAAGTCAAATCAAAGGGCGAGTCTGCGCGTTTTCGCGAGCAGGAGAGCATCGCTGACGACCGAGTGTAGCCCAGAAGGCCGCTGCCGCGCAGGCAGGTTCGAAGGCCGGGTGAGTCTCGATTTTAATCAGAGCTTGGTCATCCGCTTCGTGTTCTCAAGCTGGCTCAAATCCGCTGTCTGGCTCGAACAATATCAGGCTACTGTTCCAGAACATCAGTGCTGACTCCGCCCGTAGTAAGAAGAAGAAGTGGTCCAAGGGAAAAGTCAAGGACAAGTCCAACAACGCCGTCGTCCTCGACAAGCCGATCTTGTGCGTCCCATCCTTACCAACCTGATTCCCACTGACCATCGACGCTAATCTTGTCGTGATTAGTGACAAGCTCATGAAGGAAGTCCCGACCTACCGCGTCATCACCACGTCCACCCTCATCGACCGGATGAAGATCAACGGCTCCCTCGCCCGCCGCGCCATCGCGCATCTCGAGAAAGAGGGGTCTATCAAGCGGGTCGTTCATTCCAATGCGCAGCTCGTTTACACAAGAGCGACGGCTGGGAAGGAGTAGACGATGGAGAGGAGGAGAACGGGATGTATGATAGCGGCGATGCATAGGCTGCCGATGATTTTGCGGGTCTCGATGGTGCATAAGCGTGACTGCAGCGGTGTTCGGTGTCTGATCAGATCTCCAAGCCAAGCTCAAAGTCGAGAGTAAAGAGTGGTCGGCAGGCTTGCATCATCCCCTCGTGCCAATATCTACAGCTGGTCTCCTACTTAACCAATCCCATACACTCCGCCCCGCACTCCGCATTACATCCCTCACCTCCTCACCCTCTGGACTGCTCTGTATCATGGCAGGCCGTCCCGCGTCTCCACCAGCACTGACAGACGTGACTAACGGTAACCTACCTAGCGTGCCGGGATCTTGTCAGCTTCCTCGATCTTTTCCGCTGCGATCCCATGACTCACCTAGCACGCTTAGTCCCAGCTCATCCGCGGCGTTTGAGAAGTTCGCAGAACTGCCGAACAGTTCGTGCGGTGTCGAGCAGGAGGTACAGGTATAATACGACATGTTCAGAAGTAGTCCTATGATCTCCATCACAGTCAGATCTCCGCGTAATGTTGCGGTCTCAAGACATACTGGTATTGAGACTTTATTGAACATTCCAACACCTTTTCGTGCATCCACCAAGGCGACGTCCTGTGGTGTGGATACGATGACTGCCCCTGTTGCCGTATCAGCCCGGATCACAGTCTAGCCACTCTGAATAGCTTGGGGCTGCGGTGGCTTACCATCTACCACGACCAGCTGGCCCAAGCTCAGCTGAACATCGCCTGTTCCAGGTGGCATGTCGATGACCAGTACGTCTAGATCTTCCGGCGAAGTCCAATCGACATCGAAGAGCAACTGACCCATAATCAGCCGATGGACTTCGCATGCAGGAGAATGGGCCTGACTTGTTGGACCGCTTTCATCACCATCAACCCTCGCCACACTACCGGCGAGTCGTTGGCAGGATTTGCCGCTGCACTCGGTCAGTCACATCGGTCGCTTGAACGAGCGCAAGGCTCACGAAGGAGGTATCCAATAGACATAGTCTTGACCCCATGATTCCGCAGGGGTACCAACTTGTTTCCTGTACCGCCAATTCAGCAACTCCTCTCGCGCTTCGTTTGGGATCGACAAACCTTCAGTAAGGTCAGGATCACCAGCATTCTCCAACCCCATCAACTTCGGCACGCTCGGTCCGAAGATATCCAGGTCAAGCAAGCCAATCCGTGGCGGTCGCGCATGAGGTGAAGTGGACAAGAGGGATAGAGCAAGATTCGCTATCCTGGCACTTCAATCAGACAAGCTGTCCGTGAAAGATTATGTACAACGGACCCGCGACGGTGGATTTCCCTACGCCGCCTTTACCGGACGCCACCACGACGACGTGCTGGACGCCTCGGATTCGGGATTTTTGAGGTGGTCCTCCTCGTCTTGGTAGGGTCGGTGCAGGATTCGCTTCGCGACGAGGAATGCCCTGCGAGACTAATCAGCCCAAGCCCTGGACATCACAGCAAGAACGTCGATGTCCCGACAATGGCTGGCAAGACTTACGAGGGGGTTCTCATGTGACCTGATTCGGCTGGACGGATGGATCGCTCGGACTGTCAACGAGGCTCTGATAGTTGTCGTGTTCTGGGTAGCCCTGGCTGCGGACAATACGGTGTGCCACATGCTGGGATCGGGATTGTCGATGGAGAGAGGCATCAAAGTATGACAGATTCAACGACGGAGATCTCGGCATCAGAGGCCCGAGTTTGGTCCGCTTCCACGTGTTGAGCAGAGATTTCCGACCTTTGTTTCAGCCGGAATCCCCCACTTCTGCTCGACTCGAGACGGAACGAAGTATACTTGACCTGCTCCTTCATGGGAGCTTGAGATGCGCACTCTCCGGCTGAGTTGACAGGCGCACTCAGACCGATGACATATGAGCGAAAATCCGAGACATCAGGCGAAACAGGCATTTGTCCTCACCCATGCCCTCGGTTCCTTAGTCCTCTCCTAGCCTTTCTCACACGACCCTTCCCCTCTGACAAACTGATTACGAAGCGATGGCCACTCCGGTGAAGCGCCCTGGTGGAGCCCGACCCAACCGGACGAGAATTGCGCCGCCACCGAAGCTGTCCATACCCGAAGGCAATGTCCGTGAGTAGAAGGCTTTTTTCGGTATGAAGATCCCGAATCTGACACTACGTCGTTGGGAATCTCAGCTGGCATCAACGTCGACTCCGCGGATCAAGGTGGTTGGCAGTACCCTCAGTCACTTCCCTCCCTCGCCCTCAATCCTGTCAAATCCGCCACTTCTTCCTCCCGGCCGAAGCTCTCCCTCTCTGCTATCTCTTCACCCGCTGCTTCACCTGCCCCGTTACCCTCAACAGTCCCATCTTCTTGCACACCGTGGCCACCACTGCTCAGTGCGCCATCTGCCGACGCCGGCTCCTCTCGCGCTGCTACGCCTGCCCTCAAGCTTGCCGTTCCCGGAGTTTCGGGCGCTTCGAGCGGGTTCAATTCCGCATACGAATACCCAAATACCGATGATGATAACGACTTCGGCTCGGACTTGAAGACACCATTGGCGATTGGGGGGGATCGGAATCCTACTCTTCAAGCTCGAGGGCGAGACTATGATGGGGAAAGCGAGAGCAGCTATGGATACGGGCGGATGGGCAATGGACTGGAACAAGGCCAGAACGGAAGCCAGATGAGCATGATGACTCAAGATATCCGACAAGCACTCTCGAGATCTCGCTACGATAGCTCACCGAGACCCTCGTTACGATCAAGGGCGAACTCTGCCGCGGGATCTGCCCCGAACTCAAGTCGGCGAAGCAGTTTTACGAGTTCGGAAGATGTGCTGGCTCTGACAGCTCTGACTATCACTGAATCTCCGAACGAGTATGATCAGTCCTCCGGCTCGGAGAGGAGGGAGAGTTTGGAGAATTGCGAAGAGAACGAGCCGACTTCTCCGGTATTCGAGCCTGCCGAGTTGGAGCATGTACGGAGGCTGGGAGAGGGAACGGGTGGGGCAGTGGAGCTGGTGAAGGATCCCCGGTCGGGACGGATCATGGCAAAGAAGGTGAGCTGATCCTACCGATCACGCAATGGCTCCTGATTGCACGCCAGGTGATAGCTCGCACGACCAATCCCGACATGCACAAACAGCTTCTTCGCGAATTGAAGATCCTAGATCAATGCTCATCACCATATATCGTCGACCACTACGGCTCCTTCCTTGCTGAGCGAGACTCGCAAGTCGGAATTCTGATGGAGTACTGCGAAGGCGGAAGTCTGGATAGTCTGATGGACAGTATGAAGACAACGGGGATGAGGTGCTCGGAGCATGTCCTTGGACGTATAGCGTCGTCGGTCAGTCCTTTCGCTGGCGGTCAGCGATGTCGAGCTGATGTAGAGACAGGTTCTGAGAGGACTTGACTATCTTCACAAACGCCGGATAGTGCACCGCGACATCAAGCCGTCCAATATCCTTCTTACCCGGAATGGCATGGTCAAGCTCTGTGATTTCGGGGTCAGCGGCGAGACTGTCAATTCGATCGCCGGCACGTTCACTGGTACGAGCTACTACATGGCGGTAAGCGTGGACATTTGCTCCCATGAGTAGTCTGACGCTCCTGCATAGCCTGAGAGAATCCAAGGCAGACCTTATACTATCAAAGCCGACGTCTGGTCTCTCGGTCTCACCCTCCACGAAGTAGCGCATCTCCGCTTCCCCTTCCCTCCAGAGGGAGAATGTCAATCTGTCGCCCCAATCGAGCTGTTGAGCTATATCGTCACCGCCCCCGTCCCAGTCATGGTGAATGACCCGGCTCTTGGCCGGACCTGGTCTCCGCCTATTCAGGACTTCATGTCCCAATGGTGTGTCCGAATTCGAAGGCGTTGACCAATCTGAGAACTATGCGTAGTCTTGTGAGATCGGGAACAGACCGCCCGTACCCCCGCCAGCTCCTCTCCCACCCCTATATCGTCACGAGCGAGTCGAAGAAGGTCAACATGGCCAAATGGGTAACTACACTCTGCGGCATGCCACCGGGTTAATCCTTCCTTTACGATGATCACGACAATAGCTCTTTCTACACATATTATGTCTCTCCTTCACCTGTATATTAGAGCATAGACATTCCCTCACGATTTCACGAGATATGCATTGCATCGAGCCAACCCTAAGGGGTGCATTGCCTCGCTTCTAAACTCCGGAAAAAGTTGGTATCTCCGGATACAATCCATTTCCGCACCTCGAGATCACACTTTTGTCAGCACACGAGCCGCTCACCGATCCGCCGACTGGATTTTCACTGTCTGTGGCTAGGATCAGCTCCCTGCCGACTTCTCTCTCTCTCTCTCTTACTGGTGCTGAGGGTGGAGAAGTGGCAGCTCCAGGGATGTCTATCGCTTCCTCCTCTTCTTCTTCGGCTTCCGCCTTGCGATCGACTGTCCGCCCTACCCGCTTGGCATCTGAATCTCGAACACCTCCTTATCGGCGACTACGAGTACTCCACGATCCTCCCCGAGGTAGGCTTCCGCCGGTCCACCCTCTTCAGGTACTGATCGGTGCTCCGTACTCCCTAGCTCGACACTACACCCCCTTACCCGCCTATCGCGAACCCGACGATCCCCCAACCTACCGTCAACCCCCACGGCCCGTCCCAATCCAATCCCGCTACCCCCAATTCAACATCACCCCCGAATCCGCCCAGACCTACCTCTCCGACCTACTCCAACTCCCCCCATCCCGAGCTTTCCCACCCGCCCTCGCGCTCCAGATCCTTACACATAAATCATACCGTTTCGTCCATCTCGCCAAACATCATCCTTCACCCGCTTCCTCCGCCTCTCCCTCTTCCTCTCTGTCGCAGTCACCCTCTCCCATGGCGGAGCTCGACGAATGGGCGTCGAACCATAATTCCCGCCTTACGTTTCTGGGGAGAAGAGCAATAGCGAGTTACCTGGCCATGTTCATCCATTCTTGCATCTCGAGTACAATCAGTGTCCGGAGTCTGGATTTCTTACGGGGCAAGGGTCTGGACGGGAAGTTGGAGGAGATGAGGGTGGTTCAAAATATCGGGAGGAGTGTGGGAGATCCGTGGAGAGTGGACGAGGTCATGCGGTGGGATCGGAATACCGTGAGTCGATCCTTCTTTACGCAATTTCAAGTACAGAGCTGAGTGAGGTGCCAGACTGGGGAGGAGAGTGGAGCGGCCAAGATAAAGGGTGCGACGGTGGAAGCGATCCTCGGAGGAGTGTTTAGTCAGCTGGGGTCGCCCGCGGCTCATCGGACATTCCATCTTCATATACTGCCGCATTTGAAGAGGCAGTTGAGGGATCCGAGGTTGATTGAGAGGGTGGAGACGGTGCGGGATCAGGTGGAGAAGGAGTTTAGGGGTGGGATATTGCCGGTTGAATGAGCAACTTAGCATTTACAATACCATCAAGCATGACGATGAGGATTGCACGCATCGCTCCAATCGACTCACTTCCGAGGTATCGATCGAGAATGATCGCAGCGAGCTACGGAGACTTTCGCTAGAAGGACAGTTCGAACCATTGCATTTTGTTAAGACTGTCGTCCATCTAGTCCATATAGTCCCTCTTCACTGGATCTCTAGCCCACGACGATCTTCGCGCCATCATCGTCGAATTCGTAGTCGGGAATCTCGAGGTTGAGCGGGGCAGGACCACGTCGAACACGACCCGAGATGTCGTAGTGCGATCCGTGGCACGGGCAGAACCAGCCACCGTAGTCTCCCGCCTCGCCGATGGGGACGCAACCGAGATGGGTGCTACACCCAGTCCTGATCAGCAGATATCCCTATCGGATTTCGAAAGATCTCACCAGACGCCAAGCATGATCAGCCTGAACGGGACCAAAACGATCAGCTTCAAATAGCGACAAACGGTATGAACGCCGCTGAACACAAAATATGGCTTCTTGACTCACCACTCTGGCCTTTTGACTCGCTCCTCGTCGGTCTGCGGGTCCCGCAAAGACTTTACATCGACAGCTTCCGCCTCCTTGATCTCATCCGGCGTCCTATGACGGATGAAAACCGGCTTTCCTCTCCACTTGACGATTAGGTTCTTCCCTATCGTTTGACATCAGCACACCCTCGATACCACGCGCTCGACTGACCCTCTGGGATCGAACCCATCTCAACCTCGACCTTGGCCAGCGCCAGCACGTCCGCCGACGCGGACATACTGCTCAGAATATCGGTGACGGTACTCTTCGCGCCGGACGCAGCGAGGACTCCGAGCGAGCCGACCATGAAATACTGGAGGGTACGGTTGGTGGCGCCGTTGTTCGAGGCTTTGTAGTATTTCCAATCGGGAACGCCGGTGGTGGATCGGTTGACATCGTTGACATGGGTGGAGACGGGGGCGGCGAGGGAGCGGGTCGAGGTGTGCATTCTGCGTGGAGTGAAAACACCGGTGGGAAGAGCTACGAGGTGACTTGTCAGCTCCTCGAGACCTTCCTGAAGTCTGCCATCGATGCGATCACTGGGCGAGGAATCATACACCTCACCCGTATACGAAAGCAGTCGTGAATCGGTTCAAGTATGGAAGCTTAATTGTCTACTCACCGTTCATCCTACAAGTAGATACTCTCCCGTCCGACTTCCCCACCCACCAAGGGGGTGTATCGCCTCGCGGCCCAGAGCTATGCCCATGCTCATGAGCTTGGGGCTGAGGTGGGAGGGTATGTGCGAGCTTCGGAGCGTAAGGGACACCGGAGGCCAGTGTACGCGTCGTGGGGAGAAGATTGATGCGGGTCGCGGAGAGGGACATAGTGAAGGATCGGGGGATAATAAGAGGGATAGGAGAGCTCGCTGACAGGATCAGAACGTAACGATCCGGGATTTTCCGAGCGAGGTGAGTTAATCAAAAGGCGTGCACAAGTAGGCATGAAATCTCTTGGCGAGATAGATGATGTCCGACCTCTTCGATCTGAGAAGGGTCCCCGCAGCTTGCTGAAGGAGTCCGCATCTTCCGCTAGCTGCAATCAGCATATTGATGCAGCTAGATATCTCCTGCATCGATCGAGCACGACTCCAAGCCGTCTTATCTTCGGCTGCCATGGTTTCGCCAAATCCAATTACGACGTGCTTGCCCGCTTCCGGAGCAAATGCCAACCAAGCAGAGCTCCCGGATAATGCGATGGTCCTGCCACCGACGTTACAGCTGCAAGCTCTTTTGACTATCATACGAGACGAAGGCACGCAGCGGTATGTAATATCAACCCATACGGAGGAGCGAACAGGCTGACCGAACTTGGGGAGCAGAGGAGATTTTGTGTTGTGAGCCAGCACTCCTCACACTACACAGCTTATTGCACCTTGAGGAAGGCAGGTTGTGCTGACTCATCCATCGTTTAGCACATCCGACCGTATCATCCGCTTGCTGGTAGAAGAAGGTGAGGCCCTCTGATAAGGTTGAGGGGATCGGCGCTGAAGCTTCTCGCTTTTACCCCACGTGCTATCCCTTGAATCGCCCATCTCTCTCTGACACGTACGATCGGTTCTCCCTCCCTCAGGCTTGAATCACCTTCCCGTCATCCCGAAGACCGTCCGAACGCCGGTCGGTAAGGACTATGAGGGCGTCTCGTTTCAAGGCAGGATCTGTGGAGTATCGATCATGCGCGGTGAGCTGTCCGTGACTTTCTGATCTCTTTGCTGTGATGAGAAGCTGTGCTGATACCGCTCAACCTAGCTGGCGAGGTGAGGCTATATTCTGGAGAACCTCAGCGGTTATGGCTGATTTCGATTTCGGTGATCAGGCTATGGAGGCCGGTCTGCGGGATTGCTGTCGGTCTGGTAAGTCTGGAACAGCTTGCTTGGAGCTTCGCTGACCCTGGCGGAAGTGCGAATCGGCAAAGTACGTACAGGTCGTCATCAGCACTAGCCGATCACTCACTGACCGGTGGGGTACCCAATGTTCAGATTTTGATACAGCGGGTGGGTGCATCAGCTTGACTTCCTTTCTCCCCAATACCCGAAACCTGACAGCTGGACCATCGCTAGGACGAAGAGACAGCAAAGCCGAAGCTTTTCGTCAGTCTTACTTGTCTCGTAACGACAATAAGACCGCTGACCGCGCTGCAGTATGCCAAATTACCGGATGACATCTCTGAGCGGTACTGTCTTCTGCTGGATCCGATGCTCGGTACGCCCTATTCCTAATCCACTGGCTACCGACCTAGAATATGCTGATCTGCCTTATAGCAACGGGTGGTTCCTGTATGAAAGCTATCGAGGTGCTCCTTTCGCATGGTGTGAAGGAGGAGCGAATAATCTTCCTCAACCTGGTGATTGAGAACCGGGCTCGAGCGTCATTTGCAAGAACCTGACAGACTGACCTTCACAGATCGCTGCACCAGAGGGAATCAACAACGTGTGCACTCGCTTCCCTAGCCTTCGCCTGGTCAGTCTTGACTTCAACTGCCTGATGAGACAGAACTTCGGTTTCAACACCTCCACTGACGCTCTGTGAACCGTAGATCACGGCTTGGGTTGATGAGGGATTAGATCATCGTTCATACATTATACCAGGTTTGGGGGACTTTGGAGACCGGTGTGTTGCTCCCAATCGTGCCTTGACCGACATATGCTCATAGTTTCCAGCTACTTCTTGTGACTTTCCGCAAGGACTTGCGGAATCGTGTAGACGTAGATAATCATGCATCCGCCACGACCTTTGACGCCTTATGATGGTCTTCTCCCACGCTACCTGATCGTTCACTTTGGGATCAATTCTCGGCATGTGCCACACTCTGTCGCCAAATCGCCTTCCGGATTCGCCGGGTCATTTTTGTAACTCCGCTTTCCGTCTGATTTTGGGTTCTCCCTATATCAAATCGTAAGTCCATCGCAGCTTTATCTCGCAATCGTCAGGTCAATTGATATCGTACCAGAGTTACCCGTCGAATCTCCCGACGGACTCACTGTATGCTGACCATCCGCTTGAATACTGCGATCCGGTCACTTTCTTTGCGCGGAACATATCTCAAGGTGGGTTAGATATCCCTTCGTTTCTTATCGTCATCGAACGGCGGAGCTGACAACCTTTCCTCCTTCCTTTCACTTGCAAACCTCCGTCGATGCAACTCCGTCGATGCAACTCATCTCCTTCCGACGCTCCTCGCAACTTTTCACATTCGTAATCCCTCTCGTCATCCCCACCGTAGGGCTTTTCAACCTCAACAATAACACAAATCGGCTTCGGCAAACAAGGTTATAACAGTAAAGAAAGACAAGGCGGCAAAATGAACTTCGGTGTTGGTGGTGGACGTGGAGGCAACTGCTTCAACTGTGGCGCGCGTACGTAGTGGGTGTTTCTCGTGGTGGTGGTGGTGTGCGTGCGTGTGTGCGGTCGTGTGCGGGATCGAGCGAGTCATCTCGTACATAGCGGCTTCCCTCGGCGTTTCGCTCGTTGCCCGGCAAGGTGACTCAGCCACAGTGGACCTTTTCTTCGACGACGAGATGATGCTATGCCATCCCATGATCATCTCGCATCTATACGTGCACGCCGATCTCGCTCGCACCCACCCGCACCCGCACGCTGCCATCACTCTGCTTACGTCCCGACACTTTGATCGTTCGACTGACTTGCCTTACCCTTCAGCTGGTCACGTCGCTACGGCTTGCCCCAATGCGGGCGTCCCGACTTGCTACAGCTGTGGACGTGAATACCCTTCTTTGTATTGATGAGCCAATCACTGACACAACATCGATCGCCAGAGGCGGGTCACCTTAGTCGTGACGTGCGCCCTCTTTTCGTGTCTAGCTAGTAATGCGCTGACGCTCCTTCTCAGTGCCCTACCCCTAAGCCCAAGGCTTGTTACACCTGCGGTCAAGAGGGCCACATTTCAAGTGCATGCCCTTCGGGACCGGCACAAGGCGCTGTCGGCGGATTCGCTGGTGGTGCGGCTGGTGGCGAGTGCTACCGGTGCGGGAAACCCGGGCACATCGTCCGTTATCCTTTCTCAACTTTCAACTTCCTGCAACCCGGACTGACCAGATCTTGATAGGCCCGCATGTGCCCCGAAGCTGAGGGTGGTGCTGCCGCGGGTGGCTACGGCGGTGGTGGCTACGGCGGCGGTGGTGGTGGATATGGCGGCGGAGGTGGTGGTGACCTCGCCAGCAAGAGCTGCTACGTGAGCTGAAAGCTTTTCGAATAATCATGCTTGGCTGACGTTTTCGCCAGACATGCGGTGGCATTGGACACATCTCGCGTGATTGCCCGACCGGTGGCGGCGCCGGCCGTGCTGCAGGAGGCTTCGGTGGAGGTGGTGGATATCAAGGTGGCGGAGCCGGCGTGAGGAAGTGCTTCGTGAGTCGTCGTTGCTTCGTCCGCGCGTGTGAATCCTGATTTTCCGTCTCGTAGAACTGCGGTCAGGAAGGTCACATCTCGAGGGACTGCCCGCAAGAGCAGGGTCGTACAGTGAGCATTACTGGCTGCCCTCTTTCACGCATTGACACCGCATCCAGTGCTACCAGTGCGGTCAGGCCGGGCACATCGCGGCCAACTGCCCCGGAGCGGGTGGTGAAGCCGCTCCGGCCGCTTGAGCGGAGTCCGACTGACGGAATGGCGGTGGCGTTGGGCGCGAGGAGATGCTGCGAGGCGATCTGAAGCACGGCGACATACCCTGTTCCCATGATTCCCACTAGTTCCGTTCGGTATAGTCTGGTTTGACGATTTGCTTTCTGCCCTCACCATTCAATAAAATCGATGTACATATCTTCTCCCCTAGCCTGGTAGTCTCAATCATGCTCTGGTCTCGGCGAGAAAGGCGTAGGGTAGGAGAAATGAAAAAAGTGCAGACACATTCGGCCATTCCTATCACCAAGTTGGGTACATGGATTGTGCTAGGTATAGACACGATGGCCTTTGATTGCTACGAGAATCGGCCTCCTCCGCGCGCCTTGTGCCAGATATAGACTCGCTGGCCCTCTCATCGGTACGGGATCGCAGCCTCCTCCGCCCGTCCTAGGGCATCCTCCCATCGTTCTAGCACGAATCCTGCCTCGAACTCGACAGCTTTCTCCCTTGCCTCACTCCTCAATCTCCCAAGCTGCTCACTCTGCGGTACGAGCCATTCCTGAGATAGCTTATTCAAGAACGACTTGCCCCTGACCCTAGTGAGATTGGACGAGTCGATCGTGATGAGTAGACGGAAAAAAGTGAGGCATTCGGTGAACCATACAGGCCACATGGTCGGCAGCAGTAGATCGACGGGAAGTGACAAGGGCGGAGGGGTCTTTTTTGGGAGCGCGAAGATTATCGGTGCAAGGTGCTCGAGGAGGGCTGGGCGGAGGATCAAGCTCTCTCACTGCGAGGTTGTCAGACTTCAAACGAGGAGACACAGTAGGCAGCACCTTTGCCGTAGCTTCGCGAAGTAAGGAGAGAAACTGCGTTCGAACTTGGTCGTACGGGCTCGAAGGGTCCAAAAGTTTTGGTCACTCAATGTCAGATTAGGTTGATGGGTAATTGAAGGCTTGACCTGTTGGAAGAGAAGGATCTGGTCTTCGCCTGAATTGGTCGCCTCGATGATCACCCCTATCAGCTTGAACGATGCCAAACGGGTGAGGGGAGAAGGGAGCGGGTGACGAGAGGGACAAGTAGCTGAATTGATCAATATCAGGATGATCAACCAGATGTAGTCTCGCCGCACCTCGAGCAGGAGAGTGGCTGGGTCCCTGTCGACGAAGCCGCCCGAGTAGACGAGGTGCCAGGTCCACGTCAGAGCGGCATCGATAGCACCCTCTCTGAGTGCGATGGTCAGGGCCTGCATGCAGTTGCCCAGCGAAGGCACCGGTAGACTGGTCGCCAAATTGTGAACGGTATTGCAATGGGGAAGACCGGCACTTAAGAGGATGAGCGATGCGATGCCAGGGTTTGAGAGTGTGTCCGAAGCATGCATGAGACGGTCGAAAAGATATTCAGTGGTGAGACGGAGGGTTCGTGCAGACATCTTTTCCTCAGCTTTAGCCTCGCATGCGCATCTATCGGGAACAGACTCACAGCCGCCCGCTGGAGCCCTTCCAGCCAGTCGGATCTCTTGTCTTCGGGAGAATGAAGGCTAGCAAGCATTTGATGAGTCGCGAGGAACCACCTCTCGAGCATCGCCGAACCGCTTCGTGAGAATAGACTGATAACCAGGAATAGGACACGGGTGAGGATCGCCTGCAATGGTTTCACGTCAGCTGGAAGGACCAAACAGAGCAGTTCGCCCGACCCGTTGTTCTCCTCCCGCATCAGACGTAGTCATTACCCACTCCCAGGCAGTAACCACTAGCTGGCACAGCTGGAGTAGAAAATCGTGGCTCGAGGCAGAGTTCATGACCGGAGCGACGCCTCGAAAGGATGACAGTGCGTCCCAGAGCGTAAGCAGGGTCGGGGTGGATTTATTGAGCCGCAAGCGTGGAATCAGCGTGTCATCCTTTCATGGAGTGCCTACCGGTGATGTAGCACCTCATAACGAGCTTCAGCTGCTCAACAAGGGGTTTGTAGATTCCCCCATTGTCCTCATCGCTCACACCGTCCTCGCCAACCGTGATACATTCATCATCAATCACCTCGAGTTCTTCCATGATCTCCTCGATGCTGCTCAGAGCTTCTTTCAGCGCCAGCACTACCTCTCGCGGCCTTGCAGTCTCTGCAATTTGCAGGATGATACGTGCCGCCTGATCCTCCGAGTCGCCCAAGAGAGGGAGGATGATTGGGAAGTAGGTGAGCGAGGTGTCTTCGAGGATCAATCGCTTCATGACAGCTCAGCCATTTTCAAGACGATATTGGAAGACTGTATGACCTTCTTCTCCTCATCACCTTCTGCTAAGAGCTCTACCAGAGCGTCCAAGACGGCTTGTCTGATCGTTGGATCATCCGAGGAGATATCCTTGAACGAGTTTGGCGAAATTGTCATTGTCGCGGTCTGGCGCAAATCTCAGCCAAAATCTCACAACGAGTCCTATTTTTACCTACTGTCAGGCTCTAGTACATTTCGAAGCGCATCAGACATCGAGGAAAGGTCCTCCGTTTCGTCATTTCGGTCATTATGGAGAGGAAGCTTAGAAGAGAACTGCCCTCCACGTGGGTCATGTTCCTGAGACTGTTGCAGACAGGGTTTCAAGAATCTGAAACCAAATCGAATTGTTCCGTCCTCGTCACAGCTCAGTTTCAAAGGTCCTTTCAATTCCCTTGCATGCTCTGTGCATCACATAATGATGGGTTGCAATCCTGATTGGCTCGATTTTTCCGGCAGCTCGAAGAACGGGTACCATCTTGCCTAGTGGGCCCGAGTGCGGATCTTTCCTTACCCTAAAACCGCGAGGCCCGGACGTGAAGGATAACAGGGACGGTGCCTTTGGTCCGGCGGCGGGACGGGACTATGCTTGGCTTCCACAAACTTCAACTTGACACTCATCATCATCCGCAGACAAGGGTTCTTCCATCTTTGAACCCCCGCTATCCATCTTGAAATCTTCACCACCTCGACGTCGATGAACGCTTTGATCGCCGAAAAGGATCGCCTCCCTTTGGGCCCAAACAAGCGCCTTCAACTGGAGTCTCGGGTGATCCTTTGTAACTTTTGACAGCCGCTACCAAAGGAGGAGCGAGGCGGGGAAAGCCTTCGTTCCGCTCAAAGCGGGTCTGTGTAAAGTACAGTATGTCTGGACCCCTGTTTCCACTCTTTCTCCCCTGACAAAATGCTTCACCTCGTAGCTCCAACCGATCTCACCATAAAATTATCATCATGGCCGAAACCATCACTATCATACCCTATCACATCCCATTGCCACCTTCGCCCCCTTAGGGACCGTCAGAATTGGTGTCACCTGAGCCAACGACTATGACGCACCTTGTCGGCCCGAACACCCCGATTAGGATTCCTATGTCCAGCTCGTCCTTTGGTACTTCTTTATCACTGGACAATACAAGAGGTAGGGAAGGTACACAGACACGGAAAATTCGAATGCGATCCGACCCAAGCGTCGCGAGGACAGGTGTGATGCATGGGGTACAAGGTGCGAACAAGAAGGTCAAGGTTCAGCTGGACGATTTCCAGCTGATCCGAGTCCTCGGTACTGGCTGTGCGGGTCGAGTACGTCTCACCCCGGTTGTCTCTTGTGATCTGACGGGGTCCAGGTCCTACTTGTCCAACATACCCCCACAAATGCCATCCGCGCCATGAAAGCCATCTCTAAGCGCTCCGTCCTGACCTACCACGAGCTATCCCATACCCTTACCGAGCTGGCGATACTCAAACGCTTCGCTATCGAAGAGCCCGACAACGCATTCATCGCCCGTCTGCATCACTCCTTCACCGATCGGGAGAACTTCTATTTCGTGATGGACTTCTATCCGGGAGGGGATCTGGCAACGCAGATGGAGATCCACCGGATTTTGGGTCATCATCGCATGAGGTTTTACGCGGCGGATACGGTGCAGGGACTGGAGCATCTGTGAGTCTGGCTGTCATTGATCGACTAAGGTAGCTCGCGTCGTAGACATCGACACGGGATCATCATGCGCGATATGAAGCCGGAGAATATCCTGCTCAATACGAGTGGACACGCAGTCCTAGTTGACTTCGGACTAGCGAAGGGATTCGGGTACCGAGGGGACCCAAAACGGCTCCATGTCGTCAATTATCCCGGTCAACCGCCTGTTCCGGAGTGGGCAGGTGCTGGAGCGGGAAGTACGAGGGTACAAGCCAACGGCAGTCGGAAGCTGGTCGTGGATCGGGCTTATTCCTTCGTGCGTCTTCTTGACAGTCATCCGATATGTCTGACGCGATCCAGGTTGGTACCTCTGAGTACCTGGTGAGACCGTTCGCTCGCCGTCTCTCGGGATTCTGACCCTCACAGTCCCCAGAAGTCGTTCAGCGGGGCGAATATTCGTACGCAGTCGATTGGTGGGCTCTCGGTTGCATCGTACTTGAGGGTCTAATTGGACGGGTCAGTCGTGGCGTTCCCTTTCGAGGTGGGAGTGACTTCTTTCTCAGGTACCTTTCCGCATAGACGACGATGAACCACCGGTACGTGCTTCGTCGGAACAACGGGTCCTGACTTCTATTCAGGTTGTCTTATGGAACAAGATACTGCTCGACCCGTGGGACGATGTCTTGAAAGAGCCCCAAATCGCTCGTCGCCCGCTTCTGGACTACGGCCTCGACGCCACAACATGGCATTTCATCGATTCTGTGAGTGGGAAACAGCTTGCGTATCGAGACTGATCGGTTTTCAGCTTCTGATCAAGGATCCTATGTGGCGACTTACCGAGCCGTTCGTAAAGAAGCACGAATATTTTGCCATGATGTCCGTATCTCATCTGCCTGTCGCTTTCTCATCTCGCTGACCTCGGCATAGCGACTGGGAGACCGTCCGGCAAGGCGGATACGAAGATCCCCATGGGCTGGAGCTCCATCCGATGGCTGAGTACAACACCCGCTACTTCCCAAAACTCTGCCTCGAAGAAGAGCCATCAGTCGATATGACGGCGCACAGGCCACGACTGAGTGAGGGGCAAACATCAACACCGCTCAATGACAACCAGCTCTTTGCGCTGGAGCAAGCGAAATTCAGAGCCGAACTTGAAGCCTTCACCTGGTCGCGAGATGAAGGCGAGACTGGCGAGTCGGCGAGCGAGGTTGACTTGTCAGTCGATCTCGAATCGCATGAGTCGATATCTGGCTGCAGCTCTGCGAAGGAGAGGAACGGCGTGGCGCTGGGACCGAACGAGTTGGAGCGGGTGGTGGAGTTGCCTGTTAACGAGGCAACACCACGTGTGGCCAACCCGGAATGGCTTCAGGAAGAAGGCGGTAAGACGTCGAGAGCACCAGCGGAGTTCAGCGAGACAAGCGGTCCACAAGCCGGATCCGACGAAAGTGCAACGCCGGCCGACAGCTCATCGTCAACTTCAGTCGCCCCACAGGGCGATGCATCGCCAACAGAACATATCGCTTCGTCGCCTGATTCAATTCGGAATGCGTCTCATGGAGGGATCGTTGACCGTGGCGGAGCGTCATCGACGGTCACGATACCATTCGTCTCGGGCTCGTCATATGACAACGGTACGGTCCATGATCTTGTTTTGCCCACCAGCTACCCGGCATCCGGTTTGTCCGTCTCCGATGTCGTGTCAGTCCCGTCAAACAGCGTGGGCAGCCCGCACCGCCTCTTCCGTCGACATCTCCATCTACCGAACGCCGAGACTGCTCCCATGGCAAGGCTATCGGTGGAGCTGAATGGGACGATCACGATTCTCGATGATGAGGAGTGGGAAGAGCTCAGCTCAGAAGGAATAGGGAGCTTGCCCAATGGTCCCACTCCTCGAAGCGGGCCATCGACATTTCGCACACGAGGCTTTGGCGAGATCCTTCGACGGCAGCCATCGACTCTCGTCACAACGGGTCTGCGTCGTCAGCCGAAAACATCCGACTCCTCGCCCGAATCCAGCCCGACGAAATTCCGCCCGCTGCTTAACCCAGGCTCGTTCGCAAGCAGATCAGTGGAAGGCACCAAAAAAGCACTCGGGAGGCTCAAGACGTTCCCTAAGCTGAGAAAGGCAGGCGAGGGAGGCGAGGGAGAGATCGCGCCGGTAGCAGCGAAATCTCCCACTGGTAACGTCGAATCGACGGCCGGTTCCGCAATCAAGCCGCGACCGTCCGATACACATCGACATACGGAGTCAGGGACCGATGGGTTCGACAAGCGCCCTCGATTGCCTAAGCACGGCTTGACTTCCACCCCTCGCGTCTGCAAGCAAAGTGGTTCCAGCTCTAATCCCAGCACTGGCGAAGGTCCCGTTCCGAGGGTCGAGTTGACGAGTACTCCGCCCGTAGTTTGGTAGATTGGGGGCAAAGAGTTACACCAGCTCTGAAGCTCTGCCCGCTCCATACGTAAGATAGATATCACGTTGCTAGGAGATATAGTGCGATGTCATGAGTACCTCGAGCCTATCCACACGCCAGGGGAATGTAGATTATCCGAAATCTGTGCCTGACGGCCCGCAACGGATCAGTCATCTTTATCTCAGATCATCCAAATTGTCTGAGTGAAGCATCGATCGCAGTCCCATCCGTCAAGCTGCCACCCCTCAACCCCTCTCCCATCCTTCGCTCCGCGGTCCCGCGGCCAAGACTTCGCTTCACAAAACGGACATTCACCTTACCAATCCTAGCAGCTCGCTGCATCACTCTTCCTGCTTCTGCACTGTATAGACCTTTTTCCTCAACCTCATCAATCAGGATGCCGCCCCTCAAGACGTCTCAAGCCGAGGAGATATCAGAGAAGATCGGTCCATAGTGCGATTCAACTCCTCTTTCAAAACTGAGTAAGCTGATAAGACGTATAGTGACTACTTTGTGATCGGCGGAGGAAGCGGAGGTCTCGCCACAGCTGTAAGTTTGCGCTTCTCCTGCGTATCGGTAGATGCTATGCTGAGATAGCGTTTGGTAGAGGAGGGCGTCGCAGTATGGAGCGAAAGTTGGTCTGGTAGAGGCTACAGAGCGATTGGGCGGGACTTGTGTGAATGTCGGGTGAGACACTCCCGATTACAGTTTTGGAACGTACTGACGTTTAGCGATCTAATAGTTGCGTGCCCAAGAGTGTGTACATGACGACGACATGGGACGATCATTGATGTTCTCATTTCGCTTAGAGGTGATGTGGTCAGTCTAGCTGATCTTTCAACCCGGGGGTTCAAGCTGATCTGGACTTCAGGTACACCGCCGACGTCGCCGAAAACATTCACAAAGCTGTTGCATACGGTTTCGGAGACGACGAGATGGCCTCAAAGATGGTGAAGAAGTTTGACTGGCCGACGCTCAAGAAGAAGCGAGATAACTATGTCAAGCGGCTGAACGGGATCTAGTGGGTCTTCATCCTCAGCGTGCCACAAACGCTGACGAATCGGGGGTAGCGAGAAGAACCTTGTCAGCGACAAGGTTGATTACCATGAGGGCTTGGCGAAATTCATCGACACCCACACTATCGAAATCAAGGCGAAAGACGGGTCAACTTATCAGGTCAAGTCGAAGAAGATTTGTGTCGCCGTCGGCGGTCGGCCAACTATCCCCACGAACGACAAGATCCCGGGGGCAGAGTACGGGATCAACTCGGATGGGTTCTTTGATATCGAGGAGCAGCCGAAGCGTGTGGCTCTCGTTGGGGCTGGGTACATAGCCGTTGAGCTGGCCGGGGTTTTCAACAGTCTGGGGACGGAGACTCACTTGATCATCCGACATGACAAGGTGCTGAGGACGTTCGACCCGATGATTCAGGATGTCTTGGGTCCCCATATGGGTGAGTCCACCTTGAATTCGGATCAATTCCAGTCCACCGTTACTTCAGATCAACTCCAGCTGATAACTCGTGTAGAGAAGACGGGGTTGAACGTGCACAAGAGCTCCAACGTTAAAAAGGTCGAGAAGACCCCATCCGGCTCGCTACTGCTGGAAATCGACACCATGGACAAGCCGCTCGAGGTTGACGTCCTACTCTGGGCGATCGGCCGACACGCCAATACCGAAAACCTCGCCGCCGAGAAGATCGGATGCGAGCTCGATAAGCAGGGCGATGTCGTAGTCGACGAATACCAGAACTCTAAAGTTCCCGACATTTACGCCATTGGGGATGTCGCAGGCAAAGTACTGCTTACTCCTGTCGCGATCGCTGCTGGGAGGAGGTTGAGTAATCGGTTGTTCGGTCCGGAACAATACAAGGACGATAAGCTGTCCTACGAGAATATTCCGAGTGTCGTCTTCGCGTGAGTTCCGCTGTAGGGGTTCGATTCACTGCGGAGCTGACGGTCTACATAGTCATCCCACCATCGGAGCTATTGGCATGACCGAACCCGAAGCACGCGAGAAACACGGCGACGGCAAGGTCAAAATATACACCACTTCTGTAGGTCCCAAGCACACGGTGCATCCCGCGCTGACAATACGACAGTTCAAAGGGATGTCGGGCGCGATGTTGGATGAAGAACACAAACCTCCCACGTCTTATAAGCTGGTCTGTGTTGGACCTGAAGAGAAGGTCGTTGGCCTGCATATCATCGGCGAGGGAAGTGATGAGATGCTGCAGGGCTGTGAATTCGCATTGTCCCCGATATCGATGGGGCTGATTCCTTCCAAGTCTCGGTGGCGATCAAGATGGGCGCGACGAAGGCTGACTTTGACTCGGCGGTCGCGATTCGTGAGTCCGAACAGACGATCCGGAGAGTGATGCTGACGGGCTTCAGACCCGACTTCTGCAGAGGAGCTTGTCACCTTACGATAGAAGCGGTGATAATGAGGCACGCATTAGAAGAACACTATGGTGATTCAGGGCGTGCTATAAGCCAAGGCTCGCTGGCAGCGGATGGGAAGAATCGGAGCGCAAAATGGGAAACTAATCACAGCATCACGGATTCCCCTGTGGTCCCCCAACATGGTACTGACTGGACGGTACTCAGCTTGACTTCGCAGATGAGACGGGATGCGGTACTTTTTGAGTCCTGTGGCCGTGATTGTGTATACGGGCGGAAGAGACCTTGTTGAATGGGATGAGGAATCGGAATGGACCAGAAACCAATAAGGAGGGTGAATATTACGCGTCAAGACGCGTCGGGATTCGACTCCACAACAATTCCTAGACTTATACTTGTTACGGCGTCAAAGCTAGCTTTGAGAACGGCTCGCGCAGCTCCAACGTCTGAGCTCATCTCGGCTAGAGCGGAGCGTCACACATCATGCCCCCACCCCACCCCCTTCGTCGAATCTCAACAGGCTCCCTAACCTCCCTCGCCCGATCCCAAGACCGAACCCATACCTCACCCTCAGGCCTCGACTTCCTTCAACCAGCACTCACAGAGCTCGCCGATGAGGCTGCAACACTCGTATCGAATATCCAGCATTTGAATGAGTTGCACGATGCGCTTGGGACATTTAATGAGAGCTTCGCGGGGTGGTTGTATGCTTTGAAGATGAATGCTTTTTGTGTCGAGTGGCCCTTGGTACGTCCGCCTCGGTATCGCTTGTAGTCGAGGAGAGAGACTGATGAGGGGATAGGCGCCAGATGAGAATTCCTTCGCGCGACTACCAGCTCTCTTCGGTACGTCCCTGCCACCATATCGCTATTTTAGGTAGCCCTGAGACTATCCTCGTTCTCAGTCCAACCCACTCCCGAACCCCATCCCCGACCCGAACAGTCTCTCCCTCCATCCCCACCCTCCATCCCATCCACAAATTCCGGAGACCTGACATACGCGACCAATTATTCAGCCTACACCGATGACCCGCCCCCGCCCAAACCGAAGCCTGGAGTGGCAGTCGGAGGGAAACAGGTGGTCAAGAACGGGGCGGTGAAGCGGAAACGAGAGGTACGTCAGCGAGGTCCTTCGCGTCACCTGGAAACAGGTGATCGTTTCATGGAGCAGCTGACGAAATGGCAGTTGGAGATTGCTGGGATTATAGATAAAAACCTCCCTCTTGAGTACCGGGGAAGTCAGCCGGTACGTTTACCTTCCAAGCTGATCAAGGAAATGAACTGATGGAGTCAGGCCGCTCGCACGGCGATGGAGAAAATCATTGCGAAGCTCATGGATCACCCCGACGGTCTGCCCAGTATGTCTCCGCTTCGTCATTCCGTAAGGGAGTCTTGCTGATGCTAGATGATCGTCAGTCAAAGACATGGTCGCGCCCCCGGATCTGCCGCAGCCGAGGGTGAACAAATGCTTGATAGCGCTGGTGACTAAGAAGATAGTGAGCAAGATCAACGTTGGGGTAAGCAATCGGGATCGGCGCCCAGCTGATCTGGAGTAGGGAACAACGTGGTACAGATGGGTCGGCGCATGACAGTGGGGCCTCCCAGTTTTGTTGTATGGATAGATGCAGCTGCTGCATCTCGGAACAGTGATTAGGCCGCCATGCTATCTCCGTCGTACCGAGTCGAGGATACGCCAAAACTCAGCCACGACCTGCCGATCCGTATGCCGCTTGTTCCGATCGATCTAGCCTATCGTCAGCGACTTTGTGGAAGGTGGCACTTCGCACGCACCCGCATCTCCGTGACATTCCAGTCCTTCACAGCTGGATTTGATGGCTCGTTGCTCCACTGGAAGTACAGTCCTTTGACTGATACCTCGATCAGCCAAATGACCGAGACTGCCGACTTCGACTTTGTATTGCGATAGAGCGGCTCACCATTTCGAAACAGCACCTTCGGATCCTGCCATTTGTACGGCTTGAATTGCCAAGCCTGGCCCGTTGTCAAAACGCATATGACTCGGTCCCTTTCCTTTGTTCAGCTTCTACCTGGTGTGCCCAGATCAGACCCACCAGGCGTCCTGCCCGAATTTTTGCAGCGCTTCGACCCCATCGACTGCGTAGTATTTACTGGTCGTGTCGCCTGAAGCCTCCGTCAGATGTGTTGCTGGTGCCAGAAGGCATAGACTCACCGCCTGGCGAAGTACGTTTCCGCAATACCGGAACCATATCCTCCGCCCGCACGTTCCCCTGCAACGCTTCGTTCTGCCGAGCGCTTTCGGAAGGTTCAAATCTGAAGTGTGCAACTTCTCATCAGCCCGTTCCCGTAACTTGCTCCACGTCAAGGGAGTCGCAGCTCACAATCCCTGCTCAAGAAACTTCTTGACATTCCACATCGTGATGAGACTCGTTGGGGAGGAAGAAACCATGATGATGGGATTGCTGGATTTAGCTTTCCGTGCGCCTCGGGATGGATCTAAATCACCCAATGAGGTGGAAGGCAAATCTTAGCAGATTGACACATCAACGCTTACCGAGAGAGAACTCACCCAGAGAGGTCTGAGCTGGAACCGGTGCCGCCCGACTTCCTGTCGTTTCGAGCGATTTGCGCAAGGCCCGGATTTTCTCGATCATGATGCCGTGCAAGAACGGCTGGAAGTTCTGCCTGGGTATCAACGATGTCCAAAGAGCGGAGCACAGGTAATGTTCGCCCTGTGTGGAGAGGAATGATACCTACATTGGCCTTTCCACCGCCTGATGTCCGCAAGACTGAGACTCGGTCTCGCAGCTCGACTTCCTCTGCTCGAAGCTGCATGAAACGCGGACGTAAGCTTTCGGCATTCCCATGCCAGCTGAAGAGCTGGACCGCCAGGTGCAGCACGAAAGCTCACGTTCCGACAGAATTCTCTGTCCGCCACGTCCACCTCATATTTCCGTTTCGCAGGTGTGTTCTGCTTCGAAGGTCCTGCTTCGGCTGCCGAATTGAGTGCTGACGGCAGTAACTCAACGACGGATGAGGCGGCGGTTGAAGCTGGCGCGATAGCTAAAAAGATACCTACATCAGAGTTGGTCAATCTAGTGATGAAGCCGAAGACTGACCCGCGTCCTCGTCTTTGCCGACCACTCGTCCACCACCATCACCCTCTCCAGTAAGGGATTCCACCACCCCTCGTCGGTCCGCCACGCTCACATACCCCACTCCCGCCGCCTGCCCTTTTATCAGATATTCTCTCACACCGCTCTCCCGCTCAGTCCAAGCCAGCCACAGCTGTCCGACATTGTAAAACTCATCTCGGGACTCGGCTTTGGAAGTGTATCGAGTTGGCGCTTCTTTGGGGATGTTGATGGGTGAGGAGTCAGGTTGAGGAAAAGATATGTACGCCGCGAGAGGGAGAGTCGGGGAGGGCTCGGACGCGGCTGTTAGGAGGATTGGAAGGTTGGAGGTGGAAAGGGATGAGCGGAAGAGCTCGAGCGGATCGTCTGTCATCGCTAGGGTATACCGTGAGAGACGTCTTTGACTGTGCCGGGTCGGCAAGCTTGAATTGTCGAAGGAGGCCAAGGTCAATCTTCCAGAAGGGGGGGGGGACCGAATACAACCAGAAATCAATCTACCCGAATTTCACGCGGTAAGAACATTTACCGACGCGTCCTGACCCCCCCTCCCCCCTTCTGTGCTCTTTGGCGGGGCAGGCGGCTTTCCGTACTCCCCTTGTAGTCCCGCCTCCCGTCAGAGGAGTATCAGCATGATATCAGCCCGGCTTCCCTCTCATCGAATCCCGGATCTACGGGCCTCGCGGGAATTTCAGGCCGTGATTCTGGTGGATGGAAGGGAAGGCTGAGGCAAGATCATGGATATACCGTTTGAGAGGTACGTAACTTCCTTCTCAGCAACCGGGACATCTTCAAACATTAATTATACTGCCTTTAGCGTCGCAGCCCTGATCTACCGCCTCGGTCATCCGCCCAAAGCCAGAGGATCGTCTGAAACCCCTTCTCCCACCTCACCCTCCCGGATCTTCGCCTCATGGCTCAATCACCTACCCAAGACTCGCCCGCCTCATTCCGGGAAGCAACTGTTCCGTCTCCTTTTCCCACACGAGGGCTCCCGACGAAGATATGGGCTGAAAGAGACGAAGCTCGCAGCTGAGCTTGAGCGTCTGCTGGCTGTGCACGGACTGGCGAGATGGGATTCGGTCAGCTGGGATAGGGGAGGGCAAGGGGGAACAGGATGTCTGGGAAGGGAGGTGGAGCTGATCATGAGGGACAGAGTGAGCGATCACTGCTCACTTCGAGAGCCAACCTGACTATGATCAGGTCCCGCAGGGAACGAAGTCATCGCTCAGTATCGCTGCACTCGACGCAATGCTGGACGAGCTCGCCACACCCTCTCCATTCTCCCAGCTCTCACAGCCTATTACCCGGTCTCGGTCCCAGATCACTGTGCTACGAATACTCTACCGAGATTCTGGCTTATCCCCTTATGCCTGCTACGTGCTCACCCAAATCTTGCTGCGGGATGTCAGACCCCTTCTCAGCCCACTGCCGCACTTGCCCATCCGCAATCCGACAGCGATGCTACGGCTCAAGTCCACGGCTGGTCCAGCTCAGTTGAGTCTTTTCGAAGCTATGCGGTGCTGGCATCGGAATATGGCGCAACTGTATATCGATGGGAAGGGGAGTCTGGATCTGTGTGCGGATATGGCGGAAGCTCTGGGACAATGGCGGTCTGTCCCGGCGGGACCGGTAGTTGGGGTCAATGTCCAGGTATGATATCCATGTTGCCCCGAAGAGGGGATTTTGATCTTATGTACCAGATACCAAAATGTCGCAAAGGACGATCCGTTGAGGATGCTCTCGAGGTTTTGAGCGGGTCAAGGACGACTCCACCGGCTCGAGAAGTATGCGCCGAGGCCAAATATGACGGCTATCGGTAAGCTATTGGCTACAGCAGACAAGCATTGCAAGCTGACGCTTGGGGTAGCATGCAAATCCACGTCGAGATCTTGAGCGGTCAACAGCCGCGTTTCACCATCTTCAGCAAGTCGAAGCGCAATAGCACCTTGGACAGGCTGAATACCCATGCGTAAGTCATCCACCATCGCGAATTTCGGTCCTGCATAAGATTGTCATGACCTCGCAGGATCGTTCTGGCAGCTCTTGGTCTGCCTGCTGATCCTGGGCTCCCAAGCCATAAAGCCCTCGCCAAACGCCTGACGGAGTCGGTACCGCCCGTCAAGCGGATCAAGCGCTCTGTCATCCTCGAGGCGGAAGTGGTGCCGTTCAATGAGGGTCTAAGGGAAGGCAGTCGGGGACCAGGTATCGAGGAGTTCTGGTGGCTTGGAGCTGCGGGCGTCACGGCGGCAGATGGCCCTTCCGATGGGTGGGATACCTAGCTCGACTCATTCAACAGTATAAGCTGATCATTCTCGATGGGTAGGGCGCTGGGGCCTTTCGACGCCAATCGGAATCGACATCTCTGCCTCGTCTTCTTTGACATCCTTCATTTGGATGGCGAAAGTCTGCTCCAGCACACCTACGACAGTCGCCGAAAGTCGCTAGAAGAAGTCATCTCGGTCATCCCTGGCTTCGTGAGACCTCTCATTTGAACAGGCAGGAGGTTTGCTGAATGGCCGCGGTAGAGCTTGATCGCTGAGGCGACACGCATCCCTTTGACCGTCAATCGGCAAAGCGCCTTGCACGTGAGCTTTACCAAAATCCTCGATTACGAGTCTTCCTGATTGGACATCGTAGGCGCTGCAGTCTGCTTTCGAGAAGAGCAATGAGCTCCGTCAAGGTATGCATCACACTTGACCGGCATTCAATTTAGGCTAAACGTTTCCGCAGAGGGGCTCGTACTCAAGGCCGCGGACTCTACTTACACTGAAATGCTCTGGCAATGGGTCAAGCTCAAGGTGAGGCTCCCATCCTATCTACCAATGTTCGTCACTGACTTGGAACCTAGAAAGACTACATCCCGAACCTCGGCGACTGCATCGACCTAGTCGTCCTTGGTGCAGGGTGGGATATCGATCGAGCCCGCGAGCTGAGAGGTATTTCAACCGCGAATTTTTCCTGTAATCACTCGCTGATGATGGTCGTAGTTGATACCTCGGTCTTCACTTCCTTCTATCTAGGTGTCCTGACGAACCACGACCGGGTCAAATCCCGTACAGAGACGCCACACTTCGAGATCCTGTTTTGCGCCTCGTACGGGATGGATCGAAGTCAGCTCGAGGTGTACAACGAGAATATAAGGCATGGGAGATGGGAGAGCAAGCCGTATGACAAGGATGATCCGTTCAAGAAGGTCCGTGCGGTCCTCTTGATGACAATCGAGCTAATGATCGGTCAACAGAGGTTACTCGGGCTATCGTGGACGTATCGCCTGCCAAGAGGGATGAGGCCGCCTTCGGTCCTTTTCGAGCAGCCGCTTTGCGCGGAGGTCATGGGTGCCGGCTTTCAGAAGCTGCCAGAGTCTGATGTGTGCCATGACAAGACATCTTGCTCAAATCAGGGCTGATTCTCCTTCCCGCAGTTCTTCGAAATCCGTTGGCCGCGTCTGCAAAAGATCCTTGATCCCCGCGAACGTCCATGGACAGAAGGCGCGTTCCGACTTTTCGCCAGTCCTGCATTCGATCTGATTGTACCTTTTCGCAGCTCTACATGCTCGTGACCTGATCTCCACCGCGCACCGCTCGCTCGGATACCTCACTTCACCCGTCACGTCACCGGTCGATGACTCAATCCGCGCGGCCTGGCGCTCTAGCTTTACCGTCGCTCTTACCGACATCCCCGATTTCCCTACTCCCAGTCCCGAGCGTCCCAATCCAAGACGGATGCATTCCGCTCCGGGAATCCTGAAGGTTTCCCCGCCAACGCCTCTGTCCTCGGCGACTCTGGTAAGAAGGCCTCTGCAGACTGCCGCAAGGCTGCAAAACGCTATGCTGGACCAGGACGGAAGCGTCGGAGGGGAAAGAGGTGCTTGGTTGCGGACGCCAGTGGCAAGTCCGCGTCGGATGAAGAGGCTGGGGTCACCGATCGTTTCTCCAGCTACGAGGAAGCGACGACAAATGGAGACCGATCATGAGGCTATGACGAGCCCGCCAGGGCTGAGTAGACCCCGCACGCCAATCAGCTCGCCGAAGCAGCCGTCGTTCTCGGGCCTTCTCCCGTCGGACTTACCCGCTTCGAGCCCACCGCGCATATCCCCTTCTCATGCTCGCACCTCAATCTGGACCAACCGACCGGTCCATCTACAGTTTCCTATTGGTCGAATTGAGAAATCTAGAGGCTCAAAGATGCTCGCACGGCGGTCGAAACCGCTTTCCCTCCGAGCGAGGATACGTCTTGCCCTACGGAATATACCACCTGCCCGGGTCCAGGTCATGGCCTGATGTATCGTCAGCTACGGATCATATTTATTGATCGACGGGCGGATTCATAATTGGATACCTAGCATGAGATATACCCGTCTCTGGTCGATATGCCGGAAAATAAGGACGAGTTATTGACTGCGTGTAAGGTGGACACGTCTCAGATAGATCAGTACCGGAGGACGCATGCAGCCCTGTCTTTCCTCATCTTTCCCACGTCGGACGATCGTCCGGACCAGATCGTATGCTAATCATGCAGTCCTCTCACAGCAGGGCTTTCCATGCACAAGGTAAAATCGGGCGCATCATTCGGAAACACTGCCACCCCGGAAGCACTTTTCACCTTCAACTTCGAATTGCTCCTCCACCCAACTCTCTCTTGACATTCTACCAGGACTGTATCGTCCTCATCCACCATGCCCAAAGTCGTCTCCCGAGCCGTCGTCTCCTCCTCCGAGCAAGCCGGCCTCACCCAATCTGCCCGTGCTGTCCTAAGATCCTACTACTGCCTCTGCGGAGACTTCATCCTCGTCCTCCAGGGCAAGCTCGACCGGCTTCCCCGACGAAAGTCAGTCCGCCCCCTCCTTCCCTGCCTCCATCCCTCCATCTTCTAGTGGCACTCGATTTGAGCTGATGAGTGACAGAACGGACGGGAGCTACATCATCCGATCCCAACCTGGCCGCGATGCGAAACCGGTAGCGAGGAAGTTCAAGCTGAACGCCCGGCCCGGACAGAGATGTTTGGTCAAGCGGTTAGTGGTATGGCTGCTCCCCAATCTCAAAAGGCAACTTCCGGAGGGTTTGCCTTCTACTGCTGACGCTCACTGTTTGGGTCGGGTAGCAAGGGCACACAGGATTTGGAGGTTCGACAGCCGTTCGTGTGCGGGCGTTGTAATGCTACTGGTGAGTCGTCACGCTCTCCCATAGCTCAGCGATATGTGAGCTATGATTGCTGATGAGTGCGAGAGAACAGTGGCGTACCAAAGCGGTCCTCCACCGATTGGCGACGCACCCTACGTGTATATCTTGAAGGGGTCTATGACGGAGCTGTGAGTTTGCTCCTTCTTCATTCTTGTTTCTGTCATAGTCTCTTGTCGTAGCCTCACCGGCTACCTTTTGGCATAGCGCGACTCGGTCGGATGGAATGCAAACTGATAGGTGACAGGCAAGGACGGATGCCAGCCGACGCTTTCGACGGAGAAGATTCCCTTCCGCCCGCTGAGCAATCCTCAGAGCAGGACAATGCAATATCATGAGATCATGCGATGCGAATACATTTCTAAACCAGCACAACAATGACCGAATGTCCACACCTTGTATCTAAGCCACGACCGACTGCCTCAACCTCGACCTACTCCGACTCCCGTTCTCCTCCCGTACGTCCCGCTCAATCCCTCTTCCTACCCGTGAAGCGCTTCTCGCTCTTGCTGAATTCCCGCTAGCTACTGCATCTCCGTAACTTGGCGGTACTTCTCCAGTCTCTGTCATCTGTCCGCTCATCAAGCGGTCATATACGATGTTTCGCTCCAACAAGGTATCCTCTACTACAGGCCCTTCTCTCCCTCGCGCGATCGTCGCATCGCTCATAGCCCGCTCTCGACTTCGCGAGGTGGACGATTCGCGGCCTGAGTTGGCTCGAGACAGACTGGGCCTAGATATTGGTGGGGACGAGGAGGTGACCAGCGGATCCGGAGCGGCGATTGGTGTTTTACGATTCGGGACGAGCGGTGCGAGGTGTTTACTCGCATGGACCGAGCAGATGTTTCGAGGGGAGGTGGTGGAACCGGAATGGGCAGCGCTGTAGGTCGGAAGGGAGTTCCATTGCGGATTGACTCGGCAGTCCAGGATCTTGATGGGGGTGTCGATGATGATGTCAAACTGCTTCCTCCGACCCTTGGAATTCACAGCATCATCGTCTCCCCTCTCCACCCTGATCGTGACTTTCAACCAGTGCGCAATATTGATATTCGTCTTTTCATGTTTCGTCGTAAATCGAATCGTGGACGAACAGTCCGGCACCGTCAAGTTCTTCTCCAGATGCCATGGACCCATGGGATCGAGCAGTGTTGCATACATGTTGTCGTTATGGCCGTCGACATCGTATGAGTCGACCGTAGGATTGTTGAGAGCGGCTTGAAGCGCCAGAGGAGCGAGGGGCGAGTCGCGCGCTGCCTCGGGGTCGTCGGAGATGATGGGCAGGAGGGGCTGGATACGCTCGAGTCGCTCGATCTGCTTGACGAAGAGCATAAGAAACTTCTTTGGCGTCTCGTGCCGAGCGATCTTGCGGTCCTGGGCGTAGTAATCGCTTTTCTCTTCCAAGAGGATCGTGAGGCGGTGGATCTTGCACTTCGTCAAAGGCATCAGGCGGATGCTGACGGGTATTGTTCCTCCGATAGGGAAAGTCTTCCCGCTCAGAGCAATCTGGTATCGCATCTGCTCCTCCCACTGTCGTTCGACCACGACGTTCTCCGACTCCTCCAGGTCGTCCTCCTGCGGCGAGGCGATCATCGAGACCTCGACGTCTTCCACCAGATTAGGCGTAAGCGCCCCGACGCGGACGACAGTAGCTTTGAGGCGATATGTGACCGAGCCGAACTCGGCGTGGATGGTGGGCGGTGTATTGACGGGTATCGGGAAGGAGATGGGATAATTGTATGTACCTGAGCGTGATTCACGTAAGGTTCTCGGTGTCGAAATGCCAGGGAAGGGGCCTACCTCTGCGAAACTCCTTCCAATCATGAAGGTCCTCCTCTTCCTCTTCTTCCTCCTCGACGTCCCCGCTGAAGCCCAGCGCTCCCGTGAGCTTTTTCATCACCTTGTTCCTCCCTCGCCCTCGACTCTCACTCCGCTCCGCTTGACCTCGAGAAGGACTGTCTGTCCGTCTCATAGAGGCGTTCCGACTTCCCGCCCCGCTCCGCCCGTACGGCGCGACAAACTCGTCCGCCTGTCCGAACGATTCCGCCCGCGTCTGGCGTGATGTAGGCTGCCCATCGAAAAGACGTGGAGGGACTGCCGAACCGCTAGCACCCCGTGCCATGGCCATGCTCACTGACGGTACTGGGGGAGGGGGTTCGATGAAGCTGGGCGTACGCGATTTGTCGGCGCGCGTCCGGCTAGTCGAGGAGATCCTGCCCTTGCTCAGGCCACGCAGAGCAGCCGAAAGGTTGAATTTGGACTTATTTCGACCTCGTCCGTCCTCACTGGGCTCTCGGCTTAGTGTGGCGCTTCCATTCCCGCGCTGTTTGCTTACCCGCGAGCTGGGCGACAGGCTGTCACTAGCGGGTTGAGGAGAGAAGGCAGAATCCTCCCTTTGAGCGCGAGGTATCGTTGGTATCGAGGAGGATGGGGTGGAATCGTTTCCGCCATTTCTGACGATCGTCGAGGCACTACATAAGCGCGACTTGCGTCCTTGCTTGACCTCAGGTGAAGTATCTGAGATTGAGCCCGGACTGAGACTTGTATCTCCGCCAACTAAGGGACGTGATACACCTCTCGAGAGCAGACTTGATCTTCGTGACGATCCGCTAGGAGGGGTGACAAGATCATAGTATGAGTGAAGACCACCGCCTGTTGAGGAGTTGCTAGACATGCTAGCCCGAGGAAAGGTCTCGGTGGATGCGCGCGCTTGGATGGAAGGAGCTGTCGAAGGTGTGGGCAAGTTGCCTGAGGTGGATGCCGCAGAGATAGGTTGGACGACGGCGACAACAGGATGGGTTTCTCCTCCGCTGTGCTCCTGAGACGAAGAGGTCAAAGAAGTCGATGACTCCGAAAAAGCTGAGTTCATTGTCCGTATCGAAGCCGCTCGGTTCGTTGGCGGTAATGCCTCTGGTGAAGAGGAAAGATGCGGTTCCACTCTTCCGCTACTCATCCCGCCGCGGACGTTTTGAGCGAATCGGACTTCCCCACTTGCGACGCGATGACCTCCGCCCTCCAGGATCGGTCTAGCAGGTCCGGGTGCGACGGGACCCGCAGCATCCTCGTCGACCTCAAATTCGCTCGCCGTATCCGCAGGGGCTTCTGGTCTCCACAAGGCGTCCTCTGTCAACGCTTCGCCCGGCAGTCCATTCCGCATCGCCAGCGATGGTCTGCGATTCGCCGTCTCGGAATTGTCGTCCCGCTCAGACGCTGCGCGCGAAGCCGGCGCAGAATGGATTGGCGAGAGTCCCGGTTCGCGGGACGGCCTCGGCGAGTGGGACCGCCGCAAGGAGGATCGTCGTGGTTCAGCAAGCAAAGGATCGGGAACAGGAGTATACGCCGGTGATGGACCTCGTTCATGTGATGAGAAAGGCGCTAAATCCCGCACTCCGTTCGCCAGCGGATCCACCTCATCCGAAAAGCTAGGTCGCCGTGAGAACCCATCCCTATACCAAGACGTCCCATCGTGAGTCATCGGTAGTGCAGAAGCACTGCGCAAGGTGTGGTCGCGACCTCTCCGGCTGACTCCCACCCATTCTCCGAGATTCTCGCCCTCAGCCGGCACATCATGCAGGTCGATAGCTTCGTCCAGCTCATCATCGTCGAGATCCCACTGGCTGAGCGATATTCCCGGCCCAAGTGAAGCTGCGCGTCGAGTTGAGCGAGAATGGGAAGCCGACTCGTCTCGGGAGGAGAAGTAGGTGGTCGACTCGGACATTATAGTGTGCTCCTCATGGGTATCCATCCGACGGAGTCCGATGCCTTCAGCGGTCAGCGCCCTGTCCGATACTTCAGTGTAGCTACACAGGCTTACCTTCGGGCCATTCGGTCCTCGCCTTGCCCGCCAGCTGGATAGAAATGGTCCTTATCCGTGTCGGTTTGGCCAATCGCACTGTCAACAGACCCCTCAACATCGCCGGCTGCCCATCGTCCCGGACCACCTGCGGTCTTCCACGGAAATCGAGACCGGTCGAGGGCCCCCGGAGGAAGATGACTGGCTCAGTAAGGCGGATTTGAAGGGGCGCATTGGATTTGACCATAATGGAAGGAGGAGCGGACCGAGATTGATCAGGGAGCCGAGGGAGTGAAAGGAAGGAAACGACGGTGTGGAAGATTATTCGGGGTCGAAGCAGGCTATACACGGCGACATTCGATATGGCCAATACTAACAAGACGTTGAGAAGGAAAATTGTTACAAACGTGAAACAGCAAAGCGGGAATGAGATTTTCAAACTTACCGAATTACCTCCGTTAACCGAGATTTAGAAGCTATTTGATTTCCAACATGAAAAGCCCAAACCGAGGGACACCTCACATCTTCCGATTTGCTGTGAAGCTCCAGGTTGAGCCACAATGACGGATTGCTGAGATTCAGCTCGTCTTCAAGCCTTTGTGGAGAATGGACGAGAGCGAAGATGACTCCCTTAACTCGCTCTCCAAGTTCACCCTATTCGAAACGAAGAGGTAAGCCCCAAATATGCGATTAGGAGGAGCTCGTACTCGAACAAATCTGTGTAGCCGCTTCTATATCACTGCTTCGACTGCCACTACCCATCGCGTTCTGAAAATCGACCGTACGGATCCGACAGCGCTCAACGTTGTCGAAGATGCGACGACCTACGACGGCGCGGAGCTGGATCTACTCTTGAGGATGGTGCAGGATGGTAACAAGAGCCAGGGAGGGCTGGAGAAGGTCTTGGAGTTCCAGTACGTCGTACTTAAACCGAGCTGCATGCTGTGACCTGACCAAGACTCTTATCAAACAGTGGAATCGTGGGCTTCGTCAAATTCACGGCGGGGTGGTATCTTGTCCTGATCACCAAGAGATCAGTAGTCGGGCTTCTTGGGGGACACTACAGTCAGTCATTCTCCTAAACCGCTTCGCCAGTATCACCAGGCTGTTGAGTCATTGCGGGTTGAACTGTGGCTGACTCGATGATACCAGTCTATCATTGCGACGAGACGACTGTGAGACACTGGCGAGTATTCAGGGTCAGAGCTGATACCTCGTAGCTATTGACGGTCGCCAGCAAGTCGGAGCGCACGACTCAGGAGACCAAGTCGGTATTCCCTCATTACGCCCACATCCCGGCTGACAATCGTCAGGATGCTCAACACCTTTCAGCATGTCGACCTTTCCAAGAACTTCTACTTCTCGTAAGTTGAAGTATACACAGTTCATATGCCAAGCTCATTAAGCTCAGGTATTCTTACGACATCACCAATACTTTGCAGACCAATCTCACGGTAGACGCATCCAATCGGCAGTGGAACACCCGTTTCATGTGGAACCATCACCTTTTATCGCCTCCCTTCGACCTGAAGGAGCCGAAAGGAAAGAGTCGGTGGGTTCTACCTTTGATCCATGGCTTCATGGATCAAGCCAGTGCGTGCTGAACCTCGTACTGGAATACCGACTCATCGGCTCTGCGCAGAGATCAATGTCTTCACCCGGACTGTCTATTTGACGATCATTGCGAGGAGATCCAGGCACTATGCTGGAGCGCGATTTCTCACCAGGGGGGCAAACGAGCATTTGAGCACCTTGATCTTACTTCCCGAGCCGGTTCTGATATCTATACTCAGGGTCACGTCGCCAACGAGGTGGAGACAGAGCAAATGTGAGTTATACGGTAGTGCAAGGCGGTCATGTCTGAAGGACTTATGACCAGCGTGTCCGAGCCTCTCGCTACACCTTTCGGGGCCAAGTCGTCCAACCTGCACCTCGCTGCTGATTTCGCTGCTGGATATGGCGGCTACACAAGCTTTGTACAATATCGAGGCAGTATTCCGGTCATGTGGCAGCAAGAGTCAAGTCAGATGACCCCTCGGCCGCCCATCGAGATCACCATTAGGGACCCCTTCTATACTCCGGCTGCCAAGCACTTCGATGATCTCCTCGGCCGATATGGCGCACCGATCTTTATCCTCAACCTGATCAAGTGGCGAGAAACTGTACCGAGGGAGAGCAAGTTGCTCTTCGAGTATGGGCAGTGTGTGTCGTATCTCAACCAATTCCTGCCGGCAGACAAGAAGATGCGGTACATCGCTTGGGACATGGCTCAGGCAGCCAAGAGCGGGCATCAAGACGTCATGGGGGTTCTCGAGGACGTCTGTGAGGAGTCTTTACAAGCCACAGACTTCTTCCATGGCGGGCCAGCTCGGAACGACTTCGAGAGCGGACCGCGCCGCGATCAGCCGTCACTTCAGCACGGGATACTTCGCGTCAATTGCGTTGACTGCCTGGATCGAACCAATGCCGCGCAGTTCGCCATCGCCAAGCGAGCATTCGGACATCAGCTTTATGCGCTTGGACTGCTTGCGACCCCAAATTTGCCGTTCTCGTGCGATGCGGTAGATGTTCTAACGGAAATGTTTCACGATCACGGCGACACATTGGCCTGGCAGTACACGGGCTCGGCACTAGTCAACCGGGTGGACACCTACCGGAGAACGAAAGCGGCGCAATGGAGCAGTCACTCGCGCGATCTCCTCGAAAATATTCGGCGCTTCTATAATAATTCAATGCTCGACGCGGACAAGCAGGCGGCTATCAACCTGTTTTTGGGCGTAGAGCCGTCCGTCCCGTCTTACAAGCTCGAGAGACCGCACTACCGACAGTGGTTCACCCCATCTCACCTGGAGCCGCCAGCAATGGATGAACTCGCTCCTATCAATCAGGTCTTCAGGGAGTACTACAAGCCACATATTTTGTCTCAATTTGGCCGGCTCTATGCTTTGTAAGCTCTCTCCCGCGCAGCTGACCACCATACTGAGGATGATCCAGCACGATGAACTCTACGACGAGGTTCACCACGTAAGTTGAATCAGCCCGGCTGCGAGGAGTGACTGAGCTGTAATCAGGAAACCGAAAAGCGAGATGCTAGCTAGTCCGTTTGAATCGCGCATCCCCATCGACCTGGCGTCATCAACCACCAGTTTAGCACCGTGCGCTCCTCAATTTAGTCTAACTCTTTAGTATTGACAAAACGGTAGATTGCGACGGAGTGCACGGAGATGGGCGAATCCAGTCGAAGCCCCAGGCAGGAATCGGTCAGATTCGCCCAATGCCGATGACAGGGATCTGCCAACTCCTTTCCGAGACGAACCGCATCCTATCGAGGTGCTTGTGGCGTCACTTCTTGATCCACCGGATGTTCACCAACGGATCCAGGAATACGACTGGTCAGTACAACTTGATGGTCAACTCTGCTCATAGCAACAGGTATACGCATTATAATGCGAATGACCTATCGTCACAGACTCTGGGCGAGGAGAAGGATCTCCAAGTGTATGTCCGTGCAGCGAGGTTGGCGGAAGGCGAGGATATCGACCGGCTTCTGGGGTCGAATGAAGGAATTGCGTGGAGTGCGCAGGGTAACGAAGACATCACAACGGCGAACGCACAATTTTACGAGAGTTGGCTCAAGGCTTGATATCCCGTCACCGGTTACCCGGCATGCTGTATATCTATGTTCAGTCGAATTGCGGCATCCAAAAGTCTCTTGGCTTGGTGCTCTGGTTATTGGCAAACTCACAAGACAAACCTCGAGGTTCCATACACTACCAGGGTCGGGCGGGCTCGAGCGCATCCGCCCGGAAGCAGGGAATCGAAGCCCTTACAAAGGCGACAGTACGATTTGTCCAAGAGATGTCTCAAGACAGCGTCCCCTGTCACCGGATACCCAGCATACAGTATATGACAGCCATGCTATGAGGCGATGCGCATACAAACGCTCTTTGGCTTGGTCAATTGGTCATACCCCATCGACGACAAGCTCACTCCCCGACCCGAGTCCTTCCATCCTGACCAAGGGAGAGCGGGCTCGAGCGCATCCGATCGGTTGAGGTAGACCATCCCGCACTCAAGGTCTTCGACAAATGTATCGAAAGCTGCTACGGAAGCTGGGTCGGTAGGAGAAGTCCAGATAGAAGCGGTCTAGGCCCGAATCAGATCGAAGTGAAGGAAGGGATGGATGCACGTACCAAGCCGTAGGGCGAATCATTCATGAGTCCAAGAGCCTCCTCATCGCTCTCGACCTTCATGATGCCGATAATCGGGCCGAAGGTCTCCTCCATCATGAGGTCCATCGCTGCGACCTCTGTCAGCACTGCCCATTTCATTCGAGTCGAGAGACTTGCAGTGGTCCACATTGACCAGCACTTGCGGTCCGACTAGCGCCGTCCCCTCTTTTGCCTCGGGAAACGAAGACTCGTCAAGCAACAATTCTGCCCCGTACGCCACTATGTCCGAGACATCAGCTTCTCGATCCTCTCAAATTCTCGCAAGCATCAGACACGCTGGAAGGACTACGGAGGAAGAAAGGCCAGATACTAACCGGCATCTTTGACCTGCTTACGTATCCTCGAAGCGCTGGCAAGGCTCACCACCGGTCCGAGCGTTGTTTCCGGCTTTGACGGGTCGCCAAGCTTGTACTGCTTGGCGATCTCGACGAATCGCTTGACGAAAGGTTCGTAGACGGATGAATGGACGTAGATCCGTTCGACACCGCAACCTGCATGGCATCGCCCTCAGTATAGGTCCCGGAAAGGTTGGTAGATAGAGGGGACTCACACGATTGACCGGAGTTGAACATGGCACCTGCGATGATCAAGTCTATCATGAGCGGATGATCCGGAATAGCGAGGTGGCCGATCTGTGCCCAAGACATACCGTCGACCAACTGTTCCGCTGTCCAGTCAACGTCTGCATCCGCTCTCACATACGCCGGATCCTTCCCCCCTAATTCCAAGCCGACGCCTTTGAACCCCTTCCCACTGCTCGCGGCCTGCTGCACCGCCCGCCCACCCATTACACTCCCCGTGAAAGCCACAAATTCGATACGAGGATCCGAGACGAACTTGCCCAAAGTCATCTCCTGAGACAGGTGGACGACCTGAAGGAGATTGGTCGGAAGGCCGGCGGCGAGGAAGGTGGAGAGGAATCGCTCGCCGGGAACAGGAGTTTGGGGTGCGGGTTTGAGGAGGACTGCATTTCCTGCTAGCAGAGCGGGGAGGACGGAGTTGACGGTGCACAGGTGCGGGTAGTTCCAAGGGGTTATGACGCTACACCCAGAGTTTAGCTGGGCTGTCCAACTTCTTGGAGTATCGGCAGAACAGTATATGCAATGAACCGGATCGCTGGAGTCATCTCCACTCACGCAATGACACCCAGCGGTTGCTTGACGACCATCATCTTCATCGTATCGCTCGACGTGTCGGATTGAGGCACCGGTTTGAGGCTATCACGAGCGATCTTGATGAGGTGTCTCGCTCGATATAAGGTCCCATTGATCTCGCCTTTACCGCTCGATATGGGCCTATCCTCATGTCAGCTGCTAATTGCACGACCCCAGCTCCAGACAAGCCTTGAACTCGCCACGACCTCACAGCTTACCTTCCCATCTGTAACGTCAAGTCCTCCGCCATTAGATCCGCGAGTCTCTCATATTCGACCTAGAACTTTCGTCACCTGACATTCACATTTCGTAGACAACATACGAGCCACTTCTTTGCGATCGCTATCCGCACGTCAAGCGGTACCTTTCTCCATGATTTCTGAGCTTTGACTGCCTCGTTGATGACGGTGTCTAGCTCCGTCTCGGAAAGGAGTGGTCGAGTACAGACAGGCTGCTGTGTATACGGCGAGATCGTCGTCTGAATATTGACACTGACCATAGTGGCGGTCAATTGCATCCCTGGCTCGGATGATGGTGTCGTAGCTCAACGGCGACAGTGCTACTTGGGGAACCACGAGGCTAAGTGGCGTCTCACGTGACATATCATTTCAAAAGTGAAAACAAGGGGCGAATGCTATACTATTTTTTGCGTATCCCACACCTGGCTTCCTTTGCTTGAATGCCTCCTCTGAGCTGGGCTTGCGGGGTCTCTAGCTTCTGAGCTGCCGACAGATACCCTAGAAGTTCTCCCTCGACTGGTCGTCGGAGTTAGGTTAGAGCCGCTTCTGGCGATTTTCCGGGAACACCGGTCCACCCTCCACCCATGGACTCGACCGGTCAAATCACTGACGATCAGGCCAACCCCGATGCAAACTCAATTGGGGCACCTCATGAAGGAGAGATCTTTGACCCGGACACCCTCGCGAACCTGGCTGCGCTCTCTCGCATGGAGCATAACGAGGGCTCCGACGAAGATGCCGATGGTGAGGACGTCGTCGACGGCGGACAAGAGGACTTCTCCGCCCTGTTCACAGGTCGAGTAACGAGAGAGCAAGTGCAGGACTTCGTGAACGGACTAGGAGCGAGTGATAGGGGGACTGACGAGGATAAAGCTGAAGGGGAGGAGGAGAAGGAGGATGGGCGGGAAGAGCGGGATGGAACGGAGGACGTGCAGTCTGATGAGAACGAGTCGGATGGGGATGATGAGGGAAGAAGTGAGAGTGAGGATGGGGAGAATCTGGATCCGAAATATGTGTTTGAGGGTGGGAAGTTGAAGCGGCGGCGAAATAGGACGACGCTGTGGGTGAATGCTTTGCGGCTTTTATCACCAGTATTGACGTGGAAATTGTCCAATAGGAGCTGTACAGGTACGTACTTGCGCCCAAAATTGTTCTTATGGCCTCACGCTGATGTTCAATCTTCGCTGAAAAGAGTGTCATAGAAGAGTGAGTCATCGCGTTGGCTTTTGGCCTGACTGTAAGACATGCTGACCGGGCTCTTTGGCCAGAAACGTACGCCTGAATTCCGGGAGACTTGTTATGCTGACCCAGGACATGATTTGTCCTCGTAGAACAAGTAAGCACAGTAATCCTGCTGAATCGGTGACTGATATCACTTCACAGTGCGATCGGAACATTCCTTGCAGTCGTTGGTAAGTTGGAGTGATACTGCCTGTCAATATGAGGTATTGACCTTTGCCGCACAGTGTGAAGCGGGGTGTTCCCAGCATGTGCCGGATGGAGACTCCAATCCTCCCCCAGCGGAAGAAACGGCGGTCAGTAAACGGAGATCCTACGGCAGACTCGCCAAGGCTGACTCAGACTCAGGCTTGTTGACAACGTTCCAATCAACTATGAGCTTGGCCTTCGAGTGCAAGCTCTCGAGACTCTCATCCGCTCCGGTTCCAACATGGATGCGGAAGCAGCATCCACCGCGGCCATGGAGACGATCCTTCATGCGACTCGGGCAGCCAATTCGGGATCACAAGATGCGAACAGTGCTCTGGCACAGCTGACGCAGAGCGGTGTCGGCTCGATGAGCCAGGATGCTCAAAGCAATCTGTTGATGGATGTGCTGCAGCAGGTTGGAAACAGTCTCTCATCCATGAATCAGACTGACTGGTATGTGTACAGCTATCCGTCGCGAGCACTGGACGGACGGCGGCGGAACCGAACGGCAACGCGACCGAATCAAACGCGCAGGACGCCTGGTCATCTATTCCCTCAGCTCCGGCAGAGAGGTTCGCCGTGAAAATGAGAGTCAAAAAGCTCTGCTGACACTTACAATGCAGCTCCTCCCGAATCTCATCGTCATTCGAGGAGGATCCGGATCCCGGCAAACTCGATCTTACGCTTCATGGCTTCCGCGAGGATAACGGTCGTATTTTCATGCCTCCGACAGTGAGATACGCATTGAAGAGCATGCGGAACGAGAATATCCTTGCGCGTCAGGCCCTGCCCATCGAAGGGGAATCCTCATTTCTGGACCTTGCAACGAAGCTCGCCTACGGAGCAGACAGTGTACCGTATCGGAGTAAACGTGTAAGCTGTCCAGCTCAACACCTTGTTCGAACCTAACGACATGATAGATCAGCGCCATCCAAGCCATCTCTCTGACGGGAGCCCTCCGCCTCGCTGCGACCTTCCTTGCTCGATTCCCCGCGTCAGCTGCTCGCCGAGCCGTCTACGTTCCGAGTCCTACCACGGAAGAGGACACGACGGCTTTGCGGGAGGCGGGTCTGGATGTTCGACCTTTCAGCTATCTGGATCGTAAGAATGGTGGAGTGGATTTCGAGGGGGTCCGGGAGGATCTGCAGGTGGGCAGAAGATAGTCCTACTGATGAACCTGCAGATCTCATTTGATAGGCTGCACCGCCAAGATCCGTTGTGATGCTGCATGTCAGTGGTTCGATGTCGACAGGCGCAGACTTCGGTGCACCGCAGTGGCGGCAGCTCGCAACGATTCTTCAGGTCAGCGAGGCCCGTTGTTGCCGAGATCAAGCCTGATGGATCGTGCAGGAACGCCAGCTTATTCCACTCATCATCATGGCTTCCCAAGGCCTATCAAGCGGAGATCCCAATCGCGATGCACAACCTGTCCGCTTCATGGTGCACGAAGGTCTGGCGGTCGTCCTGGTGCAAAGCTTTGATGCGGTCAGCTTTACCTAGCAGATCACTGAGTCATAGACGCTGACGGTATTGTAGATGATGGGGCTTTATGCCGACAGCCCCGCAACAGTTTCCATCCCGACTCCGTCTAGTGAAGCGAAGAAACGCGTAGACTCACGGCTTCGTGCTATCGCAAGAGGGATGTACCTGCATCCATCGCCTTGGGGCGCGCATGTGGTGCATGCCGTACTTTCGGATCCGAAGCTCCTTACTGCATGGTGCATTCTGACTGTCGTACGCGATGAGTGACTGACAGCGACCTCACAGGCTCGCAGAGACAAAAGCCATGGCCGATCGTCTGCGAAGTATCCGCGAGAAGCTGTACAACGTGATCGCGAACAAGCTCAAGACTCCCGGATCATGGCACCACATCAAGCGATCAACCGGGATGTTCTGGTACGTCTCGCTCCGAGAGGACCGGAACAGGCCTGACAAGCCCTTAGCTCGACCCTCTTCACTGCCTCTCAGACTGAAGCCCTATCATCACAACGGCATATCTACCTCCTGCCCGAAGGCTGCTTCTCGCTCGGCTGTCTGAACGCTTCCAAGGTCGACACGCTCGCACGGGGGATCGATTACATCGTTCGAGAAGGCATCCGAGAAGCCGAAGGACAGGCATCGCAGAATGTCGCTATGGAGCTTGCTCTTGCCGCTGCGAAGGAACAGCAAGCCCGAGAAGAGGCAGAGGCCGCTGCGGCAGCGGCGAGAGAGGAGGATACTTTGTTGATGGAGAGGAGTATCGCGAGTGCGATGGAGGCGCAGAAGAGGGCGGAGGACGATGAGAAGCAGAGACAAGTGGAGACGAGGGATCTGGAGGAGAGCTCGAGGAAGGCGGCGGAACGGGCGGAGATTGCGAGGAAGGCGGAGGCGATCTTGGCTACTATTCAAACGCGTGGATGATAAGATCTCGTCATCCGAGGAGAGGGGACAAGGTATATGTAATATATCGCCCCTCGAGGTAGATGGCAGCCGCGGCACTCAATAGTTCACACCTCCGGGTGTCTCTAACTTCGCCACTTCCTGCATACACTCTTCCAGCCCCTCTTTCCACTCGGCGACCTCCTCTGCTGTTGGTGCGGGCTTTGCGGTCGCGCCGTCGTTTGGTACAGGTCGCTTTTGGGGCATTGAGCTGTGCGAGAGTCAGACATTTAGCTTCAACCTCAACCCGGTGCCGGAAATTCCCCAGAACAGTTCGCGAAGGAGGAAGCCAGACGAGACTCACGAGACCAAAACACATGATGTAGCCCGCTTCGTCCCAGATGCCGCTCCTAGCTCTTCCCTTTGAAAGAGTCAGCCAAACCCCTTTAGACTCGGACATGCGCCTGACTTGCTCAACACCCAGCAATACTCCACTCCCACCGCCTCCTCCGCCATCAACGGCAGATGACTGATAACATCCACCGGCGTGATATTGCTCGCGAGCAGTAGCAACCCCTTATCACCCTTCCGTAACGCCTTGACCACCTCTTTCACCCCTCGTTTCAGCTGACGAGCTTTGGATGCGCGCTTCACTGTCCGGAATAGCTTTTTGGAAAGTTTCTTGCCGGCGAGTGGGGCGGCTATGGGGGAGATTGCGTCGAGGGGGACTAGGAATTCGGGCTGGACGAAGAAGTCAGTTAATCAGGCCACAGACGTCTGATAGCTGCCTCGCTACCAGACAGCGCGAACTCGGATCAGCTTACCTTCTTTTCCTTCTCGTCCTCCCCTCCCTCCCCGCCGGTACTCTTCCGCTTCTCCTTCTTACTCTTCTTCAACGCCTTCTCTCCGTCCACTTCCATCATCAATACCTCAGCGCTCGCAGTCCCCTCCTCAGGCGGGACTGGGATTGGCTCGACCGCTGCCTCGGACTTGCGTTTCTTCTCCTTCTTTTCCTTTTTGGGTGTAGTTTCGGACATCGTGAGTGGTGTGAAAAACGTTGGATGAGGTTCGCAGACGTTTGGGCGGATGGCATGAACCGGAACCTGAAACGTTCGGATTAACAGGAAGAAAGCGGGAGGGATAATTACCCCGCATTCTATGGCGAAGCTATCGCCTGTCCAGGTGGATGGAAAGTCTTTCCGATGATTATGGTGGCATGAACCGCCTCGGTGTCTCCCCTTGCTTACACATAGCACGCCTGCTCCAAAGTCGCACAGTCCATCACAGACAGCCAATACCCTTCCGCTCCCCTCAGAAACAGCTTGTCATCTTGCGAAAAATGTCTTCATCAGAAACGCTGGAGAAGACCGACCCGTCAACGATAGCGAACCCTCTGGGAGACGGGCAATACATAAAGTCAGCCGATTCATAGACCGACGGATAGCGTACTGATATACCTCTTGCAGGACAGCAGGATGTCTGATCATCGGGTGAAGCGTTACACTCACCACAATAAGAAAACATTCTGACTGGACTATCAGTGACGAGGTTCTGAATGGCAAAACTAGAGATACCAACAGCAAGTGAGCCGGCTCGCTTTCGCTCAGCAACCTGCTGATGATGGTTGTAGCTTCTTCGCCCAGTTCTGCTTTGATCTCGGCATCGAGCTGTATGTCATCCTAACATGAATAGTCTCGATCGCTGACATCCGACAGGAAACGGATAGAAGTCATCGCAGACGACGAGGAAGAGATGTAAGTGCACCCCTCAGCTCACGAAGCGGAAGGATTCAAGGCCTTATTGTGATTTTCAGCGTCGAAGCTGCCTGTCGAATGACGAATACCTATGATTTCGTGGTCACATCTGGCGGCATCGGCCCAACTCACGACGACATCACCTACTCCTCCCTCGCCACAGCCTTCTCCCTCCCCCTTTCACACCATCCCGAGACATTGAGACGGATGTGGGCCTTAGCTTCTCCTTCGCGAAGAGAGGATCCGGGCAAAGCCACACCCGCTCAGAAGGAAGCTAGGGAGCGGATGGCTCTGTTCCCTACGGCGAAGGGTGGACATGGTGTTGATGGCCAAGGAGGGGCTCGGAGCGAGGTTATCTTCGTGGAGCAGGATAAGTGGGTGCCTGTGGTCCGGCTCGCTGGCAAGGTGAGCTGTGCGGCTGGGCAATGTCATGGCTGAAGGAGGTACAGCTGTGCATATTTCCTGGAATCCCGAGCCTGTTCCAGCAATTGTTGCTGGGATTGACGCCTTATTTGCCATTACCACCTGCTTCGGCAAAGCCTTTCAGGCATCTCATATACACATCGTGAGTATTTTGATTTCCTTTCCGGACTTGAAGAAAGCCGGAGCTACCGATCCGCTGGCGGAGGAGAGCTGACCGTCGATTCAAATACCAGTAAGGCGGAATCGGTGATCGCTCCCTTCCTCACTGAACTGCAAGCAAGAGTCAAGAAGGAAGGGATTCGAATCGGCTCATGTTGGTCGCTTGCTCCTCCTTCGAATTCAGCTAATCCACTCATTAGATCCTTATCTATATTCAGGGGTGCACGTCAGTTTGATAGGCCATGACGTGGAACGGGTGAAGGAGCTTGGACAAGAGGTCAGCAATTTCCGGCGAAATCACCGAGATTCTGCTGACGTCATTGTCAAGGTGGTCAAGGAGCTGGATGGGAAGGTCATCTCCGCTGGACAATTAGGCGACGAGAAGCAGGGGTCGAAGATATGACTTTGTTGTCTCAAGTAAATGTAACATGCACCACCAGTAGTTCCGGCAGATTTCGGTCAATCAGAACCAAGGTGAAGACTCGAAACCCGCAGACGATATTCATACAATCACATACAAATGACAACAGAGTTTCACTCCCGATGTTCCAGACAGATGTTACCTGCTGTGAAGTTCAGGCATCAGCCCACGAAGAGAGGCGTTTTGCAAAGGTCTCCTGGGGGACGGTACATTGACTCACCGCTGTGTATCAACGCACCAAGCTAGTCGAGGAGGTTGCGGACATGCGGATACTGAGCAGGAGGAGGGACTGCTCGACTGGACAAGGCAGTCGAAGGCGCAAACTGAACTGTTCCCGCCGATGTCGAGGCATTCGCATTGTCGCCTCTAGCGCTGAAGGATTCGACCCCTGCATCGAATCTGTGATTGATTCTCGTGCTGTTGTCACCGTTCCGGCGCTCATAATGCACATCTTTGCTGACTGACGAGGACGGCAGAGCTACTCAACTACTCGGGCCCTGCGGAACTCACGTCGGGCAGATGGGGCGTTGATGAACTTGTCAACTACATCCGTCACTGTACTGGTGACAATGCTAAACTCCAACATGACTGTTGCAGCAGTTGGCGTGTGAAAATTGATGGAGAGTGCGGTAGTCCCAGTGCGCTACCTATGTAATGGCGTCTTAGTCGGTAGATACCTCGTCATCGACGCCATTTTCGGCTTAGTCGGCCGATTGTCAAATGCAAATGCAAAGATGGAGAGCTTGCTTGCATGATCGGTAATAGACTGGGGTACACACGGTGGCAGATCAATGACTACTCCACGAATGCCAGACCTCTGGCTCGCGCCAATCCTACCGATATCCTACTCTGCATGTATCCGTAAGAGCTGGGTGCGATGAGCGCCACATCGCCCCATTGGCAAGGCAAATTGGACGCTCCGATCCATGGCCAAGATCCGAGATTGATTTGCCACTCGGGACAATGAGAATGAAGGGTGAATTGGCTGTAACCGGGATAGAGGGATATAAACACCTCTCGACATCCCTGCAAGAAGGGGTGACATCCCTGCAACATGGCCATTCCGCCGCAAGAAGCTGCCGGTTACCGCCCCTTTTGTTGTAGTTTATGATGAATGCATAAAAAAGGACGAGCGAAGTGAAAACTTTCACACTATGAACGAACGCGTCGCGCGCGAGCTTATCCGAGCCTTCCAACACCTTTGACGATGATAGATACACTCTGAGCGATTTCAGAGCAGAGGTCGACCGAAACGTCAACGTACCACCCGTCGCATCTATCACCTGGTTCGACCATACGGATAGCAAGCTTCACCACGAACTTGTCATTGAGCTTGATAGGCGTCATCTGGGTGAAAATGACCATCGCCTATTGATCGTATGAAATCGATTTCTCTGTCACATGGCGGGGATTGACGCTCTCACTCAGCTTCATCGCGGTGGGGCCGGCGGAGACGGAGACGATATAAGTTCCCGGGACTGGATCGATTGCTTTAGACCTCAGGACTGGCCAAGACTCGACAGCAATCAAAGGCAGCTTGCCCGTAACATCTTCGACCTCGATGGGCCGGGTCTCAATCTCGAAATCACTGAAATAATCGATTTCGCTATTGACCTCAGAATCGCTCATGGGGACTACACTCCGCCCGTCTCCAACTCCTCTCTTTTCGCCAGTACGGTCATGAAACGTTTAGTGAGGCGACATCGCTACCAGCTTGATTTTTCGAGTAACGGCGTCCATTCAACGTATGAGGATGGGTTTGCGTTTCCCCAACCACTTCAGGATGAGCATCGAGCATGGCTCCGGAAGGTCCACCCTATTTCAGTCAAGCGATTGAGGGCATTGAGGCGCAAGCGAAGAACTGCCCGTATACGTCGCGGAGCTTGGTAAGGCAGCGATTTCCGGCATCTTTCAAGGCTGACCACCATCGTAGTCAGCGAGCTGAGTCGAGTCCGTCAGGTGATCTCCCATCTCCGGTTCCCAGACTGGGAGATGGTACAACGTGGACTTCAACTCTACTTGAAGATTTGCATCTGTGAGAGAGGCATTTCCATTTCCATCACCGCAACTGATAAACACCTCATCGTGCTCAGGTGGACCTTTCGCTGGTCTACGGAGGCTCCTCCCAAATTTGTGGACACTCGTGCGGCAAAACCCGACTGCATTCTGTTTCATGTCAATCTACGGCGTGGTCGCCATGGTCCTCCCAGAGAATCCGCGGCTCTCCTACGCCTTGTGGGCAGGGCTCACCGTAGCGGATTTCGTCATCCTGTTCGCTACCCCGGTCGGGATCGCCTTCTGGACAAGGCTCTTCGCGAAGACCGTCAGAAAGACCGTGGATATATTCCGATTCTGGCAGGAGGATCACTTTCTCAGCATTCTCAGGCGTGTGGCTCGCGGCGACACGGACGTCCAGTGAGCAGTCGGCAGACTTGATTTCTGCTGGCTCTCGTTGCTGACCATGACACTGAATGGTAGAGCCGCCATTGACAATGGTGCTGTAGCCCATGCGATGGTACACAGACCGATGAGGGGCGCCTGACGAGTAATGCGATTCGATCCAACGCATAGCTCTACCGTAAAGCTGTGAGACGAGCGTCTCTTCTTCATTGTACTGTCCTCTAAGCCTTCGATGTCTTAATTTTGTTGTTGATCGTAGGAGGACTGGCTGGTCATGTATGAGCTTGTATTGAGCATTTGCGAGCAGGAGATCGAGCACGACAGCGAAAAGTGAGACCGCACTGCAGCCTACACCATTTTTTTCGCGCGATCGCTCAAGCTGTCCACATTGATCCGACCAGATCTCATTGCCTGACTGCGTATCCATTGTCTACGTCGTTGTGGGCGGGTGGCTTCAACATTGCGATAGCAGCTGGAGATTAGTTGACGAGAAGCAGGTTCCGGAGATGTAATTCTGTCATCCGCACACAAAAATCTGCTACTCGTACAAGGATAATCGTTCCCCGACGGCGGAGAAAGCAATCGCCTCTCGGCAGGATCACTTTCATTTCGCAAACCCCTTCACCTGCCAGTCTCCTCTCTTCACATACTTTGCGATCTTTCAATTCCTGGAGGGGAAATTCTGGGCGTATCACTGTGACTTTCGGGGGATGCGGAGAGAATGTCTCGCATGGTCCCGATATCCCTCCCCGGCCTCCGCTCACACTCCATCTTCCTCCCTTCATCATCATCGCCCACCGAAGATGATTGGGAAGTCGTGGACCCGCCGTCCGATCCACCAACTGGCCGAAAGACGAGTCAACTGGTCATGTGGGACAAAGACCTGCTCGTCGCGATCGGCTCAGAGCTGCGGATGACGTCTTTGTCCGGAGGGGAAGGATGGGAGGTCAAGGGTGGGGTAATCGGTAGCTACAAGGTAGACAGAAAAAATTCTGCTCCAACTCAAAGCTGATGAATCACCGCAGGTACTCAAGTCGACTCACTTGAGCTTTCCGATACAGCAGCTCGTGCTTAACCCAACTGGCCGGCTTCTGGCTGCGATTGGCCTCCATCAGGTCGCAGTGATTGTTCTCCCAAAGAGTCGATTCGTGGGGACAAGCGGGGGCGAGTTGAACTGCCGGTGAATAATCTCCCCTATTCACACGCCCGTGCTAAGGACCGAGTTCAGGTCATTTGCGATCGACGAGTTCCAGTTCTCACTTTCGTCGAGTGTGGACATTACAAAGGTCATCTGGAATCCCATGGCCGAATCTGGTAACTCCCTCTGGATCCTAACCTCGGACGGCAAGCTTCGGTTTGTGTTTCAACCCTCGCAAGTCCCAGTACTGACGTAGAGCCCAGCGAGTACGATATACTCCATCCTCTCGACCCGACCCAGACGTTCACCTTCCTCCCCTCCGGACCCTCTTCGTCCCGCTTCACAGCCGCCGACCCGCTCTCCCGTTATGCCATCTCATTCGCTTTCGGTATCGGCAAGTACGACTTCGGGCCGCTCATGGTCCACGTCCTCATGGCCAATGGGGACATCTATACGATGGGTCCTGTGCTGCCCTTACACGCCGAGATGCCGCTGCGATACCTTCAGGGCCTCAAAGCGTATAGCGATAATAGACTGAGGCGGGTGAGGGAAGAGAGCGGGAACGATGACGCCGAGGAGTCAGCTGCGAGGATTGGTCGAGCGACTCTGCAAGCGCAATGGGTGGAAAGTCTGGTCAAGCAGGTTCAGCGAGGGCATGAATATCGTCGGCGAAGGGAGGAGGATGAGTTTGCGACACCATCTCGACGAACCAGCTCGCTCAGCGAGCGGTATCCTCGTAGAGCCTGGGAAGTAAACGCAAATCTGCAACGACCACCCTTGGCTGACGGGATGGTCCGCCTACATCCTCCACATCTCTCAGAGACGGGCGGACCGGCACCGGGCGTACATCGAGCTGTCGTGAGGCAGGGCCCAAGGGTATTCAGTCCTCGCCCTCAGGACATCGGCATTGGATCCGAGGAGGATGGGCAGATCGCCAATGACCTGTGGATATCCCATGTGGAAGCGAGACCAGAGGAGAATCGGGACTTGGATGGAGGCGAAGGTGTGACATTGGTCGCGATAGCCTGGTCCGGCGGAAGAGTGGATCTGGGAATAGAGACAGAGAAGCCGGAGCCAAGATGGCTATCGTCACGAGTGAGTTGCTGGTATTCTTTCTCCCTGACTGACATTTCTCGCAAGGATCAGTCGTCCTCGTCACCCACATTATCAATCATCGAATCTATTCTTCTGCGACTGCCTGCTCAAGATCCGTCGGATGTCGCTGCGAATGCGCCAACTTTCGCTATGGATCCGCTTCACTCGGATGTCATCTACGTCCAGCACTCCTTCGGCATTGACGCTATCTGTATCAATCCATGGGTCGATGACATGGCGGGCGACGAGGATCTGCCGCCGAGCGAGGTCACTCGTCTAGTGGAGTCTGCAGGGTGAGCGAATCTCTCGGAAGATGAGTACCTGAGCTGAGCGATTTTCTAGCTCGCCACCAAAACCTATCGTTGGCGTCGTGACATTTTGCAACATCACGCTCGGATACGGGCTTCTTGCGCTCGCTTCGTCCCATCAGCTGGCAGCCATCGAGCTGGACTTCCGAATGACAGAATCTGCTACCGATCAACCGGCATCGCCCGAGCTATCCCTGAAGGAGCCGTCTGCCGAAGATGAGCGCGATGCTTACAGCTTACTGCTTGCCAAGCCGGTCGACTTTCCTCAGCTCATCTCATCAATTCGACAGCCAGGGAACTACGATCCGCGTGACCTGATCCGCAAGCTGCCCGAGTACAAGAAGCCACTTCAGACCGTCTCCCCAGATCACTTGAGAGTCCTCGGCGAGATCACCTCGCAGGTACAAGCTCGGACACGAGCGATCCGAGCTGCCTCTCAGGCGATCGAAAATCGCATCGACCTCGAAGTCCAGGAGTTGCAGAGGCAGCTTAAACTTCTCAAAGATTGCTCGACCCGCATCACCCAGCTCAGGAAGAGTACGACGAGAGAGAGGACGGAGCGGATGCTGGACACTCAAGGTGTACTCGGTGAGAGGCTAGACAAGGTATCAGTCGCCATGTGGGAGGAGTACAGACCCCAGATCGGCGAGGCTGAGAGGAAATGGTTCGACGAGCTTGATCGGCTGAAGAGCCGGGTGCGAGGTGGGGGAAATCAGCACGGAAAGGGCTTGGCCGGGCGAGAACAATTGGTAGGTCAGGGGCCGTCCCTGCGGTATTGCCAGCTGATGACCCGGGAGAAGCTGCAGGAACAGCTTGCTGCGATCAAGCCTGTCGTCAAGAGCTTACGGAATCCGGACGAAGAGAGCGATGCAGTCAACGGAGAATACGGAAGCAAGCAGATTCGCCCACTCGAGATAGCGTTGAGCGCGAGGTCGGACGAAATTCGGAAGTTGCTGCGGAGGATGGAGACGTTGACCTTTAGGGTCGACGCGGCCGGTGTGGAAGAGAATGAGGGGGATGCTGAGCGGTAAGATATTTGCATGGCATCTTGTATCAGCAGGCGCCTTCGATCACAGCCAAGACTCATCGTCTGTTCAAGCCCCCATCGACCCCGTCCCCCTTCCCCCCTTTCGCCCTTCTCCCCCTCGACCCCCTCCTCTCATCCTCCCTCTTCTTCCCTCCCAGACCCCCTCAGATAAGCCCCTCCTGCCCCCATGTAGGGGACTCACGCTCAATTGGGAGTCTGGGAACCACGGAGCTATAATACCGAACCTCAGCTTCCGTCGGAAGCTACGACGCGTCCCTAAAATCAAATGTTGCTGTAACCTTATGAAGCGCCATCACTGCCTCTCCAGCATCCTAAGACCAGGTTTGATAGGGCCGAAACATGCTGGCGGAACTCCTCCTCGTACTTTCCGGCCTTCCATCCAGCTTCTTCGTCCCCTCCCCTGCTCCACCTGCCATACCCACCACCCTTTCCGTCTCACCCTCCCTGTCCCAATACCTCCACCCCGGCGAGACCTCCTCTCTCAACACCCTCGGCATCCTCGCATTCCGCTACTCCCAGATCCGAGAATGGGCTCTTGTTACCCAGCTGCGAGCTCGACAAGCTGTCCTAGCGAGTCATGTGAAGGGCAAGCAAAAGGCGATTGATGGCGAGGTGGATCCGTACCTCTCGACTCTGGCTGGTAGTGTGCTTGACGCGTTGAGCGGCTACGAGGTGCTTATCGTCACTACCGAGGCAAGGATACTGTCGGTCGATCGGGCGTTGGTGCAGGATCATCAGGGATATGTACCGCTGTCAAGTTTGGTTGCGACTTTCTCGTCATGGCAGGCACCGATGGCGGCGCTCGCGAGTTTAGTTGATAAACTCTCAAGTGGGGAGTGGCCAGCTGGCCGGCTGCTTGAGCTCGTGTATGACCTTACTCGGACTGGCAATCCGAAACTTGAAGGGATCTTCACAACATTGCTCGAAGCGCTGCAGCATCTCTTCCTCACCCATCTCGTCACCTTCCTGCTTCACGGTCTTGCTCCGACCACCTCACTTCCGACATCTCCAAGTATCGCCCTCGACATCGGACCTGATCCGCTATCACCCCAACACAGGATTTACGCGCTCAATGATTCTCTCATCCCGCCGTCGATACGAGGCGGGACTCGGGAGAGTATCCTCTATGTCGGACGAGTAGCAGCGACTCTTCGCCGAGAAGGACGATCTCTGCCAACGAGCTTGGTAGATGGGTTGAGGGAGAATGTGATGGGCGTGAAAGGCTTGGACGAGGGCGGTGGGCTGAATGAGGCGATTCAGCGGACGAGAGCGGAGGTGGGAGAGTGAGTATGGTTCCACTGGGTTTGAGAGAGAGGCTGATGCGGAGTAGGTGGTTGTGGAAACATATCCTTACTGGACCGCAAGTGTCGGACGCCATCGAAGCCTTGTTAGTGCCTCTCTTGACGCTGGACTTAATGCTGTTTCAGTGGCAATTACTTCCTGACTCGCAACGCCGACTACGCCCTGTCTGTGGTCCGCGAGATCACCCGTCTCCGCTTCGACAAGCTCATCACCTCCAACCCACATTCATCATCCTCCGTCATTCGAGAACAGGATCTAGACCTTGCACTCCTCCGCGCGAGCGTCGGCACCACTGCCGAAACGGATCGTGCATTGGAGAAGCTACGATTCAAGATGGATAAAGGGCCGCTTCGAGCGCTTCTTCCGGTGACATCTAGGACGCCGAAAAAGGCGAGTGAGAACCCGTACAGAGAGGACGGCGGAATCCGGGAGCTGTTCTCGTCGTTCCCTCTTGGCACGCCTCTTGTACTGAACATGACGATCTCGTGGCCGCTCGACCTGTTCATGACGCCCCCAGCCATATCCGCATATTCGGACATCCACGCCTACCTGATGGCACTGCGAGAGACACATCTGCGCGTCTTGGAATGCTGGACATCCCTAAGTGCGTCTCAGCGAGCTCGAAGAAAATGGATGTCCGCGTCAGAGGGGGGGACATCGCAAGAGGCAGGAGCGAGAAAGAGCTTGGCTCGGTCCGCATGGGGGACCGTCCGGGCGATGCTGTTCTTCCTCGATCAAATCCTGAGCCATTTCATGATGGACATAATCGACGTGCAGCATCGTCGCTTGCTCGAGCAGCTAGAGGGCGTAGGTTCGTCGCTCGCAGCTTCGACGTCCCTACCGAACTCCTGGCGCGGGTCGATACGGCCGGTTTCGACTGTCAGGGACATGCACCGTCCAGGGTCACCAGCTTCGCCTACGCTTGGTGGGTTCGATACTCAGACCGTGCGATCGCGAGCGCCGCCTACGCCCAGCAAGACGCAGACGACTTTTCTCGACTTTTTGACCCTCAGGTACAGCCTGTCTTCCCCCAGCTCATACTTCAGCTACAGCTAAAATCAACCATCGGCAGGCAAATGCACGCACGGCATCTATCTTTCGTGCGCGAAGGCCTGCTCATAGCTGACCTCGACCTCGCCATCATCATTCGAGACATCCTCGATACATGTAAACGATTCACCGGTCTCGTGGACCGGTGGGGAGGGGACGTGCTCCCTGAGCTACTGGACGATCAAGTGGGAAATCTCGTCAAGGAGCGCGCCGCTGCAGTGCACGAGATTTCCGCGGTGAGTAGACTATTCATACACCGGTTTGGCTGACGACATTCGCAATAGAGTCTGAATGAGCTGCTATCCGACTTCTTCAGAGCATTGCTCGAGAGTCAGAACCCGAGCATCAATACTGGCGATGCGTCCTCGACAAATCCGGGCGTCTCGTTCTCCCGGACAGCTCGAGCCACACAGATGATGCAATCCTCAAGGATCATGTCACGGCAGACTAGCTTCTCGGCGCGGAAGACGGCGGGCAAGACTAGAGCAGATTTGGAGAAGGAGGAGAGGGGTTTGGAGGCGGAAGCGCAGATGGGCCGGCACATCGAGCAATGTGAGTCACTGCTCTGCCTGCCCTCGTGTTCCAACGCTGATTGATGAAAAGTACTGCTGAGGTTGGACTTCAACGGCGTCATGACCGCTTGGATGGGTGGTGAAGACGAGGCGCTTCCGCATCGAGTCCTGGCTGAGGGCGGGCTGTGATACCCTGCATGCAAAAGACCACGATCATGATGAATTGAGCGGCACAGGCGATCGATCGCCAAAACTCTCCAATAACTTCGTTGCGCCTCAGCCGGGTCTGAACAAACCTGGCTTGACTTACCGAAGTTCCATTGACGATCCCTGTGGTCGCGATAAGAAAACGGCGCCCCTTAGTCTGTTTCGACATCCATCTCAACGCCGAAATCTCGGTATATGTACATCCGCCAAGGAAGAACACCACGGTAGTCGTAGTCTGCTCTTTCGGTAGGTCTGGAATCAATCAGCTGGATTCGGAATGAGTTGCAAGGACACTGACGTCGCTCTCCGCCCTTGGCCTTTTGCCGGATATCGACAGTAGTACCGGGAATACTGCCTACAACGTCCTCGAATCCCTTCCATCCGACAATAGGATGAGCCTGCGGGATTGCCTTCTTATTGCCCCCCTCTTCCACGACGTCGGCCGCGCCAGATAGGATAGCATTCTTTTGCGTGATGCATTGAACGAGTCGGATACTGAGTGGTGCATATCCGGAGTACACGTAAGAGATATCGTTAGGTGCTGCGTCATCTATATCGTCGACGACTAGGCGGAGCGATTTGCGCAAGGCTGGGAAGGGTTGTGGTGTAGGAGGTGGTGAGCGTGTGAGGAGGCCTAGATCCTGGAGAAATATGAGGAGAGGTAGGTGGTGGTATCCATACACCTGACACAGGTCAACCGCGTGTTGTTACGGGTATGAGTGGATTTACCTGAAGGAAGTCCCGTTTGAATGCCTCCAAAGGTTTAGGTTTTATCCCACCACTTGTGAGGCTCATCAACACCGCCGATCGTAATACTGTCGCCCATGGGACTTGCTGATTCATGAGGTCCTCGACGACGGCAAACTGGGCTGTCGCATCGTAGCCTGCGACGAGGTTTTGTTGCGCCTCGAGGGATCGACTGAACTCGTCTGTCTTGGTGATCGGCATGAGTTGTTCAGTCAAGCCCGTATCTTCGTGTCGTCAGCTTGCTACTTGTCGATTCACCTTATGGGAGATGACTCACGTAAGCGCAGATTCTGCTGTTCGCTCTGCAGACCCCCAAGCTTGCCAACAAAGTCCTTCATCTGGCTGACGCTCTTCAAGTTCTTTACTCCACCATAATCACCTTCCAGCCTTCGAGCCAGCTTGCTCAGTCGCGTTCCCACCACAGCAAAGTTCAAGTCACGGATATCCGCGAAGAGCTTGTCCTTCTGCGCCGAGAGGTGATGTTTCCGTTTCTTCGACGCAGCTGGTATGGAGGGTAATGCAGAGGCAGTCGAACTAGGTGCTGGCGAGTTTTGAGTTTCGAGGAGAGCTGCATCAACCTCGATATGCGCTATCCGGTCGATCAGTAGTGATTTTGCTGAACAGCGGTGATCTCACAGTTCTTGATCCCGACATACTCGTCCAGCATCCCCTCATAAGTGAGCTGTGTGCACATCGGTGTCACCCAGTCTGCGGAGCGATCGAGGATGATTAAGCTATCGACCTGGTCGGATGGCTCGATATCGCTGAATTGTGGAGTCCCGGAGGTGTGATGTCGTCGAAGTAGGTTTGCAAGTTTCTGACGGCAGGATATCAGCATATACATGCCTGATCAGCTTCAGACCAACTTGAGCTCCGTCGCCTTTGCCTAGTATCCGTGGGAAGAGGCCGAATGCTCGTTGGAAAGTCATAAGAGCTAGAGAGGAATAGTATATCGGAGTGTCGTCCCCATTCTGATACTCGCATCAGCATATGCTCCAGTCGAGCGCGGTAAGAACCGACCAAGAAGATGTCCCGAGCTACATCTTCCATCTCGAGCGAGAGCAGGTCGTCCTCCATGGGAATAAACTCCATCTTGAACTGAACCTCTTCATCAGCTCAGAGTCAGACCAACATCGGGATCCTTACCTCAGCGACATTGATATCCCCAGCAAGACCCTCATCCTCCAATACCTTCCGACACAGCTCGGTCGCTCGCGGTACAAGCAGGAGTGTGTACATCAATGGCCCGGCGGATGAGGCATTGGCCTGTTCACTCCGTACCTGTTCTGAGTGCGATCTATAAGCTCCGACTACGAGAAGCAGAGTATGAGACGACATACCTGCTATGGTCCGCATATAGCTCATCTTCGGTCTACAGAGCCATACCACATTCCGAGTCGAGACGTTTAGCGGTCCGGATTCGAGCCAGAACATCTTATCGACCGCCTGATGCTGATCAATTGCACATCAGCAGCCAGCTCAGTTTGAGCTTCGTTGGTCGTCTCGTCTACCTTGAGCAAGGCGACCTCTGTGATCAGCCCCAACGGGCCTGCCAAAGCTGGGTCCAGGATCAAGGTCTTTGCCCCTTGAATCTGCCATTTTCAGCTCATCCATGACGAGAGCTGAATATGAAAATACAGACATCATTCAGGCTCTCGATCAGTGCGCTCCTGGCCAGCTCCTTGAGCAGACCGACCTCGAGGCCTTTCTCGCCAGGCTGGGGGACAGTCGAGTCCGAGTCGCCCGAGTTGGAAGGGGCTGTTGGGGTATTGAGGTGGGGTCGCGGGGAAGGACCAGCTTGTGAGACGGTAGTCATCGTGAGAGAGAAACGAAGGCCCGGTTCGCCGCTTAGAGAGCTAGAAGACCGTACGCTGAGGAGCGCATGGCGATGGAGCCTGAATGTTGTTGCGGGGCCCAACTTCGCCGGAAGCTTCGCTCGGTCCGCCGTCTGTCTACCTTATCTTTGACACGATCTGACCTTCTCAGCGATTTCTAGTCGCCGCTACCCAGCCGGACTTTAGCAAAATCGCCGTGGTGATCTCTGACGGGTGGATTGAGCCTGTCATTCAAACGATCGCTAGGACCATCCGAAATCCGCCAGCCGAAGCGGAGCTCGGTTTTGGTTTCTCATTGGGCGTTCATATCAGCAAGGACCGCTCATCGATACCATGCACCACGGGAAGAAGCTCCGGAAGCTTCGTGGCGAGTCGGCGCACCGGATGGCGACGCTGCGGTCTTTTCTCTCAGCGGGGATGCCATTCCGGGGGCTGATAATGGAATGGCAGGAATCTCGTTTCCGCCTTACTACACCATGAGACGGTCAAGACGACTCTACCAAAAGCCAAGATTGCTGCTAGGATGACGGAGAAGGTGACTCCTTACAACACCTTGACCGAGTCCTGCTGAGAAAGGTAGATCATTACGCTGGGAAAGAAGAATACCGATCCGTCGAGACGATTAGCCATGGCCTTCCTCATGGTCCGTCCTCGCGAGCTGGCGAAACTATATCTAATTCAAGTAGCCCGCCCACCACCAAAGTCCCGAAACCTTCATCAACGTGAAGACACCACCGCCTCGATTACCCCTCGAATATCCCAATACCCCTTCCGACACCGATCCCGAAAGCTTCGAACCCCCTAAATCCATCATGCCGAAACTCTTCTCCACCCTGGCAGAACGATACGCCGATCGGACAGGAGGGTATACACGGATACACAAATTCGGTCGACGGCAAGGGGATAACGCGCCGAATGCGATAGTCAGCTTGGTAGATGGACCAAGAGATCTGAAGTTTGAGATGGTGGCTCGGACGGTAGGGAGGGAGACGGCGCAGCTCCGTGCGGCGGAGGGCAAGGAGGACGCGGTGGAAGGGTGGGAGGGAATGAATGAGGTCACGAGGAAGTCCGTGGAGCAGGTTTTGAAGTTTCGTGGGGAGGAGGGGAAGAAAGCGTTGGAAGACAGGGCACGGGACTTTGCGGTGAGTCTTGCGTTAATCATAGGTTTGTGCTTGCTCATCTCGTGAAGGACCTTCTCTTCGCAGAGGAAAGAGCGTATGATGGACATCGACGTCCAAATCAGGAGTACAAGACTCGGCCGGCTGAGGAGCTCAGACGGTGCGCCGTTCCCGCTCCTCATGGCTTTCCATCTTGCTAACGCTCGCTCAGACTCTCCAAACCCATCGTCGGTCACAAACAACGAGCTGGAGGGCGAATGGCCGGGATGTCAGTGGCACATACAGGACTCGGTATAGCTAGGGGTATGTTGGGGCGGAGACCTTGGTGGAGGGAAGTTCCGGATCGAAGACCGAGGTTCTTGAACGAGACTCAATCAGCAACGGAGATTCCTCGACCGAGCGCATAGCAAATGCAGGACGATGAAGCGATTGCTTGCGTCGCATGATCCCAACAAGATATTTCCAGTGTGCAGGGCAATGAAATGGCCAAGACGACCGAAGAGCCGTTTCAGACATTTGCTTCCGAGACGTTCCGTTGGGACTACTGACCACTTCCTGCGTTCAGCTGCATCCTTCTATATTGCACGACCTCTGATGCCTGCGACACCGACTTCTTGAGCCCCTGCTCACGAGAAGGAGACAAAAGCCAGCGAGGGTCGAAGCGATCGGCTGCTGATCTGACCGAAGACTCTCATCCTCCCCAAGCTCGAAAGCAGCTTCCTCCCCTTCCTGCCTCCTCCGTTTCCCCCTCCCTTCACCATTTCAGCCATCATGGAAGAGCTCTCGACCGGGTCGGAGAGCGACTACTCCAATTCGCGTGTAGCTTTTCTTTACAGCCCAGCTTTACTGACCTGAAGGACAGGTGGATCTCCTGGTTCCTCTCGACCAAAGGCAATGTCAGCTCCTCACCACTCACCCTTCCCGCTCAATAGCTGATACTCCTTTTATGTAGGAGTACTTCGCCGAGGTCGATGAAGACTATATCCTAGACCGCTTCAACCTTACCGGACTGAATGGCGAGGTCGTTCAGGAGTACGCCAAGGCGCTGGATCTCATCACAGATTCTCTCGGTGAGCTGAGTCGTGGCCACACCTTGACATCCGCAGCGGAAAAATCGAGGTGGTCCCCGAATTCAGCTGACAGATCCCCGTCCAGATGACGAATCGCTCGACGACGACATTAGAGAAGCAGTCGAGACCTCCGCGCGCTTCCTCTACGGTCTCATTCACGCTCGCTACATCGTCACCTCCCGCGGTCTCGGCAAGATGGTACGGCTCTTCCCCCCACCCCCACTCTTACTCCATCCCGAGTTCACACTCGCTGACGCTCGTGTTCGCAGCTCGAGAAGTACCGGAAAGCCGACTTTGGCCGATGTCCCCGTGTATACTGCCATTCCCAACCTCTCCTCCCCGTCGGACTCTCCGACATCCCCTACCAAAAAGCCGTAAAACTCTACTGCCCACGATGCGAAGACATCTATTCCCCCAAGTCCAATCGACACGGTTCAATCGATGGGGCTTACTTCGGGACCACCTTCCCACATATGCTGTTCATGGTTTATCCACAGATGATACCTGGGAAGGGTCAGCCGGTTGGGAGTAGTAGTATCGCGGAAGTGAATCGGGCTGGGGTTGGGAGTAGGGAAGGACCGAGTACGGTGGGGAGCGTGAGCACGGCGGCTAGTGCGGTGAAGGCGGAGAGATTTGAGCCGAGGATTTTCGGGTTCAAGGTTAATGAGGAGGCTAGGTTGAGTAGGTGGAGAATGGCAAGGCGGGATACGTGAGTGACCCCACCACCTTTACATGTCGATTGCTGATGGAGGCAGGCAAATCTCCCGGCTGGAGGTATTGGAACGGGAGCAGTCTGTACCGAATATGTAATGGATGAGATCACTGAATCTGCATTTGCATTTTCGGAACACGTCTCCGAGGTCATTTCTTGTTGCCTTCTTCGGCTTACCCATCTCGATGTTCTCGCTGATGAGTTCTCGCGCTCGGGGAACTGGAGCGTGAATAGCCTGTACCGACCATGTAATAGATGCGACTGCATCTGCATCTCTTACCACTACTTGGCTACAGGATCTCTTCTGCTCGTTGCATAGTGCTTTCCGTCTTTCCCTTTGCCTCCTTATCGATCTTAGATCCCATCCTGCTGAGGCGGACTATAATGTGTGTCTCTCCGATCCGGCGTCAAGACCCCGGCAGATCCTCCACCAGCATCCTCAGGCGTCTCACTGACTCTCCGCCCACTAGGCAGCAGTACCTTCTCCTCCGATTCCGCGCCGTCGTCCACCTCCACGCTCTCATCTCCGTCATCAACAGGGAATGAAGGTGTCTCGTCGCCCGAGAGCGTTGTATCGAGACGAGGTGCATCGACGTCATCGTCCTCATCTTCCGAGTCTGTCGAAGAAGCACCTCCAAACCACCTCGTGATCGATAGTTGTGATCGCCGTCTTTCCGGTGGCCGTTCCGGTCGAGGAGTCGACCGCATAGACCGGAATGGCGAGAAAGCTGTCACCGAAGCAGCTCGGACATGGCGGAATGTATCGTTGAGCGCAGAAGTATAGAAAGGAGCAGGCTTCGGCGGGCTGCTCGCATATTCTCTTGCACTTTGCTCTAGCGCGACAGGCAGGAGGTCGCTATTGGACTTCTTGGGTCGTGGCGCACCCCTTCGCCGTCGAGCTTCAGTCGAGGATTGGCCAAAGATCTCTCCCGCCGACAAACCCGAACGAGATCCACGCGCTCTCCGAGTGCGACTGATGAAGCCTGCGTCTGCGTCAGACTCGATCGGGACATGTGCACAGGGGCTCGGAGGTCGACTGTCAGGGGCACGCGGAGGAGAACCAATGTCAGTGGTCGTACGATCACGATGCAGCGCCGAGCGGATCTCGGTACGCCCTCGTAGGATCGCTCGCTACAAGGCTCAGCAGAGGAAGGGAAAGCAGTAGAATGCGAGCTTACTTCGATGGTCAGACGATTCCGTACCATGCGCAAAGCCGGCCAGCTGACTCGTTCTCCGACCTCCAACATCCGTGCCAATTGAGATCTGTTTGGGTCTGAGAGTAGACGGAACCAGTCCTGGGTCGGAATCAGAAATGCCTGATTGATATCGGTGAACGACTCACGCCAACAGTGCTTCGAGGTGTGAGGGTCAGATCACCTGAGAATCGCTGCAGGAAGACACCGCTCCAATCGCTCTGTAAGATTTGAGGCAGAAGATCGAGGTCTCGTATGACCTTTCAGTACTTGAGCGAGAAGCAAGGAAACTATAGAAATTGCTTACCTTGAAGTGCTTGGACAGGTCGAGCTTGATGTATGACTCGAGCGCAGAGAGGATGAAGCCGCCTCGCCAACCTGCGTTGATGGCGGGCGTATCAGCTACTTTACCAGCTGACGGGCCGGAAACGCACCTTTCCCCTTCCTGTGGGCTACAGGCCGACCTGAGGGCAGCGGTCAGGCTAAGTCAACTACTGTGTAAAAGAGATGACATACCGACTGAGCCCCTCGGCGCAAAGAAGAACAAGTGGATATGAGGATTTGTTTGCGAAACGATCGAGAAGTTGCAATTGAACTGCGTATGCAAGCTACCAAGCGGGATGTCCTCGCGCAGACTACCGTCCTTGAAGCGCGAGCCACCCAGATTGTGAGGTTGGACCTCGCCAGTCCGGTCTTTCGCCATCAGGACGACCTGAAACCCGTCTCAGCTAAAGCTTCAGGAGATGATGTGGACGTACCGGGTTCAAGATTCCGGGGACTGCTGCGCTGGCGATGATTGCTGACCAGATCAAGCAGTTCGGCGCGGTCAGGTAGTTTAGCAGGATAGTCGGACTGCACCAATCAGCCTTGATGGCAATGATCTCAGGAGCCGACACACCTGTGCCGGTCAGACGGAACAACGGAGACGTTAAACGCCCTTCCGGTCCTCTCGTACGCCTCCTTGAAAGTAAGGGATCCATAAGTGAAAAACATTGCCTGATCGAGGCTTAGCTCAATTCCGCACGTTCAAGATGACTAACCTTCCTCGCCCACTCGAGAGTAGAGAATCGAGCGCCCGTCTCCATGAATCGTCTGAACCATACCCGCATTGATTCCTCGCAAGCAGTGATCTTGTCGGCCAGCTGGGGCACAAGCAATCGCTTGAGCTCGGCATCGGTGCGAGTGCAAAGCAAAGCAGCCACGAGACCGCCAGCCGAGGTACCTGTCACTACCCTGGGGAGAAGATCGGCTTCGAGAAAAGCCTTCACCACGCCGAAGCTAGGGTGCGTTAGCGCTGGCTATGAGGAGATGTAGAGAATGGCTCGCTGGTAGTATGCGAAACCGGCTCCGCCAGATAGACATAGCGCACTCGAACCGTAGTTTTTGTTGACAGCTCTGAAAAACGCGCGCTTCTCCTCGAGTGAGACGTCGGTGGCTGTCCGAACGAAATCAAGGCTTGCTGCAACCTCGTTGATATGTAGTTCCACGATCTTCTTCGTGCCAAAGAAGGTCTAAAGAGACGTCATCACTCATCCAAGCTGTAGAGATCGTGTGGCCCTTACCTCGCTGTACATCTTCACGCTTTCAGATCCCGCAAAATTGCTCCTCACGCACACCGCCAGCGCATCCATCAATCCTCTTGAATCCTTTGCAGCTCTCAGCCTAATCAGTGTTCTTCTCACTCTCTTCACCTACGAGTGGACCGATCAATGACCACTTTCTATGAGGTTCAGACCGGCTCACCAGAGCATAGTCAAAGTACGAGTCCTCCTCGGTCTCCTTCCATTCGTCAAATCCCAAATAGTCATCCAGCTCTTTCGCCGCCGTTTTCCATTCTTCATACGTCTTCGCATCGCGCAGTCTGCGTCGTAGGTTCCGCTTGTGACCGCGCCATGCGACGAGCCATTCGAAGACATTGACTACCTGGCGGGTGAGGACGTAGGCGCCAAATTCGAGGGAGATGATCAGGAAGATGAAGGACTGTACAGAGGTCAGTAGTGAGAATGCACTGAGTGGAGGTATTGACAAGCAGCGGCCAGCGGATAAGATGGTATGTCCAGCCTTGCTGGGTCGTCCTAGATCGTTTCCTCAGATCAAATTCAGTCTAGCTCGATACAATTCATCAGATCAGGTTCCGCACCTAGAGACTCGTTGATGGATTGGCTGAGCACAGAGTGTCCAGCCTTCATCTCTTGGACCAAGCACGCCTGGTGAAATGACTCACCGCGAAATCCGATGTCGCGGTCAGCTTCTCGACTCTTCCTCTCCGCGTTTCAGCTCCCCCTGGAAACCCTCCACTATCCGGATTAAGCTTCCAAGGCATTGGAGGTGATGACTTGTCGGTGCCATCTGCAGGTATTGGTGGTGGTGGAGAGCGAGGTGAGGTTGGCGATAGTAGCTCTCCCTCGATAGCTTGTGTATCGCTGATGGAGAGGGCTTGGGCAAAGGATTGGATGTGACTAGAAGGCGCTCAACTTAGTTACGACGGCATATCACGGGGTCAAGCATACTCTTCGTTGACGTAATTCACGTCCCATATTTCTGGGTCGCCCGAACCGTTAAGCAGAGAGATGCTCTCCGACGAAGTCGAGGCGGACATTTCACGTCAAACTACTCGTCCTAGATTTCGTCGATAAAGCGGTCCTCAAGAGCGGTCATATGAGCAGCGGCTATGTCTGAACCCCTTGTCAGAGCCATGGCCGAGTCTTCAATGACATGCGAGAGGCACAACGGAGTTTGACAAAGGATGGTGCGGGACAAAGTATCATCAAGATGTAATAAATCCCCGGCAAATCCTCGGACCATCATGGCCGGCGCCTACTTACGTCCTTTCCTTCTTTCGCCGTGCTGCGTCTCATCCGCAACAACGTGTAAGAGGTCATAGGCGCAGTGGGCGATTGACTTGACCTCACGACCAGTTTGATCGAAAACACCTTGCAAATAGTGCGGGCAGCCTTCTATTATCGGTGATGTCCACTCCACTCCTTCAACAATTCCCATCACTCTCCTCCTACCCGCCATCATTCCTCAAAGACCTTCTCTCATCCCCACCACTCACCGAAGCCTTTCTATACACCCTTCCAGAAGTACAAGATCTCGCTGCGGAAGTCGAGAAACTCGGAAGGGAGAACGAGGAACTTGCTCGTAAGCGCTCTGTTCTGCCTGAGCCCCTCATATCACGGCAGTATACCAGTTCTGACCCATGTTCGTGTACAGGTCGCAATGTTCAGCTTCGGGATGAGCTCATAGCGCTACGGGATACAACTGCCCAAGCTTACGCTCATGCGGAGCATCTGAAACAGCGATGGGCGGAGATTGAGAAGGCACAGGCGAATCTCTACCAAGTGAGCCGCCTCAATCGCCGAATACGCCTAAGCGTCCCGGATATCTTCCTGGTAGTACAAGATTGACAGAAAGTCCCAGCGTCACCGGCCATCATTTCTACATCTCCGCCTCCGCCACTCCATGACAGCCCAAGACGAGCTTTCCGCGAAGATGGCGAGCGCGTTTATCGAGGGACGATTAGGCGCAGGCGGCGGTAGTGGACCGCAGTCCAGAGTGGACTCTCCTGTCCCTGGCACGGCAACGCCAGTCGGTGGACCATCTTACAGAGTGAGCCTTCAGCTGGCTTGAAAAACGCGGAACTGATATGCCTTAGAATCAGAACAAAGCCATCGATGACTTCATACAAGAGTTCAAGGCGGCTCGGAAGGTCTATCATAAGAGAGCGATCTGGGCGGAGAGGTGGTCGAGAGGGGAGGTGGCATGGCGGGATGACTAGGTGTCCAACCGGGTTCTGCGGCCCGTTCAGCGTTAGATTGGATACTGCATACACAGCCACATTCGGGGCGAAACGGAGAAACTTGTATACAGCTGGGATGCAGCCGACCAGTTTGGTATCACCAATTAGGCCTAGCCTCCACAACCTCCCAATTTGTATAGGCGCACTGGGGCCGGTACCGGAATGCCGCTAACTTTTGAAACAGTAGTACCCTTGTTTTGATGTTGCCTTCGTTTCGGCGCGAAACAACCATATTCTCTGCAGTGGGTTTTCAAAGACAGTCACACAGCTGGGAAAGTGATGCATCTCCCTCAGGGATGTCTCTCTCCGCCTTTTTCTCCTCACTTCCCCCTCCGCACCCTAATTCCCCCACGGACATCGCAATAGCGCTGGCCTCGAAGTACCTCGTCATCCTCTCCCTTCTCACTCCGCCGACTCCATTCTACAAGCTACTTCGTGCCGGAATTGTCGCTCCGCTAGTGATTGCTGGCTTCGCTTATAGCGCATACTGGCCCATACAGAAGGACTACGAGGATGTCTGGGGCACGTAAGTCTTTCCCGAAGCGAGTCACCGGCGGCATCTGATCACAAGTCAGTCCAATTTTAGCGTGTTTCTTCAGCCTTCGTGTGCTCGAGCTGCTCGTCTTCTTCCCAGCCGAGGAGAACCTCTATCGCCTCAAGCCGTCAAAGAGATTCGAGCTAAAGCATACGCCATCAGCGACTAGCGATGAGCATACGAATGGGCTTTCCAATGGGCACACTACCACCACCTCAAAGGCCGACCTGGTCGCCGAGCCATTGCCGCCGCCTTGGACGATGGCGAAGTTCTGGTGGGCGTCAAGCCTCTGGTGGTCCTGGCGCGGTATCGGTTGGAACTACACCTGCTCCCTACCGACCACATCCCGAAGCCATCCATTCTCTCACTCGTCATCTCGCTTGGCCTACATCAGGAGACGCTTGACTTTCTACATACTCGGCTGGTTCCTGCACGACTTGACCCGATCTTTCATGAACGTCGGTCCTTATTCCTCATTCTTCGGCGGCCACCAGGGCGCACCAAACTACAACGATCTCTCCGTCGGGCAAAAAGCGCTGTTCAGCATCTGTGTCGTCACGAGGATAGTTACTGGCATGGAGGAATCCAGCGTCGCATGCGGTCTGGTCTTCGTGTCTATAGGCGGAGTTATGGGGTGGGAAGGCGAATTCTGGAGCCCATGGGGCTGGCCGCCGATTTATGGGAGTCTAGCGGACTTGTGGAGACATCCAGGGCTGTCGTCGATGTGGTCGCGAGTGAGTATCGTTCCTCTGGGGGCTGGCGCCTGTTGAAAGCTCCGCCGAGCACATTTTATTTCATTTGTGATTAAAGCTGATTCAGTAATTTCAGACATGGCATCAGTACTTCAGGCGGTGGCTGTATACTCTCGGATGGATCGGCATCGGCGAGAAGATCCTCCGACTGCCTCGTACCGGTCCACCGGCTCGCTCGCCTCCACCAGGCAGCTCGGTCGATAGCGCCGGGAATACCATCACTCCAGCATTCACCCCCGGACCTACTCCCTCCGCTTCGGGCCGCACTTCGCCGTCACATCCACTTCCGACTGAACCGCCTCCGCCACGACCATCCCGCACGTTCTTCCCTAGGATAATGCTAGCCAATCTCCTCAAGTCACTGATTGTCTTCACTATGACAGCCGGTATTCACGAGCAAGCGTGCTTTATCCTCCTTCTCCACACCACTCCTGCCGGCAAAACCGTGCATTGGACCGACGCAATCGTCACTACCCCATTCTTCGTCCTCCAGCCATTCGCCTTGGCCTTCGAGGCTGCCGTCAAATCAGCCTGGCGCGGATGGAAGATCAAGCATCATTCCAACTGGCGCAAGAGCAATACGAAACATGCCGAACCAGCCTGGCTTGTGTTTCTGGAACGACTGGTAGGATTCGTTTGGACGTGGTGGTGGATCGGGTGGTCTGCTGGATGGTTCGTCCGGGCTGTGACTCGAATCGGGCTCTTCCGAAGAGGAGGCGATCAGGCGCCATTGCCGAGCTTCTTTGGAGGAGTTCTTTGGGGGAAGTGGCGGCATTAGCATGCTATGTGGATATTCTTAGAGGCTCGCTTATGGAGTACACCATCCATGTCTCACATAAGGCCTGAATTGTATTTAACATTCCGCCTATCATTGTCCGCCTATTCTTGTCCTTGGTCAGAGCTTCATCTAGGAAGGAACTGTATCGTAGACCGGCCGCGAAATCCCTCAAAAACCTCCATCTACACCTCTCTCCTTCCACCCGTTCTCCTGCCAGACTTCAAGCTCCCCCGGAAAGCAGTTCACGACCCCCAACACACAAGGATCGTGCGCGAGGCGCGAGTATGACAAACACATCGGGACTCGCGTCGATACTGATCAATTTCTGTCGAGAGGCAAGAGCGTCGGACCGAGATTGAGCCACTCCGGTACCGTCAGGAATGTCGGGGACGGTATAGAAAGGTTCGCTGGAGGATTTGTGGGGATGGACGGACTCGATAAACAGAGAGCCAGGACAGGGGAAGATGGCGAGTCTCCGGTCAGAGTCGGGAAGGGGTGATGGTTCGTGCTCGTTGATCACCTTTGGAATGGGTGAGAATTGGAATGGTCGGAACTCGCCGCCGTGATGGCAAGTGTCTGCGCCTATGAAGATGAATGATGATGGAGTGGTACGGGCTACCCGAAAGCAGGCTACAGGGTATCATCCATCCGGAAGGACTGCGAGAAGCAGAGGTTCACCTACACCTGGAGCGTCAAGGAGGTAGAAACTGCCATCGCCGAAAAAGTCGATGGCGTCAAAGCCGGCGATGACTAGTCGGGCTTCCTTCTCGCCGAACTCGAGCTCTCGGAGACTTCCACCGCTGTGGACGTCATGTGAATACCAAGCATTGCTCCCGAATGAAACTCAGCTCACGCGAAGGCTTTCTCGTCAAGCTGGCTTTTGGAATCTGTCGGATATGCAGGTAAGAACCTTTCTCTGAATCCACATTGACGACCAGCTCAGTTTTCGGGGGAAATGTGGACGGGTCGCCCGTATGATCCCAGTGCCAATGACTTGTTACACACTCAGCGTTCCCTTTCAACCGAGGGTGGGAGGGAGACCAACCTTCAGATGATCCCGGATACACTTCTCAACTCTACTCCTCCCTCCACCAGTACGTCCGAGACGTTCTTCTCCGCCGCTATCTCCCATCCGCCCTTCTTTATTCTCTGCGCATAAGAAGGTGGGGTATGCTCCATGTCCTTCTGTATCCCAAGGTCGAACAGGTACTTCTACTTCGACGGAGCATGGTCGATGAGGCAGTGGTACGCTGGACAGGTCAAGTGGGTGAAGCATGGTATTTTGGGCTCCATGAAGGCCGTCGTGGGGACATTGCGGACAACTTTCCCGCTATCGATCAGTCGGAAACGAACAGTGCGGGATGAGGCTGGGATGTTCAGGTCACGAAGTGGATCCGGCTTATGAACCAGAGTAGACATTGCGAGTCGAGTGAATGCACTCGCTTGAAAACAGGCTGCATAAAGTACTAAGTAGTACCAGCGGTATGGTCTGCTGAGGTAAGGTATGATGTCAGATCAAAGAGGCACACAGATCACCGGCCGAGAAAATCCGGCGGGGCGGAGCGCGTCGTACTTCTTTTCGGAGAAGACCGATCATCCTTGATCATGGCGATCGGTAATTTTCCTGTATCATTTACAAACTGTCACTTCAAAGACCGTTGTAAAATAGACTCAAGACGGACATCAGCGAAAGCTCTCGCCGTATTCAATCGAAAGACGAAAGAGGATGGCGGAACCTCAACAGGCAGGCTATGGACTCGGGCCCTCACCCATCCCCTCCGACCTTCCGCTTTCGGCCCCGATCCTGCACGATATCGAAAGAGGGTACAATACTGCCGAGACTCGAGATACAGCACTCCCGGAATATGAGAAGGCAACAAAGGGGAGTGATGGGGGTGCGATGGAGAAGAGGCGGAAAGAGAAGGGGAAGGGATTGACGGAGGGTGACCAGGAGATGGACGCATTACCGGACAACAACCTGTTGATCGTCATGCCTGCTATCGGTCTCGTCCTCTTCCTCGCTGCTCTGGATATGTCGATCGTCGCCACGGCGCTCCCGACGATAGCGGATCAGCTCAATGCTTCTCCTTCGGAATACTCTTGGGTCGGAACGGCATACACTCTCGCCATGACGCTGCAAACGCCAATAAATGGTCGGGTATCCGACATCGTTGGGCGGAAACCGATGCTTTACGCCGCTATTACCGTATTCACCATCTTCTCGGCGCTTTGTGGGGCGGCAAAGAGTATGACCTGGTTGATCATCGCGAGAGCTTTCCAAGGATTAGGCGGCGGATCCATCATCGGTTTAACGGCAATCCTCGTTTCCGATATTGTACCGCTGCACAAACGAGGGGTCTACCAGGGCTACCTCGGAGGAACTTGGGGGATAGCCGCCGTTCTCGGACCTATCTTAGGTGGTCTTCTCACTGAAAAAGCATCATGGCGATGGACATTCTACATCAACCTTCCGACATGTGCCATCGCCCTTGTCCTCCTCATCTTCACCCTCAAGTTGAACCCGACCAAAAAGTACACCTTCCGGATGCTCAAAGACACCTTCGATTTCCTCGGACTCGCACTCCTCATGTCAGGTGGCGCACTGCTCATCGTCGGTTTCTCGCAAGCCGCCGATCTCGGTTGGGGGAATCCTACCGCCTACGGGGTGATCATCGGCGGTGTGGTATCCCTGGCCGCGGCGGTTGTCAACTTTCTCACAACCAAGCGGAACGCCATCATCCCAGCAAGGATGTTCAAGATCCGGACCACCCTCTTCTTCCTCATCGGCTCTTTGTTCCAAGCATTCGCATTCATCCCATCGAATTACCTCCTTCCCCAACTCTTCCAGGGCGTCCGAGGCGCCGGCGCATTGGGGTCCGGCATCCAACTCATCCCATACGCATGTTGTGTCGCATGGAGCACTGTCGTTGGTGAGTGTCTCACTGATGTCGGATGTCCAGCCTAATATCCCTGCAGCTGGCCAGATCAATTCCCGTCTCCGAATCATCCGACCCGTCGCATGGTTCGGCTACTTTCTAGGCGGTCTAGGCTTCCTGCTCTTCTTCACATGCTTCAAATACCCCTTCTCCCTCGGTCTACAAGAAGGTCTTACCGTCATCGCAGGCATCGGCATCGGACTGTCTTTACAGGTCCCGATGCTCATCCTCCAGGCGGCTATGCCGTTTAAGGAGATGGCAGCGGCAACTGCTTCATGGACACTCACCCGTTCCCTTGGGGGTAGTATCGGTGAGTCGATCTCCATATCTTCGAGACAAGAGCTGATGGGGCGATCCCAGGTCTGGCGGTCTTCACTGCCGTCCTCAATACCGGCCTGAGATCCCGATTCGTAAAGATAGAGGGATACGGCACAGTCTTCACCGTCCCTCAGAGCGCAGCCGGATACTCTCAGCTCCACAGTCTCCCAGACGGTCCGACCAAGACTGCGGTCCTCACCGCTTTTGCAGATGCCCTCAGAGTCGGTTTCTCAATCCAGAATTTAAGAATCGCTGACATGGTATTCAGGATTGCTGGATAATAAGCTCTGCTTTGCTGTTCGCCGCTCTCATCGTGAGTTCGCTTCACCGTGCACGATGGTAGAGGACTGACAGTGTATAGATGACACTGTGGACGAGATCATATAGTCTGAATCGAGCGCGAGGACCGGTGGCTGCACCTCAGACAGCCAACAGAGAATCGAAGGATCACGAAAGAACCCCCAGCGAGAGGACTGTTGTGGAGTCGCCTATTGAGGGCAAGGCGGAAGAGGCGGGTTTGGAAACAGCGAAAGAAGATCTTACATTGGCAGAAGAGGAAAAGGCGGCGTAAGGGTTCAGGTTTCATCCAGCATTGTGATTGCAGCCATCTAGAAATCGGATTTGATCAGGTCAACAATGCATTCAGGGCTTCTGGGCTTGTTCAAGGTTCAGACAATTTACCACTTATGCCGGCGGTTTAGCGGTACCAGGGCCTTCTTCACTACGCGAACTGCGGCTCCTCATTGGGACGACCACCGGAAAGCAGCACCACGGCCTGAAGAGTACTGTTCAGCGGGCGAGACCCACGTCCAATCGCGGGACTTACGTATTTGCCCGAGATCTTCCATCCTGGTTCCTCCTCGTCAAGCTTCTCACCCACGCCCAGCGGGATACCCACGACCACGTCGGACTTGATGGTTCGCAGGGAGCATACAGGTGGCGCACCGGCCTCGGACGCTAGGGGGCCGATGGCGATGTTGAATGGCGTGTCGAGAGGCGCGTGGCAGTCGTAAGTGAGTTTACCTGGATTCGATCGTCAAGAGGCGGAAGAGAGAGCAGGAGATCGAGACGCACGGTGGTTAAGGTCACCCTTGAAGATGACCAGGTCGGACTCGGCGAGGTACTGGAAAAGATCGGGAGCTTCGGAGTGGAGGTCCCACTGGAGTCATCAGCTTCTTCGTGTCATGGAAGTATCGGGCATGCGAAGGTGTAGCCGGTGCACCAGAAAGGGTGAGCTGGACTAGTGTCAGTATGTTCTAGCGGAAGGAAATGCTCAGCGCTCACCCTCGTACTTCCACTTGCCCTCCTTCTCGTACTGCTTCCACCTCTGGCCCATGATCCTGAGACTGTCCATCTCGGAATCGATTGCTTCACTGAAGAGGTGGCCGTAGACGCAAGAGTTGAGGAACCTGCAAGACTCAGCGTTTCATGATGCTAACCTAGGAGGGGCACTTACCAATCCCAGTCCTTCTTGATGACATCGCTGACGAACCAAGGGATCTTTTTGCCATGGAAGATGACCTTTTCGCAGGTGCCGGACTGGATAAGCCAGTCGGCGTACACGAGATCGCAATACAGCTCGAAGCCTAGCGAGTCGTCCATCAGCGAGAAAGCAGACTGGGAAAGCTGATGCCCACCCGCGTTGTCGAGGACGAAATCGAAACGGCCGTGTTTGATGGTCATGACATAGTCCGCCAGCTTGTGGAGATCGTTCCCGAGAATGTTCTTCTCGGTAGCGGCGAGGGCGTCACCACCGGTGGACTGGAGCTTCTTGATGTCTTCCTCGGTCATATCGATGAGGAGTGATAGATCGGTGGAATTACCCCAGAGGCAGACTAGCGCGATCTTAGCTATCGGCATCGCCGTACCAGGAAAGATTACATACCTTGGGTGAGCTCTAGGAAGAGCAGCTTGTTCTTGTCCGACTTGGCCTGCCCCGAGAGACCGTTGGCTTCTTGTGCCGGTTGCAAGAAACGGGTGGACAGCTCGAACACAGCTTGATTGGAACGGGAGAAGGTGTCACATTTCTGACGGAAGAAGACGTCTGCGCAAGTCAGCCATGACACCAGGACCCCTTCAATGACGAAATTCACCGTAGTCAATCCAGTACTTGCTGAGGGAGAAGCACTCCCTAAGACGCCTGTACTTGTACGCCTCTGCGAATAGCCATGGGGCATTCATGAAGTCCTTGCCGCGGAAGTACTTGGCGATCTCCTACGCGGGGACAACGTCAGTGCCGCAGGCGATGCAGTAGAGAATGACAAACCTTATTCCAGAGCGCAATGTCGCCTGCGCCATCATCGACGATAGGGCGGAGCTTGCTGTTGCCCTGGAGATCGTCCATGAGGAGGTGCAAGCGATTGATGCAATCGACGAGGTCGGTGATACGGTCCTCGTCATGTTCCTGATTGAGCGTCTTCCAGACATCGTCGATGGCTTTGCCGAGGATCGTAGGGAGACGGACGCCCATGGTCGCCTGCAGGAGTGTCAGCGAATTGCACACAAGAGATTGAAGACCATACGTGGGCGAAGGAGTACTCATGGTAGCCACGGACTAGAAAGAGAAGTAAGCATTGCCCTCGATGAGCTATGATGCAGGCCTACATGCAGGCCACGGCGGCTGGTCTTAGAGCCGGGATCAGTGTCTGACGCTACGAGGTTCAAGTGGATCACGTACTTGGGTTGACCCGCGATGGCGTCCTGGGGTACGACTACTCCGCTTCAGCTTCTGATGAGACTCGTTTCTGGTGACTCACGCTCTGGGTCACCCTCATCGCTTCCGCTCCTACCTTCGGCGGCAGATTGCCTAGATTGAGCTGTTCTCCGTAAGCGTGCTGCTGGGTGGCAGGCAGAGTTACACGTACCATTGTTTTCTTCGGCGCCTTGGCGCTTGGGTGAGCATTCTGAGCCATGTCTGTCCTGGCCGCTAGATCGTAAGAAGTGCAAGAAAAGTCAAAGGGGGTGAAATGAAGCGAGGTCAGGAGCAGAGGCGAGAAAGAAAGGGAGCTCAAACGATCGTGGCAATCTGGCCTGGTCTGCAAGGGTTCGATCTGAAACACCTCACATCATTGTTACGGAATGATGAGGTACGTCAGTAAACGGGTGTTTCGAAACCGGCTCGTCTCGATCGTTTCAGGGCGATGAGCCGAAACATACTCGCTGACAGTCCTGACAAAGCAAACATCCAATTGCGGGAGCAAAGCAGGATACTGATGTATACCACCTAGTCTTCTCAGTTAAAATAACAGATGGGACCGAGTCATTAGATGATCAGGGGGGGACTATTTGAGAATTCTTGATGATACTTATTCGAACAATCCTCGTTCCAACGTGTTTATCGTCTGTGTTTCGACTTTTAGGAGCTCATTTCAGAAAACGCCATCGGCGTGGTCCTTCGGCCCGATCCGAAGGGACGAGGATTATTTAGGCGAAATATACCCCTGATCGCGAGAGCTCACCCGGTTTCGCAAGGGGACTGACTAATCTCCCAGCGTGGCGACTGAGCATCTCATTCCGTCTACTAAGCGGCCTACTCACTGATGAAGAGGAGTCTTGCATGATTTCACGGTACGGCTCCTCAAATCGCAAGGCGACGGTTTCGTTATCATCAGCTCAAGTCCGCTGTATCCGGAGGCAGATGTCCGACCAGAAAGATAGCAAAACCGCCTTCGCGAGAAGCCCATACTGAGCAAGTCTAGACCTCCGCGTTTCACGGGACCTTCCAGCTTCTCGCTCACCTTTCTCCGTCTCCTCTGGGCTTCATTTCTTTGCCCATGAGTAGCGATACTTCTCGAACGCGCTTATAGAATGCGCTAGCTCCTTCACACCATCTATGTGACTGGAAGCCCAGCTCTCGGCCGAGCACACCTTTCACAGCTGGACGCCGGTCAGACGCCTTCTCTACCCCTCCTTTGATGACTCTCTCCGTGGCGATCACCGCCAATCACCCCCTACCTCCTTGATTCCGCCCGTGGGGCAGCTGACCCAAAGAGATCAAAGGCGATCCAGCTCGTTTGTCCTCCGGATCGGCGCCTGTGATCGATTTCGACGGTTTTTCCTCGCCACTCCCTCCCCCCTTCACTGAACATGTCGTTTCATTCTTCACCTTAAAACCCTGGTTGGTCCGAGTTGCGAATCCTAAGCTGTTACATATTTACACTTCGTGATATAGATTGGCCTACCTTGCTTCATGCTCATCTTTTCCAATGCCACTTACCCACCCTTCGCCACAGCGGAGTAATCACACCCGACCACCACCTCACACCGCACCCGATTCACGAGTCTACCTCTCGCCCATACAGGAGCAGCGCATCCTGTCCTGGCGAGATCACGCACAATCATCAGCCCCATCACCAAAAACCAAGGTCAAGTCAGCCCCCGCCTCCCTCAGCCTTTCGAAAGACACAAGCTCGTCCACCTGTACTTGCGGTGGCAAGAGTTCGTGCTTTTGCTCGACAAAGACTCCTCCATCCAACTCTTCACAGCAGAAGACCTATTACTCCAGAAGGAAGAAGAAGAAGCACTCGACCTCGGCGATGAAAAATCCTGCTCCGCCATTGCCCAATACTGCGCCACAATTGACGCCGGTGACGCCAACGACATCGATCTCGCCCGCCATGCACACCACCCGGGCGCGGCCGGACAAGAGAGGTCTCCCCTCCGCCGAACAGATGATAGCATATCGAGCTGGCGCAGGTCTCCCCCCACAATACGGTCAAGCTCCGACGGTCCCCCTTCCTGAACCAGCGTTAGCTGCACCTCCAGTCAAACCTGATGTAACCCGGATCGCCGGCGTCAGAGACCCTGTATCCCAGAATTAGTAAGCCTTACCCTCATTCGACTGCCATGGACTAAGCTGATGACTTGTTCAGTTGGAAGAATATGTTCCCTCCGACCGGACCAGTCGGAGGACCAGGTATCAACTCGGTAAGTGTTCTGTTTCTCTTACTGTTATGGTCTCGCTGACCCATACAGGGCTTACCTACGCCATTCATTCCAGCGGGCGTACATGTAGGTCTCGTGACTCGCTCAACCAGCCGTGCTGACCTCTTACACCCTTCACAGATGTTCGGCATACCAATGGGAAGGCCATGGGGTTCCTAAAGCAAAACCTCGTACAGATAGCCAAGCGAAAGGAGAGGTATCGATCGATGCAGGATAAAAAAGAACCTGGAGAGCTGGCCAGGGGAAGTGAGGTGCCACCAGTGGTGTCTGTGAGTCTGGGACCGAGCGGTCCTTTGGGACAGTATTTCTCCTCGTTGTACGCTCGTCTTACAAACACACTAGCTTCTATAGTAGTATGTTGATGCATTCGCAATCAAGTCTCGTCTTTCGGACCTGTTAACGTGAGGGGAACAATCTAGGCCCGCACGAGCGGAGGGCGCCGCGACTTCAATATGTCCCGGATTGACAACCAATCTCATCAATCCTGATTGTCCCGTCCGAGATATCACATGCCATCACATAGGGACCGCTCAGCCTCCCCCTGGCGTCATCATGGTCGGCCACGAGACCGAGACCGAGATCGAGACCGCAATGGGCTCGACGACCACCGAGAGGGAGAGAAGAAGCATAAGCGACAACGCGAAACGAGTCCTGCTTCTAATGGGGAAGACTTGCTTGACGTGAAGCAGCTCGGAGTGGATGAGATCACCGAGGAGGACTACTTGTTCGTCGCTGCGAATCTTCCAATATCGCCCAGCTGATGCGCTAGATCTGGATAGTCTGAAGTCGGGCGAGTTCAAGCTCTGGCTCAAGGAAGAGAAGGAGAAGGTGCCGTCTCCTCCCTATCCTACTTGACCTGGGAATCAGCCGACCTCCTACAGTACCTGGATGAGATGAGTAGCGAGGCAGCGCACAAGTACTTCCGCAGATTCGTTCGGGTGAGTTATTTACCTTCGTATTTCTCTAATATGGAATGCTTACATTGAGAGGCTAGAGATGGAACGACGGAGCTTTGAAGCAGAGGTATTACCGGCCTTTACCAACTACCTCAATGCCCTCATCTTCCAACACCGCCTAGTGAGTCCTTACTCCCCATCAACTGCATTGATGCTGATCGCTATCTATCCCCAGCAAATGGTCATTCGCCAATAACCGATCCCGTGTCGACTCAGCCGCCCTCGCAGCTGCCCGAGCGGACGTCGACCGCCTGACCCACGCCAAGTCCTCCTCCACCTCCTCAGGACCCGTCGGCCCATCCCTCCCATCCTCCTCTCGCCCCCTCGGTCCCACCCTACCTACCGCCGCAGACCGCCAATTCGCGCTCGAGTCCTCGCAAGATGACCGGCGACACGACCGCCAGGCCAAGTTGAAAGACGGGTATGCGAGGGCCGACGAGATGGTACCCAAGAGCGGTGGGAAGGAAGGCAAGATGGAGGAAAAGCGGGCTACGAATGCGGAGAATCGGCAATTTAGAGAGAAGGATGCTACGGCGGGGTTGGAGGCGGATGAGGGGACGCTAATGGGTGAGAATGAGGGTTTTGCCACGGCGTGAGTACTCACACAAGGGGGAGGTAGAGAGATAGTGCTGATAATTGTGGGTAGAGTGAGGGCGAGAGACGCGGCGCAGGCGAGGAGGATGGATAAGAAGGCGGTCACGCAGGCGGATAGGACAGCAGCGGATAAGGAGAGGTTGTCCGAGAGGAAGCAGAAGGAGTCGGCGACGATGGATATGTGAGTGGCCCGGGTCGGATGGTGATGGCGCTGACGAGGTGGATAGGTTCAAGGCGCTGGCGAAGGAGAGATTCGGATGACATGCATCACAGCGCTATCATCTCGATGTCTTTCCTTAGCGTCAGTTCAGCTATCATTTTGAGAGATCTGTCTGCCGCAGTGTACAGCAAGATGGGCTCCTCTCAATGTGATGCTTCTGCTAATGAGGTGGGAACCTTCCAATATGGTAGTCACCGAAGCGAGAGGGCCCTCATGAGTCAGTCAGTTGTCGGCCTCGGACTCATGATCCTCAATTTCACCCATCTCACCAGCCGCAATGAGGAGCAGCGAGATGCTTGTGTCGTCCTAAAGTCCAGTCCCTCAGGCACTGTCAAAGACCGTTGCAAGCGAGCTAGGAACCTTATGACGGTGCTGAAGTATACAGCATAGATGTCCATCTTGAAAGCTCTTTTTGAAGCGTGATGCTTGTATGGACGGGGCAGCGGGTGCATACCACGCTTCATGAAGCACTGAACCCCCTAATGCGCATATCCGCCTACTCGTCCTCCTCCTCGGCAGCCTCTCCATCCTCGTCACCACCAGCGGCAGCCTTGGCCCTCTTCCTCTTGACACGTCCCGGGCGACCACCACCGTACGGGCTCTTCAACGAGTAATCGACGTGCCTAAGGATAATGAATCAGTACATGTAGAAGTCTCTTCTGAAAAAATAAGTACTTCTGCGAGTCGAGACGCACGACGAAAGACGGGACGTTGACGAGTTGTTTGCCGACCCGGATGTGCCTCTGACGGATGAGAACTCGAGCATGGTGTACAGACTTGGCGAGACTGGTTCTACTTCAGCCTTCTACCGATACCATAGGACCGAAAACGAACCCAAGCTTGAACACCTGGGTCTGGAGCCTCCTCTCCAAGAAATCCTCAGTCTTGAGCGCGAGCACGTAATCAAGTCGCATGCGGGCATCATCGAGCACACCAATGCGGACCAGTCGGCGGATCAATGCATTGCCCTCGAAGAGGCGTTTGGGGTCTTTGTCGTCGAGCTTCAGGAGTTCTCTGGCGGCTCGGCGGATCTAAGTGGACGATTGAGCCAGAGCTGGATGGAGGAGAAGATGGATACAGACCTTGGAGAGGGTGAGCTGAATGCGCCAAATCTCGCGCTTGCAGCGGAGACCGTACTCGCCGGCGAGCTGTGCGGAAGAACGTTGTATCAGCTTCGATTTCAGGGACGTGCGCTCAAGCGAAGCGCGATGCAGATGTAACTGCGGGTTCTGGTGAGCTGCCCTGAGGTAGCTCATTGACCCCTGCTACAGCTTCTGCACAACCTTGCAACCAGCGAATCCTCAACAAGGGAAGGTTCACCCACCTTGAGCTCAGCGTCGAGACGGGCAGCCTCATAAGGCCTCTTTGGGACCTTGTAGGTCTTGGACTGCTTCCGAGGTGCGGCTGTCATCTAAAAGCGTCGTTGGTCAGTTTTGGCGACCTGGACTGCCCTGTTGAGACAAAATACCTTGTTGCTAAAGCAAAGAAGGTGTATGAGAAGCGTCGAATCAATCTTTGAGCAAGGGGGACGTCGGAATTAAGCTAAACTCGATTCCGTGTTGGATGTGGCTGTTGTACAGCGGGAAGAGCGAGTCGGAGATAGCTAAAGCCGATGAATTTTGGTTCCGTCTCCCTCTTGGGCAACAGCACTTCATCTTCGTTTCGAGTTCTCCTTATCGATCTCGGAGAAAAATCAAGGTAAGCATCGCATCCACCCGACCTCACCACACATCGAGTCGCCACTGGACAACTCCACCTGTCATCTTCTCCTCTTGCCGTCCACCTCGCTTCAATTCCTTCCATACCCATTTCTGACTCCTGTTCTCTCCCAGATCATCCGCCAAGATGCCTCACTCATTCGGTATGAGGGCGCGTACGCGTCACATGTTCAGGCGAGGTTTCAAGGGTGCGTCAGATCTGGTTGGATCCTTGAACGACAACTGACCGGTGTACTTGCTATTGCTCGTCTCCCTGTTCGCCCTTCTGAATTCACCTTCATCGGCTCTGCGATGTCTCAACTCCTTGTCAACCCAATCCTCTGCTCTCCGGTCCGATCGATGTGATTGTTGGTCGCAGAGAATGGAATGTCCCGCATGTCAACCTACCTGGTGGAGTACCGCGTCGGTGATATCGTCGACATCAAGGCGAACTCCTCCGAGCAGAAGGGCATGGTATGTTGCCCCCAAACTACCTTGTTACCTCCACTGACTCTCCGCCCCTCCCAGCCTCACAAATGTCCGTATACCTGTATCTCATTGAGCCACATCTGATCCGGGCAGTCTACCATGGCAAGACCGGCATCGTCTACAACGTGACCGCTCGAGCGGTCGGTGTGATCTGCTACAAAGTCGTCAACGGTCGCTACATGGAGAAGCGAGTCAACGTCCGGGTCGAGCACGTCCGTCATTCCAAATGTCGACAGGAGTTCTTGGATCGCGTCAAGAGCAACGCTATTAAGAAGAAGGAGGCCAAGGAGAAGGGGGAGCATGTGCAGTTGAAGAGGATGCCTCTGCAGCCGAGGGGTTCGAGGGTCGTGAGCATCAAGAACAACGCGCCTCAGACTCTAACTGCTCTGCCTTGTGAGCTGCCATGTGCGGTGGCCTACAAGATGCTGATGGGGTGCAGACGAGACGACCATCTAGGGCGACAGAGACGAGCTTGTACTATGCTCAGATGCATACTCGTTTCTCTATATATGAGGACTGATGTCATCGTTCAAGAAAGATCAAAATCTAGCATGGCTGACAGCCCCCCATCCCTTCTCCATAAGCTTCTCATGCCGAAGAAGCATGCCTCGATGCTCTCTTCCTTGCAAATTTTCCGTCAAGAGGTGCATAATGGCCTTGGACTTCGATAGCTTCTCTGACAAAACCCGAAGCATAGCCATCTCCGCAAGACTACGGGTGAAACGTGTATCAGCCTCGTCCTCGCCAGATTATGAAACGCATACTAAAAGAAGTCAAGCTTCCTGACACGATAGTGGTTGTGCTCCGTGTCCTCTCTAGCCGCATGCAGCACCCTCGCCCGCCCAGCATTGTAGGTATACTCGATAGCCAAGAGGAGAGAGTCTACTCTACGGTTAGATGGTTTCATCCGGTCCGCGGAGAACAGGACATACTGAAGACGAGCTTGGCCTGTTGTTGCGAGAGCCGATCGGTCATGCCAAAGTAGTGAGGTATTTTCATGCCGGTAAGTGCGAAATTCAGGAAGATGTTGAGGTGGACAGAACAGATATCGTTGTGTTGGGTATCAAGCTACTCACGCTTCGTCAGCTGTCAAGCACTGGCAGATTGGGTAGCAGAACTTGCATACGCCGGGTGGTTCCGATTCTCAAGTTGCCTGTTAGGTAGTCAGGGCGCAAGTTTGATACCGCCAGACGCAGCATACCTGCTTAGCCATCCGACGAAATTGGCGCCGAGATGCCTGTTGGACCGGAGGGCGAAAGACTGCTGAATCGCTGCAAGAGGTCGAGGTCAGCTCTGAACCGCAATCGAATTCCGGACGGACGAGTGTTCAGGATCCGGGAGTAGTCCATGCTGAGATCCAGCGTTTGCGTGTCTACGAGGAAGCCGCAGTAAGGGAAATCTACGATCCCCGTCTCAGCTCACTCTGTCCAGCTTCTGATGATCTCACAAGTGCTTCCAGCGCCATTCCCGCCGCAGACAGGCGCGACTTGGCTCCCCGTCGCATGCTCGAATGACAGCAGCGTTTTCGCGGGTGAGACGAATGCCCCATATTCCGGAAAGCCGACTTGCATTGTCGTCACGAATCGTAATGCAGAGGCGTAGTGATCCGTGATGAAGAGGAAGTCATCGATATATCTCAGCAGTCGCTATTTCCGATCAGCACTGAACAATCGTGATTCTATGGACCCTCACAGATCCAGGTCGATGAGTCCAGGAGAGGTGTTCCCGCTCCATACAGGCGTAAAAGAAGGAGCAGAGCAGACTGCTGATCCTTGAGCCTTGAGGTATCCCGGTCTTCTGGCGGAAACATTTCTCGCCAACCTGCCAGACATTCTCCTTGATGTGAACGCGGAGAAGGTTCATACATGCTGCTTTACTGATAGCACGCGTTCGGACCTGGTCAAGATAATACCGTCAGTCTCATTTTAGAAACTTGACTTTTGGACCCCCCAGATCGACCAAAGCGGCATTCCGGAGAGGCCTAGCAATGTCTTTTGCGTGATCCCCAAAGGTCGACATGTCACCTGCTGCGGTAGAACGTCAGCCGAGCGTCTGCTCGGCAGTAGAAACGACTGACCATTCAGTATAGCTCGGGTCTTGAAGAGTCTTCGGGCTGAGGCCTGAGCTGCCTTGCTCGCAGGCGGGAGTAGCAGGCAGTATAGCATGAGGCAGTAGTCGTGGTTCTGTAGCTCATCAATATGAGTCCAGGTAAAGCTGCCTTACCTTATCAAGCATGCTCGAGACGATGTCCAACATCTTATCCTGCTTGATAGTGTCGAAGGCGGCAGTGATATCCATCTTGACAAAATACAGCTGAGGTCTGGTGACGTCTCAGCGATCCTGAAGAGCGGGTCTCAGATATGATTGACAGCTTTTGGTGCATCTTTAGTAGCTCGCGCTTCAGGTATTGAACGGGGCCGAAGATCTCGTTGGTGCCGAAAAGGGATGAGCCCAACATGTACCGCTTATTTTCCTGTGAAACACGTTCGTCAACCACCTCGATGAACGTCCAACAGGAACGGACCTTCTCGAAAGTCAAAACCTGATGCAGGCCACGAAGCACCTCGTTGGCGGTAATCGGCTTGCCGAAGCCGGAAGTGGGTATGCCTTGCAGGTATTGCGGCTTCTACGACATCTCAGCTCTGACCGACTCCAAACGCGAACTTGCAATGCGGCGGCCAAGATTGACGATGGGTCTGAAACCCATAGGCTTAGGTATCAGGCGAACCGCCGATACGCCGAGCGGTCCTTGTAGAGCGAAATGCTTTTCATCCTGGTGACGATTCAGATCGTTCAATCGGTCAACTTTGGAAGTACGGACACTGCCGAGCCCTTCGAGCAGGTTCTGCTCGAGCTGTCGGAAGTGCGGCGCTGTTGCGGTTGCCCAGTCGTCTTGTGCATAGTATACGGTCTCATATCTCGTGGCTGCTGTTTCTGTGACAAAGAAGGTGTTCTATATGCGCAACGAAGATCAGCTGAATGACAAAACGCATGGTCAGATCACCTTCAGAAGAGGAATAAGATAGTCGTTAAAGATCCATGCGATCAGCTGTAAACCCAATGACCGTCGCTTCTGCGTCTCTTGAGACGAAACCCTCGTGGCTGCGTCCAAGGCTAGCCAGTTGATATCGTCTATCCGCAGGCCTTGGGTCAATGAGTGCAGATTGATAGGCTCGAACTGCTTGGCACGGACGAAGTGACGGGTGTCTAAAAGATCAGCATCCCTCACCGGGCTTGTGTGACTCACGGCGAATCAAGATATCGAGGTTGTGCTGGCTACCCATTACAGACACGGACAATACCTCTCGAAGTATGGAAGCGACCAAACGGCAGACCTGCAGCATTGTGAGCTGACTCCACAGTACGTGGGCCAAGTTACCTGGTTTTGTGAGATAGGTTTGAGTGTTTGAGCATCGCTAGATGTAGGATCATGCTGCGATCTCCCGTCAGAACCATCTCATACCAGGTGTAGCGGACCCACGATTCTCCGCAAACACCTGCTCAGAATTTTCCCGTAGTCAATAGCCGAATGACGGACGATCAACTCCCTCATCGTCCCCAGCATTCTTGGCAGTCTACGGTGGCTTCCCGATACTCTTGGAGGTCCAAGCTTTTGGAATGGGACCACCCGAATAGCCGGACCAGCGGTCTGAGGAAGGCTGAGAAAGTCCGTAAAGATAGCTTGCAGGAGGACGAGGCAAGACTGGTCGTCCGGAGGCTTACTTGAAGAGCAGCGTAGCTTATTGAGCAGATCTTCTCCGCGATCAGTCAGTATGTCCCGCTAGTTTTCCCCTACCGACTCACGCTGCGGCGGAAGCCCGTTAAATAGCTTCCCATCTGATCGTCGAGCTGGTCGGCCATAGAACGTCCGCTGTCGAGCGATGTTGATCTCAGCAGGACTGGCTGGCTTAGCATTGGTGGTACACCTTCCACAAATATGCTCACCTAGGTTTCACATGCCTCGGTTTCCCCTCTGACTCTGCAACCTCATCCTCAACTTGTCGTCTACCCCGCTTCCTTGATCGCTGAGCTGCTTGGGTTCCGCGCTTTCTCTTTGTCCCTTTCACTTCCTCTTCATGCTTATACAGCTCGTAGATGGGTCGCCCGCTGAGCTGCATATAGCAGTTGTTACCGACCGGCAGGAACAGAGAGGTATTCATCAGCAGGTACCGGAAACCAGCATCGCCTAGCCTATGCCGCAGTTCAGCACTTATGACGAGCGACCACTTGAGACTCACCTCGAGCGAAGAACCTTCCATGGCATCGACCTCAGGACCGAGCTCGGGCTATTCGCATGTCGGTTCTCGACACCGGGTCGGGCCGTATTGATCGGTAGGTCGGACGAATAGCTCTATGTGTCTTGTTACGCCTGCTTGTGTCAGAACGCATACTATGAGACACACCTTGTCTCCCGCGAGAAGCACATTCCGCCCTTCTCCGGGCTTCCGAGATAGCCGTCCGAGCTCCTCGAGGACCCGATCAATCGCCTCTTGTTGAGAGTCGTGAACGATCCCGCCTATTGGGAAGTTCGCCGGCATGGAGTCATCTTGAATCGCGCATACGGTGGTCTGTAGAACTGCTACGTAGTCTGTGCTATCATCCTTGAGAAGGCTCGATTTGCGGCCGATCGAGACGGCTAGATAATCAAGGAGAGTATGAAGATGAGGGTAGTATGCAGAGAGGGTCTTATGGCGGAGTTCGTGAGCGGTCTGATAGCTGGACGACTGCATGACTCCAAGGAGAAGTATTGTCCGTCACTTCTGAGCGGAAAAGCGGAAGTCTCCGATATCTGAAGAAGCAAGAGACTGGAAGGGTGATCCAGTAAGATCTACTTCGGAACATCGCTGGCGTCGAAATGCAGCGGATCCCCAAATGATTTGGCTAAAATGGCATACACAGCGAGGTCTATGGCCGCAAAGGGGTTTATGGACCGAATTGCTCCTCGCCTGATCTCGGGCATTGAGGACTCATCATTCTCATCGGCATCCAGGCCTTCGTCTTCGTCATTCTGCTTGAAGTCATTCATCCTGGTCAAGTCATCATTGTCCGGCAACTGCCTTCCCCATGTTGGCGAGGGTCTTGCTGATTTCAGTCATATTTGCCGTAGCCTCCACCTCCCCTGCCTCTCGCACCTCGTCCACCGCGAATGCCTCGACCGCCCCGGCCACCTCGGCCTCCTCCTCCCTCGTAACCGTTCTGCCTATTGTCATAGCCCGAAGCCCTATTGTCATACCCCACATGCTGCTTCGTGTGGTCATATGACCGTTCCTCGTATGCCCCATATTTGTAGCCACCTCGGCCACCTCCGGCAGGTGAAGTTGGGGGAGCGCGAGCGCTTCTCGGTGGGGGCTCATACGCTCTTTCCTGTGGCCTCATGTATTCCACTCGAGGGGATTGGCGCGGCGGAGATCGCGCAGTCGCCCGAGCGGGTGGGTACAGTTCTCGGAACTCCCGTACAGGAGCTTGTGGGGAAGCAGGCATCGCTCTTGGTACCAGAGCCTCGAGCTTGGAGATCTGCGCTTTGAGAGCCGCGAGTGTCTCGGCCACATCGCTAGTGTCTATAGCGACTGGTTGGGGATGCGCGTAACGGTAGTCCGTAACAGGGCGGCTGTAATCATCAGCAGGCGGAGGCTTCGCGAAACTGGGGACTCGATCAGCCGAAGCATTTTGGGATATGCTGCAAGGCACACTGACGGGTCTGCGAAAGTGGGCTTGTCTCGAGCGGTCCGTGGCTCCCCAGCATATCCCGAAGGCGCTCGTTCGCTCACCGTCGAAGAACGGTTCGCATATGCGTCCGCAATGACGGATCTCGATTCAGCCGCGGGAGCATGCCGCGCAGGGCTCCTTTCATAAGCCCGTACCGGCTTGGCCAGGTCTGGGGCACGCGGCGCCGCATAAGTGCTAGAGCTATAGCTCGGTCCGCTCTGCCGGGTATCGTGATATTGGGGCGGACTCGGTGCTCGCTCATACCTCGCTACTGCACGAGCCTCGGGTGGAGAAATTAGACGTGTTGGTCCGCGGTAAGTCTTCTTTGGAGCACTACGAGACGGAGACCGGGTGGGACGCGTGTATGAAGGAGTCGTCGAGATGCGTCTGTACTCTGAATCAGCGGAGTCGTTGGGAAACTTCGTGACCAGCTCACTCTGACAAGCTTCGACGCTCATAAGTGCTTGACTCTTTCCGCGCCACAGAAGACGGCGTGTCCTCCCGCTTGGTGAACCTTCCGCCGTTTCCGTGTTCGGCAAATGGCCTCTTGGAAGACTCGATCTGGTAGTCCTCCTTGTGGTGCGGGTTGGACAGTTGCGAATAGGTGTTCTCTTCCCTCTGCCGGGGTTGATCGTTCCTCGGTTGCTCGGGTAACAGTATGTGGACGGCCTCTACCCTCTCTCTGAGCTGACTCGCCAGCTCAGCATGACGAGGCGGGTTGGCCTGTGGCGCTTGATCCCGAAAATACCGTTGATCGGTATATCCACGTGACAAAACTTCCTCATCTGCGCGCTTCTGGTCGTACGGTGAGTGATTCTGAGCTGGATGCTGATGCGGCTCCTCGGCCCGCGGACGCTTCTGCTCGATTGTTTCCACAATTTCGCCAGATTCCCTTTCTCTCTTCACGCCACCTGAGCCTTCTCCGTCCGGAGACTTGAGGCGTGATCTCAGCTTTTCTTTGAGCTCCTGTTCACGAGTTCTTGGCGAAAGCGTTGGCTTCACCTGCGATGTGTCCTCGCTTACCTCTCCGGGCTCATGCTGCTGTGACCTCAGGAAGGACTCTGCCATTTGTGCGAGTTTGCCAGGTTCCAGCTCTGTCGCTTGGTGCTGACGCCGACTCGCTTCTACTTCTGCCTTGAATTGCCGCAGCTTGTCGAGCGACTCCAGAGAGGTTCCAAAGGGTAAAGAGCCCGATGACGGAGGTTTAGGATGGAGCGGTTGACTTGCAGACGAAGGCCGAGAATTCATGGAAGGCGAATCGCCATTCGAACCATTGGCCTTTTCTGGCGGGGGTAAGTCGGGTATCAGAGGTAGCCCTGACGGATGAATCGTTCCTATCGGTGATACTTGAGGCATGGACGGGCCTCGTGCTTGCGGGTATGACTCCCTCGGTCCGCGAGGGGTCGAATAATTGTTTGAGGTTGGCCGACCGCGGTACGCAGCGTGATGATCCCGCTCAGACCCGTTTTGGACATACTGCTGGCCCCGGTCTCGAAGCGGCTCCCGAGCTGGGTTCAGGTCATCATACCTGGAGCTCTGAAGAGGGTGGTAACCAGTGTAGGAGAAACCTGGTTGACGTGGATGCTTGAAGTTCGGGTCGAAATGCTTGCCCCGGTACTTACCGGAAGAGTCGACAGGCATGGCGATGAAGGTGATCTTCTCACCGCTATTTCAGGGATATCTTAGCCGGAAGGGGGCGCAGCTTCCGGTCTGGTCTGAATCCGCACAGTAGGCCTCAAGCTTTGCTGGGTGAGAATTGCCTAACGTAGCAGAAACAGAAGGTGAAGAACACAGGCAATGGAGCGAGCAATCCGATGGTGGAGCTTTCGCTTTGTTTCAGCAGACTGACGGGAAAAGGAGCAAAAGGTTTCGGGCGACAGCTACAATCAAGGGGACGCAGACAAAGGAGGACAGTTTGGGTGTGTTGCTTTGCTATGAAATGTGCCGAATACACCGTGAAGGGGGATTTGATGGGATAGACAACGGGGGATTCCGGACAGAAAAACAAGATCGAGGCATCGCAAGCCTATTGAAGAAGAATTCAACCTGCTCGGGCGCTTTCTATTTCGGCCTATGCATCCATCAAGAGTGAATATCCCTCGGTACCGAATCCCTCGCCGACGATGCCTTATGTCCGCGATGATTCCGCCTCTCCCGTCCGACGCCATCTCTCCCTTTCCCCCGACGGCGACGACAAAGCGGGCCCGTCCAAGAAGCCCAAGATCACCACCACCGATATCCGACGCAAACAGGTGCGCTCACCCCACCTCCTTTCGTCTCCCGCTGACATCTGTGATCTAGCTCGAGAAGCTCTTCGAGAATCCCGAGAAGGAGGTAACCTTACCGACAGGGACTCGCGAGCGGACAGTCCGAGCCCCGCAGGAGATGATGAAGAATGTCCAGGGGTCTAGCGCTGGTGCTGGATCTGGGGAGTTTCATGTGTACAAGCAGGCTAGGCGGAGGGAATACGAAAGGTTGAAGATCATGAGTGACAAGACGCGGGCGGTAAGTCTCACCCCAGGCTTGGGATATGAAGCCATGCTGATGGAAGGATAGCTGGAAGAGCAAGCTGCGTTTCAGGCGAGGCAGGCGGAACGAGATGCGATGGCCGACACGAAGACGGCCAAAAACCGCGCTAAACGACAGAAGCGAAAACACGGAAAGAAGAGCGAGAATGGGAAGGAGGGGTCCGCAGATGTACCGGGCGGGGAGAAGCGGAAGCTCGCGGGTGGAGGGGTGGGTGTGTTGTTCAAGCGTCCTGGCGAGGAGGATGAGAGTGAGGAGAGCGAGGCGGAACAGGTTGGTCCGACTCTGTCGATGACAGCTGCGGAGGAGATGATCGAGCCTCCGAGCGTTGCACAAGAGGCACCGATCGTCATTCATGATGACTGAGGATAGCTGCTCTTGATCTATGCAGATTCGTCATGTGGGAATTGCCGCGGCGCTGGGGAAGTCATGCATGTCGTAATAATAATCCATCAGACTACATACACAGGTGTTCGAAACAGCACAGCTAATGCTTCATGCCGTGATTCGCTCCCTCACGTCCGATCTGGCCGGTATGCTCTCCATCGCTCCAGCGCTCTCAACGCAGATAGCACATGCCTGACCGCATCAGCTTCTCATCAAGCATTACTGAGCGTCTGCTCACGGCCAGGCACGTCTTGAGTATTCTTTCCGACCCCTCTCCCTTGCTACTCGCCATGAGACCCGCCACGAAGTATCCGGCGAAGCAATCTCCAGCGCCGGTAGCATCCTTCAAAGGCTGCAGCAGCCTCGCTGCTGGTAGATATCCCATCGTCGGCCGTCCAGATGGCCTGGATGGAGGTTGAAAGAAGAGGATCCCCTGAGCGCCGAGGGTACAGATCGTAGAGACTGTTCTCGCAAAATCTCCCGACTTATGCAGAGCGATCAATCCCTGATTTGCTCGTTCCCGTATTGATTCAGTAGTGGACGCCGTTTCGAGAGGCGCGCCAAATGCCTCAAGAAGAGTTTCGAGCTCGCCTTCGTTGACGATCAGCCACGTCAGGTCGGACCATGGGAATGCTCGAAGCTCGGAAGGGGAAAGCATAGGTGAGGGATTGAATATCGTGGTCAGGCCGGCGCGACCGGCGGAAGTGAGATGGGATAAGGTGGAAGGAAGTGGTATTTCATTCTGGATGAGGAGGTGGGTGAAGGTCGAGAGATCAGGCGATGTGTCGGTAGGTGAAACGTGGGAATTCGCCCCAGCATGGAGGACTGCGAGCATAAGCCAACGTTCAAGGACAAGGGCTAACCGATGCTGTTCTCCCCATCTTCAGCACTCTGGATTATCGCCCTTCCTGTCACCTGTTGACATCAGCTCGGCCTTCTCAGTACTGCTAGACCCACCTCACCTTCTGCAGTTCGCAATAGCTGCACGCCCACTCCAGCCTCCTGCAATACGCCCCTTATCCAGTCTCCATCACCTCCAATACAACCATCCAGCTCCACACTCCCGCCGGCTCGGGCGACGGCATACGCCTGATTCGCTCCCTTGCCCCCGGGCTTCCTCTCGAAGCTTGTGGATGATATAGTCTCGCCTGGTCGCACTATATGAGGCAGGTGGAAGAAGTCGTCAATATCTGTGATGACTGATCAACTGAAAGATATGGGTTTTGGGAAGGGGGACTAACTGATAGAGCCTCTTACAAGGCATCGGGGGCGTGGCGATGACATGCTTGTGTCGGCGTCGGTTGATCTGACAGGATGATTTCTGACGTCTGACGCTTGATCCAGCGCTGTGAAAAGGAGCAAGTCAAAAGCACCTACCTCGCTTCGAACTCGGGCCGAACAAAGGGGATCCGCCCGAACAATGGAGTTGATGCTTGAAACTCTATATGTAACCCTTAGGCAGCTGCCCTCATTGCTTCGCATAAGGCGGATGGCACCGCTCGACATGACGACCGCTGCCAAGACCATTACGCCGTGTCCTCCCGGTTTCAGTGATCAAGTCTACAAGGTCGCTCATGACGTCTCCGTCCCTCTCCGAGTCTGGCCTGCTCGAGAGTCCGCCTCGAAGCCTGCGCCTTGGCTGTACTGGGTCCACGGGGGTTCGTACCCTACAGACCTCCACCAATCACAATACTGACAGTCTCATCACATTTCCAGGGGGCTTTTTAGCGGGAAAGCATGTGGTCCCAAATGCATGGATGTCTGAAGCGTTCGGTTCTCGAGGCTACCACATCGTCTCGGTCGCCTACCGATTCTCACCCCAGTGCGGGATGGAGGACCAACTCTCCGACTGTGCCGACGCTCTCAAGTGGTGTCTCTCTCATCTCCCTTCCATCCTGGCCGCTTCCAACATCGACATCAACCGGTATGTCATCGCCGGTGACTCAGCTGGCGGGACGATCGCTACGCAGTGCGCACATCTGTTCGACCTGAAGCCGAAAGCGGTCATTGATGTCTATGGCGCGGTGTCGATGACGGACCCGTGGTATCATGTAGTCCGGCGAGATGGGCTGAACGTCAATAAGACAGAGTACCTTGAAGCACGGGAGGACGCGGAGATGCAGAAAGCGATAGAGGATCGCAACCCCGCCAATGCCGAAGTCATGTCCCCTTGGGATTGGGAGCTCGAACCCAAAATGTCGGTCACCCAACTCCAATCCTTTGTCTGCCCGACTACGTGCCAGCAGAGAAAGATTTCTTCCGGATGGATATGAACAAGTACCTCGGAAAACGACGTTTTGGGATTCGCCCAACTGTTCAGGCGAGAGAAGTACAGCTCCGACGAGGAATTTTACGCGCACGTCAAGACTCTCTCGCCGTACGATATGCTCGAGGGAAGAAGTCTTACCCGCCGACGTTCTTTTTACATGGGACGGCGGATATGGCTGTACCGGTGGAACAGAGTTATCGGATGGCGGGGAGGTTGAGAGGAATGGGTGTGCCGGTTGGGGAGGCGTATTGTGAGGGTGGACTGCACTGTTTCGAGCAGGCTTTTGAGGCGGGTTGACGACTGTAGCCAAAGCATGTGCTAAGATTGGAACAGGGCCCCGCAAGATGAGGGATGGGCCGAGTATATCGTGCCGTGTATGGACTTTGTGGACAAGCACGCCAAGGCGTAGAAAGAAGAATTGAAAGAGACCTGTTTGATGCGATCGGAGAGATTGAAGAAGGAGCGGTGGGGCAAGAAGGGGGGAAAGGGGCGAG
>JAABUY010000105.1_pt1 | contig 178406 bp, 160 predicted proteins | sample 5560271 | NCBI WGS metagenome assembly JAABUY01 (sample SAMN10711886, study PRJNA513374) | rock metagenome | isolation source: Antarctica rocks | place: Antarctica: Victoria Land, University Valley | reverse complement strand
CCGAACCGAGGCGCAATCCGCCCAGCAACCTCGTCCAAACCCGTAGCCCACCCGCGCACATCCCGTTCGGTCGTCATCCCATCCACCTCCGGACAGGCATAACGCTCAAACCCGGCTGTAGTACTAGCTCGGGCTGGTCGTCGTCTCGCAAATCAGCCGATGAATGCAAGGGTCTCCGTCAGGGCCAGGTCGGACTCGCACCGACATGCCGATAACGGGTCGATCCCAATATCCGGAGCGATGCCGACGCCTTCGAACCGGGACCCGTCCGGAAGCATCTGCCGTTTGGCTCCCACGCTGAACACGCAGCCCGCCGCAGGAGACTCCCGATAGGGCTGCCTGCCCGCTGCTGCCTGCGGCGTCGTGCCGCCGCTGTTGCCGCAAACGTCGATGACCAGAGCAGGTTGTGCCCGGTGCAGCCACAGCAGGTCGAGCGCAGCCGCTTTGTACTCGGCGCGTTCCCAGCTTCGTATGGCGATGACCCAAAGCCGCACGGGAAAGCAGCCGGTGGAACTCTCGAAAATCGCTGCGTCCCTGAATTCCGTGTGCGCGTTTTCGAGGCATGCGAGATAGGACTGCGTCGACCGCACGAACGCGAACCGATCGTTGCCGGCGATTGTTTCTTGAAGGTGAAATCGAAAAAGCTCGTTATGGGCCACGTCCGGAACATCTTCCCAGTGCGCGAACGTGGCGTCGACCGCCGAGTGGACTCTCGCGGCGATGTAGAACATCTCTTCCATGGCTGGTTTCGTCGTGTCGGACCTTGCGGCGGCGAACAGGCAGCGCCCGGCCCCTTATCATTTCCGCTGCAGCCGCGACAAAGGTGCGGATGAGCAATCCCATCATCGAGACCGCCCGTTTGACCTTGCGTCCGCCGATCCAGGCCGATCTGGACGGCTGGGCGCAACTCGCGGCCGATGCGACCGCCATGAGGTTCCTCGGCGGCGCGCAGGCCCGCTCGGTGGCTTGGCGTTCGATGGCGACTGTTGCGGGCAGCTGGGCGCTACGCGACTTTGGGATGTTCTCGGTGGTCGAACGCGCGACCGGGCGCTGGATCGGCTGCGTCGGCCCGTGGCAACCGGAGGGCTGGCCAGGCACGGAGGTCGGCTGGAGCCTGGGGCGCGAGGCGTGGGGACGCGGCTACGCGACCGAAGCTGCCACTGCGGCAATGAGTTGGGCCGTAGGCACACTGGGATGGTCGGACATCATCCATGTTATCGATCCCGGCAACGTGGCGTCGGTTGCGGTCGCCACCAGGCTTGGCTCGACCCGTCGCGAACCCGGCCAGCTGCCGGCTCCCTTGGAGGATAGGTCGGTCGAAATCTGGGGACAGACCGCGAACCAGTGGCGGCGGCGGGCATGATTCCTATGCTGGCCGCTCGCCCAGCGGCTCGGCGAAGCGGATCAGGTAGCCGTCCGGGTCCTGCACCAGGAACTGCCCGACCCCGGTCTCGACAGCGCCGGCGCGATACCATTTCCGCTCCGGCGCCATGAACAGTGGCCAGTCCGCGGCCGCCAGCGCCGCCAGGATCGGCGCCGCCGCGGACACCGCGACCTGGAAGTTCACGCCGCGTCCGAACGGCGGGTCCAGCGCGCCGGCGATCCAGTTGCGCCCGTGGCCGCGCTCTTCGAGCATGACCTGTGCGCCCTCGCGGTCGAGGTAGGCGAACCCCTCCTCCATCCGGTCGTAGGCGACCGCGAAGCCGCATAGCTCACGCCAGAACCGCAGGCTGCGGCCGATGTCGGCGACCAGCAGCTCCGGGACCAGCGACGCCCTGACGAGGTCGGCCACCTATTTCGCGGCGGCGGCGATGGCCCTGACGATCGCCGCCTCGGCGGCGGCGCGGTCGGCCCAGCCGGTGACCTTCACCCACTTGCCCGGCTCCAGGTCCTTGTAGCGGGTGAAGAAGTGCTCGATCGCCTGCCTGACGATCCCGGGCAGGTCCTCGACCGCCTGCACGTGGCTGAACAGCGGATGGACCTTGTCGTGCGGCACGCAGATAATTTTCTCGTCCTGGCCGCTTTCGTCCTCCATTTGAAGCATCCCGACCGGGCGGCAGCGGATCATGGCGCCCGGCGCCAACGGCACGGCCGGGGTCAGCACCAGCGCGTCGGCCGGGTCGCCGTCGTCGGCCAGCGTGCCGGGGATGAAGCCGTAGGCGGCCGGGTAGGCCATCGGCGTGAACAGGAAGCGGTCGACCACCATCGCGCCGCTGTCTTTGTCGATCTCGTACTTGACCTGGCTGCCCTGCGGGATCTCGATCACCACGTTGATGTCGTGCGGCGGCGCGCGGCCGGTCGAGAGCTTCGAGATGTCCATGCTGTCCTCGCTGGTCGGTTTCGATGGCGCGGTATAGCCAACCCTCGGGGTGGCTGCCACTGGCGGCCGGTGGATGCGCTGTGCCGCGATTGCCCGGATCGAGGGCTGTTCGTTCGAGAGGCGTTTGGCGCTGGCGACCAAGGGCGGGTTGTTCCACGAGGAGGCCGAGCTGGCCGCCTCGGGCTTGCCTCCGCCATGTCGATTCCTGGCTTTCCCTGTTGCGTGGTGATTTCTGTTCAGCGGCGTCACAAAGTTTTCCCGTTCAGCACCGCGTCCAAGCCTTTCTCAAAAAGGACTCCGATGCCCTACGCAAAGACTACCACGCTTCGTTTGTATCTACTATGTATACACGATCTGGGGTGGAACAGGTCATGAGGGTGCTGGTGAGGAAGTGGGGCAACAGCGCGGCCATCAGGATTCCCGCCACGGTGCTGGCTGCCGCAGGATTTCGGATGGATCAGCTGGTGGATGTGCGGCAAGAGAAAGGCAGGATCATCGTCGAGCCTGTCCTGTCCGAGACATTCGACATAGCCGTGCTAATCGCCGGAATCACCGATGAAAACCGGCATGACGCAATCGAAATGGGATCGGCTGTCGGGCAGGAGGCTTGGTGAAGGCATCCGTTGACGTCCCTGATGCCGGTGACATCGTGTGGTTGCAATTCGACCCGCAAGCCGGCCGCGAGCAGGCCGGCCACCGGCCAGCCGTTGTCCTGAGTCCGGCCAGCTACAACGGCCGAGCCGGCATGATCGTCTGCTGTCCCACAACTACCCGGATTAAAGGCTACCCGTTCGAGGTGGCACTCGCCGGCAGTCCTCCCAGCGTCGTGCTCGCGGACCAAGTGAAAAGCCAGGACTGGCGCGCCCGCAAAGCGACCCGCAAAGGCCAAGTCACCCCTGCTGAGCTAGCCGAACTGCGGGCCAAGCTGAAGGCGTTGATCGGATAGCTGCCTGCCGCCGCCCATGCGAGCGGGTCACCCCGGCCGCCCCGGCATCCGATGCCGGAACGCCAGCGCCTCCGCCACATCCTGCCGCCGGATCACCGCAACGCCGGCCAGGTCGGCAATGCTGCGCGCCACCCGCAGCGTCCTGGCATAGCCGCGCGGCGACAGGCGCAGCTTCTCCGCCGCCTGCTCGGCCAGCAGCCGGGCCTCGGCCGCCAGGGCCAGCGCACCCACGTCGGCCTCGCTGTTGGTCACCTCGCCCGGGCGCGCCCGCTGCGCCATCCGGGCCGCCGCCACCCGGCCGGCGATGACGGCGCTGCTGTCGCCGGTGGGGGCGCGGGACAGCTCGGCGGGGGCGACCGGCTGCACCAGCACAGTCATGTCGATGCGGTCCAGCAGCGGGCCGGAGATGCGGCCCTGGTAGTCCTCGCCGCAGCGGGGCGCCCGCCCGCACTCGCGCGAGGCGTCGCCGAGGTGGCCGCAGCGGCACGGGTTCATCGCCGCCACCAGCTGGAACCGCGCCGGGTAGGTGATGTGCGCCGCCGCCCGCGCCACCGTGGTACGCCCGCTCTCCATCGGCTGGCGCAGCGCCTGGGAACTCCGGCAGCTCGTCGAGGAACAGCACGCCGCGATGCGCCAGCGACACCTCGCCCGGCCGCGCCCGCTGGCCGCCGCCGGTCAGCGCCGCCTGGTTGGCGCTGTGGTGCGGCTCGCGGTACGGCGGGCGCTGCACCAGCCGGCCGCCCTCCAGCATCCCGGCGACGCTGTGGATCATGCTGACCTCCAGCGCCTCGCGCGGCAGCAGGTCGGGCAGCAAAGCGGGCAGCCGGACCGCCAGCATCGACTTGCCGGCCCCGGGCGGGCCGATCAGCAGCAGGTTGTGGCCACCGGCGGCGGCAACCTCCAGCGCCCGCTTGGCGGTCTCCATGCCGCGCACCTCGCTCATGTCGGCGCACCCCGCGGGCACCGCGACGCCGCCCGGCTCCGGCGCGCTCAGCACCTGCGAGCCGCGGAAATGGTTGACCAGGCTGAGCAGGTCGGGGGCGGCCAGGATGGCGATGCGCCCGGCCCAAGCCGCCTCGCCGCCCTGGCTCGCCGGGCAGATCAGGCCGAGGTCGGCGCTGCTGGCCGCCATCGCCGCCGGCAGCACGCCGGCTACCGCGTTCAGCCCGCCATCCAGCGACAGCTCGCCGAGCGCCGCGAAGTCGGCCAGGTCGTCGTGCGCCAGCACCCCCATGGCGGCCAGCACGGCCAGCGCTATGGGCAGGTCGAAATGGCTGCCCTCCTTCAGCAGGTCGGCCGGGGCGAGGTTGATGAGCACGCGGCGCGGCGGCAGCGACAGTCCCATCGCGGTCATCGCCGCGCGCACCCGCTCGCGCGCCTCGCCGACCGCCTTGTCGGGCAGGCCGACGACGAGGAAGGCCGGCAGTCCGGAAGAGATTTGCACCTGCACCTCGACCGGGATGGCCTCGATGCCGGCGAAGGCGAAGCTGCGGATGCGCGCGATGGTCATGCGCGGGATTGTTGCACTATCGCAAGAGGATACTACAAGTGCGACGATGCCGAATGAAGGAGGCATGGCCGGTCTGCCCGGCTGGTGTCGCAAACGTGCGCCGACCCCAGAATGCCGAGATCGCCGATGATCGCCTCTGTTGCGATGTCACCTTCTTGAACGGATGAGTTTGCGGGTGAGCGCCGTGCTCGCTACACATGAAAGAACCCGTTGCGCGCCTCAATCACCTTCTCAACGTAGGCCTCCGCAAATCCTGATTTTTTGGTTTTCTTGCAGCTCATAAGCTGGAACACGGCGGGAAATCCAGCGTCCACGAAACGTTTCAAGATGACATGGCGTAGTGGCGCCTCACAGGTCAAAGCGGCGGCTTCAGTCGCCTGGAGCAGAACCGAGTCGAGCGTCTGACCGTCTTTCTTCGCCAAAATCAAAATCGTGATCATGTCGGTCCAGTGATCGACCGTCTGTCCCGCTAAAACCAGCTCGGATAGTCTCATGTTGTCCGAATGAGCCGCAAAGCCAACGGCCCATTGCTTGGGTATGTGCGTCGTTAGTTTTTCAGTCCAGCTATCGTCGAAAGCCGCCTCTGGCGACGCGCCAGCAAAAGTAACCGGATACGACTTGCAACCTGGAAGCGACAGAAAAGCAAGGAACAAGACCAAATGACATATCGTGGAGGATGTCGAAACGGGCAGCGTGGGAAGTTTCCGAAGCGAGGCCATAACAAGTCGATATAACTTCCGGCCACGCGCTTCGCCAGCCAGATCGTTACGGTTTTGCAAATCCATCGAGGAACCGCCCCAGCAGTCGGCCGAGCAGGTCGATGTTGTAGCCGCCCTCCTGCACCAGCACGGCGGGCACCCCGAAGCCGGCAACCGCCGCGCCCGCACGGGCAAAGCCGTCCTGCGTCACCGACAGGAAGCGCAGCGGCTCGGCTTCCGAGGCGTCAAAGCCGAGGCTCACCACCAGGGCGTCGACGGTGCAGCGGCGCAGCGCCGCGACCGCGTAGGCAATCGCCTCCAGCCACGCCGCGTCGCCGCTGCCGCGCGGCAGCGGCAGGTTGATGGTGCAGCCGGCTCCGGCCCCGCCGCCGGCCTCGCCCGCAGTGCCGGTGTACCACGGGTAATACTCGCCAGGGTCGCCATGCACCGAGGCGACCACCACGTCGTCGCGGTCCCAAAATATTCCTTGCGTGCCGTTGCCGTGGTGCGCGTCGATGTCGAGCACGCCGACCCGCATGGCCCCGTGAGCGCGAAGGTGCTCGACGGCGATGGCGGCGTTGTTGAGGTAGCAGTGACCGCCGGCGCGCGCCGCATAGGCGTGGTGGCCCGGCGGCCGGCACAGCGCGTATGCCGAGCGCCCGCCAAGCGCCTCGTTCGCCGCCGCCACGGCGCAGGCGGCGGCAGCCTGCGCGGCATCCCAGGTGTGCGGCCCGATCGGACAGGAGGTGTCGGCGGTGAACCAGCCCAGCCGGCCGAACAACGAGCTGGGCAGGGTGACGCCCTGCGCCAGCATCTCGGCGGTGGGATGGACGGTGGCGACCAGCTCCGGTCCGCAGTCGGGCAAGGCGGCCCACTCGGCCGGCGCGTCGCGCAGGAAATCCAGGTATGCGCCGGCATGGACCCGCAGCAGCGCGGCGCGTAGGGCGGGCGGCGGCGCCACGATCTCCAGGCCGGCGGCGCGGCACCCGGCCAGCAGCGACTGGGCGCGCTCGGGCACTTCCAGGTTGTGCCGCAACTGGCCACGTTGCAGGAAGAACTACGGCGTGTGCGCAAGCTCGGTGGCGTCCCAGTAGGCGCGCAAGGTCAGCTCCGTACCGTGGCGGTGCGCCCGTAGACCAGCAGCATGACGATGATGACAAGCCCGTAGATGATCTGCCGCCCGGCCTCCGGCATCTGCATCACCGACAGCACGCTGGCCAGCAGCACGATCAGCACGGTGCCGATGACCGTCCCGGTGAACTGCCCCTGGCCGCCCAGGATGTTGGTGCCGCCGACCACCACCGCCGCGATCGAGGGCAGCAGGTAGGCGTCGCCCATCGCCTGGAACGCCTTGGACGAGTAGCCGGCGATCAGCAGCCCGGCGACGGCGCTGCACAGGCTGCATATGACGAAGCCGGCGACCAGCACCGCCTGGGTGTTGACGCCCGACAGGTAGGTCGCCGCCTCGCGGTTGCCGGCGGCGTAGATGTAGCGGCCGAGCGGCGTGCGGGTCAGCATGAACACCAGTGCCGCGCAGATCAGCGCCCACACCAGCACCGAGTTGGCGACCAGCGGCACGATTTGCCCCTGCGACAGCCACACCATGGTCGGCGTGGCGTTGCTCTGCGGCGCGAACCCGCCGGTCAGCAGCACCATCAGCCCGCGCAGCACCGCGTTCACGCCGAGGGTGAAGATCATCGACGGCACCCGCAGGAACGCCACGCCGAGCCCGTTCACCAAGCCGATCAGCAGGCCCACGCCAAGCCCGACCGGGATCGCCCACGCGCCGCCGACCGCGGTCGCCAGCATGGCGCTGGCGGCGATGGTCCACGGCACCGACAGGTCGATGTGCCCGAGCAGGATCACGATCATCATGCCGGCCGCCACGGTGCCGAGGAACGCCGCGATCTTGAGCTGCTGCAACAGGTAGGCGGGGGCGATGAACGAGGCGGTGCCCTGGGTCGCCAGCGTGTAGGCGGTGCCGGCGATCAGGATCAGCACGATGAAGCTGCCGGCGATCAGCGTCGGGCGGTCCACGCGCGACATCAGGTGAACAGCGACAGGCGGTTCTTCACGCGCAACACCCGCGCGGCGCCCAGCGAGACCGCCAGCAGCAGGATCACGCCCTCGAAGATCGGCTGCAGCAGCGGGTTGGCGACGAAGCCCATCGGCCCGGCCGGGTCGAACACCCGGAAGCAGAATGAAATCGCCCGCAGCGCCAACGCCCCGAACACCGAGCCGACCGCGCCGCCGCTGCCGCCGAACAACGAGGTGCCGCCGATCACCACGGCGGCGATGGAGTTCAGCGTGTAGCCGCCCGCCTGCGTGATGTCGGCGTTGCCGCTGCCGGTCTGCAACGCGAGGTACAGGCCGCCGCAGCCAGCGAAGAACCCGCCCAGCGTGTACGCCGCGAGCTTGCTCCGCCACACCTTGAGGCCCGACATGTAAGCCGCTCCCTCCGACGAGCCGACCGCGTAGCAGCCGCGCCCGGTCACGGTCTTCCTGAACGGCAGCCACACCAGGCAGACCACCGCGAGCAGGATGAGGATCGGCGCCGGCAGCCGCCCGATGACGTGCGCGAACCATCCCGGCGCGCCGTTGGGGAACCAGTGGTAGGTGGTGTCCATCTCCGACAGGGCGTTGGTTGTCACCCAGGACAGGTCCTCGTCGACCTTGCCGCCCGGCGAGGGCCGCAGCAGCAGGCTGAAGCCGATGAAGATCGCCCCGGTCGCCAGCGTCGCGATGATCGGCTGGATGCGCCCGAACACCACGACGCAGCCGTTGACCAAGCCGCACGCGGCCCCGGCGACGAGGCAGGCGACAATGCCGAGCGCGACCGCTCCCGGACTGCCCGTCAGCAGCGTGGACGCGAGGCAGTTCACCAACGTCATCGTCGCCCCGGCCGACAGGTCGAGGCCGCCGGTCAGCACCGGCACCGTCTGCGCCATGGCGACGAAGATCAGCGCCAGGCTCTCGTTCGAGTTCTGCACGAACAGGTCGACCGTCCAGCCCTTCGGGTGCAGCGAGCTGTACAGCGTGTACAGGATCGCGAACAACCCGATGGCGACCAGCAGCCCGGTGCTCTGCGACAGCCGCAGCCCCATGTTGGTCAAGCGGCGGTTGCTCAAGCGGCGGCCTCCAGATCGAGGTTCAGCGCGCTGGCGATGATGTTGGCCTCGGTGATGGCGCCGCCCTCCAGGGTGCGGACGATGCGGCCGTCGTACAGGATCAGCACACGGTCGCAGCAGCCGATCAGCTCCTCGTAATCGGTCGAGTACAGCACGATGGCGGCGCCGGCGTCGGCGAGGTCGCGCAGCAGCTGGTAGATCTCCTGCTTGGTGCCGACGTCGATGCCGCGCGTAGGGTCGCACAGCAGCACGATGCGCGCGCCGGTCAGCAGCCACTTGGCGATCACCACCTTCTGCTGGTTGCCGCCCGACAGCGTCGCCACCGGGTTCGACGGATTGCCGGTCTTTATTTTGAGCTTGTCCACCATCTCGGCAATCTTGCGCGCCTCAAGCCCGCGGTCGATGACCAGCCCGCGCGTCATGCCGCCCAGCGCCGCCATCGAGATGTTGTCCGACACCGGCATCGGCAGCATCAGGCCCTCGGTCTTGCGGTCCTCCGGGATCAGCGCCATGCCGACGGAAGGCGATTTGGCCTGCGCCGGGCTGCCGATGCGGCACGGCTTGCCCTCGATCAGCACCTCCCCGGTGACGCCGCGCAGCACCCCGAACAGCGCCAGCAGCAACTCGCGCTGGCCCTGTCCGTCCAGCCCGCCAAGTCCCACGATCTCGCCGCGCCCGACGCCGAAGCCGATGCCGTGCAGCCGGTTCTCCCAACTGATATCACGCAATTCCAGCACCGGCGTCGTGTTGGCCGCGTGGCGTTCCGGCTTGGGCGGATAGACCGTGTGCAGGTCGCGCCCGATCATCATCTGCACGATCTGCTCGGCGCTGCGGGCACCCTTGGCGAAGGTGTCGATGTGGCTGCCGTTGCGGAACACCGAGCAGGTGTCGGCCAGCTCCTCGATCTCGTGCATCCGGTGCGAGATGTACAGCAGCGCCAGGCCCTGCTCGCGCAGCCCGTGCAGGATGCCGTAGACCTTCTCGACATCGGCCGCGGTCAGCGCCGAGGTCGCCTCGTCCAGGATCAACAGCGTGGGGTCGCGGCCGAGCGCCTTGGCGATCTCGACCATCTGCCGGCGCGATAGCGGCAGGTCGCGCACCAACATGCGCGGGTTGATGTCGGCGCAGCCGATGCGCGCCAGCAGCATCTCCGCCCGCCGCCGCTGCGCGCGGCCGTCGATCAGCCCGAACCGACGCGGCGGCGCCGTGATGCCGATGTTGTCCGCAACCGACAGGTCGGGCAGCAGCGACAATTCCTGGAAGATGCAGACGATGCCTGCGGCGTTGGCGGCCTGCGGATCGGGCAGCGTGACCGCGCGGCCATCAAGCACGATGCTGCCCTCGTCTGGCTGCACCACGCCGGAAATGATCTTTATCAAGGTCGACTTGCCGGCGCCGTTCTCACCCAGCACGGCATGGATGGAGCCGCGCCGGCACGCGAAGTCGACGCCGGCCAACGCCCGCACCCCGCCGTAGCGCTTGCCGACGCTGTTCAGCGCCAAATACGGCGCAGCTTGGTCGGACATGGACTATTTCGCGGCAGGCACGCTTTGCGCCATGATCTGCGGCGCCGTGAAGCTGACGCCGCAGGGCGGGAAGGCGTTGTCGGCGAAGAACTGCTCGTGCAGCTCCGGGAAGTAGTTCTCGCCGGGCTTGAGCGTGTTGAAGTCGACCACCGGGATCGGCACCGAAACCAGCTGCGGCATGACGCCACCCTTCAGCGCTGCGATCGCCGCCTTGATCGAGATCGCCGACAGCGCCGGCGACTGCCCGTACGACATGCCCTTTAGCCCCTCGCCGGCGTGCTGGGCGATCTGCACGCGGAAGGCGTTCTCGCCCTCGCCGGCGACCGGGATGAGTTTCTGCTTGGCGTCCATGATCGCCTGCACGGTGCCGTCCGAGCCGCCCTGGGTGAACACCCCGTCGAAATGGCCATGCACGGCGAGCGCGTCGGCGGTGACCTTCTGGCTGTCGCCGCTGGCCCAGTTGCCGACCACCTCGGTGTAGTCGAATTTGCCGCCGGCGCTCATGGTCTTTCGGAAGCCGTCGTGGCGGTCGCGGTCGACCGAGTTGCCGGGCACGCCGCGCACTTCCAAGATGGCGCCCTTGTCGCCGACGTATTTGAGCAGCCAGTTGGCCGCCAGCACGCCCATGCCGTAATTGTCCTCGTTGACCTGCATAACCTTGTCGGTGTCGAGCGCCGTGTCGAACGGCACCAGCACCACGCCGTGGGCGTTGGCTTGGCGGATCACCCGGTCGAAGCCGGTCGGGCTGACCGCCTCGAGGACGATGGCGTCATAGCCCTGGTTGATGAAGTCCTCGACGGCGCCGAGCTGCGCCGCGGCGTCGTTGCCGACCGAGACGACCTTGAATTCCTTGAGGTCGGCACGGACCTCGGGCAACTCGGCGTAAGCCTTGGCGGTCTTGATCATCTGGATGCGCCAGGTGTTGCCGACGTAGCCATTGACCAGCGCCACCCGGTACGGCCCCGGCTTGGCCGGCCACTGGAAGAACTTGGTCTGCGCCGTCCACGGCTTGAAGCACTGGGCATCGCTGCCCGGACCTGCGACGGTGCTCGGCCCGGCGGCCAGCGCGGCGCCGGCCATCAACGTCATTGCCACGCCGAACGCCGCGGCACGGATGGTTGTCCAAATCATGCAAGCCTCCCTGAACGCCCACCTGTTCCGGGGGCCGCCATGGCACGATACTCACGCGATCCGCGGCAGCGTAGCAAGCCCCGGCCGGGAGGGTTTCGCGTGAGCATCGAGTGGGAGGCGCCGGCGATCGTACTGGACGCGCGCGCCTATGGCGAGGGCGACGCGGTGGCCACGGTGCTGACCGAGGCGCACGGCGCGCATCGCGGCCTGGCGCGCGGCGGAGGCTCCCGCCGGGGGGCCGCGACCTGGCAGGCCGGCAACCTGGTGCAGGCGCGCTGGGCCGCCCGGCTGTCCGACCAGCTCGGCAGCCTGCGCGCCGAGCCGGTGCATCAGCCGGCGGCGCTGGTGATGGACGACCCGCTGCTGCTGGGCGTGCTGGCCGCCGCCTGCGCCGTGGCCGCCGGCGCGTTGCCGGAGCGCGAGCCGCATCCACGGGTGTTCGGCGGCCTGCTGCATTTGCTGGCGACGCTCGGCCACGGCCCAGGCTCCTTGGCCGACCTGGTGCGGTGGGAGGCGGCGTTGCTGGCCGACCTTGGCTACGGCCTCGACCTGTCGAGCTGCGCCGTGACCGGGGAGGCGGACGATTTGCCCTATGTCTCGCCACGCAGCGGGCGGGCGGTCTCGGCCAGCGGGGCAGGGACCTTCGCCGCCCGCCTGCTGGCGTTGCCGAGCTTCCTGCGTGACCAGTCGCAGCCTGAAGACCCCGCGACGTGGCGCGACGGCCTGCGCCTCACCGGGCATTTCCTGGCCAGGGATGCGTTCGGCCACCGGCACCTGCCATTGCCGGCGGCCCGCGAGGCACTTTATGACCGCGTGGCGACCTTGGCGGAGACGAGTCCCAATGGCTGACGACGCGGCTGGACGCATCGAGGACACCCGGCTGACCGATGCGCTGTCGGAGCGCTATCTGGCGTACGCACTGTCCACCATCATGTCGCGCAGCCTGCCCGACGTGCGCGACGGGCTGAAGCCGGTGCATCGCCGGCTGGCCTACGCCATGCACCAGCTCCGCCTCGACCCCACCGCCGGGTTCAAGAAATGCGCCAGGGTGGTCGGCGACGTGATCGGCAAGTACCACCCGCACGGCGACGTCTCGGTCTACGAGGCGCTCGTCCGGCTGGCGCAGGAGTTCGCAGCGCGCTACCCGCTGGTCGAGGGCCAGGGCAATTTCGGCAACATCGACGGCGATAACGCCGCCGCCATGCGCTACACCGAGGCCCGCCTGACCCTTGTGGCGCAGGCGTTGCTGGCCGGCATCGACGACGACGCGGTGGACTTCCGCGCCACCTACGACGGCGAGGAAAGCGAGCCGGTGGTGTTGCCCGGCGGCTTCCCCAACCTGCTCGCCAACGGCGCCGCCGGCATCGCGGTCGGCATGGCGACCTCGATCCCGCCGCACAACGCCGGCGAGGTGTGCGCCGCCGCCATCGCCCTGGTGCAGAATCCCGACGCCACCACCGCCGAGCTGCTGGCGCACATGCCCGGCCCCGACTTCCCCACCGGCGGCCTGTGCATCGAGCCGGCCGACTCCATCGCGTCGGCCTACGAGACCGGGCGCGGCGGCTTCCGGCTGCGCGCCCGCTGGTCGGTCGAGCGCACCAAGGGCGGCTTGTGGTCGGTGGTGGTGACCGAGATCCCCTACCAGGTGCAGAAGGCCCGGCTGATCGAGCAGATGGCGCAGCTTTTGGAAGACAAGAAGCTGCCGCTGCTGGCCGACGTGCGCGACGAGAGCACCGAGCTGGTGCGCCTGGTGCTGGAGCCGAAGTCGCGCGCCATCGAGCCGGAGGTGCTGATGCAGTCGCTGTTCCGCGCCACCGCGCTGGAAACCCGGTTCCCGCTCAACATGAACGTCCTGACCGCCGACCGCACGCCGGTCGTGCTCGGCCTGCGCCAGGTGCTGCGGCACTGGCTCGACCACCGCCACGAGGTGCTGGTCCGCCGCTCCCGCCACCGCCTCGCGGCCATCGAGCGACGGCTGGAAATCCTCGACGGCTACCTCGCGGTGTTCCTCGACCTCGACGAGGTGATCCGCCTTATCCGCACCGAGGACGAGCCGCGCCCGGCGCTGATGGCGTCGTTCAAGCTGACCGACACCCAGGCCGAGGCGATCCTCAACATGCGCCTGCGCAGCCTGCGCCGCCTGGAGGAGATGGAGATCAGGCGCGAGCACGCCACGCTGTCGGTCGAGCGCGAACGCACCGCGACCCTGCTCGGCAGCGACAAGGCGCGCTGGAAGCGGATCGCGCAGGAGCTGGCGGAGACCCGCAAGAAGTTCGGCGACGGCCAACTCGGCGCCCGGCGCACCGAGTTGGCGCTGGCTCCGCCTTTGGCCGACGAAGCCCCGCCCGAAGCGTTCATGGAGCGCGAGCCGGTCACCGTGATCCTGTCGCGCCAGGGTTGGCTGCGGGCGGTACGCGGGCACTTGGCGTCGGGTGCTGAGCTGAAGTTCAAGGAGGGCGACGCGCTGCGCCGGCTGGTCGCCTGCGAGACCACCGACCGGCTGTGCCTGTTCGCCACCGACGGCCGCGCCTTCACCCTGCGCGCCGGCGAGCTGCCGCGCGGGCGGGGCGACGGCCAAGCGATCCGGGTGCTGATCGACCTTGCGGGCACCGACGACGTGGCGACGCTGTTCGTGCTCAGCCCGGCGCAGCGCTACCTGGTGGCGTCCGACGCCGGCCGCGGTTTCCTGGTGGCGGGCGATGCGATGCTGGCGGAGAAGCGCACCGGCAAGCAGGTGCTGAACCTCAAGCCGGGTGAGCGCGCGCTGTTCTGCGTGCCGGCGGCGGGCGACACCGTGGCGGTGATGGGCACCGCGCACAAGCTGCTGCTGTTCCCGCTGGACCAGGTGCCGCAGCTGAGCCGTGGGGCAGGGGTGTCGTTGCAGAAGTACAAGGACGGCAGGCTGGTCGACGCCCGGGTGTTTACTTTGGCGCAGGGCCTGAGCTGGCCCGCTGGCGAGCGCACGCGGACGGAGACGAACCTGTCGCCGTGGCTTGGCGAGCGTGGGCAGGTCGGCCGGTCGCCGCCGAACGGCTACGCCAAGGCGCGATCCGGCTAGGCTCGTTTCGCGCCAACTGTCTGTGACGGCGCAGGCTATGGGTCACTGCATTGGCGTTAGGGCATTGGCGTCAGGCGGATATCTCACCCAAGGACGTCCAGCTCCGGTCGCTGTTGCTCGGGCGGCATCTCGCCGGCTGCCTGCTCGAAATCTTGATCGACCGGGCCAACAAGAGCGTCCAGCCACGCCCAGCCGGTCGAGATCGGCTTAGGAGGCAGCGTGGCCAATTTTGGCAACGGAGTATTTACCTACTTCAGGCAAGTTGGCGCGACTTACGGAGCTTCTCTATGGGCGCGCCGAGCGGGAACAGAAGTTTCGAACAGACTTCCCCGCTACGCCATTACACGCTTTGACGCGGCATGTCCTGAATGGCCTGCCGAAGCTGTTGCCGGCTTATGCCGGATTGAAGATCCGTTGGAGGGCGTTACTTCCTTGCATCCGGCCTTGTCGCTGCAGCGGCAAGCTTCGTCATGTGCGACGACCATGCCCAAAGCTATTCGACCGGCTCCGAGACCAAGTCCTGCGACTCCTGGCTGACAGTCCCGATATCGCGCTCGGTCAAAGTGCGCCAATTGCCGCCCGCCAGGATTTCGCTCGGCTTGAACCGTGCCTTGTAGGCCATCTTCGGACTCTCCGGCACCCAGTAGCCGAGGTACACGTACGGCAGCCCACGCTCGCGCGCCCGCTCCAGCAGCCATAGGATCGTGTAGGTGCCGAGCGACCGCCGCTCCATCCCCGGCGCGAAGAACGAGTAGACCGCCGAAAGCCCGTCGCCCAGGCAGTCGGTCAGGCAGACCCCGAGCAGTTGCCCGTCAGGGTCGCGGAACTCGACCAGGCAGGTCTCGATCGGCGTGTCCTCGACCATCGCGCGGTAGTCGTAGAAGCTCATCGTCGCCATGTCGCCGCTGCCGTGACGCGCCTGTTGGTAGCGCTGGAATAGCGCGAACTGCTCGGCGGTGGCGCGTGACGGCATCTCGACCGCCTGCACCTGCGCGTTGGCGCGGGCCAGCTTACGCAGCGTGCGGTCGGGCTGGAAGGTCGCCACTGGGATGCGGATCGGGATGCAGGACTGGCATTGCGGGCACACCGGCGCGTAGGCGATGTTGTGGCTGCGGCGGAACCCGGCGCGCGACAGCCGGTTGTGCAGCGTCTCGGCGTCGCCGCCGGTCAACTCGGTCACGACCTTCCGCTCGGTGCGGCCGGCGATGTACGGGCACGGCAGCGGCGCAGTGGTGTAGAAAAACTGCGGCCGGCGCGGCGGCTTGTAGCTCATGCGAACGGCGTTCTCCCCTGGCGCAGTGTTTCAGACCGCGGCGTCGTTTGTCAAAGTCCCGCTTGCCAAAGCCCCGTTTGTCAAAGCACGGGTGCGTACTACAACCAACCCGGAAAGCATGTCGTGCAAGGTGCGGTGCCTGGCGGTGAGCAGCGCCGCCAGCAGCCAAATCATGCCCAGTGCCACGGTGACGTAGAACCCGACCGCCCAGAGCAGCGCCTCCAGCGGCGAGGGCCGTCCCAGGTCGTCGTCGGCGCGCACCGTCAGCCCGAGCAGCGCCTGTCCCGGCGTGGCGGCCCCCGGCGTCAGCAGCGCGATCCAGTTGTACAGCAGCGGCACCGCCGGCAGCAGGCCGAGCAGCGGGAAGCCCAGGCCCAGGGTAAGCAGCCCGAAGCCGAACAGCAGCACCCAGACGGCGGCGCAGATCACCGTCAACAGCAGCGCGTCGACCAGGAACGCCAGCACCCGGCGGCCCAGCACGTCGCGCAGCAGCGCCTCCTCAGCGAACGCGGCAGTGGGCGGCTGCCAGGACCTCGCGTAACTCATCGGCTGTCTCCCTTGGGAACGAGAGCGATATGGGGTGCGCCGGGGCCGGTTGCGCTACCGATCTCGACCATTTCGCCGTCACGCCAGCGTTGCACGAAATTGTCGGCCAAACCGCTGGCCAGATGCCCCGACTGCCCCGGCGCGATCACGAACCGGCTGCGGTCCAGGTCGGACAGGTCGTACACCCCGCGATAGCTGGCGCCGTGCACGGAATCGAAGCTGCCGCCGGCCAGGCCGCCGCGATCCACCGTCGCGTCGTCGCCTGAACTTGCGATGTCGGCCCCGGTCAACCGGCCGAGCCACGGCAACAGCCGCAGCAGCGGATGCTCGAACCGCGCCACGTGCGCGACGCCCCAGCGCCATCGCGAGGGATCGTCGCCGTAGCGGTCGGCAAGCGCCGCCATCGCGTCGCGCAGCGTCTCGCCCAGCAACGGCGCGCAGTCGCCGCCGCACCACGCGCCGCCCGCCGGCGACAGCGCGTGCGACGCGATCTCCGGCCACGGCGCCGCAGCCGCGCGGGCGGCGGGCGGCACTTGCAAGCGTGCCAGCACCGTCGTGGCGAAGCGGCGCATCCACGCGTTGAAGATCAGCGGCTGCGGCGTGTCGCGGGTCATCCGGGCGTCCCACCCGGCCAGCAGCGCGATTGCCTGGCGCGAAACCGCGTCGCCCGCCGAAACCTTCTGCAACCGCGGCAACGCCTCGCGCGCGAACAGGCTCACGACATCGACCTGCATGGCGGCGAAGCCGGCGACGTCCTGCCGCGCGCGGGCGTCCAGCAGCTCGCGGATGCGGCGCGCCCGCCAGTCGTCGAAATAGTCGCGCCCCATGAACACCGGGAAATCGGGTGGGGCCACGCGGTCGTTGGCGTTGACCAGCCGGCCGCTCGGCGGCGCCACGTAACGCGGCAGCGCGTCGCCGCTGGCGAAGCCGGTCCAGTCGTGGCTGCCGTCCGCCCCTGGCGCCGGCTGCGACCCGTCGCCGCCCCGCCGCACCGGCACCCGCCCGGTGACGAACAGCGCGATGCCGTTGCGGTCGGCGACCATCAGGTTCTGCACCGGCTGGCTGATCTGCGCCGCCGCCCGCCCGGCCGCCGCCACGTCGTTCGCCTCGTCGAGCGCCACCAGCCCGCTGGCGGCAGTGTCGCCCGGCATCAGGTTGGCCATGCTGAGCGCCAGCACCGGGCCGCCCTGATCTACGATATCGCTGACCACCGGCCCGTGCCGCGTCTCGCGCACCGACAGGACGACATCCGCGCCAGCACGGACATGGATGGTTTCGGTGCGCGTGGCGTAGCGGCGCGGTCCGTCCGGCGTGGCGTACAGGCCGTCTCCGGCCGGCGTCTCAACGAACAGGTCCTGGGTGTCGGCGCCGGTGGTGGTGAAGCTCCAGGCGATGTGGCCGTTATGGCCGATCACCAGCATCGGCACGCCCGGCGCGGTGGCCCCCACCAGCGCCCGCCCGGGCGTCTCGATGCGCGCCAGGTACCAGATGCTCGGCAGGCCGAACGCCAGATGCGGGTCGCCGGCCAGCAGCGGCGCGCCTGTCACGCTGTGGCTGGCGTCGACCGCCCAGGCGTTGCTGGCCTCGCTCGGCAAGGTGAACAGCGCGGGGAACGCCGGCGCCGCCGCAGCAAGCTTGGCGGCCGTGGCGGCGAGCCGCGCGCCCCCTTGCGACGAAGCGGGCAGCAGCGCCGCCTCGGGCCGCCCGGGGGTGCCCCCATCGGGCCACAGCGCGCCGATCGCCGCCGGGTCCATGGTCCGCGCCAGCGCCAGGCGGGCCAGCTCGACCTGCCAGTTGCCCGAGAGGTACAGCCCCATGGTCTTGCCCCACAGCAGGCAATCGACCGCCTGCCACGGGCGCGGCCGGCCGAGCAGCGCGAACTCGGGCGACGCCAGGCGGCCGCGCCGCTCGATCCAGGCGTTCACCCCGCGCGCGTAGGCGTCGAGCAGGTCGCGCGTGCCGGCCGGCAGCGCCGGCAGGTCCGCCTCGGCCCGAGCCCGTACCCCCACCGTCCGCATGAAGCGATCCAGCGGCAGCGCCTGCGGCCCGAGCTGCGCCGCCAGTTCGCCGCTGGCGGCGCGGCGCATCAGGTCCATCTCGAACAGCCGCTCGCGGGCGTGCAGGAAGCCGAGCGCCGCGGCGGCGTCGAGCCGGTCGCCGGCACGGATGCGCGGGATGCCGTCGCGGTCGATGTCTATGGCGACCGGCGCGTGCAGGCCGGGGATGACGGCCTGCATGTCGCCGCCCGGCAGCGTCGCCCGCACCAGAACGAAGGTTGCGACGGCGGCAATCGCGATGGCCGTCGCTCCAACGGCCAGGACGACCCGCAGCAGCCGGAACAGGACCTTCATCGCCGCCAGGGTGACGGGTCGGCCGTCGGTTGCAAACAGCTTAATGCGCCGCCGCGGCTAGGAATGGCGGCACGCCGGCGCTAAAGCGGCAGCTACGATGGAGGGTTCGCATGAGTGTCGGCACGCAGGAGCAGCTGGTGGCGCGCCAGTTCGGCGCACAGGCGGGCGCCTACCTCACCAGCCTCGTCCACGCGCAGGGCGACGACCTCGCGGCGATTGCGGCCATCGTGCGCGAGCGCGCGGCGGCCGGTTTGGGCGTCCGCACGCTCGACCTCGGCTGCGGCGGCGGCCATGCGGCATACGCCGCGGCGCAACACGGCGCGTCGGTGACGGCGTACGACCTGTCGCACGAGATGCTGGCGGTGGTGGCCGCCGAGGCGGCGCGGCGCGGCCTCGCCATCGAAACCGTGCAGGGCGTCGTCGAGCGGCTGGAGTTCGCCGACGGCGCGTTCGACATCGTGCTGAGCCGCTACAGCGCGCACCACTGGCGCGATTTCGCGGCCGGCGTCGGGGAAGCGTCGCGAGTGCTGCGCTCAAGCGGGGTGGCGGCCTTCGTCGATGTCGTCTCGCCCGGCCGCCCGGCCCTCGACACCTTCCTGAACGCCGTCGAATTGCTGCGCGACACCTCGCACGTCCAGGACCGGACCGTGGCCGAGTGGCTGGCCGCCGCCGCCGCTGCGGGATTGGTGGCCGCCGGACTGATGCCGGCGCGGCTGCGTCTCGAATTCGCATCGTGGACCGAGCGGATCGGCACGCCGGCCCCGCTCGCCACGGCAATCCGCGTTCTGCAACAGGCGGCCAGCGATGCGGTGGCCAAGCATTTTGCGATCGAGCCGGACGGCAGCTTCACCGTGGACACCGCGCTGCTGCGCTTCGGCAAGCCCTGAAACAAGTCCGGCCCCGTCGCGCGAGGGGGTCGCGCGAGGGGGCCGGACTGCAACGGCGAGCGGCGGCGGCGCTACTTCAGGATGATCTCGACGCGGCGGTTCTGCGGCTCGCGCACGCCCTTGGCGGTTTGCACCAGCGGGCGCGTCTCGCCGAAGCCCTGGATGGCGATCTCCGCCTGCGGCACGCCGTCGCGCACCAACTCGCCCTGCACCGCCTCGGCGCGACGCACGCTGAGGCGCTGGTTGTAGGCCGCGGTGCCCGACAGGTCGGTGTAGCCGTTGACCTCGATGCGCGTCGTGCTGACGCGGGTGGCGTTCTGCGCCGCCTCGGCGATGATCGAGCGGGCGCGGCCCGTCAGGTCGGCGCGGTCCCAGTCGAAGAACACCAGGTACGTGCGCGCCGGGGCGGGGGCCGGGGCGGCGACCGGGGCCGGCGGCGGCGGCGGCGGCGCCACGTCGAAGGCGTAGCGCAGGCCGACCAGCACCGAGTGGTTGAAGTCGTCCGCGACCTTCAGCGAGGAGCCCGAGCCAACGCCCGGCGCCACCAGCTGCGACCTGTACTTGCGGTCGTTGGGCGTGCTGAAGAAGCGGTACTCCGCGGTCAGCGACAAGCCCGGGACGAGCGAGTAGAGCGGGAACGCGACGCCGGCGATTGCCTGATAGGCGAACATGTCGGCTTGGTTGTTCACGTTGAGCGAGCTGTAGCCGGCGCCGCCGTTGACGGGGATGTTGACGCCCTTCCACTTGTTCTGCGCCCAGCCCGCGCCGATGCCGACATACGGGTTGACCGCGTCGAGGCCCAGGGTCGACAGGCCGATGTCGCTGAAGCTGAAATCGTACAGCGCGTTCACCATCGCGCCGTATTTCTGCTCCTGGCCAGAAGCCCGCTGGCTTGGAATGGCGCTGCTGACCGAGCGGAAATCGTTGGTGCGGTAGTTGCCTTCGAGTTCGACGCGGATGCCGTTGCCAAGGCCGTAGCCGATGCTGGCAACGCCGCCGTAGCCGATATCGAAGCTCGGGTTGCTGCCGAGGCCGACACCGCCCGTGGCAGGCGTGACGCGCTTGATCGTCTCGTTCTGCAGGATATTGCCCAGCCCGGCGGCGCCGATGTAGAGACCGTTGATGGGTTGCGCGCCGGCCGCGGCCGGAACCGCAAATACAGCCGCCGCAAGAAGCATGTTCCTGAAAGTCATGATTGTCTCCGCCTACCAAGTCGCATCATCGAACACGCCGGCCCATGCCGTGCGCTGCTTTGGTAAGGCCGCACTTGATTGCGGGTTTTGGCGGGAACAACGCGCGTCTTCGTGAACAACGCATTCGTCTGCGATGGTGTGGCCACGCAGCATCAGGCGCTTGAAGGGAGACGATTATGCGAATGGGCGAAACCCGCTACCTGCTGCAGGGCCACTTCCGCACGCTGGCCTGGGTCGAATGGGGGTCGCCCAGCGCCCCGCCGGTGGTCTGCGTCCACGGCCTGACCCGCAACGGGCGCGATTTCGATCCGCTGGCGATGGCGCTCGCCCCCGACTTCCGGGTGATCGCGCCCGACCTGCCCGGGCGCGGACGGTCCGAATGGCTGCCCCGACCGCAGGACTACGCGGTGCCGAGTTACGTCCAAGCGCTGTCGCACCTGCTGGCGGCGATCGACGCGCCGGTCGGCTGGGTCGGCACCTCGTTGGGCGGGCTGTGCGGCATGGCGCTGGCCGCCTGTCCGGGAACGCCGGTGGCGCGGCTGGTGCTCAACGACATCGGGCCGTCTATCCCGCCCGCGGCGCTGGCGCGGATCAGGGGCTATATGGCCGCGGCGCCGCAGCGGTTCGACGACGGCGCGGCGTTGGAGGCGCACCTGCGCCGCATCCACGCGCCGTTCGGCAAGCTCACCGACGCGCAGTGGGCGCGCCTCGCCGAGCACTCCTCGCGGCCGTTGCCCGATGGCGGCCTGGCGCTGCACTACGATCCGGCCATCGCGGCGGCAATGGCTGCGGCCGAGCCGGTGGACCCGAACCTGTGGCCGCTATGGGACGCCGTGGCGCAGCCGCGCCTGGTGGTCCGCGGCGTCGACAGCGACACGCTCGACTCCCAGACATTCGCGCGCATGGCCGCGGGCGGCGCGCAGACGCTGCTGGTGCCGGACGCCGGCCACGCCCCGGCGCTGATGGACCCGGCCAGCATCGCCGCGGTCCGCGCCTTCCTGCTGGGCGAGCCGCCGCGCTGACTTAGCTTCGCAACAGCCGGGCGGCGGCCGGGGCGAAGTAGGTCAGCACCCCGGCCGCGCCGGCGCGCTTGAAGGCGATCAGGCTTTCCATCATGGCGCGGTCGTGGTCGATCCAGCCGCGCTCGACGGCGGCCATGATCATCGCGTACTCGCCGCTGACCTGGTAGGCGAAGGTCGGCACGCCGAACCGCTCGTGCACCCGGCGCAGCACGTCGAGGTACGGCATCCCCGGCTTGACCATCACCATGTCGGCGCCCTCCAGCAGGTCCAGCTCGACCTCGCGCAGCGCCTCGTCGGTGTTGGCCGGGTCCATCTGATAGGTCTTCTTGTCGCCCTTCAGCGCGCCGCCGGAGCCGACCGCCTCGCGGAACGGCCCGTAGAAGGCGCTCGCGTACTTGGCCGCGTAGCTCATCAGCCGGGTATGGATCAGCCCCGCTTCGTCCAGTGCCGCGCGGATGGCGCCGATGCGCCCGTCCATCATATCGGACGGCGCGAGCACGTCGATGCCGGCCTGCGCCTGCAGCACCGCCGAGCGTGCCAGCACCGCCACCGACTCGTCGTTGGCGACATAGCCGTCGCGGATCACGCCGTCATGGCCGTGTTCGGTATACGGGTCGAGCGCCACGTCGCCGACCAAGCCGAGATCGGGGAACGCCCGCTTCAGCACCCGTGCGGCCGAGCAGATCAGGTTGTCCGGGTTGCCGCTCTCGGTGCCTTCCGCATCCTTCTTGTGCGCCGGCGTAGCCGGGAACAGCGCCACCGCCGGGATGCCCAGGCGCACCGCCGGCTCGACGTGCGCGGCAAGGCGGTCCAGCGTCACCCGCCGCACGCCGGGCATCGAAGCCACCTCGGTCGCGACGCCGGCGCCCTCGATCACGAACACCGGCCAGATCAGGTCGTCGGCGGTGAGCACGGTCTCGGCCACCAGCCGGCGCGTCCACGCGTCGATGCGGTTACGGCGCAGTCGGGTGGCGGGAAAGCGGCCGACGGTCATGGTTCACGCCTCCAGGGATCAAGTGCGCGTGGCATACCGCTGGACAACCGGCTCGTCTTGCTCGAAATCGAGGCTCCCGCCCTGTAGAGGCTCCCGCCCTGTAAAGGCCGTCATCATGAACGAGCAGACCCCCGCCGCCAGCCTGCACCGCTTCTTCACGGCGCCGCTCGCCGACACCGACCCGGAGCTTGCCGTCAGCATCGGGCGCGAGCTGGTCCGCCAGCAGGACGGCATCGAGCTGATCGCCAGCGAGAACATCGTCTCCGCCGCGGTGCTGGAGGCGCAGGGCAGCGTGCTCACCAACAAGTACGCCGAGGGCTACCCCGGCCGCCGCTACTACGGCGGCTGCCTGCACGTCGACGTGGCCGAAGAACTGGCGATCTCGCGCGCCAAGCAGCTGTTCGGCTGCGGCTTCGCCAACGTGCAGCCGCATTCCGGCGCGCAGGCCAACCAGGCGGTGTTCCTGGCCACGCTGAACGCCGGCGACACCATCCTCGGCATGAGCCTCGCGGCCGGCGGCCACCTCACCCACGGGGCCGCGCCGAACCTGTCGGGCAAATGGTTCCGCGCGGTCCAGTACGGCGTGCGCCGCGACGACGGGCTGCTCGACTACGAGGAGCTGGAGTCGCTGGCCCGCGCCGAGCGGCCGCGCATGATCATCGCCGGCGGCAGCGCCTATCCGCGCGTCATCGACTTCGCCCGCATCCGCGCCGTCGCCGACGAGGTGGGCGCCACCTTCCTGGTCGACATGGCGCATTTCGCAGGATTGGTCGCCGCCGGCCTCTACCCGAGCCCGCTGCCGCACGCCCACGTCGTCACCACCACGACGCACAAAACGCTGCGCGGCCCGCGCGGCGGCATGATCCTGACCAATGACGAGGCGCTGGCGAAGAAGATCAACTCGGCGGTGTTCCCCGGCCTGCAGGGCGGCCCGCTGATGCACGTCATCGCGGCCAAGGCGGCGGCGTTCGGCGAGGCGCTGCGCCCCGAGTTCCGCCTCTACCAGCGCGCCGTCGCCGACAACGCGAAGGCGCTGTCCGCCAGCCTGGTGGCGCAGGGCGTGGACATCGTCACCGGCGGCACCGACAGCCACCTGATGCTGGTTGACCTGCGGCCCAAGCGCGCCACCGGCAAGGCCGCCGAGGCCAGCCTGGAGCGCGCCCACATCACCGCCAACAAGAACGCCATCCCGTTCGACCCGGAGAAGCCGGCGATCACCTCCGGCATTCGCCTCGGCACCCCGGCCGCCACCACACGCGGTTTCGGCGTCGCCGAGTTCACCGAGATCGGCGACATGATCGGCGAGCTGCTGGACGGCCTGCGGTCTTCCAACGGCGGCGCCAACGCGGCGGCCGAGCAGGCGGTCGGCGAGCGGGTGCTGGCGATGTGCGCGCGCTTCCCGATCTACGGCGCCCAACGCTGACAAGGGGGCGCCGACGCCACTAAATGCGCTGCCCGTTCTGCGGCCATGACGACACGCAAGTGAAGGACAGCCGCCCCGCCGACGATGGCGGGGCGATCCGCCGGCGACGGTTCTGCCCGAGCTGCGGCCAGCGCTTCACCACCGTCGAGCGGGTGCAGCTGCGCGAGCTGACGGTGGTGAAGTCGGACGGCCGCCGGGTGCTGTTCGACCGCGACAAGCTGGCCCGCTCGGTGCGGATCGCATTACGCAAGCGCCCGGTCGCCGAGGAGCGCATCGAGCGCATCGTCAACGGCATCACCCGCCAGCTCGAAGCCTCCGGCGACGCCGAGGTGCCGAGCAAGCAGGTCGGCGAGCTGGTCATGGAGACGCTGAAGGAGGTCGACGCGGTGGCCTACGTCCGCTTCGCCTCGGTCTACCGCAACTTCCGCGAGGCGAAGGATTTCGAGGCCTTTCTCGGCGGTCTGGCCGAACCCACATAGTTTTGACCATGGAAGACAAGTCGCACATGCGCGCGGCGTTGGCCCTGGGCCGGCGCGGGCTCGGCAGCACTTGGCCGAACCCCTCGGTCGGCTGCGTCATCGTGACGGGCGGGAGAGTGGTCGGGCGCGCGGTCACGGCCGATGGCGGACGCCCGCACGCCGAGACCCTGGCCTTGGCGATGGCCGGCACGACGGCGCGCGGCGGCACCGCCTACGTGACGCTGGAGCCGTGCAGCCATCACGGCCAGACGCCGCCTTGCGCCGACGCGCTGGTCGCCGCCGGCATCGCGCGGGTGGTGGTCGGCGTCCGCGACTGTGACCCGCTTGTGTCCGGCGCCGGCATCGCCCGCCTCCAGGCCGCGGGCGTCGAGGTGGTGGTCGGCGTGTTGCAGGACGCCGCCGACGAGCTGGCCAGCGGCTTCTTCCAGCGCGTGCGCCACCAGCGCCCGCTGGTCACGCTGAAGCTGGCGAGCACGCTCGACGGCCGCATCGCCACCCGCACCGGCGAAAGCCAGTGGATTTCCGGCGGGCAGTCCCGCCGCGCCGCCCATGCGTTGCGCGGGCGCAGCGACGCGGTGCTGGTCGGCGTGGGCACGGTGCTCGCCGATAACCCGGACCTGACCTGCCGCATCGAGGGCTATCGCCGCCGCCCGGTGGTGCGCGTGGTCGCCGACAGCCGCCTGCGGACCGGGCTCACCTCCAGGGTGGTCAGCACCGCGCGCGTCGTGCCGACCTGGCTGCTGGCGCGCGCCGACGCCAACCCGGCACGGGCCAAGGCGCTGGCCGGTTGCGGGGCGATGGTGCTGGACGTGCCGCCCGCCGCGGTCGGCGTCGACCTTGCGGCGGGCTTGCGCGTGCTCGCTGCGCGGGGCATCACCCGCCTGCTGGTCGAGGGCGGCGGGCAGTTGGCGGCCTCCCTGTTGCGCGCCGGCCTGGTGGACCGGCTGGCGTGGTTCCATGCGCCGACGGTGATGGGCGGCGACGGCTGGCCGGCGGCGCAGGCGTTCGGCGTCGAGGTGCTGGCGGCCATGCCCCGCTTCGTGCGACAGGCGGCAACGCCGATGGGAGACGACATGCTCACCCTGTTCCGCCGTGCTTCGTAGATGAAGGTCGCCTAGATGTTCACCGGAATCGTCACCGGCCTCGGCACGGTGCGCGAGCTGGCGGCCCTCGGCATCGGCGAGGACATGCGCCTGGTGATCGCCACCCCGGCCACTGAGCCGGCATGGGCGACGACCGCCGAAATCCCGCTTGGCGCGTCGATCGCCTGCTCCGGTTGCTGCCTCACCGCGGTCGCGGTCGGGCCGGACTGGTTCGCCGTCACCGCCTCGGCCGAAACCCTGTCCAAGACCACGCTCGGGCGCTGGCAGGTCGGCACCCAGGTCAACCTGGAGCGCCCGCTGCGGGTCGGCGACGAACTCGGCGGCCACATCGTGGCAGGGCATGTCGACGGCGTGGGCGAGGTCGTCTCCAGCACACCTGACCACGGCTCGACGCGCTGGCGGTTCGCCGTGCCGGACGCCCTGGCGCGCTACATCGCGCCCAAGGGCAGCGTCGCGGTCGAGGGCGTGTCGCTGACCGTGAACGAGGTCGAAGGCAGCGTGTTCGGCGTCAACGTCATCCCGCACACCCATGACGTCACCACGTTCGGCCGGCTGCGGCCGGGCGACGCGGTGAACATCGAGATCGACACGGTTGCGCGCTACGTCGCCCGGCTGCAGGAGTACCGCTGATGGACGACCTCGTGACCCGCAGCCTGTCGGAGTACCTGTGCTCGGCCGAGGAGCTGATCGAGGAGGCGCGCAACGGCCGCATGTTCGTGCTGGTCGACGACGAGGACCGCGAGAACGAGGGCGACCTGGTGATCCCGGCGCAGTTCGCGACCCCGGACGCGGTCAACTTCATGGTCCGCCACGCGCGCGGCCTGGTCTGCGTGGCGATGACCCAGCACCGCATCGAGCAGCTCGGGCTGCCGCTGATGGCGCGCGCCAACGGCACCCGCCACCAGACGGCGTTCACCGTCTCCATCGAGGCTGCGACCGGGGTGTCCACCGGCATCTCGGCGCATGACCGGGCGCACACCGTCGCGGTGGCGATCAACCCCGATTGCAGCCGCGACGACATCGTGACGCCCGGCCACGTGTTCCCGCTGATGGCGCGCGAGGGCGGCACGCTGATGCGCGCCGGCCATACCGAGGCGGCGGTCGACATCGCCCGCCTGGCCGGGCTCAACCCGTCCGGCGTGATCTGCGAGATCATGAACGACGACGGCACCATGGCGCGGCTGCCCGACCTGGTGGCCTTCGCGCAGCACCACAACTTGAAGCTCGGCACCATCGCCGACCTGATCGCCCACCGCCGCCGCACCGAGCGGCTGGTCAAGTGCATCGAGGAGGGCGTGCTGCGCCACGCGGTCGGCGGCGACTGGCGGCTGCTGGTCTACGCCAACACCGTCGAGTACGCCGAGCACCTGGTCCTGGTGCGCGGCGACGTCGCGGCGCCCGGCCCGGTTCCGGTGCGGATGCACGCGGTCGATCTGGTCGACGACATCGTGGGCGGCGTCTCCGGCGGCCACGGCCTGCAAGACGCCATGGCGATGATCGTCGCCGCCGGGCGCGGCGTCGTGGTGCTGCTGCGGGATGCGCGGCCGACCAAGCTGTCCGAGCGGGTGCGCCTGCTGGCCGACGCCGTGCAGCCGTCGCGCGAGCTGCGCGACTACGGCCTGGGCGCGCAGATCCTGCTCGACCTGGGGGTGCGCGACATGGTGCTGCTGTCCAACACGCACCGCACCATCGTCGGGCTTGAGGGCTACGGCCTGACCGTCGCCGAGCAGCGGCCGATCGGGGCGGCCGGATGAGCACGGTCGACGCCAAGCTGCCGGCGGCACCAGCGGTGAGCGGGCCGCCGCCGCATCTGCTGGTGGTCCGGGCGCCGTACTACACCGAAGTCGTGGATGGGTTGCTGGACGGCGCCGCGCGCATCCTGACCGAGGCGGGGGCCACGTTCGACGTGCTCGACGTGGCCGGCGCGCTGGAGCTGGCCGGGGCGGTCCGCCTCGCCGTCGGCGGCCCGCGCTCGGGCGCCTTCGACGGGTACGTGGCGCTCGGCTGCGTGGTGAAGGGCGACACCGACCATTACGAGTTCGTCTGCCGCGAGGCGATGGCCGGCCTTACCATCGTGGTGCAGGCGCACGCGCTGTGCCTCGGCAACGGCCTGCTCACCGTCCACAAGCTGTCGCAGGCGGTCGAGCGCTCCGGCGCCGACGGCCACAACAAGGGCGCCGAGGCCGCCGCCGCCGCGCTGGTGCAGATCAACGCCGCGCGCTGGCTGACCGGCGCCTGATGTCGGGCACTCCGGCTTCTTCCCGCCCGCGCCCGCGCACCGCCGCCCGGGTGGCCGCGGTGCAGGCGCTGTTCCAGGCCGAGCAGGCGCAGCTCAGCATCGAGACGGTGATCGACGAGTTCATCCGCCACCGCCTCGGCGAGCTGCCCGGCAGCGGCGGCTACGAGGACGGCCGCGCGCCCGACGCGCACGCGCCGCTATTCGCCCGCATCGTGCGCTCGGCGACCGTGCAGGGGGACGCCATTGACCGGATGCTGATCGAGGCGCTGTCGGCGGACTGGCCGCTGGCCCGGCTCGACCCGGTGCTGCGCGCGGTGATGCGGGCCGGGGCGGCGGAGCTGACCATGGCCGACGGCCCGCCGGCGCGGGTGGTCATCAACGAGTACCTGGACGTGGCGCACGGCTTCTTCGACGGCGACGAGCCGCGCATGGCCAACGGCGTGCTCGACCGCCTCGCCCGGCGGTTGCGGCCACAGGATTTCACGGGCGCACCCTGACCTTGGCCCCGTGACCTTGGCCAACGAGTTCGACCGCATCGCCCGCCATTTCCGCCCGCTGGCGGGACCAGCCGCGCTCGACCTTGGCGACGACGCGGCGCTGCTCGACCCGCCGCCCGGCCTGCAGCTGGTGGTCTCGGCCGACGCCATGGTGGCGGGCGTGCACTTCCTGCCCGGCGATCCGCCCGATCTCGTGGCGCGCAAGCTGCTGCGGGCCAACCTGTCCGACCTCGCCGCCATGGGCGCCGACCCGCTCGGCTACCTGCTCACGGTTTCGGTCGCGCGCGATACTCCGGAGGCGTGGTTCGCGGCGTTTTCGGCTGGATTGGCGGCGGATCAGGCCGAATTCGGCATTTCGCTGCTGGGCGGCGACACTACCTCGACCTCCGGCCCGGTCAGCCTGTCGCTGACCATCATCGGTACGGTGCCGCGCGGCGAGGCGCTGCGCCGTGGCGGCGCGCGGCCGGGCGACGACATCTGGGTCAGCGGCACGATCGGCGACGGCGCACTCGGCTTGCTGGCGGCGCAGGGGACACTGGCCGATCCGGACGGGTTCCTGGCCGACCGCTACCGGCTGCCGCGTCCGCGCCTGGCGCTCGGGCGGACGCTGCGCGGCGTGGCGACGGCGTGCCTCGACGTGTCGGACGGGCTGGTGCAGGACGTGGGCCACCTGTGCCGCGCCGCCGGTCTCGGCGCGGTGATCGAGGCGGGGTGGGTGCCGCTCTCGGCGGCCGCGGCGACGGCCGGAGCCGAGCATTTCGCGCGCTGCCTGACCGGCGGCGACGATTACGAGCTGGCGTTCGCGGCGCCGGCGGCGGCGGCGGCGGCGGTGCGGGCGGCGGGGATTGCCGTCGCAACGCCGGTTACCGTTGTCGGCCGGTTTGCCGCCGGCGATCCGGGTGTCCAGGTGCGCCGGACGGATGGCACAGCGCCGGCGCTGGCCAGCGCCGGATGGGACCACTTCGCCTAGCGATCAGAAGCTGAATCCAAGAAGCAATAAAACGGAAAAGCTGTGTCGTCGCCGCTCAAGGGCTGGGCGCGCCAACTGCGACCCTCGCCAAGGAGGCGGGCGTGGCCAATGGCTCGCTCTTCAACTACTTCCAGACGAAAGCCGACTTGTTGAGCCAGCTCTACCTGGAGCTCAAGACGGAGATGGCTGCGGCTGCCCTGGACGGACTCCCGACCGAGAGCGACATCCGCAAGCAGGCGCTCTATATGTGGTCTCACTGGATGCGCTGGGCGACGTCCTGCCCCGATAAGCGCCGGACGCTCGCGCACCTCGACGTATCGGACGATATCACCTCGGGAAGCCGTCAGGCTGCGAACCAGGCGATGGCTGGCGTTGCAAAGCTTCTGGAACGGAGCCGCGAAAATGGACCGATGCGCGATGCGTCGCCGGGGTTCGTCGTTGCCCTGTCAAGCGCGCTGGCGGACGCGACGATCGACTTCATGATCCGTGACCCAGCCAACGCAGACGAACATTGCATGGCTGCGTTCGACGCCTTTTGGCGAATGGTGGCCTAAGAGCGCATTTGGCTGAGTCGGCCGAGCGCGCTGCGCGACGAAAATACCAATTCACGGAGAACCCTGCCGAACAGCAGCGTTGCGCGAGAACTCCGGACAGCGTCGCAACACCGTAGCGTCGATGAGCTAGTTAGAAGTTGCCCGGGTTGGTGCTGCTGCCCTGACGGCCCGCGTCGGGCGCGCCGGTCGGGCTGAACTTGCCGACGTTGCCGAGCAGCTGCTGCAGGAAGGTGGCGCTGTTGCCGGGCGACGGCGTGGTGCGGGCGACCACGTCGACCTCTTGGCTATCCTTCTGCGTCTTGTGGTCGATCCCCTTCAGCACGCCCTGCTGGTCGAAGTTCAGCACGTAGACCTGCTGGTCGTTCACCTCCGTGGTGCCGGCGATGATCGGCTTGGTGATCTCGCCGATGTAGATCCAGGTGTTGTCGTCGAACGAGGCGTGCGCGCTTGGCGAGCCGATGGCGGCGGTGACGTCGGCGCGGGTCGAGGTGCCGGGAACCAGCTGCGCCAAGGCGTCGGCGTCGACCTTGTTGCCGCGCACCTGCGGCGGGAACGACATGAACGCCGGCCCGTAGCCGCAGCCGCACAGCCAGGCGCACAGGAACAGCAAAGGCAGCGGGCGTGTCGGACGCAAGCGGAAGCTCCTTCGCACGGAAATTTGCCCACGGCCGGCGTCTCCGTGACGCCGAGGGGGTGTCACGGCCAGCCTGGCATGTCAAATAAACGTCAGCTTCCGGGCACGACGCCCGGGATTTGCAGGAAGCGCATGCGATGGGACTTTTCGGGCTGTTCGGCACTCGTCACGAGCGGGCTGGATTCGAGCTGTACGGCGCCGCGGTCCGCGCCGCCCGCGACGCTTGGTTCTACGCGGCGCTCGGCGTCCCCGACACGCTGGACGGCCGCTTCGACCTGGTCGGCGTTCACGTGTTCCTGCTGATCCGGCGGCTGCGCCCGCTGCCGGCTCCGGGGCCGGCGCTGGCGCAGTCGGTGTTCGACGCGATGTTCCACGACATGGACGTGAACCTGCGCGAGATGGGCGTGGGCGACCTCAGCGTCGGCAAGAAGGTCCGCGCCATGTGGGAGGCCTTCCACGGCCGCGCCGTCGCCTACGAGGCCGCCATGGCCGACGCCGACGTCGACAGGCTGGCCGTCGCCCTGCGGCGCAACATCTGGCGCGACGAGGGTTTCGAGGGCGAGGCGCGCCAGTTGGCCGAGATCGTGTTGGCGCGCGACGCGGCGCTGGCGCGGCAACCGCTCGCCGAGCTTTCGGCCGGGAAGGCGACGTTCCAGCCGCTGCCGGCGGCGAGGGCGGCGTGACCCCGGAGTTCCACCGTCCGCTGGCTGTCGAGGCGGTCGGCCCCGGCGGCTTGGCGCGCGAGGTGGTCGCCGACGCCGGCGAGCGCGCGGCGTTGGCGACGCGGTTGCAGCTGCCCGGGGTGGCGGCGTCGTCGTGCCGGTTCCAGCTGTCGCGCGAGGGCCGCGACGGCGAGGTCGTGGTGGCGAGCGGCCGGCTGGCCGCCCGCGTGCAGCAGGTCTGCGTCGTCAGCTTGGACGTCTTCGAAGCCGACATCGACGAGGCGTTCCGCGTGCGCTTCGTGCCGGAGGGCACCCAGGAGGAGGACGGCGACCCCGAATCCGATGACGAGCTGCCGTATTCCGGCGCCGTCATCGACCTCGGCGAGGCCGCGGCCGAGCAGCTGGCCCTGGCGCTCGACCCTTACCCGCGCAAGCCAGGCGCGGCGCTGCCCGAAGAGGAGCCGGCGACGGCGGCCATCCATCCCTTCGCGGCGCTGGCGGCGCGGCGCACGCGCGGTTAATCATTGGATGTTGGCCATTGGCGGTTGGCCATTGTACGGTGATGGTCGTCGCTTGCAGGGGCCAGGGGCGTCTGCTAGACGGCGCGCCTCGTATCGTCTGTGTTGCGTGAGCCGAATGCCGTCGCTACAGGCATCGGCGCCGGCTGCGGCAGTCGTATTGTCTGGAGAGGCTTGGTCCCATGGCTGTTCCGAAAAGAAAAACCTCGCCGTCGCGGGCCGGCATGCGCCGCAGCCACCAGGCGCTGACGGTTGAGGCGCACGCCGAGTGCTCGAACTGCGGCGAGCTGAAGCGCCCGCACCACATCTGTTCGCATTGCGGCCATTACGATGGCCGTGAGGTGATCGTCGCCGGCAAAGCGCTCAAGGGTGCTGTCCGCGCCTGAGCGGCGGGTCTGGGCGCAGGCTGACCGCCGTCGACTCGCATGTCCGGCTGGGACACGTGTGTCTGGCCGGGGCGTGGCTCTGGCGTGTTCGGATGAGCGTGCGGTGGTGAGCGAAGTGTTCACGTTGGCGGTCGATGCGATGGGCGGCGACAACGCGCCCGACATGGTCGTGGCCGGGCTGTCCACCTCGGCCGAACGGCATCCCGCGGCGAAGTTCCTGCTGGTCGGCGACGAGGCCCGGCTCGCGCCGTTGCTGGCCCGGTACCGTCGTGCCGCCGGCGCCTGCACCATCCGGCACGCTCCGGACGTCATTGGCAGCGACATGAAGCCGACCGCGGCGCTGCGCCTGCGCGGCGCGTCCATGCGCGTCGCCATCGACGCGGTGGCGCAGGGCGAGGCCTCGGGCGTGGTCAGCGCCGGCAACACCGGCGCGCTGCTCGCATTGGCCAAGATCATCCTGAAAACCTTGCCCGGCATCGACCGCCCGGCGATGGCGGCGATTGGCCCTTCGGCGCGGGGCGACGTGGTGATGCTCGACCTCGGGGCGAACGTGCTCTGCGACGCCCGCAACCTGGTTGAGTTCGCGATCATGGGCGACATGTTCGCCCGCACCGTGCTTGGCCTGACCGCGCCCACCATCGGCCTGCTGAACGTCGGCTCGGAGGAGCTAAAAGGCGACGACCGCCTGCGCGCCGCGGCCGGGGTGCTGCGCCACAGCCATGTCGCCGCCCAGTTCCACGGCTTCGTGGAGGGCCACGACATCGCCGCCGGCACCACCGACGTGATCGTGACCGACGGCTTCACCGGCAACGTGGCGCTCAAGACCGGCGAGGGCGCGCTGCGGCTGATGGGCGGCCTGCTGCGTCAGGTGTTCTCCGCCTCGTTGTCGGCGCGGCTCGGCTACCTGCTGGCGCGGCCGGGGCTGGACCGGCTGCGCGAATGGCTCGATCCGCGGCGCTACAACGGGGCGGTGATGCTCGGGCTCAACGGCGTGGTGGTGAAGTCGCACGGCGGCACCGACGCGCTCGGCTTCGCGCACGCCGTCGACGTCGCCATGGACATGGTGGTGCATCGCTTCAACGACCGCATCCGCGAGGGCCTGAGCCGCGTCGCGGCGCTGCCCAACGCCGCCTGATGGGTGTCCTGCCAAGGCGCGCGGTGTTGGCCGGCATCGGCGGCTACCTGCCCGAGACGGTGGTGACCAACGACGATTTGGCGCGCACCGTCGAGACCTCGGACGCCTGGATATTCGAGCGCACCGGCATCCGCCAGCGCCACATCGCCCAGCCGCACGAGACCTGCGCCTACATGGCGGCGCAGGCGGCGCAGGCGGCGTTGCGCGACGCTGGCGCGGTGGCCTCCGAGATCGACGCCATCATCCTTGCCACTGCGACGCCCGACCAGCAGTTTCCGGCCACCGCCTTGCGGGTGCAGGCAGCGCTCGGCGCCGGCGGTTTCGGCTTCGACCTGTCGGCGGCCTGCAGCGGCTTCGTCTACGGGCTTTCGGTAGCCGACGCGATGATCCGCGCGGGACAGGTCCGCGGCGTGCTGGTGATCGGCAGCGAGGTCTACTCGCGCATCCTGAACTGGCAGAACCGTGCCACCTGCGTGCTGTTCGGCGACGGCGCCGGCGCGGTGTTCCTGCGCGCCGGCGAACCCGGTGACGATGCCGACGACGGCCCTGGCATCCTCTCCACACACCTTCATGCCCAGGGCGCGCTCGGCGACATACTCTACATCGACGGCGCGGTCGGCCAGCCGGAGCGGTCCGGGCACCTGGTCATGAACGGCCGCGAGGTGTTCCGCCATGCCGTGGCGCACCTCGCCGACGCGGTGGAGGAGGCGCTCGCCGCCAACGGCCTGCAGGCAGCGGAGGTCGACTGGCTGGTGCCGCACCAGGCCAACCGCCGCATCATCGACGGCGTGTGCAAGCGGCTCGGGCTGCCGATGGACCGCGTCATCCTCACCATGGACCGGCACGCCAACACCTCGGCCGCGTCGATCCCGCTGGCGCTGGCCGACGGCTACCGCAGCGGCCAGATACGACGCGGGCAGTTGCTGCTGATGGAGGCGCTGGGCGGCGGCCTGACCTGGGGATCGGCGCTGATCCGTTTCTAGATCGGTAGCTCTATGTCGCCTACCCGGCTTACAACAGCTTGTTTTCAGTCAATTGTTGACGCGACCCGATCCTGTTCATAGGGTCGCCGCATGAACACCGTGACACGTGCCCATCTGGCTGAGACGATCTACACCCAGGTCGGCTTGTCGCGCAACGAGTCGGCGGACCTGCTGGAAACCGTGCTGGCGCGCATCTCCACCGCGCTGGAGGATGGCGAATCCGTGAAGATCAGCGGCTTCGGCACCTTCTCGATCCGCCAGAAGGGCCGCCGCATCGGCCGCAACCCGAAGACCGGCATCGAGGTGCCGATCCTGCCGCGCCGGGTGCTGGTGTTCCGCCCGAGCCAGGTGCTCAAGGCGCATGTCAACCACACCCCGGTGCCGGCCTCGGACGGAGACGATGAATGAGCGGCGCGCCGGGCAACGCGACCGGCCCGGTCGAGCTGCCCGGCGACGAGGCCGACCGGTCGCGGTCGAAGAAGGCGCCGAACGCTTTCCGCACCATCAGCGAGGTAGCCGACGACCTGCACATCCCGCAGCACGTGCTGCGGTTCTGGGAGACCAAGTTCCCGCAGGTCAAGCCGTTGAAGCGTGGCGGCGGGCGGCGGTATTACCGGCCCGACGACATCGCCCTGCTGCGCCGCATTTCCGACCTGCTCTACACCCAGGGCTACACCATCAAAGGCGTCCAACGGCTGCTGCGAGAGGGCGGCGGCCGCCTGTCCGACAACATCCCGCCACCTGCCCCCGAGGAACGTGAATTGATCCCTGCCACAGCCGCAGCCGAAAACGCCGGTCTGCAACCATCCGCCGCCACGCCGCCAGGGAGCCTAGACGGCTCGACTGCGACGTTGCCTGCCTTCGATGCGGCCTACAGTTCCGAGATTGCCGATTCCCGGGTGCAAGACCTGCGGGCGGCGCTCGGCACGGCCCTTGCGGAACTGGAGGCGTTGCGGGCGCTGCTGGACTAGGCGGAGATTGCGGGAAGTCGTAGCCGCTGGTATGCGGTGGTTTCGGCCGGAGCGTAGCGCAGCCTGGTAGCGCATCAGTCTGGGGGACTGAGGGTCGTGGGTTCAAATCCCGCCGCTCCGACCAACCCCTAAAGTTTTGCGGCAGGCAGCATCACCAGAACTGCGGCCTGAGCGGCGATGCCCTCCATGCGGCCGGTGAAGCCCAGCCGTTCCGTTGTGGTCGCCTTGACAGAGACTTGGCCCGCGGAAACCCCAAGCAGTTCTGCCAGGCGCTTGATCATCGCCGGCGCGTGCGGCGTGATTTTCGGCCGTTCGCAGATCAGCGTGACGTCGGCGTTGCCGAGCACGCCGCCCCGCGCTGCGATCCGGCTGGCTGCGTGGTGGAGGAACTGGGCCGAATCGGCGTCCTTCCACTGCATCTCGCTGGGCGGGAAATGCCGGCCGATATCGCCTTCGGCAAGCGCTCCGTAGATGGCGTCGCATAGCGCGTGGATTCCGACATCGGCGTCGGAGTGGCCAGCAAGCCCTTGATCGTGAGGCACTTCGATCCCGCATAGCATCAGCTTGCGGCCTGCCGCCAGAGCATGCACGTCGTAGCCCTGGCCGATCCGCGGCAGTAACGCTGGCATCGCTTCGCCCTGATGTTCTTCGGGATTAAACCTTGCCGCTTGCCGAGTGGGCGTCAATCCACGCCACCTCGGAAGGTGGCGTTGCACAACGGGCAGCGCCTAACTAGTTTGCACAAACTATGAGCAAGCCTCCCAACTTCGGGCAGCCTTGGCTGCGGCCGATCGACCTTGGCGACGGCGTTTGCGTGGCGACCCCGGTGGTGCTGGCGCCGATGTCGGGCGTGACCGACCTGCCGTTCCGCCGGCTGGCGCGCGAGCTGGGCGCCGGCCTCGTGGTGTCGGAGATGATCGCCTCCAACGCCATGGTGCGCGAGAACCGCACGACCCTGCGTATGGCCGAAATGGAGGGCACGCCGTCCTCGCTGCAACTGGCCGGCTGCGATCCGGCGGCGATGGCCGAGGCGGCGCGCATCGGGGTCGGCTGCGGCGCCGACATCATCGACATCAATTTCGGCTGCCCGGTGAAGAAGGTGGCGCTGGGCCAGATGGCCGGCAGCGCCCTGATGCGCGACGAGGCGGCGGCGGCGCGCATCCTGAGCGCCACGGTGGCGGCGGTGCCCGGCCCCGTCACCCTGAAGATGCGGATGGGCTGGGACCACAACTCGCTGAACGCGCCGCGGCTGGCCCGCATCGCCGAGGAGTGCGGCATCCGCATGGTCACGGTCCACGGCCGCACCCGGCAGCAGTTCTACACCGGCAGCGCCGACTGGGCGTTCATCGCCGCGGTCAAGGCGGAAGTCCGCATCCCGGTCATCGCCAACGGCGACATCGTGACCGAGGACGACGCGGCGACGGCGTTGCGACGCTCCGGCGCGGACGGCGTGATGATCGGACGCGGGGCGTATGGCCGGCCGTGGTTCCCGGCGCAGGTCGCGCATTTCCTGCAAACCGGCGAGCGGCTGCCCGACCCGTCGCTGGCGGCGCAGAAAGCCATCCTGCTGCGGCACTACGAGGCTATGCTGGCGCATTGCGGGCGCGAGGCCGGCAGCCGGGCGGCGCGCAAGCACGTGTCCTGGTACTCGCGCGGCCTGCCCGGCTCGGCGGAGTTCCGCGCCACGGTGAACCGGCTGCCCGACGCGGACGAGGTGATCCGGCTGATCCACGCCTTCTACGACCCCCTGGCGGAACGCGGTGTCGAGCGCGCCTGGGGCCGCGAGCAGTCGCTGGCCGAGGCCGCGTGAACGGCGTCGCTTCATGCTGAAGGTTGCGGCCTGGGGCGCCGCGGCGCGTGGGTTCCTGCCGCCGGGGCCGGCGCGCGCGCCGGATCACGCGGCGCTGCTTTCGGCGATGCCGGTCCCGGTCGTGCTGCTCGACCGCGACAATCGGTTCCGCTTCGCCAACCCCGCCGCCGAGCAGTTCCTGGGCATTTCGATGGCGCAACTGGCGGCGCTGCGACTGAGCGACCTGCTGCCGCCGGACAGCCCGATCTTCCTGCTGATCGCCCAGGTGCGCGAGGGCGAGGCGACGGTGAGCGACTACGAGCTGACGCTGGACGGCCCGCGGCTACGCAAGGAGGCGGTCAGCGTGCAGGGCGCGCCGCACCCGGAGGAGCCCGGCTCGGTGCTGCTCACCCTGCAGGACGCCTCGGCGGCGAAGGCGCTCGACCGCCAGCTGACGTTCCGCTCGGCGGCGCGCAGCGTCACCGGCATGGCGGCGATCCTGGCGCACGAGGTCAAGAACCCGCTCTCCGGCATCCGAGGCGCCGCGCAGCTGCTGGAGGGCAGCGTCGCCGAGGCCGACCGCGAGCTGACGGTGCTGATCCGCGACGAGGCCGACCGCATCCGCGCACTGGTCGACCGCATGGAGGTGTTCGGCGAGCGCGCCATCGAGCGCGGCCCGGTCAACATCCACCGCGTGCTGGAGCACGTGCGGCGGCTGGCGCAGACCGGCTTCGCCGCGCATGTCCGCTTCATCGAGACCTACGACCCGTCGCTGCCCTCGGTCTACGGCAACCGCGACCAGCTGGTGCAGGTGCTGCTCAACCTGGTCAAGAACGCTGCCGAGGCGCTGACCGCCGCCGACCACATGACGCCCGAGATCACGCTGGCGACCGGCTTCCAGCACGGCGTCTGGCTGGCGGTGCCGGGCAGCGACCGCCGGCTGCACCTGCCGCTGGTGGTGAGCGTGCGTGACAACGGCCCCGGCATCGCCGACGACATCCGGCCCAACCTGTTCGACGCCTTCGTCACCTCGAAGCCCGCCGGCAGCGGCCTCGGACTTGCGCTGGTGGCCAAGATCGTCAGCGACCATGCCGGCATGGTCGAGGTCGAGAGCCGCCCGGGACGCACCGAGTTCCGGCTGCACCTGCCGATGCTGGCCGATGACGAGGCAACCTGATGACGCCGCCGACCGTGCTGATCGCCGACGACGACCGCTCCATCCGCACCGTCTTGACGCAGGCGCTGGGGCGTTCGGGCTACCAGGTCCGCACCACCTCGAACGCGGCGACGCTGTGGCGCTGGGTCGAGGACGGCGAGGGCGACCTGGTCATCACCGACGTGGTGATGCCGGACGAGAACGGGCTGGACTTGATCCCGCGCATCAAGCGTGTTCGGCCGGAGCTGCGGGTGATCGTCATGAGCGCGCAGTCGACGCTGATGACGGCGGTGAAGGCGACCCAGCGCGGCGCGTTCGAGTACCTGCCCAAACCGTTCGACTTGCGCGAGCTGCTGGCCGTGGTGGCGCGGGCGCTGGCGGCGCCGAACGCCGTGCCGGTCGTGCCGCCCGAGCCGCGCGACGCCGACGAGAAGCTGCCGTTGATCGGCCGCAGCATGGCGATGCAGGAGATCTATCGCACGATCGCAAGGCTTACCACGACGGACCTCACCGTGATGGTGAACGGCGAGAGCGGCACCGGCAAGGAGCTGGTGGCGCGTGCGCTGCACGATTACGGCCGTCGCCGCGCCGGCGCGTTCGTCGCCATCAACATGGCGGCGATCCCGCGCGAGCTGATCGAGAGCGAGCTGTTCGGCCATGAGCGCGGCGCGTTCACCGGCGCCACCAACCGCAACCAGGGCCGCTTCGAGCAGGCGCATGGCGGCACGCTGTTCCTCGACGAGATCGGCGACATGCCGCCGGAAGCCCAGACGCGGCTGCTGCGGGTGCTGCAGGAGGGCGAGTTCACCACCGTCGGCGGCCGGCAGCCGATCCGCGCCAACGTCCGCATCGTCGCCGCCACCCACCGCGACCTGCGCCAGGCCATCCGCCAGGGCCAGTTCCGCGAGGATTTGTTCTACCGCCTCAACGTGGTGCCGATCCGGCTGCCGCCGCTGCGCGAGCGCACCGACGACATCGCCGACCTGGCGCGGCACTTTCTGGAGCGCGCGCGGCTCGACGGGCTGCCGGCGAAGTCGCTCGACGGGGGCGCCGTCGACGCGCTGCGCGGGCATCGCTGGCCGGGCAACGTGCGCGAGCTGGAGAACGTGATGCGGCGCATGGCGGCGCTGCACGCCGACGAGGTGATCACCGCCGAGAGCATCCTGGCCGAGCTGGCGGATGGCGAAGGCGGACCTTCGACGGTAGCGGCGCGCGACGTCGCCGGCAGCCCCGAGCCGGTCGGCGCGGAGGCGCCGCTGGCGGCGGCGGTCGAGCGGCACATCCGGCATTTCCTGGCCGCCTGGCGCGACGGGACCGGGCCGTCCGACATCTACGAGCAGGTGCTGGCGGAGATCGAGCGCCCGTTGATCCGCATGACGCTGGCGGCGACGCGCGGCAACCAGATCAAGGCGGCGGCGATGCTCGGCCTCAACCGCAACACGCTGCGGAAGAAGATTCGGGACCTCGAAATATCGGTGGTCAGGGGCATCGCCTGACCCGGCGCGAGGCATGAACGTCACCAACGACCCCCGCGACCTCGGCCCGGGCGTGACGTTGCCGGCGCCTGTTGGGCCAGTGCCTGTCGGGCCAGCGCCGGTCGGCGTCTCGCGCGCGCGTCGCGTCGCCGACATCCTGCTGGGCAAGGGCTTGACCCTGGTGCTGGCGGCGTTCGCGCTGGTGCTTGGCGGCGGCACCTTCGTGCTGCTGGCCGGCGGCGTGCGGCTGGCGGTGCGGCCGAACGTGATGTTCGGGCTGGTGCTGGGCAACCTGGTGGTGGTGCTGCTGCTGGGCGCGCTGCTGGCCGGGCGGCTGACCCGCGTCTGGGTGGAGCGGCGGCGCGGCTCGGCGGGGTCGCGGCTGCACGTGCGGCTGGTGCTGCTGTTCAGCGTGGTCGCGGTGGTGCCGGCGATCGTAGTGGCGGTGTTCGCGACCTTCCTGTTCAGCGTCGGCATCGAGTCCTGGTTCAACGACCGCGTCCGCACCGCGCTGCACGAGGGCCTGCAAGCCAGTCACGGCTACCTGACGGAGCATCGCAACAACATCCGCGCCGACGCCCTGGCGATGGCCAACGACCTTACCAAGGCCGGCTTCATGCTGGCCGCCGACCCCAACAGCTTCGGCGCCATCCTGGCCACCCAGACCGGGCTGCGCGGGCTGGACGAGGCGGTGATGTTCGAGCCCGAAAGCGGGCGGGTGGTCGCCTCCGTCGGGCTGATGGGCGGCTACGGGACGGAGCCGCCGCCGAAATGGGCGACCGACCAGGCGCGCACCGGCGACGTCGCGATCATCGACAGCGACAGCACGCAAAGCGTGCGCGCGGTGGTGGCGCTCAACTCCACGCCGCAGCTGATCCTGATGATTGGCCGCCCGGTCGACCCGGTGATCCTCGCCCACATGGCGCGCACCGAGAGCGCCGTGGCCGAGTACGACCGCCTCGACTCCAACCGCACCGGGCTGCAGGTGACCTTGGCGCTGATCTTCGCGCTGGTGGCGCTGCTGGTGCTGATGGCGGCGGTGCTGATCGGGCTGGTCATCGCCAACCAGATCGCCCGCCCAATCGGCCAGCTGATCATGGCGGCCGAGCGGGTGCGCGGCGGCGACCTTTCGGTGCGGGTGGCGGAGGCGGCGACCGGCGACGAGGTGGCCGGGCTGTCGCGCGCCTTCAACCGCATGACCGGCCAGCTCGGCGCCCAGCGCAGCGAGCTGATGGACGCCTACAGCCAGATCGACAGCCGCCGCCGTTTCACCGAGGCGGTGCTGGCCGGCGTCTCGGCCGGCGTCATCGGGCTGGACGAGAGCGGCCGCATCGAGCTGCCGAACCGCGCCGCCAGCGACCTGCTCGGCGTCGACATGATGGGGTCGATCGGCGAGCGGCTGGCGGAGCTGGTGCCGGAGTTCGCCGAGCTGATCGAGTCCGCCCGCCTGGCGCCGGAGCGCGCCTACACCGCCGAGGTGCAGATCGGGCCGGCGGCGCGGCGGCGCACGCTGCTGGTGCGGCTCGGCTCCGACCGCAGCGCCAACGCCCGCAGCTTCGGCCTGGTGGCGAGCTTCGACGACATCACCGAGCTGCAGGCGGCGCAGCGCAAGGCCGCCTGGGCCGATGTCGCGCGACGTATCGCGCACGAGATAAAAAACCCGCTGACGCCCATCATGCTCTCCGCCGAACGGCTGAAACGGCGTTTCGCGCGCGAAATCACCTCGGACCCGGAAACCTTCACCCAATGCGCCGACACCATCGTGCGCCACGTCGGCGAGATCGGGCGCATGGTCGACGAGTTCTCCGCCTTCGCCCGCATGCCGCAGCCGGTGATCCGGCCCGAGGATGTGGGCCGCATCACCCGCGAGGCGCTGGTGCTGCAGCGCAACGCGCGGCCGGAGATCGCCTGGGTCTCGGACGCCATCCCCGAGCGCGGGCCGGTGGCGCCGTGCGACCGCCGGCTGCTCGGGCAGGCGATGACCAACCTGCTGCAGAACGCCGCCGAGGCCATCGCCATGCGCGACGCCGGGGCTGCCGGGGGGCGGATCGAGGTGTCGGTGGCAACCGCGGGCGAGGAGGTCGTGATCTCGGTGGCCGATGACGGGGTCGGGCTGCCGGCCGCCGACCGCGCCCGCTTGACCGAGCCGTACGTGACCTACAAGCCCAAGGGGACCGGGCTCGGCCTTGCCATCGTGAAGAAGATCATGGAGGACCATGGCGGCCGGATCGCTCTCGAGGAGCGGCTGCCGCGCGCCGATTGGCCGGGCGGCGGCGCGACGGCGACGCTGACCTTGCCCATGAAGCGATTGGATTAGGACGCGATGATGCACGAGATCCTGATTGTCGACGACGAACCCGACATCCGGATGCTGGTCGACGGTGTGCTGCGCGACGAGGGCTACGACACCAGGCAGGCCGGCGACTCGGAGGCGGCGATCGCCGCCTTTCGCCTGCGGCGGCCGTCGCTGGTGATCCTCGACGTGTGGCTGCAGGGCAGCCGGCTGGACGGGCTGGGCATCCTGCACAACCTGCACACCGAGGAGCCGCACGTCCCGGTGGTGATGATCTCCGGCCACGGCAACATCGAGACCGCGGTGACGGCGATCCAGCACGGGGCCTACGACTTCATCGAGAAGCCGTTCCAGTCCGACCGCCTGCTGCTGGTGGTGCGCCGCGCCCTGGAGGCGGCCCACCTGGCGCGCGAGAACGCCGAACTGCGGCTGCGCGCCGGGCCGGACACCGAGCTGATCGGCACCAGCCCGACGCTGATGGCGCTGCGCGGCGCGGTCGAGAAGGTCGCGCCGACCGGCTCGCGGGTGCTGGTCGGGGGTCCGGCCGGCTCCGGCAAGGAGGTGGTGGCGCGCATGATCCACGCCCGCTCGCGCCGCGCCGAGGCGCCGTTCGTGGCGCTCAACTGCGCCATCCTGAACCCGGCACGGTTCGAGGAGGAGCTGTTCGGGGTCGAGGCCGGCTTTGACGGCAGCCTGCAGCCGCGCCGCGCGGGCGTGCTGGAGCGGGCGCATGGCGGCACCCTGGTGCTGGACGAAGTGAGCGACATGCCGCTGGAGACCCAGGGCAAGATCGTGCGGGCGCTGCAGGACCAGACCTTCGAGCGGCTGGGCGGCTCGTCGCGGGTCAAGGTCGATGTCCGCGTGCTGTCGACCACCAACAAGGACTTGCAGGCGGAGATCGCCGCCGGGCGGTTCCGCGAGGATTTGTACTACCGCCTCGCCGTGGTGCCGCTGCGGGTGCCGAGCCTGAAGGAGCGGCGCGAGGACATTCCGGCCCTGGCCCGGCATTTCCTGCGGCGCTCCGCCGAGATCAGCGGCATGGCGCCGCGCGAGCTGTCGACCGACGCCCTGGCGGCGCTGCAGGCCTATGACTGGGCCGGCAACGTGCGCCAGCTACGCAACCTGATGGATTGGCTGCTGATCATGGCGCCCGGCGGCACCGCCGACCCGATCCGCGCCGAGATGCTGCCGCCCGAGGTCGGCTCGGCGGCCCCGGCGCTGAACGGCAGCCCGTCGGCCGACGTGATGTCGCTGCCGCTGCGCGAGGCGCGCGACCTGTTCGAGACCCAGTACCTGCAGTCGCAGCTGCTGCGGTTCGGCGGCAACATCAGCCGCACCGCCGGCTTCGTCGGCATGGAGCGCAGCGCGCTGCACCGCAAGCTGAAGCAGCTCGGCATCACCAGCGAGGACCGCGGGTAGAACCCTTGTCTAGCCGAGGTCCAGCCGTGTAGTGGGTCAGTTTGAAACCTGCGCTCATTATCGTCATGCCCGGACTTAAGATCCGGGTATTCACGGGCCGCCCGCGGTCGCAGGGATGCACACTCCAGTACACGGCCCGTACATCTCTGCGGGCATGCCGGGGCGAGACGGACCGCATGGATGCCCGGATCAAGTCCGGGCATGACCCGATGGGAACGGCCAAATTTCAAGCTGACCCACGACCTCCAGCCGGGCTGGGAAGAAATGCCCCGGGGTTGTCGTGTCGCGGGAGGCGGACCTTATTATGCCGTGTTGCGGCTGGATTGTGTGTGTCGCCGGATTTCCGGCGCCGGCCGCGGCGACAGGGCTTCGAACCACGATAAGCAAAAAGGATCACGACCGTGGCCACAGAGAAGACGCAGAACGTTCAGGATGTATTCCTGAATCACGTGCGCAAGAACAAAACCCCCGTCACCGTGTTCCTGGTGAACGGCGTCAAGCTTCAGGGCATCATCACCTGGTTCGACAATTTTTCCGTCCTGCTGCGCCGCGACGGGCACACCCAGCTGGTCTACAAGCACGCCATCAGCACGGTGATGCCGGGCGCGCCGATCCAGCTGTTCGACGGCGTCAAGGCCGAGCCGGGCGCCGACGCCCTCGCGCCGTCGCCGACCCGGCTCAGCATCGCGCCGCGGGAGACTCTCGCTGTCGATTAAGGGCACGCACGAGGCGGATCACGGCGGCCCGACCCGGGCTGCGGTGATCCTGCCGTGGGACAAACCCGAGCGTTCGCGCGACGGCGCGGCCGATCCCAGCCGCGCGGCCGACGCGCGTCTGGCCGAGGCGGTGGGGCTGACCGCCTCCATTGGGCTGGTCGTGGTTCATACCGCCATCTTGCCGCTGCGCCGCCGTCCCGCGACGCTGCTCGGCAGCGGCCAGGTCGAGGCGCAAGGCGAGGCGATTGCCGAACAGGACGTCACCGTGGCGGTGATGGACGCGCAGCTTTCGCCGGTGCAGCAGCGGAACCTCGAAAAAGCCTGGAACTGCAAGGTCATCGACCGCACCGGCCTGATCTTGGACATCTTCGGCGAGCGCGCGGTGACGCGGGAAGGCTCGTTGCAGGTCGAGTTGGCGCATCTTGACTACCAGCGCAGCCGCTTGGTGCGGTCCTGGACCCACCTTGAGCGGCAGCGCGGCGGCTTCGGCTTCCTCGGCGGCCCGGGCGAGACCCAGATCGAGGCCGACCGGCGGTTGATCGACGACCGCATGGTGCGGCTGAAGAAGGAACTGGAGCAGGTGCGGCGCACCCGCGGCCTGCACCGCAGCGTCCGCAAGCGAGTGCCGCATCCGGTGGTGGCGCTGGTCGGCTACACCAACGCCGGCAAGTCGACGCTGTTCAACGCCATGACCGGGGCCGAGGTGGTGGCGCGCGACCAGTTGTTCGCCACTCTGGATCCGACCATGCGCGGTCGGCGCCTGCCCAGCGGCCGGCGGGTGATCCTGTCCGACACCGTGGGCTTCATCAGCGAGTTGCCGACCGAGCTGGTGGCGGCGTTCCGCGCCACCTTGGAGGAAGTGTCCGAGGCCGATGTGATCCTTCACGTGCGCGACGTGGCGCACCCCGACACCGCGGCGCAGCGCGCCGATGTCGTCGCGGTGCTGGACGGCATGGTCGCCGAGGGCACGCTGGATGCCGCGTGGCCAGCCCGGACCATCGAGGTGCTGAACAAGGCCGACCTGCTGGGCGGCATCGCGGCGGTGCCGGCCCGCGTCGGGGCGGTCGTGGCGTCGGCCATTACCGGCGAGGGCCTCGCGACGTTGGAGGAGGCGATCGACAGCCGCATCGCGGCCGGCATGGAGGTGGTCGAGTACGCGATCCCGCTCGAGTCCGGCGCGCGCCTGGCCTGGTTGTACGAGCATGGCGAGGTGATCGGGCGCGACGACGGCGAAACGGCGGTCCGCGTCACCGTGCGGCTGCTGGCCGCCGACCGGGCGCGGTTCGAGCACGGCCCGGATGGCGGCCCGAGTGGCGCGCCGTCCGAGGCGCTGCATTGAGCACGTTCTCCCGCCGGCAACTGACCGAACTCGGCCTGCTGCTGCGGGCGGCGGCGCGCACCGAGATCATGCCCCGCTTCCGCAAGCTCCCGCCCGAGGCGATCCGCACCAAGTCCGGCCCGCTCGACCTCGTGACCGAAGCCGACGAGGCGGCGGAGCGCATGATCGCCACCGGCCTGCAACGGCTGTTTCCCGGCTGCCTGGTGGTGGGCGAGGAGGCGACGGCAGCCGATCCCGGCCTGCTCGACGGGTTGGCCGACGCCGAACTAGCCTTCACCGTCGACCCGATCGACGGCACTTCCAACTACGCGGCCGGCCTGCCGCTGTTCGGCTGCATGGCCGCCGTCCTGTACCGCGGCGAGGTGGTGGCGGCGGCGATCCACGATCCGGTCGGTGACGACACGGCGTTCGCCTTGCGTGGCGAAGGCGCCTGGATGGAGGCTGCCGATGGCGCGGCCGTCGACCTGCGGGTGGCCGAGCCGGCGCCGGTGGCGGCGATGACCGGGGCGCTGTCCTGGCGCAACCTGCCCCGGGACCAGCGCGCCCGGGTGCTGAGCCGGCTCGGGGTAGTCGCCGCCAGCTGGGATTTCCGCTGCGCCGCGCATCAATATCGGATGGTCGCGGCCGGCGCCTGCCATTATGTTATGTTCAATCGGCTGCTGCCGTGGGATCATGCGCCGGGTTGGTTGCTGCATCGCGAGGCTGGCGGGTATTCCGCGCGCCTCGACGGCTCGCCTTACGTGCCGGCGCAGGTTGCGGGAGGGCTGCTTTGCACTCCTGACGAGGCGAGTTTCCATGCCTTGCGGGCAGCGCTGCTGGAATAGTGCTCTGGATTTGCCCTCGCGGGATGCGTCGCGGCTTACTATGTTCGCGGAGGCGTCGAGCGTCGGGGTCGATCCGCACGGAAAGGGTATCCTATGCCGCGGTTTATGCGTCGGTGATTGCAATCCGTACCCTGACGGTCCTGGCGGCGATCTGCCTGGTCGGCGCGTTCACGCTCGGCACCGTCATGCCGCCGCTCACCTCCCTGGCGGAACTGATCGCCAACGCCGACCACAGCGCGCTGGTGTGGGCCAAGGACTTCGCCGACCAGAGCCTGCCGCGGTGGCTTTGGCTCGACATGGTGGTTCCGGTGCTGCTGCGGCCCTGCTGGATGTTGCCGCTGGCCGGGGGCGTGGTGTTCCTGGGCCTATCGCTGACCCTGCGTAACAGCCGCGGCAAGGGCGTCGCCCGCACCCGCCGCCGCAGCTAGTCCAGGCTGTTGCAGCAAAGCCACAAGCATGTGGTTTCTGAGCGGGCTTTCGAACCATCGCTGGTCAGGCCATCGAACGTTGACCATTGTCCCGCATTGTCGACACAAATCCGAACGGGGACAGCCTGGATGAATCGCCTCTGGCTCTCCGCCGCAGCGTTTGCTGGTTTGCTTCCTCTTGCCGCCCAGCGTGTCGAGGCGCAGCCGGTCAGCGGCCTGTATGTGGGCGCCGGCGTCGGGCCGAACCTCATGTTCCATGAACTGGGTAAATACAGCTACTCGGGAAGCGACGCTGCGGGATCTTTTGGGGGCAGCGGCAAAGGCAAGCTCAAATTCGACGTGGGTTTTGCCGGCCTGGCCAGCGTCGGCTACGGCTTCGGCAACGGCCTGCGGCTCGAAGTCGAAGGCGACTACCGTTACAACAAGTTGCGGCGCGGCGGCGGGTCGGGGCCATACGAGCAGAAATACGGCGGCCTGGGCAACGCGCTGTTCGACTTCGATGTCGGCTCGCCCTACGTCTTCCCGTATGTCGGAGCCGGCGTCGGCTACATCGAGCGCAGCAACAACGGCGGCGTCCCGTATTTCCAGGCTGGAAGCTTCGCCTATCAGGGCATCGCCGGCGTAGCTTTCCCGCTCCCGTTCCTGGTGGGCCTCTCGGCGACGCTGGAATATCGGTTCCTGGGGCTTGCCGGCGTTTCGCACAAGGCAAGCTTTCAAGCGCCAGGGTTCGTCGAGACGGTCCAGGATAAGTATGTCAACGACTTGAACCAAAACGTGATGGTCGGGCTGCGCTACGAGTTCGATGTCGCTCCGCCCGCGCCGCCGCCGGCTCAGGTTGCGGCGCCCGTCGCAGCCCCGGCCCGCAGCTACTTGGTGTTCTTCGATTGGGACCGTGCCGACCTCACGGCCCGCGCGCGGCAAATCATCGCCGAGGCGGCGCGCAATATCGGTCAGGTCAGCCACACACGCATCGAGGTGGACGGCCATGCCGATCGTTCCGGCGTCGCCCAGTACAACCAGGGCCTGTCGATGCGCCGCGCCGAGGCGGTGGCGGGCGAACTGGTCAGCGACGGGGTGCCGCGCACGGCAATCGACATCCAGGCGTTCGGCGCCGCCAGGCCGCTGGTGCAGACCGCCGCCGGGGTTCGCGAGCCGCAGAACCGCCGCGTCGAGATCGTGGTAAAGTAGCCGCTACAGCCCTAGCAGGGTCCGCGCGATGCCGATGACCCGGACCGCCTCGTCCCACAGCGCATACCGCTCGAACTGGTCGAACGCCGCCCAGACGGCATCGGTCACGTCGTCGCCCGCTTGGATGCCGCCGTCCTCGAAGCGGGCGGCGAAGTCGATGATGGTGTAGTGGTAGCGCACCCGGCCGTCGGGGTCGCGATGGATGCTGTCGACGTTGGCGGCTAGCAGCAGCGTCCCGACCCGCAATCCGGTTTCCTCGTGCAACTCGCGCCGGGCGGCAGCCTCGGCGGTCTCGCCCAACTCCTGCGCGCCGCCGGGCAGGCTCCAGGCGCCCAGGTTGGGGGCTTTCCCACGCCGCACCAGCAGCGCCGCGTATGGTCGCAACACCGCCACGCCGATGCCGACGATGGGACGCTGCGGGTATTCGCGGCCCGTCATCCGGACAGCAGCGTTCGCCACGCGGTGTTCTTGCCGAACACCCGCAGCAGCAGGCGTGCTGCGCGCCCGCGCGCGCTGTCCAGTTTCGGGTCGAGTTCCAGCAGCGCCGCCGCGTCGCGCGACGCCATGTGCAGCAGGTCGTCGTGCTCCATGAGGTCGGCCAGGCGGTAGCCGCGCTGGCCGGACTGGCGCGTGCCAAGCAGGTCGCCGCCGCCGCGGATGCGGAAATCCTCCTCGGCGATGACGAAGCCGTCATCGGTGTCGCGCAGCAGCGCCAGCCGGCGGCGGGCGGTTTCGCTCAGCGGGTAGCCGTGCAGCAGCAGGCAGAAACTCGCCGCGGTGCCGCGCCCGACCCGGCCGCGCAGCTGGTGCAGCTGCGCCAGGCCGAACCGCTCGGCGTGCTCGACCACCATGACGCTGGCTTCCGGCACGTCGACGCCGACCTCGATCACCGTGGTCGCGACCAGGATGCGCGTCTGCCCGGCGGCGAAGGCGGCCAGCGCCTGTTCGCGCACGCCGCTGTCCTGCTGGCCGTGCGCCAGGCCGACCGCGTCGCCGAAGCGGTGGCGCAGGGTGGCAAATCGCGCCTCGGCGGCGGCGAGGTCGATGACCTCGCTCTCGCTCACCATCGGGCACACCCAGTACGCCCGCGCGTCGCGTTCGAGCGCCCGCGCCAGGCCGTCGCAAACTTCCTCCAGAACGTCGAGCGGGTGGATGGTGGTGCGGATCGTGGGCCGGCCCGCGGGCTTGCCGGTCAAGCGGCTGACCTGCATCTCGTTCCACCTAGTTAGCAGGGCGGTGCGCGGGATCGGCGTGGCGGTCATCACCAGCACGTCGGTGGCGTCGCCCTTGCGGCCCAGCATCAGGCGCTGGTCGACCCCGAAGCGGTGCTGCTCGTCGATCACCGCGAGGCCTAGGTCGTGGTAGGCCACCGCCTCCTGGAACAGCGCGTGGGTGCCGACCGCCAGCGGGAGCGTGCCATCGGCGAGGCCGTCCAGGATGCGGGTCCGCGCCGCGCCCTTGACCGAGCCGGTGAGCAGCGCCACCGGCGCCGAGGCCAGCCGCTCCAGCGTTCGCAGGTGCTGCTGCGCCAGGATCTCGGTCGGCGCCATCAGCACCGCCTGGGCGCCGCCCTCGACCGCCTGCAGCATCGCCAGGATCGCCACCAGCGTCTTGCCCGACCCGACGTCGCCCTGCAGCAGCCGCAGCATCCGGCGCGGGGCGGCGAGGTCGGCGCTGATCTCGGCCAGCGCGGATTGCTGCGAGGGCGTCAGCGCGAAGCCGAACCGCTCCAGCGCCATCGCGCCGAGCCGTCCGTCGCCGGACAGCGCGCGTCCCGGTCGGGCACGGTCGCGCCGCCGCACCAGGGCCAGCGACAACTGATCGGCCAGCAGCTCGTCGTAGGCAAGGCGGCGGCGCGGGGCAGGGCCGGGCGGCTCGGACGGCGCGTGCAGCGCGCGCAGCGCCGCGCCGAACTCTGGCCAGCCCTCGCGCCGCAGCAGGGGCGCGTCGTGCCACTCCGGCAGTTCCGGCAGCAGCGCCAAGGCGGCGGTCATGGCGCGGCGCACCTGGCCGGGGAACAGGCCGGCGGTGAGCGGCCAGACTGCCTCCACCGACGGGAACTCGTTCGCCCGGCTGATCGGGACCAGGTATTCCGGGTGCGCCATTTGGCGGCGGTCGTCGAACTTGCCCGACACCAGCACGCGGCCGCCGACCGGCAGCCGGTCGCGCGGCAGGGCGCGGAAGAACACCAACTCGGCGAAACCCGAACCGTCGGTCACGATCACCTTGCTCGGCTGGCGCGGGTTGCCCGGCGGCTCGATGCGTAGGACCTCGACCTCGACCGTCGCCACCTCGCCGGGCACCGCGTCGGCCAGCCGGATGCGGGCGCGCCGGTCGACATGGCCCTCGGGCAGGTGGAACAGCAGGTCGATGATCCGGTCGCCGTCGGCGGCGCGCGCGAGCAGCTTGGCGATGGCCTCGCCGACGCCGCGCAGGTTGGTGAGCGGCGCGAACAGCGGCGCCAGGCGGTCGTGCTCCACGGGCTGACAGTGCCCGGGCCGGCCGCTATATGACAACCCACATGACCGAAATCCCCCTGACGGCTACCCAGACGCGCCGCCGCCGCCTGCTGTTCCGCGCCACCCATCGCGGCACGCATGAGACCGATTTGCTGGTCGGCGGCTACGTGGCGCCCAGGCTGGACAGCCTGACCGAGACCGACATGGACGCGCTGGAAGAAGTCATGGAGCTGCCCGACGCCGATCTCGCCGACTGGCTGACCGGCCGCCGCCCGATCCCGCCTGAGGCCGACTCGCCGATGCTGCGCGCGCTGCTTGCGGCCGCCGGGCGATGAGCGCCGCCACCGTCTACAACGCCCCGGAAGGCTGGGACGCGGTGTTGCTGGCCCGCCGCGCGCAGGAGCACGCCCAGCAGAACGGGGGCGGCACCTTGCTGCATGTGGCGCGCGACGACATCCGCATGTCGCGCCTGGCCGAGGGGCTGCGGTTCTTCGCCAGCGATTGCGAACTGGTGCGCTTCCCGGCCTGGGACTGCCTGCCGTACGACCGCGTCTCGCCGAATCCCGAACTGGTCAGCGAGCGCATCGCCAGCCTGGCCCGCCTGCTGGAGCCAGCCGGCCGGCCGCGCATCGTGCTGACCACGGTGAACGCGCTGGTGCAGCGCCTGCCGCCGCGCCACGTGTTCCACAACAGCAGCCGCGCCCTGGCGGTCAACGCCGCGGTCAAGACCGAGGACCTGACGCGCTTCCTGGAGGCCAACGGCTACGGCCGCGCCGGCACCGTCATGGAGCCGGGCGAGTACGCCGTGCGCGGCGGCATCATCGACATCTTCGCGGCGGGGCAGGCCGAACCGGTGCGCCTCGACCTGTTCGGCGACACCATCGAGAGCATCCGCAGCTTCGACCCGATCACCCAGCGCAGCGGCAAGAAGCTGGACCAGTTGGTGCTGCGCCCGGTCAGCGAGGTGTTCCTCGACCCCGCCAGCATCGGCCGGTTCCGCACCGGCTGGCGCGAGCTGTTCGGGCCGGAGGCGGCGAGCGACCCGCTGTACCTCTCGATCAGCGACGGCCGCCGGCATCCGGGCATGGAGCACTGGGTGCCGCTGTTCCACGAGAGCATGGAGACCCTGCTCGACTATCTCGGCGCCGACGTGTCGGTGAGCCTGGACCACCAGGCCAACGACGTGCTGGCGGCGCGGCTGGAGATGGTGGCCGACCACTTCGCCGCCCGCCGCATGGTGCCGCGCGACGGCGAGACCCCGTACCGGCCGCTGCCGCCGGAGCGGCTGTACCTCGACCGCGCGCAGTGGGACGCGATGCTGGCGCGTGGGCCGCTGTTCGCGTTCTCGCCGTTCGGGCAGCCGGACGGCGGCGCCGGCGTCGATGGCGGCGGGCGCCCCGCGCCGCTGTTCAGCCAGGCCGCCGGCGCCAACGTGTTCGACCAGTTCCGCCCGCGGGCCGACCGCTGGCTGGCGGAGGGCAGGCGCCTGGTGGTCGCCGCCTGGAGCCGCGGCTCGCGCGAACGGCTCGGCAACCTGCTGCGCGAGCATGGCTTGCGCGCCGAGACCGCCGACGACCTCGCGGCGTTGGAGGCGCTGCCGCGCGGCGTGGTCGGGCTGGTCACGCTTGGCCTGGAGCGCGGCTTCGTGTCCGACAAACTGGCGCTGACCTCCGAACAGGACCTGCTCGGCGAGCGCATCAGCCGGCCGCCGCGCAAGAAGAAGCGCGCCGACCAGTTCATCGCCGAAGCGACCGAGATCGCCGACGGCGACCTCGTGGTGCATCAGGACCACGGCATCGGCCGCTATGACGGGCTGGTCACGCTCGACGTGCTGGGCGCGCCGCACGACTGCCTGCGGCTCTTGTATGACGGCAACGACAAGCTGTTCCTGCCGGTCGAGAACATCGAGATGCTGTCGCGCTTTGGCAGCGAGACCGGCGGCGTCGGGCTGGACAAGCTCGGCGGCGTCGGCTGGCAGACGCGCAAGGCGAAGATGAAGCAGCGCATCCGCGACATGGCGGGCGAGCTGATCCGCATCGCCGCCAGCCGCCGCCTGCGCGACGCCGAGATGATGACTCCGGCCGACGGCGAGTGGGACGAGTTCTGCGCCCGCTTCCCGTTCACCGAGACCGAGGACCAGGCGCGCGCCATCGCCGACGTGCTGGAGGATTTGTCCTCCGGCCGCCCGATGGACCGCCTCATTTGCGGCGATGTCGGCTTCGGCAAGACCGAAGTGGCGCTGCGGGCCGCCTTCGTCGCCGCCATGTCGGGCAGCCAGGTGGCGGTGGTGGTGCCGACCACGCTGCTGGCGCGCCAGCACTTCCGGACGTTCACGGCCCGCTTCGCCGACCTGCCGATCAAGATCGCCCAGCTGTCGCGCATGGTCACCGCCAAGGACGCGCTCGCGGTGCGGGCGGGGGTCGCCGACGGCAGCGTCAACATCATCGTCGGCACCCACGCGCTGCTGGCCAAGAGCACCGCGTTCTCGGCGCTCGGCCTGGTGATCGTCGACGAGGAGCAGCACTTCGGCGTGGCGCACAAGGAGCGGCTGAAGTCGCTGAAGGCCGACGTGCACGTGCTGACGCTGACCGCGACGCCGATCCCGCGCACCTTGCAGCTGGCGCTGACCGGGGTGCGCGAGATGAGCATCATCGCCACACCTCCGGTCGACCGGCTGGCGGTGCGGACCTTCATCATGCCGTTCGACGCGGTGGTGGTGCGCGAGGCGATCCAGCGCGAGCGGTTCCGCGGCGGCCAGGTGTTCTGCGTGGTGCCGCGCATCGAGGACCTGGAGCGGATGCGCGAGCGCCTCGCCGAAATCGTGCCCGAGGCGCGCACCGTCCAGGCGCACGGCCGCCTGGCGCCGACCGAGCTGGAGCGGGTGATGACCGAGTTCGGCGACGGCAAGTACGACGTGCTGCTGTCGACCAACATCGTCGAGAGCGGCCTCGACATGCCGGCGGTCAACACGCTCATCATCTACCGCGCCGATATGTTCGGGCTGGGCCAGCTGTACCAGCTGCGCGGCCGAGTCGGGCGCGGCAAGCAGCGCGGCTACGCCTACCTGACCTGGCCGCCGACCCATCGGCTGACCGGGGCCGCCGAGAAGCGGCTGCATGTCATGCAGACGCTGGACACGCTGGGCGCCGGGTTCACGCTGGCCAGCCACGACCTTGACATCCGCGGCGCCGGCAACCTGCTGGGCGACGAGCAGAGCGGGCACATCCGCGAGGTCGGCATCGAGCTGTACCAGCAGATGCTGGAGGACGCGGTGGCCGAGATGAAGGCCGAACGCGGCCGCCGCCGCACCGACGACCGCGATTGGACGCCCTCCATCGGCCTTGGCCTGCCGGTGCTGATCCCCGAGGCCTACGTGCGCGAGCTGCCGGTGCGGCTGGGGCTGTACCGCCGCATCGGCTCGCTGACCTCGGACGCCGAGACCGAGGCGATGGCGGCGGAACTGGTCGACCGCTTCGGCCGGCTGCCGGAGGAGGTCGAGAACCTGTTGCAGGTGGTCACCCTGAAACGGCTGTGCCGCGAGGCCGGGGTGGAGAAGCTGGAGGCCGGGCCGAAGGGCATGGTGGTGACGTTCCGCGGCAACAAGTTCCGCAACCCGTCGGGTTTGGTGACCTGGGTGCAGAGCAAGGGCGGGCTGGTGCGGCTGCGGCCCGACCACAAGCTGGCGATCGTGCGCGACATGACCATTGCCCAACGAATGAAAATGGCGCGCGACGTGGCGGTGAACCTCAACCGCATCGTGCAACAGGCAAAGGCTGCCTGACAGGAGGCTGCCAACACTGCTGCGTCATCGACCGACATCGACGATACGAAAAACACTAGCCTCACGCATGCGCCCATGGCGCACAGGAGATCTTATGAACGATACGCCTCGGTCAGCCGTCGGCTTTATCGGCCTTGGCAGCATGGGCGAGCCGATGGCGCTCAACCTTGTTCGTGCCGGGACGCCGTTGACTGTCTGGAACCGGACGCCGGGCAAGACCAGGGCGCTCGCATCGGCGGGGGCCGACGTCGCAGCCAACGTGAGGGAAGTTTTCGACCGGGCGAACACGGTTGTCCTGATGCTGTCGACCAGCGAGGCGATGGACGCCGTGCTGGGGCGGGGCACGCCAGGTTTCGCCGGGCTGGTCAAGGATCGTATGGTCGTCCCCATGGGCACGACTTCGCCCGCCTACTCGCGCGGACTTGCAGCCGACATCCGTGAGGCGGGGGGCGGCTACGTGGAAGCGCCGGTCTCGGGTTCGCGCAAGCCGGCCGAGGCCGGCCAGCTCGTGGCCATGCTCGCCGGCGAAGCAGACGCGATGGAGGCCGTTCGCCCGTTGCTCGCCCCCATGTGCCGCGAGGCGGTGGTGTGCGGCCCGGTGCCGAACGCGCTGTCGATGAAGCTTGCCTCCAACCTGTTCCTGATCGCGATGGTGACCGGCCTCTGCGAAGCCATGAACTATGCCGGCCGGCAGGGCCTCGACCTGCAGCAGTTCGTCTCGATTCTAAGCGCCGGCCCATTGTCGAGCGAGCTGTTGCGGATGAAGGCGCCGAAGCTCGTCGCCCGCGACTTCACCGTCCAGGCGTCCATTGCGAACGTACTCGAGAGCTATCGTCTGATTGCCGACGCGGCACGGGAGGCGGATACCGCATTGCCACTCCTCGACGCCTGCCACGCCCTCTACGACGAGGCTTCCAGCCTTGGCCTGGGCGAGGCGGATGTCGTGGCCGTGCTGCGTGCCATCGAGGAGCGCTCCAAAAGATAGGATGTCCACTGGAGGCTTTGCCACGCAGAGTTCGTAGCGCCGTACGGCGCCTGGTCAGTGCAGCCGTGGCGCCCGCAAAAACTTGGCGCGGTCGGCGCTGTGCATCCGCACCACCACCTCGGCTTCGTCGCGTTGCAACCGCAGCTTGACCGGCGTGCCTGCTGCGCCCGACGACCAAAGCTGCCGCCACAGCGCGCCAAGATCGCTCACGTCCTCGTCGCCCAGCCCAACCACGCGGTCGCCGGCCTGCACGCCGGCCTTCTCCGCCGGCCCGTTGTCGGCCAACCCGCCCACCACCAGCGCGCCTTCGTGCTCGGTCACGAACAGGCCGAGCCATGGGCGGGGCGGCTGGTTGGCTTGGCCTAGCGTCAGCAGGTCGTCCAGCACCGGACGCAGGATCGACACCGGCACGATCATGTTCATGTCGTGCCGCCGCTTGCCGTCCCCCTGCTGCAGGATCAGCGAGCCGGTGCCATGCAATTTGCCGTCGCCGCCGATCAGCGCGGCGCCGCTCCAGAACGGGTGCGCCGGCGCGGTGAAGATCGCGTCGTCGAGCAGGTACTCCCAATATCCGGCGAACTCCTGGCGACCGACCACCTTGGTCACGATCGCATGGGCCCGCCCGCCGCTGGCGGCCAGGATTCCGGTGGCGCCGACCGCCAGGGTGTCGCTGTCGCCGAACTCCAATGCCGGCAGGTTGAGCCTGCCCAGCGCCTGCACCACGCCAAACCCGGTGCTCTGGTCGAACGCCAGCGCGTGGCCGGGGATGGCGCGGCCGTCGGCGGCGATGATCCAGACCGTCTCGGCCTCGGTGATCAGGTAGCCAATGGTCAGCACCAAGCCCTGCCGCGCGTCGAACACCACGCCGCTGCCGCTGCGCTCGGTGCCCAGGGCGTTGGCAGTGAAAGCATCCTGCGGCACGTTGGCGCGCACGCCGACCACCGCCCGCAGCGCGGCTTCCAAATCGAAGTTGTAGTCGTCCGGATTCGGCTGCAGCTTTTGTGGGATTTCCCATTCGGCGTCTGACATGCGCGGCGTCGGCCTCCTGCGACGAAGATTTATCCTGCCGCAAGTATATTCCTATCGCAAAGCCGTGCGACAACCCTCCCGCACTGCGAAAGGCGCATTTCCCGCGTGACTTTGTTGACCCGCGTCATCCTGATCGTGGTCCTGGCGCTGCTGCCGGCGGTCGGAGTGGAACTCTACAACGAGCATGCGCGGCGGACGGCGCAGGAAGCCCAGTTCCGCGCCGACGCGCTGCACGAGGCGCGCACGCTCTCCGCCGGGCTCGACCGCGTCGTCGCCGGCGTGCGCGACACCATGATCGCGGTGACGGCGCTGCCGGCGGTGCGGGACGGCGACGCCGCCTGCGGTCCGCTGCTGCACGTCCTGCAGCAACGGTTCACCTCTGTGGGCGTGCTCGCCCTGGTCGGCTCCGACAGCCGGCTGGCGTGCGACAGCGACGGCGACGCCTCGGCCGCCGATCTCTCGGAACGCCCGTCGGTGCGCCTGGCGCGGGAGCGGCGCGGCTTCGTGACCGCCGGCTACGTGCTCGGGCGGGTCACGCGCCGCCCGGAGCTGGCCATGGGGCTGCCGCTCGATCCCGACGCCGGGATGCGCTCGCCGGTGCTGGTCATGAACGTCGACCTGGACTGGCTCAAGCGGCAGGTCGGCACGCGGCAGCATCTGCCCGATCCGGTCGTGCTGGTGGCGGACAGCGCCGGCACCACGCTGGTGAGCCTGCCCGGCGCGACCGTCGGGCAATCGATCCCGGCGCAGGGCTTGGCGCTGATGCACACGGCGGATAGCGGCGTCTTGGACATGACCGGACCCGACGGCGTGCGGCGGCTGTTCGGCTACGTGCCGTTGAGCCGGGCGTCCAACAACCTGTTCGTGGCGGTGGGCTTCAGCGACGCGCTGGCCGAAGCCGGCGGCGAACTGGCGTTCCGGCGCACCCTGGCGTTGCTGGCGGGCGGCCTGGCGCTGGGACTCGGCGGCGCCGTGCTGCTGGCGCGGCGGGCGGTGGGCTGGCCGGTGGCGGCGATCCTGGCGACCATCGCCGCCTGGCGGGCCGGGGACGCCGGCGCCCGGGTCGCGCCGCATGCGGTTGCCCGGGCCCGCGAGTTCAGCGAGATCTCGGCCGCGCTGAACGAGCTGCTGGCGGCCTTCGAGCGCACCCGGGCGACGCTCCAGGAGCGCGAGGACGCGCTGACCCGCCGCGTCGCCGAGCGCACCACGCAGCTCGAGCAGGAGGTGCGCGAGCGCGAGCAGGCGCAGGCGCTGCTGCAACAGGCGCAGAAGATGGAGGTGATCGGCCAGCTGACCGGCGGCGTCGCGCACGACTTCAACAACCTGCTGACGGCGATCGTCGGCAACCTCGAACTGGCGCGGCGGCGCAGCACGGCCGATCCGGCGGTGACGCGGCTGCTCGCCAACGCGACGCGGGCGGCGGACCGCGGCGCCGCCCTGACCCAGCGCATGCTGGCGTTCGGACGCCGCCAGTACCTTTCGCTGACGCCGATCCCGGCCGCCGAGCTGCTGGTCGGCATGGAGGACTTGCTGGCGCGCACCATCGACGCGAAGATCCGCATCGAACTCGACCTGGCGGACGACCTGTGGTGGATCAGGGGCGACCGCAACCAGATCGAGTTGATGGTGCTGAACCTGGCCATCAACGCCCGCGACGCGATGCCGCATGGCGGCCTGCTGGTTATCGCCGCGCGGAACTTCACTCTGTCGTCGGCGGCTCCGGCGCACCCGGCCAGCCTGTCGCCGCGCGACTACGTGGCGTTTTCGTTGACCGACACCGGCACCGGCATGGACGAGGCGACGCTGGAGCGGGCGCTGGACCCGTTCTTCACCACCAAGCCGGTCGGCAAGGGCTCCGGTCTCGGGCTGTCGATGGCGCAGGGGATCGCGGCGCAGTCGGGCGGCGGGCTGACCATCGACAGCGTGCTCGGGCGCGGCACGACGGTGCGTATCTGGCTGCCCCGCGCCGAGCCTTCCGCCACGCCGGCCGAGACGGCGAGCGACGGCCAGGACCTGGCCATGGACGCGCGCGCCCGCGTGGGCATGGTGGTCCTGGTGGTGGAGGACGACGCGGAGGTCGCCGAGTTCGCCCAGCAATGCCTGCTAGACGAGGGATTTTCGGTGCTTCGCGCGGGCGACGGGCAAAGCGCCCTGGCGATCATCGAGGCGGCGTCGCGCGTCGACGTGATGGTGGCCGACCTGGCCATGCCGGGGATGAACGGGCTGCAGCTGGCGACCGAGGCGCGGCGGCGGCTGCCCCGGTTGCCGGTGCTGCTGGCGACCGGCTACGCCGACGCCGACAGCTTCGACGGCGGCGAGGCCGGGTTGCCGATCCTGGAAAAGCCGTTCAAGGCGGCGCAACTGGTCGCCGCGGTGGCGGCGCTGCTGCCGCTCAAGGCCGCTGCCCGCCTGTCGAACAGCTTATAGATCGACGCTGGCTACAGGTCGACGCTGGTGCCGCCGGCGCCCGCGGGCAGGAGCTTGCCGTTGGGCGAGAGGCGGTTGACCAGGCTTGGCAGATGCTCGCTCAGCGACTCCAGCCAGGCTGTGGGCGACACGCCGCCGGCACTCGCCATCGCCGTCACGTCGCCCTCGCCAATCGCTTCCCGAAGCTGATTGGGGGAGATCGGCATGTTGGTGCCGCCGCCGAGCCAGGACTGCACGATGCCGCCGAAGCCAGCCGCTTGCAGCCGCTGCAGCAAGCCCTCCAAGCCTATGCCGGGCGTGCCGTCCGGGTTCTCCTGGAACAGCCCCTGCAACGCCCGCCCCATTTCGGGGTGGATGGCCTCCTCGGCGCCGGAGAGCGACTGCATCAGATCGTCGAGCCAGCCCATGTCGGCATCTCCTGTTCTAAAAGTTCCGAACCGCGGGCCGCGCCGAGCGTTGCGGTGACATCAATAGGATGAAGAGACATGGGCAAGGAAGCGGATCCCGCACAGGATTCCAGCGCGAGCGAGCAGGAACACGCCGAGCAGGCCACCGACGGCGAGGCCAAGGGCACGCCCGACAGCGGCCGGCACCAGAGCGAAACCGCGATCCACCGCATCGATGACGGCAAAGCCGCGCCTAAGCCGTGACGCGACGGCGGGCTAGGCCGCTTCGGGGCGCTTGAGGCGGTCGGCGAAAGCCTTGCGGAATTTCTGCACCTTCGGCGCGACCACGGCGCGGCAGTAGCCGTTCCAGGGGTTGCGGGCGAAGTAGTCCTGATGTTCGGCTTCGGCAGGATAGAACACGCCTAGCGGCTCGACGACCGTGACCAGCTTGCCGGGCCAGATAGCCTCGTGCTCGATTTCGGCCATCACCTTGATCGCCGCCGCCCGCTGCGCTTCGTCGTGAGTCAGAACGGTGCTGCGGTACTGGGAGCCGGCGTCGGCGCCCTGGCGGTTCAGAGTCGTCGGGTCGTGCAGCGCGAAGAACACCCGCAGCAGGTCCTCGTATGAGAGCTGGTCGGGATCGAAGCTGACCTGGACCACTTCGGCGTGCCCGGTGTCGCCGTTGCACACCTGCCGGTAGGTCGGGTTCGGCACATGGCCGCCGGCGTAGCCGGAAACCACCTTCGTCACGCCGCGCAGGTTCAGGAACACCGCCTCGGTGCACCAGAAGCAGCCGCCCCCCAGAGTCGCCTGTTGTGTCGTCGCCTGTTGTGTCGCCATGTTGCCCTCCATGGCGCAGTAGATGGCGTGCGGCAGCGCGAAAACCAGCGCCATAAGAGGTGCCGCCTATGGGTCGATGACGTTGCCGCAGGCGTCGGTCGGCGCGGCGGCGACGTGGCCGACCAACGGCACGATCTTGAGGCCGGCCGAGGCGATGCGGCACGGCGCCGCGAACAGCCCGCACCCGCCCAGCGCCAATGCCAGCACCATGGCGACAACCTGTTTCATGCACCCTCCACCTTCTCGCGCAGCATTTCGAGTTCCAGCCAGCGCTCCTCGATCTGCGCCAGTTCCTCGCCGGCCGCCACCAGCGCGTCCGAGGCGGTGGCGAACGCCGTGGGATTGCGGGCGTACAGGTCCGGATCGGCCAGGACCGCCTGCTGGCGGCGGATTTCGGCCTCGACCTCGGCGATGCGCGCCGGCAGCGTCTCCAGCGCGTGCTTGTCCTTGAACGTCAGCTTGCGCGACGCGGCCGGCGCCGCGGTCGGCGCCAATGCCGGGGCGCGGCCCTTGCGCGTCACGGTGCGCGGCAGGATCGGCTTGCCGCGCTGCACCAGCATGTCGGAGTAGCCGCCGGCGTACTCGACCCAGCGCCCGTCGCCCTCGGCGTTCAGCACGCTTGTCGCCACCCGGTCTAGGAAATCGCGGTCGTGGCTGACCAGCAGCACGGTGCCGGGATAGTCGGTCAGCAGCTCCTGCAGCAGCTCCAGCGTCTCCAGGTCGAGGTCGTTGGTCGGCTCGTCCAGCACCAGCAGGTTGGACGGCTTGGCGAACGCCACCGCCAGCACCAGCCGGCCGCGCTCGCCGCCCGACAGCACGCCGACCGGGGTGCGCGCCTGCTCCGGGGCGAACAGGAAATCCTTCATGTAGCCGATGACGTGGCGCGGCTGGCCGTTCACCACGACCGTCTCGCCGTGGCCGCTGGTCAGCGTCTCGACCAGCGTGCGGCTCGGGTCGAGGGTGTCGCGGCGCTGGTCAAGCTCGGCCATCCGCAGCGACGCGCCGAGCTTGATGACGCCCTGGTCGGGCGCCAGCTTGCCGGTCAGCATCGACAGGATGGTGGTCTTGCCGGCGCCGTTCGGCCCGACGATGCCGACCCGGTCGCCACGCAGGACGCGGGTGTCCAGGTTACGCACCACCGGCGCCGCCGCTCCGGGATAGGTCTTGCTGACGCCTTCGGCCACCGCCACCAGTTTGCCCGACAGGTCCGCCTCCGCCGCCGCCAGCTTCGGGCCGCCGGCCGGGCCGCGCGCCTGCCGCTTCTGCTCGCGCAGCGCCACCAGGTTGCCGAGGCGTTTCTGGTTGCGCTTGCGCCGCGCGGTCACGCCGTAGCGCAGCCAGTCCTCCTCCATGACGATTTTTCGCGCGAGCTTGTGCCGCTCGGACGCCTCCTGCTCCAGCGTGTCGTCGCGCCACTGCTCGAAATGCGCGAAGCCGCGGTCGAGCCGGCGGGAGACGCCGTTGTCGAGCCAGACGATGGCGCGCGACAGCGATTCCAGCAGCCGCCGGTCGTGGCTGATGAGCACCAACGCCGATCCCATCGACGCCAGCTCCTCCTCCAGCCAGGCGATGGCCGGCAGGTCAAGGTGGTTGGTCGGCTCGTCGAGCAGCAGGATGTCGGGCGAGGGGGCCAGTACCCGGGCCAGCGCCGCGCGCCGCGCCTCGCCGCCGGACAGGCGTTCCGGCCTCTCCTCGCCGGTCAGGCCGAGTTGCTCCAGCAGGAAGCGGCCGCGGTGCGGGTCGTCGCCGGGTCCCATGCCGGACTCGACGTAGGCCAGCGTGTCGGCGTGGCCCGACAGGTCCGGCTCCTGCGGCAGGTAGCGTACGGTGGCGCCCGGCTGCACGAAGCGGGTGCCGGCGTCCTGTTGCAGCAGCCCTGCCGCGATCTTGAGCAGCGTGGATTTGCCGGAGCCGTTGCGCCCGACCAGGCACAGCCGCTCGCCGGCGCCGACCGAGAGTTCGGCGCCGTGCAGCAACGGTACGCTGCCGAGCGTAATACGGACATTCTGAAGCAGCATGAGAGGCGGTGCCATGACCTGCCTGTATCATGTTGCAGTGCGGCGCGCATGGGGCAGGCGCCATCCGGACACTCTGATTTACCGGCAAACAGGCGATTGTCGTCCGCCAATCGCCACGCGCGAGGCAGACTTGCCTTTGTTGCATGACAATTGCATGGTGTCTACACGCTGCCGTGAGCGGCGTCATCAGGAGATCGCGCAAATGCCGACCCGTCGTTCCATGCTGCTCGCCGCGGTTGCGACATCCGCCATCGTCGGCGCGGCGTCGGCCGCGTTGGCCGCGGACAAGCTCGTCAAGATCGGCTGGGACGGCTCGGTGACCGGGGGCGACGCGCAGGCCGCCATCTTGCAGGAGAACGGCGCCAAGCTGGCCGTCGCCGACGCCAACGCCAAGCACCTGGTCAAGGGCGTCACGTTCGAGTTGTACCCGCTCGACGACGGCACCGCGACGGCCGGGCAGTACGACCCGGCGCAGGCCGCGATCAACGCGCGCAAGTTCGTCGGCGACAAGGCCGTGGTCGGCATCGACGGGCCGGAGATGTCGGGCGCCGCCAAGGCGATGACGCCGATCCTGAGCCAAGCCGACCTTGCGATGATCACGCCCTCGGCCACCAACCCCGACCTGACCGACCCGAAGTTCGCGGCGCAGTTCCGCCCGGCCGGCAAGACGGTCTTTTTCCGCACCGTCGCCACCGACGCCTACCAGGGCCCCAACATGGCCAACTACTTCGCCGAGGTGCTGAAGGTGAAGAGCGTCTACGTGCTCGACGACACCGGCGCCTACGGCGAGGGCCTCGCCGACGCGTTCCAGAAGCAAGCCGAGGCGAAGGGCATCAAGGTGCTCGGGCGCGACAAGCTCGATCCCAAGGCGCCGGACTACTGCGGCGCTGACCAAGATCAAGTCGCTGGGAGCCGCCAGCCTTTATTACGGCGGCGTCGTGCAGGCCGGCGTCAAGCTGATCAAGCAGAGCTACGACATCCTGCCGAACATTCCGAAGGCCGGCGGCGACGGGCTGTATGAACCCGACATATTCACCGGAGCGGGCTATCCCGCCGCCCAGGGCTGGTACGCCACCCAGGCCTCGCCGCACCTGACCGACGATCCGAAGCTCGCCGACTACGTCACCCGGTACAAGGCGATGTTCAAGCTAGCGCCGGACGACTACTCGATATGCTCGTACGACGCGACGATGGCGATCGTCCACGCGGTGGGAAAGGTGGCCACCGCCAACCAGCCGATCAACCGCAGCACCGTTCGAACCGCCCTGACCACGCTGTCGTTCGCCTCGTTGCAGGGCACCCTCGCCTTCGACCAGAACGGCGACCTGGAGAAGAAGGTCATCAGCGTGTTCCAGGCGGAAAAGAACGACGCCTTCCCGCTGGACGACAGCTCGCACCAGTACAGGTACATCGGCGTGGCACCGCAGTCCTGACAGGAAGGGGGTGAGGGCGGGACCGGCCGCATGACGGCAACCGACCTGCTGGTGCAGCAAACCATCAACGGCCTGAGCCTGGGGGCGCTGTACGCGCTGCTCGCCCTTGGCTTCACGCTCGTCTACGGCATCCTGGAGCTGATCAACTTCTCGCACTTCAACGTCTTCATGGTCGGCAGCTTCGTCGCCCTGTGGACGCTGCAGCAGTTCGGCCTGTCCGGCCAGACCACGGCGCTGACCGGGTTCGCCTTGGCCGGCGTGCTGCTGGCGACGCTGGCGGTCACCATGGGGGTGTCCGGGCTGATCGGGGTGGCAATCGAGCGGATCTGCCTGCGGCCGCTGCGTTCGGTCAAGGGGCCGGCGGCGATGATCACCACCATCGGCGTCTCGTACATCCTGCTCAACCTGGTGCTGCTGTACGTCGGCGCGGGCACCAAGAACTTCCCCAACCCGTTGCCCTCGATGAATTATCCCATCGGCGGCGCGGTGCTGCGGCTGCGCGAGATCCTGATCTGGGCGGTGTGCGTGCTGCTGATGGGCGGATTGACCTACCTCGTGCAGTACACCCGCATCGGCAAGGCGATGCGGGCCACGGCGCAGGACCCCGAGGCCGCGCGCATGATGGGGGTCGAGGTCGACCAGGTCATCATCATGGCGTTCTTCCTCGGCTCGGCGCTGGCCGGGGCGGGCGGCATGATCTTCGGCCTGTACTACAACTACACCAGCTACGTGATCGGCTTCGCCACCGGGTTGCGGGCGTTCACCGCGGCCGTGCTGGGCGGCATCGGCAACGTGCCGGGGGCCATGCTGGGCGGCCTCGTCATCGGCCTGATCGAGGCGTTCGGCGGCCAGTTGATCTCCACCTCGTGGGTCGACGTCATCATCTTCTCGATCCTGGTGCTGGTGCTGGTGGTCCGCCCGGCGGGCCTGCTCGGCCGCCTGGCGCCCAGCAAGTCCTGAGGGAGACGACATGGCATCCTCGGCCGGCTTTCGCCTGAAGAACCCGTTCGGCGCCGACGCGCCGAAGGGCGACCGCGCCTTTGCGCTGACCATGCTGGCCGGCTTCCTGATGGCGTTGCCGTTGCTGATCGACAGCGACGCCGACGTCGACAGCATGACCAACGCCACCGCCTACGCGGTGCTGGCGCTGGGCCTCAACATCGTGGTGGGCTTCGCCGGCCTGCTCGACCTCGGCTACGCGGCGTTCTTCGCCATCGGCGCGTACTTCTACGGCGTGCTCAGCTCGTTCCAGATGACCCCCGCCTGGGGTCCGTTCTGGCAGTTCGTCTCGACCCTCGGCCTGGTCGAGAAGATGAACCAGGGCAGCGGCGACGTGGTGCATTTCACCCTGTCGTTCTGGCTGGCGCTGCCGCTGGCCGGCTGCGTCACGGCGTTCTTCGGGGTGCTGTTCGGAGCGCCCACGCTGCGGTTGCGCGGCGACTACCTGGCCATCGTGACGCTCGGTTTTGGCGAGATCGTGCCGATTGTCGCGCGCAACGCCAAGAGCGTCACCAACGGCGCCGCCGGCCTTAACGGCGTCACCTCGCCGCACATCTTCGGCTACAACTTCGGCATCGACGCGCTGCCATACTACTATGTCGGGCTGGCGCTGATGGCGGCGCTGATCTTCATCAGCATCAGGCTGCGCGACAGCCGCGTCGGCCGCGCCTGGATGGCGGTGCGCGAGGACGAGATCGCCGCCAGCGCCATGGGCATCGACCTGGTGCGGACCAAGCTGCTGGCGTTCGCCATTGGCGCCGGGTTCGCCGGCATGACCGGGGTGTTCTACGTCGCCAAGCTGCAGACGGCGGCCCCGGAGATGTTCGGCTTCCCGGTCTCGGTGATGATCCTGGTGATGGTGGTGCTCGGCGGCCTGGGCAGCGTCTGGGGCGTCGTGCTCGGCGCCATCCTGCTGCAGCTGCTGCAATCCTGGTTCCTGCCCAGCGCCTCCGACTGGCTGCACCAGCTTGGCGCCGGCCTCGGCAACGCCTGGCTGCAGAACGTCGACCTGGCCCGCTCGACCGAGTTGATCTTCGGCATCATCCTGGTGACGATGATGCTGTATCGCCGTGAGGGGCTGATCCCCGCCACGCGCCGGCAGGCCGCGCTCAGCTTCGAGGCGCAGAACGTGGCCGGGGTGCGGCGCGGCGGCTTCGGCGACCTCAGTTCGCTGGCGCGTCAGGACACGCAGGCTGGCATCGCGCTCGACGTGCGCGGCGTGACGGTGCGATTCGGCGGGCTGGTGGCGTTGAACAAGGTCGATCTGCAGGTGCCGGCGGGCGGCGTGGTGGCGGTGATCGGGCCGAACGGCTCGGGCAAGTCGACGCTGTTCAACGTCGTCACCGGCCTGACCCCGGCCAACGCCGGCAGCATCAAGTTCCACGGCGTCGAGTTGCTCGGCCTCGCCCCGCACCGGATCCTGCGCGAGGGGGTGGCGCGCACGTTCCAGAACATCCGACTATTTCCAAATCTCACGGTGCTGGAGAACGTGCTGGTCGGCCAGCACGCCCGGCTTGGCACCGGAGCGCTCGGCGCGGTGCTGCGGCTGCCGCGCTCGCGACGGGAGGAGCGGACGGCGCGCGCCTGGGCGCTCGACATCATCGACCTGTTCGGCAACCGGCTGACGCCGCGCATCGGCCAGGCGGTGGGCGGCCTCAGCTACGCCAACCGCCGCCGGGTGGAGATCGCGCGCGCCCTTGCCAGCCGGCCGAAGATCCTGCTGCTCGACGAGCCGACCGCCGGCATGAACCCGGCCGAGACGCTGGAGCTGGCCGAGCAGATCAAGAGCCTGCACGCGCTCGGCCTCACCATCCTGCTGATCGAGCACAAGCTCGACGTGGTGACGCAGCTGGCCGACACCGTCGTGGTGCTAGACCATGGCGACAAGATCGCCGAGGGCCGCCCGGAGGCGGTGCGGCGCAACGAGGAGGTGCTGCGCGCCTATCTCGGCCGGGCGGCGACCGAGGCCGCGGTGCAGGAGGCCGCGGCCCATGCCGCGTGACGCCGTGGCGCAAAACCCGCCGCTGCTGGAATTCAGGAGCGTCGACACCTATTACGGCGACCTGCATGTGCTAAAGCAGGTCGACTACAGCATCGGGCGCGGCGAGATCGTCTGCCTGCTGGGCGGCAACGCGTCCGGCAAGTCGACCACCATGAAGACCATCATGGGCATCGTGCGGCCGGTGCGCGGCAGCGTGCTGTTCGACAGCGCGCCAATCGAGCGGCTGTCCACCGGCGAGCGGGTGCGGCGCGGCATCGCCCCGGTGCTGGAGGCGCGGCGGCTGTTCCCGCGCATGACCATCTTCGAGAACCTGGAGATGGGCGCCTACACGCAGCCACGCGGCGGCCAGTTCAGGGAAGACCTGGAGCGGGTCTACGCGCTGTTCCCGCGGGTCAAGGAGCGCCGCAACCAGTTGGCCGGCACGCTGTCCGGCGGCGAGCAGCAGATGGTGGCGATCGGCCGCGCGCTGATGGCGCGGCCACGGCTGATCTGCATGGACGAGCCGTCGATGGGCCTATCGCCGCTCTATGTGGAGCAGGTGTTCGAGATCATCCAGGCGATCAACCGCCAGGGCACCACGATCTTCATGGTCGAGCAGAACGCCGCCATGGCGCTGTCCATCGCGCACCGCGCCTACGTGTTGCAGACCGGGCAGGTGGTGCTGTCGGGCAAGGCGTCGGAGCTGCGCGAGAACGAGATGATCCGCCAGGCTTACCTGGGCGAGATGCAGGTGCCGGGCGTGGCCGTAGAACCGGAGCTGCCGGTCCCGGCAACACTCGATACTGTTCCAATGAGCCCAGAGTTCTCTTCCTGGCCCGATCCCGACCGACCGGAGGCAGCACCGTAGCAGCCTATCCGGCGTGCGACCCAAGCGACGCTCGGGCGTTCAGTCCGGCAACACGCAAGGGGTCTAAAATGCTCGTCCGTCTCACAATCGTTCTTCTGGCCTCGATTGCAGTGGCTGGAGTTGCAGCAGCCCAGAACAACGCGCCGCCTTCCCGCATCGGCAACGTCTACGACGGCACCGCCCACCAACCGAACCCTGGGGCGGTGCAGTCCGGCGAGGCGGCAGCCGGCATAGCGCCTTCACCCTCCGCGACACGTGCCGACAACAATGCGGTTCGGCAACTCAACAAACAAATCCAGAGCAACGGCGCGCAATCCGCGGCCCCCGCGAAATCGCTGGCTTGCTCGACCGTGCCGGCGACCTGCCAGTAGCGTTTCAGTTCGACATGCGGGGATCGGTGACCATTCCACCAGCTGTCACACGCCCCCCGCTGGCGAGCCGCGTGGCTGGCGCCGCCGGCGCTGCAGGACGCCCGGCCCCGCTCGATGCCTGCAACAGGGCGGTCAGGAACGACCGTCCCCAAACCAGCGGCGAGCGGTGCTCGATGGCCGCCCACAAGGTCTGCCAGCGCTCCTGCCGCTCGCCCAGCGGCATGGTCAGCGCCGCTTGCAGGGACTCCGCCATGGCGTCGGCATCGTGCGGGTTCACCATAACCGCGGCATCGAATTGCTGCGCCGCGCCGCAGAAGCGCGACAGCACCAGCACGCCGGGATCGCTCGGGTCCTGGGCAGCCACATATTCCTTGGCCACCAAGTTCATGCCGTCGCGCAGCGGCGTCACCACCCCGACCTGCGCCACGCGCATGTAGCCGGCCGCCACCGAGCGGTCGACGCCGCGCGTCACGAAGCGCAGCGGCGTCCAGTCCGGCTCGCCAAGGTCGGCGTTAAGCGCACCGGCTTCGCGGTCGAGGGCCGTCCGTAGCGCGCGGTAGCTGTCGACGTCCTTGCGCGAGCTGGCGGCGACCTGCAGCATGACCAGCCGACGCCGCCATCCCGGCCGGGTCTCCAGCAAGGTGCGTAGCCCGGCAATGCGTTGCAGCAGGCCCTTGGTTGGGTCCAGGCGCTCGATGCCGAGCAGCAGCTGCTTGCCTTCGAGGCTTGCGACCAAGCCGTCGACCGGTGGGCTGCTCGCCATCTCGGCGGCCATGCGGGCGAAGCTGCGGGCCTCGATCTCGACCGGGAACACGCCAAGGCGGACGCGGCGGCTGCCCTGCGGCGTCTGCACCTGCAGCGTGTTGCCCAACGCCCGCGAAGCTCCGGCCAGCAACTCGGCGGCGTTGGCGAAATTGCTCAGGTCGTTCTCGGTCTGGAAGCCGATCAGGTCGGCCTGCAGCATCTCGCGCACGTAGCCGGCCATCTCCGGCACCGTCGCCAGGATGTCGGGCGAGGCGAACGGGATGTGCAGGAAGAAGCCAATCGGATTGCGTACGCCGGCGGCGCGTAACGCGGCGGACATCGGCAGCAGGTGGTAGTCGTGTACCCAAACGATGTCGGACGGCTGCAGCAGCCTGGCGAGCTGGTTGGCGAGCCGCACGTTCACGTCGCGATACACCCGCGCGTCGTGGCGGTCGTAGTGAATCAGTTCCGGCATGGTGTGCAGCAGCGGCCACAGCACGCCGTTGGAGAAGGCATTGTAATAGCGGTCATGCTCGTCCGGCGTCAGGTCGACCGTGGCGTAATCAACCCCGAGCGCGTGAACCACCTTGACCGGCCGGTCTGCGGCACTTTCGGAGACGTCGCCGCTCCAGCCGAACCAAAGGCCGCCGCGTTTTTCCATCAGCCCGTCGAGCGCCACCGCAAGTCCGCCTGCGGCGCTGCAGGCGGAGGGGACGGGAACCCGATTCGATACGACGACGAGCCGGCTCATCAAGCCTCCAACAATGCCACCGGGAAGGTGGCGAACAATTCACTGAGATGCAACTTTTGTTGACGCTCGAAGCGCGGCGTCACGGCTGCTGCGCCGGCGAGGACGTTCGTCCACCGCTTTCCCTGCAGGTTGCGCGGCAGAACGACGGCGGTGTCCGCCCAGCGCGCCGGATCGGCCAGCGGACTGCCGGCCTCGCCCAGCAACAGGCTCATCAGCCGGCCGGTGACCACGATGCTGGCGCGTCCCTCATGGATGCGGGCGAACGCGATGGCATGGTCGGCCGCCGAACCCTGGATCGCCAACGGCAGGTAAGCGCCATGCGCGAACAGCGAGGGCGTGCGCCGCCGCATCGCCAGGGCGCGCGCGATCACCGCCTGCTTGACGCGCCCGTCATGCCAGTGCGCCAGCAGCGCCGCCGGCTCGCCTGCCGCATCAAGCGCGGCCAACCGGGCATCCCAGTCCACCGGACGGCGGTTGTCGGGGTCGACCAGCGAGAAATCCCAGAACTCGCAGCCCTGATACAGGTCCGGAACGCCCGGGCTGGTCACCCGCAGCAGCGTCTGCGCGAGGCTGTTGGCAGCCCCGACCGGCGCGATCCGGCACGCAAAGGCGGCAATCTCCCGCACCACGCCGGACGGCCGGTTCGGATCGAGGCACCGGAGCAGGAAATCCTGCGCCGCGGATTCGTATTCCTCGTTGGGTGCAGCCCATTCGCTGTGCCGCTTGGCCTCGCGCATCGCTTTTTCGAGCCACCCGCCGAGCCGCTCGCGGAACGCCGCCATGCCGGCCTCGTCGTCGACCGACAGGTCGAGCGGCCAACTCGCCACCATCATCTGGTAGAGCATCACCTCGTCGGCGGCGTCCGGGGCCGGATGGCTGCCGATCTCGCGATGACAGCCGGCGTTGAGCCGCATCCAGCGGGCCAGCGCCGCCTCCCACTCCCCAGGGATCTCGCTCAGCACCGCCAGGCGGACGCGGGTGTCCTCGCCGCGCTTGTGGTCGTGGGTGGCGGTCGCCAGCAGGGCGCGCGGCAGCCGGCGCAGACGGTCGCGGGCGGTGGCGTGGTAGTTGGCGACCGGCATCGCCCACTGCGACGGCTCGCTGCCGACCTCGTTGCGGCTCAGCAGCCGGCCGTAGCGGTAGAACGCGGTGTCTTCGACCGACTTGGCGGCGGTCGGCGCCGAAAGCTGCTGGAACCGCACCATGGCGCGCAGCCGCTCGGTCCGCTGCACGCCGGCGGGCGTGGCGCGGATGCCCTCGCCGGACAGCACGTCGTCGAGCACCTCGAGCACGTCGCGGTCGGCCGCCCGGATGGTGCGCCGCGCCCCCGCCATTGCCCAGGCGAGGTCGCGCGCATCGGTCTCCGATGCGCCTCCCGGCCCGGCGTAGATGCGGTAGGTGTGGAAATGCACCAGTATCTCCTCGAGGGCGCGCCGGATGGCGGTAAGTGTCCAGTCGCGTGTGGTTATATTACGGCGCGTGATTCTATGCACCGCCGCAGCGGTCGCCAGCAGCTCGCTGGCCAGCGCCACGCGCAGGATCTGTCGCCGCGCCGGCTCCGCCTCGTCGGCGAACACCACGGCGCGGGCGGTGAGCGCGCCCCACAGATGCGTCAACGCCGCCTCGCCGTCCGGGGCGTGCAGCACCGCCGCGACCTCGTTCATGAAGTCGTAGCCGGTGGTGCCGTCGGTCAGCCAGTCGGTCGGCAGCCGTTCGTGCGCGAACAGGATCTTCTCGACCCAGATCACCGGCTCGGTCGCCTGCAACGCGGCGGGTCGTTGGGCGTGCGCCGCCTGCAGCGTGCGGCGCAGCTTGCGGCAGTAGCCGCGCGGGTCGGCCAGGCCGTCGACGTGATCGACGCGCAGGCCGTCGATCAACCCTTCGGCGTAGAGCCGCATCAGGTAGCCGTGAGTGGCGTCGAACACCTCCGGCCGTTCCTGCCTGACGCCGGCGAGGCCGTTGATGTCGAAGAACCGCCGCCAGTTGATCTCGTCGGTGGCCGCCCGCCACCACGCCAGGCGGTATGCCTGCCGCTCCAGCAGCAGATGCAGCCGGTCGCGGCCCTCCGGCTGGTGCGGGTCGAAGGCGGCGAGGGCGGCCTCGAACGCGCCGGCCTGCGCCTGGCGCGCTTCCAGCAGCGCCGCCCGTCCGGCTTCGGCGCGCGCCCGCATGGCGTCGCGGCTGCCGGCCCCGGCATCGGCAAAATGCTCGACCAGCGGGTCGAGCGCGCCGCCGGCGGCGCGTAGGACGACCGGGTAGTCGCGCGGGTTGATCGGGAACCGGTGCGCGCCGTACGCCGACGCGAAGAAGCGGCCATCCGCCTGGTCGAATTGCAGCGTGATGTCGCCGCCGGCCAGCGCCGTGCCGTAGGCGGCCCCCAGGAACGGCGCCAGCAGCTTGCCGCGCAGGGCGGTGTCGGGCGGGTCCCAGTCGATGTCGAAGAACTCGGCGTACGGCGAGGCCCGGCCCCATTCCAGCACGTCGAGCCACCAGGCGTTGTCCGCGCCGCCCACCCCCATGTGGTTCGGCACGATGTCGAGGATCAGCCCCATGTCGTGCGCGCGCAACTCGGCCACCAGCCGGCGCAGCGCCGGCTCGCCGCCAAGCTCGGGGTTGATGGCGTTGTGGTCGACGATGTCGTAGCCGTGGGTGGAGCCGGGCCGCGAGGTCAGCAGCGGCGAGGCGTAGACGTGGCTGATGCCGAGGCGCTGGAAATACGGCACCAGCCGGGTCGCCGAATCGATCGGGAAGTCGCGGTGGAACTGCAGGCGCGCGGTGGCGCGGACCAGGGTCATGCGGCGTCTCGCGCAGTTCGGAATCCCGCCAGGCGGGCGGTGGTCTCCGGGGTGTCGAGCAGGCTCGCGGCCGGTCCGGGCAGGCGGCGGCGCCAGTTCGGGTGCTCGTCCATCGTGCCCGGCAGGTTGGGCTGCTGCTCGCGCGCCAGCACGTCCTCCAGCGGCAGCAGCACGAACCGGCAAGCGGCGCGGGCGACGTGGCGCAACGCGGCGTCGACCACCGGCCAGGTGTCGTGCGACTGCGGCCGCTCGCCCTGCGCGGCGCCCGAGCGGCGCATCGCCTCCCATAGCAGATGCCGGTCGTGCTCGCGGGTTTGCAGGTCGCCGTCGCGGTCGCGGACCCAGCCCATCTTCTCACGCCACTCGATGTCATGGCCTGCCCACCAGCCGGCGACGGTCGGCAGGTCGTGCGTGCTGGTCATCGCGACCGCCTGCGGCGACCATTCGGACGGCGGGTGAAGCCAATCGTCCTCGCGCTCGAACCACAGCACCCGCATGCCGAACAGGCCGTTGCCGATCAGCCGGCCCTGGAACCCGTCCGGGACGGTGCCGAGGTCCTCGCCGAACACCACGGCGCGGTGGCGGTACGACTCCAGGGCGACCAGGCGCAGCATGTCGTCGATCGGGAAGCTCAGGTAAGCGCCGTCCTTGGCGCCGGCCCCGTCGGGCACCACCCAAAGCCGTTGCAGACCCATGACATGATCGATGCGAACCCCGCCGGCGTGGCGCAGCGCCGCGCGCAGCATTTCGAGGAACGCCCCGTAGCCGTTGCGCCGCAGCCCAATCGGCGAGAACGCGGCGATGCCCCAGTTCTGGCCCTGCTGGTTGAGCAGGTCCGGGGGCGCTCCGATGGACAGCCCGATCATCGTCTCGTCCTGCCGGCTCCAGGCGTGGCTGCCGCCGCCGTCGGTGCCGACCGCCAGGTCCGACACCAGCCCGATCCGCATCCCGGCCCCGACCGCCGCCGCCTGCGCCGCCGCCAGGCCGTCATCGGCCAGCATCTGCAGCCAGGCGTGGAACGCCACGTCCTCGGCATGTCCCGCGGCGAACTCGGCCACCGCGGCGCTGTCCGGCGAGCGGTATTCGGCGGGCCAGCTCCGCCATTGCCACAATCCGGGATCGTTTTCGTAGAAATGCGCGTGCAGCGCCTCGAAGCGCGCGTGCCGCTCCAGCACGTCGCCGGCCTTGGCGCGGAACGCGTCCAGCCGCGCGGCGTCGATGCCGGCTTCGAAACGCGCGCGCAGGCGGGCGATGCGACGTTGGGCGGCGCTCGGCCAATCGACCAAGTCGAGCGCCTCCATTTCCGGATCGCCGCCGGCGTCGGCGTGCAGCACGTTCTCCATGATGCGGCTGGACGGCGCGTACGGGCTGAAGCGGTTCGGGTCGGCGGTGAACTGGGCATGCACCGGGCTGATGGCCACGGCGTCGGCCCCGTGACGCGCGGCGCCCCGCACGAACTCGGCCAGCGCCGGGAAGTCGCCGATGCCGCCGTCGCCGTCGCGCCGCAGCCCGTAGAGCTGCACCGCGATGCCCCATGGCCGCCCAGGCGGCAGGTCGTGGCAACGCGGCGGCGCCACGGCGATCGTCACGCGCTGACCGCCGCAGTGCAGCCGGTGGTAGCCGATCTCGTCAAGGCGCACCTCGTCCGCGCCCTCGACGCGGCCGCCGCCTTCGAGGTCGACGCTGTACGCGCCTGGCACCGCGAGCGGGCCACCCTGCGCCACGGTCACCAGCGGCGGCAGGCGGCTGCCGGACTCGTGGGCGTGCCGCAGGGACTGCTCCACCGCGGCGTCGTCTCCGGCCTCGACCCCGATGGCCTGCAACACTAGGCGCAGCGTCTCCGCCGCGACGTCGTGCTCGGCGTCGTGGACATCGCGCCAGCGCGGCAGCACCCCCGACGCCTCGGCGAGTGCCCGCAGCGACTCGTCGCTCATGTGCGTTCCAGCAGGTAGGCGACCGTGCTGCGCGCCGGCAGCTGCCCGTCGGCGAAGCGGGCGGCGTCGCCCTTGCGGCTTTCGAACAGCAGCGGCCCGTCGACGGGATCGACCGCCAGTGGCTCCGCGCCGAAGTTGCTGGCGATCACCAGTTCCGCGCCGTCGCCCATCGCCCAGCGCGCGACCACTCCGGCCGTGCCGAGCGGGGCCGCGCCCAGGCTCGCCGCACCCGGAATGCGGCCGACGATGTGGCGGCGGCGCAGGCCGAGCAGCACCCGCATTTCCGCCGCCATGTCGGGGTCATGGTCGCCGGACTCCGGCCGCGACAGTTGATACGTCTCGATGGCGTTGGGGTCGGGAATCTGCGCGCGGCGCTTCTCGTCGGCGAACGAGGCGAACCCGGCGAACTCGCGGCGTCGTCCCTCGCGCACCGCGTCGGCGAGTTCGTCGTGATGGTCGGTGAAGAACAGGAACGGCGCGTTGGTGCCGTACTCGTCGCCCATGAACAGCATCGGGATCTGCGGCGCCAGCAGCAGCAGCGCGGTCGCCGCGCGCAGCGCCTCGGGGTCGGCCAGCGTGGTCAGCCGGTCGCCCATGGCGCGGTTGCCGATCTGGTCGTGGTTTTGCAGGAAGATGATGAACGCGGTGGTCGGCAGGTGCTTGGAGGGCTGGCCGCGCTGCCGGCCCTCGTGGTTCGTCTCCCCCTGAAATACGAAGCCTTCCGAAAGTGCCCGGGCCAGCTTGGCCGCGGCGTCCTTGTAGTCGGCGTAATAGCCCTCGGTCTCGCCGGTCAGCAGCACGTGGAAGCAGTGGTGCGTGTCGTCGGTCCACTGCGCGTCCATCTTGCCCGGGGCCAGATGGTCGGCGTGGTTGCTCTCGTGCTCCATGATCAGGTTGACGTGGCGGCCAGGCTCGGCGGCGGCGCGGATGGCGATGGCGAGGTCGTCGGGAAAGCTCTTGTCCAGGATGGCGTGCAGGGCGTCGAAGCGGATGCCGTCGAAGCGGTACTCCATGATCCAGTAGATGGCGTTCTGGATGAAGTAGTCGCGCACCGGCTGCCGCTCGTGGGCAATCGCCGCGCCCCATGGCGTGTGCTTGTCCTCGTTGAAGAACTGGTTGCCGGCATAGGCGTGGATGTACGCGCCGTCGGGGCCGAAATGGTTGTACACGACGTCGAGGTAGATCAGCAGGCCCAGCCCGTGCGCCCGGTCGACCAGCGTTTTGAGCTGCCCCGGCGTGCCGTAAGCGGTGTCGGGAGCATACGGCAGCACGCCGTCGTAGCCCCAGTTGCGGTCGCCCGGAAAGTCGTTGACCGGCATCAGCTCGACCGCGGTGAAGCCGATGTCGCGCAGCCGCTCCAGGTGATCGCCGATGCCGACGAAGCCGCCCATCAGGCCGGGATGCAGCTCGTAGATCACCGCCTCATGCCACGGCCGGCCGGTCCAGTCGGTGTTGTGCCACTCGTGCTCGGTCGGATCGATCACCACGCTGAAGCCATGCACGTCGCCGTCCTGCAGGCGCGAGGCCGGGTCCGGGACTTCCAGGCCATCTGGCATGCGGTACTTGTAGCGGGTGCCGGCGGGTGCCGGGACAGCCGCCTCAAACCAGCCGTCGCCGGCCGCCCGCATGGCAACCGGCGGCTGGTCCTTGAGCACCAGCCCCATGGTTTCGCAAGCCGGCGCCCAGAGCCTGAACGTGGTGTCGCCGTCCGCCTGCAGGTTGGCGCCGAACGCCAGGCGGTGGCTGTAATGGGCGGTCATGCGCCGGCCCGCAGCACGCCAGCTCTTAAGACGATGGTGGACAACGGCGGCAGCGTCAGCGCCAGCGACATTTCCTGGTCGTGGCTCTCGACCGCCTCCGCCTGCACGCGCCCGCTATTGCCCATGTCGGAGCCTCCGTAAATGCCTGCGTCGCTGTTCAGCACCTCGTCCCACGCGCCGCCCTGCGGCACGCCGAGGCGGTAGGCAATGCGCGGCACCGGGGTAAAGTTGCAGACCACGAGCACCGGCAGATCGCCCGGCTCGCCAAGGCGCAGGTAGGCGAACACGCTCTGCGCGCGGTCGTCCATGACCACCCAGCGAAAGCCGCGGTCGTCGCTGTCGTAGCGGTGCAGCGAGGGCGTGGCGCGGTACAGCAGGTTGGCGTCGCGCACCAGAAGCTGCACCCCGGCATGGCGCGGCTCGTCCAGCAGGTGCCAGTCGAGGCCGCGGTCGTGGTTCCACTCCCGCCATTGCGCGATCTCGCCGCCCATGAACAGCAGCTTCTTGCCCGGATGGGTCCACATGAAGCCGAAATAGGCGCGCAGGTTGGCGAACTTCTGCCACGCGTCGCCCGGCATCTTCTCGATCAGCGAGCCTTTGCCGTAGACCACCTCGTCGTGCGACAGCGGCAGCACGAAGTTCTCGGAAAACGCGTAGACCAGCCCGAAGGTGAGCTGGTCGTGGTGCCAGCGGCGGTTGACAGGGTCCTCCTGCATGTAGTGCAGGCTGTCGTGCATCCAGCCCATGTTCCACTTGTAGTCGAAGCCGAGGCCGCCTTCGCTGGCGGCGCGGGTGACGCCCGGCCACGAGGTGCTTTCCTCGGCGATCAGCACCGCGTGCGGGCAGCGTTCCCGCACCACCTCGCTGAGTTCCTGCAGCAGCGCCACGGCTTCGAGGTTCTCGCGCCCGCCGAACTGGTTGGGCACCCACTCGCCGGCGTTGCGGCTGTAGTCGCGGTAGAGCATCGAGGCGACGGCGTCGACGCGCAGGCCGTCGACCCGGTACCGCTCCAGCCAGTGCAGCGCGCTGCCGATCAGGAAGCCTTTCACCTCGTTGCGGCCGAGGTTGAAGATGAAGGTGTTCCAGTCGGGGTGGAAGCCTTCGCGCGGGTCGGCGTGCTCGTACAGCGGCGTGCCGTCGAAGTGCGCCAGCCCGTGCGCGTCGGACGGGAAATGCGCCGGCACCCAGTCGAGGATGACGCCGATCCCGGCCTCGTGGCAGCGGTCGACGAACTCGGCGAAGTCCTGCGGCGTGCCGAGACGGGCGCTGGGCGCGAACTGGCCGAGCGGCTGGTAGCCCCAGCTGCCGCCGAACGGATGCTCCATGATCGGCATCAGCTCGACATGGCTGAAGCCCATGCGGGCGACGTAGGGAATGAGCCGCTCGCACAGCGTCGCCCAGACCGACTCCGCGCCCGGCTGTTCGGGCAGCCACGACGCGGCGTGGACCTCATAGACGCAGATCGGCGCGTCGACGCCCTGCGGCGGGTGCCAGTCGCCGGACTGCCACTCGAAATGCTCGTCGGCGACGATGGAGGCGGTGGCCGGCGGCGCCTCGGCCGAGGCGGCGACCGGATCGGCCTTGAGTGGCAGCATCGCCCCGTCTGGCCCAAGCAGCTCGTATTTGTAGACCGTGCCGGGTCCGAGGTCGGGCACGAACAACTCCCACACGCCAGCGCCCAGGCGCAGCCGCATCGGATGCCGGCGGCCGTCCCAGTTGTTGAAGCTGCCCACCACCGAGACCCGGCGGGCGTTCGGCGCCCAAACCGCGAAGCGCACGCCGCGCACGCCCTCCAGGGTCATGACATGCGCGCCGAGCACGCGCCCGAGTTCGCGGTGGCGGCCCTCTCCCAGCAGGTAGACGTCGAGGTCGCCCAGCGCCGGGCCGAACGCGTACGGGTCGGCCGTCACCCGCTCCGAGCCGGCCACGTCGGTGATCCGCAGCCGGTACGGCACGCGCACCGGCAACAACCCGGACCACAGCCCGGCGGGATCGACCCGTTGCATCTCGGCCAGCGTCTGCGCGCCGTCTTCCGACACCAGCGACACCGAGGCGGCGTCGGGCAGGAACGCACGCACCGCGCAGCCGCCCGTCGCCATGTGCGGACCGAGCACCGCGAACGGGTCGCCGTGCCTGCCGTTGACGACTGCCTCGACGGCGCCGCGCTCGATCACGTCGTTCATGTCCCCGTCGTTCATGTCCCCGTCGTTCATATACCCGTCGTTCATGTCACGGTCTCGGCCTGCGTCACGCGCCCCACGATGGCGTCCAGGCCACGCAGCGGGATGGCGAGCCAGGTCGGGCGGTTGGCGGCCTCGTAGCGGATTTCGTAGGCGGCCTTCTCGATCAGGAACAGGTCGAGCAGCGGCAGCTCCGCCGCTGGCGGCACCCACGGTTGCGGGTCGGCGTGCAGCACCGCGCGGTAGGCGTCGAGGAAGGTGGCGCTGGCAAGCTTGCGGAACTGCTCGATCAGCGCCGCGCGCCGCTCGTCGCTGGCGGGCGAGCCGGCGACGCGGCCGGGCGCGGCCGCGGCGGCGGCGTAGTCGAAGCTGCGGAGCAGGCCCGCCACGTCGCGCAGCGGGCACGACTTGGCCCGGCGCTGCTCCATCGGCCGCGCCGGCTCGCCCTCGAAGTCGATGATGTAGGCGTCGTTCTGCACCACCAGCACCTGGCCCAGGTGGAAGTCGCCGTGAACCCGGGTACGCAGGCTGCCGACGCCGGCGCGGGCTAGCCGCCGTACCGCGTCGGCGATGGCGTCGCGTTGGGCCAGCAACGCCTCGGACAGCCGATGCGTCTCCTCGTCGGGCCACTCGCGCGGCCGCGCCAGCAGTTCGAACGCCAGGTCGAGCTGCTCGATGGCGCCGGCCGCCCACTCGTCGAGCGCCGCGGCGTCGGCCACGTCGCAATGGAAGGCGGGATCGTCCGAGGGTTGCGACAGCACGGCGTGCAGCTCGCCAAGCCGCCGCCCGATGCTGGCCGCGAACACCGTGTAGCCGGCCAGCGCCTTGTCGGCCGGCAGCGCCGCGTCCTCGGCCGTCATGTCGTCGCTGGTACGCTCCAGGTAGTCCAGCGTCCAGCCCCAGCCGTCACCCTGGTTGCGTACGAAGCCCTGCACGATCATCAGCGTGTGCGGCGTGCCGTCGGGCGACACCCGCACCACTTCGCCGAACAGCGGCGCGGTGTTGCCGAAGCCGCGCTCGGTGAGGATGCGCGTCATCTCGCCCTCGGGATGCACCCCGGCCAGCACCTTGCGGACGATCTTGAGCACGGCGACGTCGCCCACGATCTGCGAGCTGTTCGACTGCTCGGCCGACAGGCGGCGGATTTCCGGCTCGGCCACGTCGATCTCGGCCATGCGCGAGGTCGGCACGAAACGCAGCTCGCCGCCGCCGGGGAGCGGCAGGTTCGCCGCCTCGCGCAGCAGGCCCAGCACGCCGGTGGTCATCGCGTCGACCGCGAAGCCGTCGGTCAGGTAGCCGACCCGGCGGCCACGCCGCACCCGCGCCAGAGCCAGCTGCTGGCCGAGCGGGCCGACATTCTGGTCATCCCAGGCGATTGCCAGCGGCAGCACGTACTCCTCGCGCCGCGAGCCCGGCAGGTCGACCGCGATCTCCGCCAGCAGCACGTCGGGCGCGTGCGGCAGCGGCACCGCGTAGGCGATCCGCACCGCCTCCAGCCGCTCGGTCTTGGAGGCGAACCAGCGCCGGTTTGCGATGTAGGCCGGCAGCGCCTCGCGCTCCAGGATGGCCCGCGATGACGGCGCCAGCACTTCGGACAGGCCAAGTCTCAGGACCAACGTTGCGAACTCCGGCATCGGTTGCGGGGGAGCCGTGTACCATGACGGCAGGTCGGCTTCGGTTGCCAGCAGGAACCAGAAGAAGCCGTACGGCGCCAGCGTCAGCAGGTACGGCAGCTGCCCGGCCGGCGGGAACGCCGAGCCGCCCACGATATCGACCGGCACCCGGCCGGAGAACGCGGCTAGGTCGAGTTCGACGGCCTGCGCGCTGCGCGACAGGTTGCACACGCAGAGCACCGTCTGGCCGTCGTGCTCGCGCAGGAAAGCCATCACCTTGCGGTTGCCGGGATACAGGAAGCGCTGCGTGCCGCGGCCGAACACCGTGAAATGCTTACGCACCGCCAGCATGCGGCGCATCCAGTTCAGCGGAGAGTGCGGGTCGGCGGCCTGCGCCTCCACGTTGATGGCCTGGAAGCCGTACAGCGCGTCCATGATCGGCGGCAGCACCATCTGCGCCGGATTGGCGCGCGAGAAGCCGCCGTTGCGGTCGCTCGACCACTGCATCGGCGTGCGTACGCCGTCGCGGTCGCCGAGGTGGATGTTGTCGCCCATGCCGATCTCGTCGCCGTAGTACAGCACCGGGGTGCCGGGCATCGACAGCAGCAGGCTGTGCATCAACTCGATGCGCCGGCGGTCGCGTTCCAGCAGCGGCGCCAGGCGGCGGCGGATGCCGAGGTTGAGCCGGGCGCGGCGGTCGTTGGCGTAGGTCTCCCACAAGTAGTCGCGCTCGACGTCGGTCACCATCTCCAGCGTCAGCTCGTCGTGGTTACGCAGGAAGATCGCCCACTGGCAGTTGCTCGGGATCTCCGGGGTCTGGCGCATGATGTCGGTGATCGGGAACCGATCCTCGCGGGCGATCGCCATGTACATCCGCGGCATCAGCGGGAAGTGGAACGACATCTGGCACTCGTCGCCCTCGCCGAAGTAGACCTGCGCGTCCTCCGGCCACTGGTTGGCCTCCGCCAGCAGCATGCGGCCGGGCGCGTGCAGGTCCATCTCGGCCCGGATGCGCTTCAGGATCGCGTGCGTCTCGGGCAGGTTCTCGTTGTTGGTGCCCTCACGCTCGATCAGGTAAGGCACCGCGTCGAGGCGCAGCGCATCGACGCCCAGGTCGAGCCAGAAGCGCATCACCGAGAGCACCTCGTCCAGCACCTGCGGGTTGTCGAAGTTGAGATCGGGCTGGTGCGAGTAGAACCGATGCCAGAAATAGGCGCCGGCGACCGCGTCCCAGGTCCAGTTGCTGGTCTCGGTGTCGACGAAGATGATGCGGGTATCGGCGTATTTCTCGTCGGTGTCGGACCAGACGTAGAAATCGCGTTCGGGAGACCCGGAGGGCGCCGCGCGGGCGCGCTGGAACCAGGGATGCTGGTCGCTGGTGTGGTTGATGACGAGTTCGGTGATGACGCGCAAGCCCCGCGCGTGCGCCGCCTCGATCAACCGCCGCACGTCGCCAAGGGTGCCGTAATCCTCGTGGACGCCGCGGTACTCCGCGATGTCGTAGCCGTCGTCGCGGCGCGGGCTGGGATAGAACGGCAGCAGCCAGATCGCGGTGACGCCCAGCTCGGCGACGTAGTCCAGCTTCTCGATCAGGCCGGCGAAGTCGCCGACGCCGTCGTTGTTGCCGTCAAAGAACGACTTCAGGTGCAGCTGGTAGATGATCGCGTCTTTGTACCAGAGCGGGTCGACGGCGGGGGCGGTCTGGATGGTGTCGTTCATGCTGGCCTTCAGGTTGCGGAACGGGCGCGCCACACGGCGTAAGGGGCCTCGGGCGTGAGCGCCACGCGCTGGTGCTTGCCGGCCAGCGTGAACGCGACGTCGCCGACGAGGTCGTCGCAGGCGAGGCTGGCGCCGTCGGGCAGCCCCCATTGGTAGAGCGGCAGCTCCACCGCCGCCGATTGCGGGCGCGCCGGATCGAGGCTGATCGCCACCAGCACCACGTTGCCGCGGTCCGCCGTGGCCTTTTCGAAGAACATCACCTGGTCGTTGTCGGACGCCAGGAAGGTCACCCCGAGATGCGTCTGCAGCGCCGGGTTGCGGCGGCGCATCTGGTTCAGCTGGGTGATCTCGCGCACGATGTTGCCTGGCCGCTCCCAGTCCCAGGCGCGCAGCTGATACTTCTCGGAGTCGAGGTACTCCTCGCGGCCGGGCAGCGGCGTCGCTTCGCATAGCTCGAAGCCGCAGTAGACGCCCCAGCTGCCGGCCAGCGTCGCCGCCAGGCAGGCCCGGATCAGGAAGCCGGCGCGCCCGGAGGTCTGCAGGAGCACCGGGTTGATGTCGGGGGTGTTGACGAAGAAGTTGGGGCGGAAGAAGTCGCGCTCCGGCCCGTCCGCCAGCAGCGTCGAGTACGCCTCCAGCTCGCGCCGCGTGTTGCGCCAGGTGAAATAGGTGTACGATTGGGTGAAGCCGACCTTGCCTAGCCGGTTCATCACCTTCGGCCGGGTGAACGCCTCGGCCAGGAACAGCGCGTCGGGGTAGCTGGCGCGGATGTCGCCGATCAGCCATTCCCAGAACGGGAACGGCTTGGTGTGCGGGTTGTCGACGCGGAACACCCGCACGCCCTGCTCGGCCCAGAACGCCACGGCGTCGCGCAGCGCCACCCACAGGCCGGGCGCCGCGCCGGGCGCGTAGAAGTCGACGTTGACGATGTCCTCATACTTCTTCGGCGGGTTCTCGGCGTAGCGGATCGAGCCGTCTGGCCGCCAAGCGAACCAGTCCTTGTGCTGACGCAGCCAGGGGTGGTCGGGCGAGCACTGGATGGCGAAGTCCAGCGCCAATTCCAGCCCGTGCTCCGCCGCCGCAGCCCGCAGCGCCTGGAAATCCTCCATCGTGCCGAGTTCGGGATGGATGGCGTCGTGGCCGCCCTCGTCGGAGCCGATGGCGTACGGGCTGCCTGGATCGTCGGCGGCGGGCGTCAGCGAGTTGTTGCGGCCCTTGCGGTTCTTGCGGCCGATCGGATGGATCGGCGGAAAGTACAGGATGTCGAAGCCCATGTCGCGGATACGCGGCAGGTGACGGATCACGTCGCGGAAGGTGCCGTGCCGGCTCTCGTCGTCGCTCATGGAGCGCGGAAAGATTTCGTACCAGGCGGCGAACTCCGCCTCCTTGCGGTCGACATCGAGCGGGTAGACGCCGCTGACGGTGGCGAACGGCCGCGCGTCGGCTCGCTGCATCGCCGCCGCGGTGGCCGGCGACAGCAACGCCGCCACCTGGGCGGCGCGCTCGGGGCCTTTGACCGCGGCCAGCGCCGCCGCCACGTCCGGCCCGCCATCCCGAGCTGCTTCGAGCAGCGCCCGGCCTTCCAGGACCTCTAGACGGACATCGAGGCCAGCCGCGCTCTTCTTCGCCAGCTCGTCGCGGAACGTGGCGAAGGCGTCGCGCCAGGCGACGATGCGGAACAGCCAGCGGCCCACCCGCCCGGGCGTCAGCCGCGCCTGCCAGAGATCGTTGCCCTGCGCCAGCATCGGCGCTTCCTGCCACGCCTCCCGGTCGCCGGCGCGCCATTGCAGCATCACGCCGAGTTGGTCGTGGCCCTCGCAGATCACGTCGCACGTCACGATGACCGGCTCGTCCACCGTGCGCTTGGCGGCGAAGCGCCCATCCTCGACCGCGGGGGAGACGGCCTCGATGGCGATGCGGCCGGACCCGGCGGCCTTGGCGACGCTCGCCGCCGCGGCCTCCCGCGCCAGCAGGATCGGCGGCTCGTGCCGCAGCGCGAAGGTTTGCACCCCGCCCGGCGGCAACAGGGTCGGCCGATGGCCCGGCGGGGCCTTGGCGGCGACCGGGCGGGTCAGGCTGAGGTTTACCAGGGTAAGGCTGCCAGCTCCGCGCGAGCGGCGCAGCAGCCCGAGGGTGGCGTCGCCCGGCACCGGACTGGCCAGCCTGCCGTCGCCGGTGGCTTTGCCGGCGGGCAGGTCGATGGCGTCGGCGGAAGGCAGCGTTCCGCCCCGCCGCGGGTCCATCCGCCGGGTGGCTTGTTCGGCGACGCCCATAGGCACCAGGTAGCCCGCCGCCATGGCCGCCGCCGTCGCCACAGCGCGCCGCGCCGCCGCGGCGCGCTGGCCGGGGTCGCGCAGCCGGGCGGCGATCCGCCGACCGAACGGCGCTTCGGCGCAGACGATCACCGGCCCGATCCGCTCCATCGCCGCCGCCTGCGTCCATAGACGGTCGGAATGCCAGTCCCAGCCTTCGAGCGACAGGCAGGTGGCGTCGAGGCCGCTGCCGATCCAGCGCGCCAGGGTTTCCGGCGGCAGATCGGCGGTCCAGCCGATCATGCGGCAGTCCGGCCGGCGACGGTGGGCCGCAACGGACAGGTCGCGCACGAAGGCGGGCGGGACATCGGCCAGGCCCAGCAGCCGGAAACCGGCGGCCCCCGCCTGCAACCATGCGCCGAGCTGACCCTGCCACCAGGCGGCGAGCGCCTCGCCTCGCTCGTGGAAGCGGGGCCGGGCGGCCAGCTCCGGCACGCGCGGGTCAATCGCCGTCGGCGGCGGCGCGAACAGCTCGGGGTGGGACAGCGCGATGGCGCCGTCGGGGGCCACGCGGTCCAGCACCACGTCGAGCAGCCAACCCAGCTTGCGCTCCCGGCATGCGGCATTCAGGAACGCGAGGGCCGCGGCGCTGTCGCCGGTCCAGCCCAGGCTCGCGTGCATCCGGCCGAAATCGTCCGGCAGCAGCACGGAGGCGGCATGGAACGGCGGCGCCAGCATGACATGGGAGAAGCCTGCGGCGGCCACGCGGTCGAGCAGCGCCGGCCAGCCCTGCAACGGCCCGGCCAGCAACGGATGGATATAGTAGATGGCGACCGGCGGCTCCGTCGCGCGCGGGACTGCCGCAGGCGGGGTCGCCGGGCGCGTGGCGGTCATCGACTGGCTCGCCATCGGTCCTCCTGGAGGGGCATGCAGGAACATCGCCTGCGTGGGCACACGTCAAAGCGAATTGGCAACGAGAGTTCCCGAGACGCCAAGCGACGCCGCGATCGGGTCAATCCAGGCGAACGCCTCCAGTAACGGCCTGGTAGGTGGCAATCGCCAGCGTCAGCGGCTCGAACGGCTTGGTGATGACGAATGCCGGCTCCAGCGCCTCGCCGGTCAGCAGCCGCTCGGGGTAGGCGGTGACGAAGATCACCGGCGCCTTCAGGTGCTTGAGGATGCGCGCCACCGCCAGCGTGCCGTCGCCGCCGGCGCCCAGGTTGATGTCGGCCAGGATCAATCCCGGCCGCTCGCGCGTCGCGATCTCCACCGCCTCCGCCTCGCTGGCCGCGGTGCCGACGACCCGGTGGCCGCACTCGGCCACCAGCTCCTCGATATCCATGGCGATGATCGGCTCATCCTCTATGATGAGCACGTCGGTGGCGGCGGAGGCGCGCAGCTGGTCGCGCGCCTCCGCCAGCAGCGCCGCGGCATCGGCCTCCGGCAACGCGACGATCTCCGCCGCTAAGTCGATCGGCATCTCCTCCAGCGCCGTCAGCAGCAGCAGTTGGCGCTGCACCGCGCCGAGGCCCAACTCATTCACCTTGGGCGGCAGGCGATTGAAATGCCGCGTCACCGCGCTGTAGAGCGCCAACCTCGAATCGCCGTGAAGCGCCGAGTCGCCGTGGAGCGCCGAGTCGCCGTGAAGCGTCGGGGGCGTATCGGCCAGCATCGCCTTCAGGCCTTCGGCCACCAGCCCGTCGCCGCGGCTCTGGCTTCCGGTCAGCGCCCGCGCGTAACGGCGGGCATACGGCAGGGCGCGGATCAGTTCTTCGCGAACCATGGCGATCATGGATGATGCAGCCCTTGCAGGAGACAGCGAGGCAATCGAGGGTGACGACCGCCGAAGGAACGCCGCAGGCCGTGGACGCCAACGAACTCCCGAGAGACGGATTTCCAAGGGACCAATCTCCAAGATCGGCGATGGTGGCCTTGCTGCCCGACCTGCGTCGCTATGCGAGGTTCCTGGTCCGCGACGCCGCCGAGGCCGACGACTTGGTGCAGGAGACGCTGACCCGGGCGCTGGGCGCGCTGTCGCAATACCGTCACGACACCAGCCTGCGCGGCTGGCTGTTCACCATCCAGCGCAACGTGTTCTACGAGCAGTCGCGACGCCGGCGCACCGAGCGCGCCGTGCTGGAGCATGCCGGCGCGCCCGAGCAGCACAGCGCCCCGACGCAGCACGACCATCTCGACCTCGCCGACCTGACCCGGCATCTGTTCAGCCTGCCGCCGCTGATGCGCGAGGCGCTGGTGCTGGTCGGCGCGCACGGGATAAGTTATGATGATGCCGCAACGATATGCGCTGTTCCAGTCGGCACCCTGAAAGCGCGGGTGTCGCGCGCCAGGGCGCAGCTGGCGCGGACCATGGCGCCGGCGCCCAAAGCGTAGGCTGCGTGCCATGCCGTTCAAGCTTGGCCGTCCAAGCTTGGCCGTCCAAGCTTTGGGTGAGGTGTCGGGCTTGGGTGAGATGTTGACATGATGAAGTGTTGCATCGCATCAGCCCGCCACCGTGGCAATTCGCTGGCCCGCCGCTCGCGGTTACGTGACATACCCGATGCAACGAACCGGCGCGGCGGTTCATTGCTCAACCACAAATCCTAAAGGACGGGAGTAGTTCATGGCGTCTCCAGTTTTCCATGACCAGGTCATCGCCATCCTGCCGAAACTCCGCATCCAGGCGCTCGCCCTCACGCGCAACCGCGCCAGCGCCGAGGACTTGGTGCAGGACGCGGTGTGCAACGCGCTGTCAGCGGCCAACAGCTTCATCCCGGGAACCAACTTCGCCGCTTGGATGCACCGCATCCTACGCAACCGTTTCATCTCCAACCTGCGTAAGCGCCGCGACACCACGGACATCGACGACGTGCCGGCGTCGGTGTTCGCCACCGAGGCCGCGCATGAGGACCGGCTCGCCTTGAAGGAGCTTGCCGCCGCCATGGACCGGCTGCCGTCCGATCAGCGCGAGGCGCTGGTCATGGTGGTGATCCACGGCATGAGCTACGAGGCGCTCGCGGAGTCCACTGGTTGCGCCGTGGGCACGGCCAAAAGTCGCGTGTTCCGCGCTCGTCGCCAGCTTGAGGCGTGGCTGATGGGCGAGCAGAGCGACGCCACCTCGGCGACCACGGCCCGGCGCACCCAGCTTCGCCGCGACCAGCTCGCGGCGCTGGGCCGCCAATCGGCGGTGCTGGCGGCGCTCGACGACACCGAACCCAGCTCCCCGCCGCCGACGGCGTAGGACGGCATCGGCATGGCAATAGGCTGACATGGCGCCGTGAGCCGGAAACCGGCTCGCGGCTTCGCGTTCAGTCTGCCTGACAGTAGAGCGTGGCTTCGATGGTTCGGCGAAAATCGGGTCAAGGCTCCAAGGTCGCCGAGGCGGGAACCGCCGGCAAGGCCGCGAAGCGCACGGCCGCCAGCGCTTTCGACGTGTTCCTCGACCGTGGCCTGCACAGCATGTTCGACTCGATCAAGGATGAGCCGATTCCAGAAGAGCTGCTGCGGATCATTCAGGAAGACCGCAAGGAATGAATGCCGCGCCCCGGCCCGGGGCAGGCATGGCTCGGCCGGGGCAAGGCGGCATCTTCCGTCTGTTGGCGACGATGCGCGCCAGGCTGATAGCGATGCTGCTGGTCGCCGTGCTCCCGCTGGTGGCGCTCGCCGCCTCGATGGCCTGGCAGGATTACCGCGACACCATCGACCGACTCGGCCAGCAACTCGACCTGGCGGCAGCCAACGGCGCCGGCAGGATGGACGCCACGCTGGGCGACGCCGAGCGCTGGCTGCGCGCCGTCGCATTGTCGCCGGCCGTGCGGGAGCCGCCCGGGACGTGCGACACGCTGCTTGGGCAGCTATTGCGGGTTGAGCAGCCGCGCTACGACGATCTGGCCGTGGTCGATCGGCAAGGGCTGGTGCGGTGCAGCGCCGGAATGGGCGACGAGGCGACGCGGCAGGTCCGACTGGCCAGCCTGCTCACCCTGACGCCACCTTCGGACAGCGTGGGTTTGGTCCTCGGCGATCCGTCGGGCGAGCCCCGTTCGATGCTGCCGGCTGCTTTGCGAGTTGCCGGCGAGCATTTCTCCGGCGTCGTCCTGGCGACGCTGTCGCTGGAGTGGCTGGCGCAGTGGATCCAAAAAGATCGCCTTATGACGCAGCAGGCGATTGGGCTGATCGACTCGCACGGCCGGCTGACGCCATTCGGCCCGGCAATGGCGATGGCGGCGTCGGGCGGCGTCGCCGAACTGTCGCGAGGATCGGACGCGCAGTTTCAATTTCGGTCCGTCCCGCTGCCGGGCGGCCTGCGCCTGCTCATGGGGTTGTCGACGCTGCCGCAACTTCGGCAGGCGAAGCAGTTGCTCATCCAGCGCCTGTCGCTGTTGGGAACGCTGCTGGTCGCAGGCCTGTTCGTCGTGACGGCGGCGGTCAACGGCGCCGTCGTGCAGCCGGTGCGGCAACTATCGGCGGCGGTTGCGCGATGGCGTGAGGGCGGCGGCTTCGAGCCCGGCCCGCTTGGCGGCGCGCCGTGGGAGATCGCGGCGTTGTCGCTCTCGTTCGGCCGCGCCGTCACGGCGCTGAACCAGCGCGAGGTGCAACTGCGCGAGGCCACCACGCAGCAGGAGTTGCTGATGCAGGAAATCCACCATCGGGTGAAGAACAACCTGCAGATCGTGGCCTCGCTGCTCAACCTGCAGGCGAGCCGGATCAAGCTGCCGGAGGCGCGGGCCGAGTTCCAGGCGGCGCGCGACCGCATCCGCGCCCTGGCGACGCTGCACCGGCACCTGTATGCCTATGGCGAGCTGCACACCATCAACATGCGAAGCTTCCTGATCGAGCTTTGCGGCCAGTTGCTGCAGGCGCTCGGCGAAACCCCGGCGAGGGGACGGATCAAGCTCGACATCGAGGCGCCGGAGCTGCGTATCTCCTCCGACCAGGCGGTGCCGATGGCGTTGATCGTGACCGAGGCGGTCAGCAACGCGGCCAAATACGCTTTTCCGGGTGGTCGCAGCGGTCACATCGAAGTCCGCCTGACGATTATCGGCGAGGGCGCCGCTGAAATGTTGCGGCTCACCATCGAGGATGACGGAGTGGGCATATCGAGTGGGCGCGCCGAGACCGCGGAAGGCGTGCGCGACGGCATCGGCACCCGCCTGATCCGCGGGTTCGCGCGCCAGCTGCAGGCGACCCTGACCCTGACCCATGACGGCGGGACGCGCTACATGCTCGACATCCCGCTGCATCGCAAACGCGCCGAGACGGCGCCCGAGCCGATGTCCGAAGCTTAGAAGGCGCGCGTGCCCGGCATGCAGCGAAGCGCCAGCAAATGCCCGAGGGCGACGGCGAGCAGGCATGGCGCCACCGAAAGCAGCACGTTCGCGGCTGCGGCCAGCCAGCCGCCGGCGCGGGCCAGCGTCAAGGTTTGCAGGCTGAACGAGGAGAACGTGGTGAACCCGCCGCAAACCCCGGTCATGAAGAACACCCGGACCTCGTTGCTGGCCGCCACGGCGCCGCCGGGCGTGGTGAGCGTTGCGAACAGGCCGATGGCGAAGCTGCCCAGCACGTTGATGCCGATGGTCGCCCACGGGAAGCGCTCGCCCAGCGCGTGGCTCACCAGCACCGTCGCCCAATAGCGGCCGACGCTGCCCAACGCGCCTCCAAGCGCCACAAGCAGGCTCGGGATCATGGACGGCGGGCGTTCGGCTGCATGCGAGGAGATGTCCTTGACCGCGTCCTGCCTGTCAATTGCTGCGCTTTGCGCTAAATCACCGGCATGAAGTCACCGGCATGAAGACGGCGCGCAACCCGACTCGCTCCTGGCTTGCGGCGCAGGGCCGCCTGAGCCGCGCCGCGGCGCGGCCGGTGCTGGCGCTGGGCGTCGCCGGCACGCTTGCGGCGATGGCGCAGGCGGTGCTGCTGGCGACCGCCCTGGCCCGCATCCTGACTGGAGCGCCGCCCGGGAGCCGGCTGCTGGCGCTGTTCGCCGGCCTGGCGGTGCTGCGGGCGGCGTGCTCCTGGCTGGCCGAGCGGCAGGCGTTCGAGGCGGGCGCCACGGCGCGCCGGCGGTTGCGGAGCGACGCGCTGGGCCGGCTGCTGGAGGTCGGCCCGAAGCTGCTGCGGTCGCAGCACTCGGCCGAGCTGGCGGCGACCGTGGTTGAGCGGATCGAGGCGCTGGACGGCTATTTCGCCCGTTGGCTTCCAGCTTCGTCCATGGCGATGCTGGGGCCGGTGCTGGTGCTGGCGCTGGCGTTCTGGCTCGATCCGCGGGCTGCCTTGGTGCTTGGAATTTGCGGGCTGCTGGTGCCGTTCGCCATGGCGCTGTCCGGCATTGGCGCCGCGGCTGCCTCGCGCCGTCAGTTCGTGGCGCTGCAACGCCTGCAGGTGCGCTTCCTCGACCGGGTGCGCGGCATCGCCACCATCGTGATGGCGGGGCGCGAAGCCGCCGAGGCGGACGCCATCGGGGTTGCCGCCAACGAGTTGCGGCAGCGTACCATGCGGGTGCTGCGGGTGGCGTTCCTGTCCTCGGCGGCGCTCGACTGCGCGGCGGCGGCGGCGCTGGTGCTGTTGGCGCTGCATTTCGCGAACCGGCTCGCCGGCGCGACCCGCGACGTGGGCGACACCGCCCGCGCCTTGGCCGTGCTGCTGCTGACGCCGGAGTTCTTCGCGCCGCTGCGGGCTTTCGCCGCCGCCTACCAGGACCGCAGCCAGGCCGCGGCAGCGGCCGAGGCGCTGGCCGGGCTGCCCCCGGCGACCGTGGCCGAGCCGCTGCCGGTGCGAACGATCCAGGCGCGGGGAGTCGCCGTGGCGTTCGAGGACGTCCGCCTGCGCTGGGACCCGGCGCGCCCGCCGGCGCTCGACGGCGTCAGCTTTCGCCTGGCGGCGGGCGAGACGCTGATCCTGGCCGGGCCGTCGGGCGCCGGGAAGTCGACCTTGATCGAGGTGCTGCTCGGGTTCGTGCGGCCCGATTCCGGGCGCGTGACGTTGAACGGCGTCGATGTCGCGTCGCTGGTGCCGCAGGCGCTGTCGAAGCTGACCGCCTGGATCGGCCAGCAGCCGATGCTGTTCGCAGCCAGCATCGAGGACAACATCCGCTTCGCCCGGCCCGAGGCGAGCGACACCGAACTTGCCGCGGCCGTCGCCTTCGCCCGCCTCGACGGCTTGGTCGGCAGCTTGCCGCAGGGATTGCGTACCCAGATCGGCCAGGGCGGCTACGGCCTGTCCGGCGGCCAGGCGCAGCGCGTGGCCATCGCCCGGGCGTTCCTCAAGAACGCGCCGCTGCTGCTGCTCGACGAGCCGACCAGCCATCTCGATCCGGCGACCGAGGCCGAGGTGCTCGACAGCCTGCGCCGGCTGGCGGTCGGGCGCACCGTGCTGATCGCCAGCCACGCCGCCGCGGCGCATGCGTTCGGCGGCCACAGGCTCGACCTGCGCCAGGGCCGGGTGGCGTCCGCGTCCGAAACGGCTCGCGGCGCCGCCCGAGGCGTCGCATGAGCCCGCTGCTCCAGGTGGTCCGGCTGTGGCGGCGGCACTGGCCGCGGCTGGGGCTGGGCATCGCCGTCTCGCTGGCGGCGCTGGCCTGCGCCGTGGCGCTGCTCGCGGCGTCCGGGGCTTTGGTGGCACGCATGGCGTTGGGCGCGGCGCTGACCGCCGGGCTGGCGCTGCGGCTGCTGGGTCCGGCGCGGGTGGCGCTGCGCTACGCCGAGCGGCTGGTCACGCACGACGCGATGTTCCGCGCCCTGGCCGACCTGCGGGTATGGTTTTTCCGCAACCTGGCGCGCAACTCGGCCGGCGGGCTGGGCTTCACCCATGCCGGCGACGTGCTGACGCGGCTGGTGGGCGATGTCGAGGCGCTGGACGGCCTTTATCTCCGCATCGTCGTGCCGGCGCTGGGCGCGCTGCTGCTGTTGCCCGTGCTGCTGGCGTTGTCCGTCCGGGTCGATTGGCGGGCGGCGGCGGAGGTCGTGCCGCTGTTCGCGGTGGCGGCCTTCGTGCTGCCCGCGGCAGCCGCGAGCGGCGCGCGGGCGCTCGGCGGCCGGCTCACGCTGGCCCGCGCCGGATTGTCGGTGGCGGCGCTCGACACGCTCACCGGATTGCGCGAGGTGCGGGCGTTCGGCGCCGAGGGCCGCATGCTGGCGATGGTGCAAGCACGCGAATCGACGCTGCTGGTGGCGGGCAGGGCGCTGGCGCGGCGTGGCGCCGCGTGCAGCGCGCTGGCGTTGCTGTGCGGGCAGACGGCGCTGCTGGCGGTGCTGGCGTTCCCCGGCGTCCATCCGGTCGCGACCGTCGTGCTGGCGCTGGCCGTGGTCGCGGCGTTCGAGGCGGCTGCCGGGTTGCCGCGGGCCGGGGCGCTCGCGGGCGTCTCCAGCGCCGCCGCCGCGCGCGTGCTGGCCGTCGCCGGACGCGATGCCGCCATGTCCGACCCGGCGATCGCCGCGCCGCCGCCGGCTGCGAGCGGATTGCGGTTCGAGGCGGTGGAGTTCCGCTGGCAGCCGGACCGGCCCGCGGCACTCGATGGTTTCAGCCTGGACGTTCCTGCCGGCAGCCGCGTGGCGCTGCTCGGACCGTCGGGAGCCGGAAAGTCGACCGTGGCGGCGCTGGCGCTGCGGGTGGTTTCGCCGCAGTCCGGCCGCGTGCTGCTGGGCGGCGTCGACATCGCCACGCTGGCCACCGCCGAGCTGCGGTCGCGCGTGGCGTGGCTCAGCCAGGACACGCATCTGTTCGACGACACCATCCGGGCCAACCTGGCGCTGGCGCGGCCCGATGCCGACGATGTGGCGCTGTGGCAGGCGCTCGAAGCGGCGCGGCTGGCGGAGTTCGTGCGCTCGCTGCCCGACCAGCTCGACACCTGGGTCGGCGAGGGCGGGGCGCGCCTGTCGGGCGGCCAGCGGCGGCGGCTGGCGCTGGCCCGCACCCTGATGTCGCCGGCGCCGCTGTTGCTGCTTGACGAACCTTGCGCCGGCCTCGACGCCGAGACCGAGCGGGAATTCTACGCCACCCTGAACGAGACTGCCCAGGGCCGCACAGTCGTGCTGATCGCGCATCGCCTGACCGGCGTCGAACGACTCGACCGGGTGTGGCGGCTGGTCCGCGGGCGCACGGTCGCGGCGGCGGGCTGAATCAGGACGACTTCGCCAGTTTCGGCGTCGGTGCCGGCAGGGTGTCGCGCCGCAGCCGCTTCTCGCCCAGCAGCAGCAGGATGGGGGCGGCGATGAAGATCGAGGACGAGGTGCCGACGACGATGCCGAACAGCATCACGCAGGCGAACCCGGACAGCGTCGAGCCGCCGAACAGCGCCAGCGGCAAGGCGGCCAGGAACACCGTCGTCGAAGTGCAGATGGTGCGGTTCAGCGTCTCGTTGATCGACAGGTCGATCAGCTCGCGCAACGGCATGCTCTTGTACTTGCGTAGGTTCTCGCGCATGCGGTCGTAGACCACCACCTTGTCGTTGGTCGAGTAGCCGATGATGGTCAGGATCGCGCCGACCATGATCAGGTCGAACTGGAACCGCGTCACCACCAGGAACCCGACCGCCTTGGTGACGTCGAGCAGCAAGGTCACCACGGCCCCGACCGCGAACTCCCACTCGAAGCGGAACCAGATGTAGACCAGGATCATCAGCAGCGAGACGCCGAGCGCCAGCAGGCCGTTGCGGAACAGCTCGGCCGACACCGACGCGCCGACCGCGTCGGTACGCAGCACCTTGGTTCCGGGCTGCGCCTGCTCCAGCGCCGCGCGGACCTTGGTCACCATCTGCTGCGTCGCGGCCTCGGTGGCCTGCGCCTGCAGGCTGATCCGCACCTGGGTGGCGTCGCCGAACTGCTGCACGCCGGGCTCCGCGATGCCCTGGGCGGCGAGGTTGCCGCGCAGCCTGGCAAAGTCGACCGGCTGGTTGGCGGGCGCCCGCGCCTCCATCACCACGCCGCCCTTGAAGTCGATGCCGAGCCGCAGGCCGGGGTAGAAGAACAGCGCCAGCGACAGCGTGGACAGCACCGCCGAGGTAAGCAGGCCGATGAAACGGCCGCGCATGAAGTGCAGCCGGGTGTTGTCGGGAACCAGCCGGAACATCGGGCGGGCGAACGTGGACGACAGGGATGGCGGCAGGGGCATGGGACAGCGCTTTCTCAGACCGGCAGCAACGAGGGGCGGGTGGTCTTGTACCACTGCACCATCATGAGCCGGACCAGCAGGGTCGCGGTGAACAGCGTGGTGACGATGCCGACGGTGATGGTGACCGCGAAGCCGCGCACCGGCCCGCTGCCGAACACGAACAGCATGACGTGCGCCAGGAACGCCGTCGCGTTGCTGTCGACGATGGTGGTGTAGGCGCGGCGGAAGCCGACCTCCATGGCGTTGAGCGGGGTGCGGCCGGCCTTGAACTCCTCGCGGATGCGCTCGTTGATGAGGATGTTGGCGTCGACCGCCATGCCGAGCGTGAGCAGGATGCCGGCCATGCCGGGCAGCGTCAGCGTGGCCCCCAGCAGCGACAGCACCGCCACCATCAGCAGCAGGTTCACCACCAGGGCGATGTTCGCCATCCAGCCGAACAGCCCGTAGAACATGCCCATGAAGCCGATCACCAGCAGGAACCCGACGCCCAGCGACAACGCGCCGGCGCGGATGCTGTCGGCGCCCAGCTCCGGCCCGACGCTGCGCTCCTCGACCACGGTGAGCGGGGCCGGCAACGCGCCGGCGCGCAGCAGCACGGCGAGGTCGGTGGCGCTGGCGGCGGTGAAGTGGCCGCTGATCTGGCCGCGCCCGCCGGTGATCGGCTCGTTGATGCGCGGCGCGCTGATCACCCGGCCGTCGAGCACGATGGCGAACGGATGCCCGACCTCGCGCGTGCTGACGTCGGCGAAGCGGCGGGTGCCGACCGCGTCGAAGGTGAAGTTGACCACCCACTCGCCGGTCTGCGGGTTCTGCCCGGCGCGGGCGTCGGTCAGGTTGGCGCCGTCCACCTCGATCCGCCGGCGCACCACGATCTTGCCCGACGGGCCGCCGCCCTGGCCCTCCATCGGCAGCACCTCCTCGCCCAGCGGCGCCGGCGCGTTCGGGTTGGCGGCGTCGTCGGTGAGCTGGAAGGTCATCTTGGCGGTCTGGCCGATCAGCTCCTTGATGCGGTTCGGGTCGTCGACCCCGGGCAGCTGCACCACGATGCGGTCGGCGCCCTGGCGGGTGATGGCCGGGTCGGCCACGCCGCTGGCGTCGACGCGGCGGCGGATGATTTCTATCGACTGCGCCACCGTGGCGGTCGCGTGCTGGTTCAGCGCCACCGGCGAAAGGGTGACCGCCAGGCCCTCCGGCGCCCGCGCGACCTCGGTGTCCGGCTGCGACGTGAGTCCGTTGCCGGCGTTGCCGGCGAGCGTGCCAAGGGCGGCGGTCGCCGCGTCGAGCTTGGCGGGGTCCGTGACCTTGACCAGGAGCCGGTTCTGCGCCGGCTGCGCCAGCACGCTGAACGGCCGCGCGCCGCCGCGGTCGAGCGCCCGCCGCGCCTCCTCGGCCAGGCTGTCGAGCCGCTCCTTGACCACCGTGGCCATGTCGACTTCGAGCAGTAGATAGCTGCCGCCGCGCAGGTCGAGGCCGAGATGGATGTTGCCCCAGCCGCCGCCGAGGCTGTTCGGGAGCATGTTGGGCAGCGCCAGGAGGATGCCGACGAGGCAGGTGCCCAGCACGAACCAGGTCTTCAGGCGGCTGAAATACATCATGGCGGCGAGGCAACTCCTGGCGCGGCGGCGGAGAATGGCGGCAAGCCCCCCTATACGCAACCAAGCGACAGGGGCGATAGCTGGCACACTGTAATGGAGAGCGGCGATGGCGCATGAGCGGCTGCGGATCGGGGTTGCCGGGGCCGGTCATTTCGGCCGCTTCCACGCGCTGAAGCTGGCCGCCGCCCCACGCGCCGAGTTGGTCGGGGTGCATGACCCCGATGCGGCGCGCGCCGAGGCCCTGGCGCGCGAGACCCGCAGCGCCGTGCTCGGCTGGGACGCGTTGCTGGCCGGCTGCGACGCGGTGGTGGTCGCCGCCCCGGCGGAGGTGCATTTCCCGTTGGCCGACGCGGCGCTGCGGGCCGGGCGGCACGTGCTGGTGGAGAAGCCGATCGCCGAGACGCTGGCCGACGCCGACGCCCTCGGCGCGCTGGCGTCGGCGCGAGGGTTGGTGCTGCAGGTCGGCCACCTGCTGCGCTTCTCGGCCGAGCACCGGGCGATCAGCAGCCGGATGCGGCGTCCGCTGTACCTCGACTGCGTGCGGATCGCGCCGTTCAAGCCGCGCGGCACCGACGTTTCGGTCATCCTGGACCTGATGATCCACGACCTCGACCTGGTGCTGGCGCTGGTGGACAGCCCGATCACCGGGGTCGACGCGGTGGGCGCGCCGGTCGCCAGCGCCCACGAGGACATCGCCAACGCCCGCGTGCGCTTCGCCAACGGCTGCGTCGCGACCATCACCGCCAGCCGCATTTCGCTGAAGACCGAGCGCAAGATGCGGCTGTTCAGCCAGGAAGGCTACATGTCGGTCGACTTCGCCGGGCGCAAGCTGATGATGATCGGGCGCGAGCGCGGCTTGCCGCTGCCGGGGACCGGGGGCGGGCGGCTGGAGGAGATCACCTGGAAGGACCATGACGCGCTGGAGGCCGAGCAGTCGGCGTTCATCGCCGCCGTGCTGGACGGCGCGCCGGTGATCGTCGACGCGGCGGCCGGGCGGCGGGCGCTGGCCGCGGCGCTGGCGGTCGGCGAGGCGATGGCGGCGTCGCGCGCTTTGGCGGAGGCGTCGGGACTGATAAGGGTCGCATGATGGGCACGCGCGCGGCCGTCGACCATTTGTGGGTCAACGTCTCGGCGGCCACGATGCAGGCCGGCGGCGCGCCGCATGGCCTGATTGCCGACGCGGCGGTTGCGGTGACCGGCGACGCAATCAGCTTCGTTGGAACCCGGCGAAACGCATTGGATGCCGTCGAAGCGCGCCAGACGCATGACGGGCAGGGCGGGCTGCTCACGCCCGGCCTGATCGACTGCCACACGCACCTGATCTACGGCGGCAACCGTGCCCGTGAGTTCGAGATGCGGCTGCAGGGAGCATCCTATGAGGACATCGCCCGCGCCGGCGGCGGCATCGTGTCCAGCGTGCGCGCCACCCGGTCGCTCGACGAGGATGCGTTGGTCGCAGCGGCGCTGCCGCGGCTGGATGCCTTGCTGCGCGAGGGCGTCACGACGGTCGAGGTGAAGTCCGGCTACGGCCTCGACCTCGCGACCGAGCTGCGCCTGCTGCGGGCGGCGCGACGCCTGGAGGGTTTGCGGCAGGTGACGGTGCGCGCCACGCTGTTGGCGGCGCACGCCGTTCCGCCGGAGTTCAAGGACGACCCGGATGGCTACGTGGCGCTGGTGTGCGACGCGATCATCCCGGCGGCGGCGCGCGAGGGCCTGGCGGATGCCGTCGACGCGTTCTGCGAGGGGGTCGCGTTCAGCCCCGCGCAAGTCCGCCGGGTGTTCGAGAGCGCGCGCGCCCACGGGTTGCCGGTGAAGCTGCATGCGGAGCAGCTGAGCAACCTTGGCGGCGCCGCGTTGGCAGCCGAGTTCGGCGCGCTTTCGGCCGACCACCTGGAATACGCCGATACGGCGGGAGTGGCGGCGATGGCGGCGGCCGGGACTGTGGCGGTGCTGCTGCCCGGCGCGTTCTACTTCCTGCGCGAGCGCACGACGCCGCCGGTGGCGCTGCTGCGCGAGGCCGGCGTGCCGATGGCGCTGGCGACCGACTGCAACCCAGGCACCTCGCCGCTGACCTCCCTGCTTCTGGCGTTGAACATGGCATGCACGCTGTTTCGCCTGACGCCGGAGGAGGCGGTCGCCGGCGTCACCCGCAACGCGGCGCGGGCGCTCGGCTTGGCCGACCGCGGCGTGCTGGCGCCGGGGTTGCGCGCCGACCTGGCATTGTGGCGGGTCGACCATCCGGCCGAGCTGGCCTACGCCATCGGCCTCAATCCCGTGGCCGCGGTCATGCGCGGCGGCGTCCTGCGGAGTCTCCGATGATGCCCAGCCGCCTCGACAACCAGCGCGTCGTGCGGGCGCCGCGCGGGTCGGAGATGACCTGCCGCACCTGGGGCGCGGAAGCGGCGCTGCGGATGCTGATGAACAACCTCGATCCCGAGGTCGCCGAGCGGCCGCAGGAACTCATCGTCTACGGCGGCATCGGGCGGGCGGCACGCAACTGGGAGGCGTTCGACCGCATCTGCGCCAGCCTGCGGACGCTGGGCGAGGACGAGACGCTGCTGGTGCAGTCCGGCAAGCCGGTCGGCGTGTTCCGCACCCATGCCGACGCGCCCCGGGTGCTGATCGCCAATTCCAACATCGTGCCGCACTGGGCGACGTGGGAGAAGTTTCACGAACTGGATCGCGCCGGCCTGATGATGTACGGGCAAATGACCGCCGGGTCGTGGATCTACATCGGCAGCCAGGGCATCGTCCAAGGCACCTACGAGACCTTCGTGGAGATCGGCCGTCGGCACTATGGCGGCAGCCTGCGTGGCCGCTGGATTCTGACCGGCGGCCTTGGCGGCATGGGCGGCGCGCAGCCGATGGCCGCCACCATGGCGGGGGCCTCGATGTTGGCGGTCGAGTGCCAGCCCAGCCGGATCGAAATGCGGCTGCGTACCGGCTACCTGGACCGCAAGACGGATAGCCTGGACGAGGCGCTGCACTGGATGAAGCAGGCGAGCGCGGCGGGCGAGGCGGTTTCGGTCGGCCTGCTGGGCAACGCCGCCGAGGTTTTCCCGGAGCTGGCGCGGCGCGGCGAGCGGCCCGACGTGGTGACCGACCAGACCAGCGCGCACGACCCCCTGCACGGCTACCTGCCGGCCGGCTGGACGCTCGACCGATGGGAGCGGGCCAAGGCCGGCGACCCCGGTTCGGTCGAGGCGGCGTCGCGCCGGTCGATGCGGACGCATGTGCAGGCGATGCTGGACTTCCACCGGGCCGGGGTGCCGACGCTGGACTACGGCAACAACATCCGCCAGGTCGCCAAGGACGAGGGGCTGGCCGACGCGTTCGACTTCCCCGGCTTCGTTCCGGCATACATCCGCCCGCTGTTCTGCCGCGGCGTCGGCCCGTTCCGCTGGGCGGCGCTGTCGGGCGACCCGGAGGACATATACCGCACCGACCAGAAGGTGCGCGAGCTGATCCCCGACGATCCGCATCTGCACAACTGGCTCGACATGGCGCGGGCGCGGATACGGTTTCAGGGCCTGCCGGCCCGCATCTGCTGGGTCGGGCTTGGCCAGCGCGACCGCCTCGGGCTGGCGTTCAACGAGATGGTGGCGCGCGGCGAGGTGTCGGCGCCCATCGTTATCGGCCGCGACCACCTCGACAGCGGCTCGGTCGCCAGCCCGAACCGCGAGACCGAGGCGATGCGGGACGGGTCCGACGCGGTGTCCGACTGGCCGATGCTGAACGCCCTGCTGAACACCGCGAGCGGCGCCACCTGGGTTTCGCTGCACCATGGCGGGGGCGTCGGGATGGGCTTCTCCCAACATGCGGGCATGGTGATCGTGGCCGACGGGACCGATGCGGCGGCGCGGCGCATCGCACGGGTGCTGTGGAACGACCCGGCGAGCGGCGTGATGCGCCACGCCGACGCCGGCTACGAGACCGCCATATCGTGCGCCAGCGATTCCGGGCTGAACCTGCCGTCGTTGTCGTGACGCAAGAAGGGCCTGATGCGGGTGGAATCGTCGGTGGCGGCGTGATGGGCGGCGCCATAGCGCTACCGGGCAGCCTGCAGTTCGGAAACCAGGCTGGCGTAGGCGTTGAGGACGTGTCGCCGGCGTATCTTCTGCGTCGCCGTCATGAGCCCGTCCTCAAGCGTGAACGGCTTGACCAGCCGATGCCGCCGCACCCGCTCCGGCGCGCCCAGACGGCGGTTCACCTCGGAGACCGCATTGCTCGCCTGTTGCTCGCTGCAGCCCTCCGCCGCCACGATCAAGGCCGAAAGGCCGGATTGGCCGTCGCCGAACACCACCGCCTGGGCGATGGAGGGCGATGTCGCGAGCATGGCCTCGACCCGCGCCGGCGATACGTTGTCGCCGCCGGACAAGACGATGATGTCGCGTTTGCGATCGGTAATCCGCAAGTTGCCGTCGGCATCGAAGCCGCCGACGTCGCCGGTGTGCAGCCAGCCGTCCCGGATCGCCTCCAGCGTCTCGTCGGGGCGGTTCCAGTAGCCGTCCATCAGGAGGTCGCCGCGGACCAGGATTTCCCCGTCGGCCGCGATCCTGACCTCGACCCCGGCCAGCGGCGGCCCAACCGTGTCCAGGTGCGCTGCCATCGGCAGGGTGGCGGCGATCACCGGCCCCGCCTCGGTCTGCCCGTAGCCCTGCATGAGCGACACGCCGAGCGCCTGGAAGAACCGCCCGACATCGGGATCGAGGCGCGCGCCACCCGAAAGGGCCACCCGCAGGCGCCCGCCGAAACGGGCCGTGACCTTCCTGCGAACCAGGCGGTCCAACGCGCGGTCGGCGATCCAGGCCACGGGCGAGCGCCGCTGTCCGCCCATCTTGCGTTCGCCGTGGGCGATGGCGCGGCGGAACAGCTCCTGTCGCCACGGCGGCTGCCGCTCCACCTGCGCCAGGATGCGGGTCCGGATCACTTCGAGAATGCGCGGCACCATCGCCATGATGGTCGGGCGCACGGCCATCATGTCCGCCGCCAGGTGCTCGATGCCGCGGCTGTAGGCGATTTCGGTGCCGATGCTCAGCAGGAAGAACTGCCCCACGGTGTGCTCGTAGCTGTGCGACAGCGGCAACGCCGACAGGTACAGCTCGTGCGACAGGCGAAGCGGCTGCACCAGGGCGAACGCGCCGCGGCAGTTCGACAGCACGGCGCGATGCGACAGCATGACGCCCTTGGGCGCGCCGCCGGTGCCCGAGGTGTAGATGATGCAGGCCAGCGAGCTGGCGGCGATCCCCTCCGCTTCGGCCGCGATGTCGTCGGCCGGAAGCGTTGCCGTGGCCGTGAGCGCGGCCCATGACAGGGTGTGCCCGACCGGCGGCTGACTTTCGAGCGTCACCACCAGGTCCAGCGTTCCGGCGGCGCGGAGATGCTGCGTGATACCGGGCGAGGACACGATAGCGGCCCGCGCGCCGCTGTCGCGCAGGACGTGCGCGAAATCCTCGACCGTGTTGGTGGTGTAGGTGGGGACCGGCAACGCGCCGATGGCCAGCAGCGCGGTCTCGGCGATCGGGTACTCGGGGCGGTTCTCGCTGACGATCAGCACCCGGTCGCCGGCCGCCACGCCCGCCTGCCGCAGCCCACGGGCGGCGGCGGCGGCGAGTCGGGCGAACTCGCCCCAGGAGATCGACCTCCAGACGCCGTCGGGCCGCAGGCTACGCAGCATCGGGCGGGTCGGCCACTCGGCGGCCCGGCGGAACATCATGGCCGCGAGGTTGGGCCATTGCGGGTAATTCTCGGCCCTTGCCGGGCTGTGCATCGCCGTCGCCCTTTGACGTGTCCCCGCCGCACCTTACATCGGTCTAGCCGCCAACTCGATAGGGACTCCCACCGAATGCCGGACGGACACGCCGCCGCCGCTCTGCCCAGTCCGGGCGACGCGGACCTGCCGACCTGGGACCTGACGGACCTCTACCCCGGCGCCGACAGCCCGGAACTGGAAAGCGCGCTGGCGGATGTCGCCTCGGCCGCCGAACGCTTCGCCGCCTCCCACGCAGGCAAGCTGGCAGCCCTGCCGGGTCGCGCCCTGGCCGCGGCGATAGCCGAGTACGAGCGCATCGACGAGGTGCTCGGCCGGGTCATGTCGTACGCCCAGCTGCTGTTCAGCGGCGACGGCACGCACGCGGAGATCGGGCAGTTCTACCAGTCGATGACCGAGCGCGTGACCAAGATCAGCAGCCACCTGATCTTCTTCACCCTCGAACTCAACCAGCTCGACGAAGCGACGCTTGCGGCGAAACTGGCCGATCCCTCCCTTGCGGCATGGCGTCCCTGGCTGCGCGACCTGCGGGTGTTCCGTCCGCACCAGCTCTCCGAGGAGGTGGAGAAGCTGTTGCACGAGAAGGAAGTGACCGGGCGGTCGGCCTGGTCGCGCCTGTTCGACGAGACCGTCGCCGGGATGCGGGTGCCGCTCGCCGGCGCGGACCTCACGGTGAGCGACGCGCTGAACAAGCTCTCGAGCCCCGACCGCTCCATTCGCCACGCCGCGGCGGAGGCGATCGGGACGGCGTTCTCCGACAAGGCCAAGCTGTTTGGCCTGGTCACCAACACCCTTGTCAAGGACAAGGAGATCGTCGACTCCTGGCGGCGCTACCCGCGTCCGGCCAGCTACCGCAACCGCTCGAACATGGTCGAGGACGAGGTCGTGGACGCGCTGGTGTCGGCGGTGTCGGCGGATTACGGCCGGCTGTCGCATCGTTACTACGCTCTGAAGGCCGGCTGGCTCGGCTTGGACAAGTTGCAGCATTGGGACCGCAACGCCCCGTTGCCGGGCGCCGACGATCTGGCGGTCGGCTGGAGCGATGCGCGTCGGAAGGTGTTGGACGCTTACGGCAGGTTCTCGCCCAGGCTGGGCGAGATCGGGGCGCAGTTTTTCGAGAACCCCTGGATCGATGCCGGGCTGCGGCCCGGCAAGGCAGGCGGGGCGTTCGCGCACCCGACGGTGCCCGCGGTGCATCCCTACTTGCTGCTGAACTATCACGGCAAGTCCCGCGACGTCATGACCCTGGCGCACGAACTCGGCCACGGCGTCCATCAGGTGTTGGCGGCGCGGCAAGGCTACCTGATGTCGGGAACCCCGCTGACATTGGCCGAGACTGCCAGCGTGTTCGGCGAGATGCTGACGTTCCAGGCGATGCTGGACGCCGAGCAGGACCGGGAACGCCGCCGCGTCATGCTGGCCGGGAAGGTCGAGGACATGCTGAACACGGTGGTGCGCCAGACCGCGTTCTATCAGTTCGAGACCTTGCTGCACCAGCAGCGGAAGTCGGGCGAGTTGACGGCGGACCAGATCGGCGACCTGTGGATGCAGGTGCAAACCGACAGCCTCGGGCCGGCTTTCGAGTTCTCGCCGGAGTACCGCATTTTCTGGTCCTACGTGCCGCATTTCGTGCATTCGCCGTTCTATGTCTACGCTTACGCTTTCGGCGACTGCCTGGTGAACGCGCTGTACGACGTGCACCGGAAGGGACACCCCGGGTTTGCGGACAAATACCTCGAGATGCTCCAGGCCGGCGGCACCAAGCGGCACCGCGAGTTGCTGGCGCCGTTCGGCCTGGACGCCACCGATCCAGGCTTTTGGCGCCGCGGCCTCGACGTGATCTCCGGCTTCATCGACGAGCTGGAGGAGCGCGCCTGATGTCCGAGGATCGGCCGAACTTTCTCGGCGAGGTGCGTCGCTTCGCGCGCACGTCCGGCGCGGTCGGGGGCATCGCCGCCCGGGTGGTGGGCCAGCGCGCATTCGGCATCAAAGGCAACAATGCCGGCCATGCCGAGGACCTGAAAGCGGTATTGGGCGGCTTAAAAGGCCCCTTGATGAAGGTGGCCCAGTTCCTTTCCACCGTTCCCGACGCTCTGCCGCCCGAGTACGCCGAGGAGTTGGCGCAACTGCAGGCCAACGCCCCGGCAATGGGCTGGGCGTTCGTCCGTCGCCGGATGGCCAGCGAGCTTGGAGCCGATTGGGAAACCCGGTTCAAGCAGTTCGGCCATGAGGCGAGTGCTGCCGCCAGTCTCGGCCAGGTGCATCGGGCGACGCTGCCGGACGGCCAGGACGTCGCCTGCAAGCTGCAGTACCCCGACATGGCGAGCACGGTCGAGGCTGACCTGCGGCAGTTGCGGCTCGGGTTGTCGCTGTACCGCCGCATCGATACCGCGATCAACCTCGAAGACATCTACAGCGAGTTGGCGGAGCGGCTTCGCGAGGAGCTGGATTACGAGCGTGAAGCCGCGCAGATGCGGCTGTACGGGCTGATGCTCAAGGACGAGCCGACGGTGCATATCCCGGTCCCGGTCGAGGCGTTCTCCACCCGCCGGCTGCTGACGATGTCGTGGCTGGACGGGCGTTCGGTGATGCAGCGGCTGGACGAGGACCCTCCGATGGAGGAACGCAACCGCCTGGCCGAGGCGCTGTTCCGCGCCTGGTACGTGCCGTTCTACCAGTACGGCGTGATCCACGGCGACCCGCATCTGGGAAACTTCCAGTCGCGTCCCGACGGCACAGTCAACCTGCTCGATTTCGGGACGATCCGGGTGTTTCCGCCGAGTTTCGTCCGCGGCGTGATCGACCTCTACGAGGCGATTCGCGACGACGACGAGGACCGGGCCTTCCACGCCTACCAGAGTTGGGGTTTCGCCGACATCACCCGCGAGAAGATGGCCGTGCTGAACGAGTGGGCGCGCTTCGTCTACGAGCCGCTGATCCAGGATCGCGTCCGCAAGATCCAGGAGACCAACGATCCGCAGTACGGCCGGGCAGTGGCCGAGCGGGTCCATGCCGGTCTGAAGCGGGTCGGCGGGGTGCGCCCGCCGCGCGAGTTCGTGCTGATGGACCGCAGCGCCATCGGCCTCGGCAGCGTGTTCCTCCGCCTCGGCGCCGAACTGAACTGGTCGCGTCTGTTCAACGAGTTGGTGGAAGGTTTCAAGGTGGAGGATCTGGCGCGCCGGCAGCGCGACGCGCTGGATCGGGCCAAGGTGCCGCCGTCGGTGACCGCCAACATCGCGTAACGGGCGCCTCTTGCGCTGGCGTGGCGCGCATGGCCATGTTGCCCCGCTTAACGTGGGGAGAGATGGCCTATGCGCCTTGCGGTGCTTAAGGAACGTCGCGCTTATGAAACTCGGGTCGCTGCAACTCCCGAGACCGTCAAGAAGCTGATTGCCCTCGGCCTCACCGTCGCCGTGGAGGCCGGAGCCGGGTTCGCATCCTCGTTCATGGACCCCGATTACGCTGCGGCGGGCGCGCAGATCGTGCCCGATGCGGCTGCCGCGTTGCAGGGGGCCGGCATCGTGTTCGCGGTGCAGGCGCCGGAAGCCGAGTTGCGGGCGCAGTTCCCGCGCGGCGCCCTGGTGGTGTGCGTGTCCAACGTGTTCGCCGAGCCGCAGGCGCTGGCGGAGTTCGCCAACGCCGGTCTCGACGTCGTGGCGATGGAGCTGCTGCCGCGGATCACCCGCGCCCAGGCGATGGACGTGCTCTCCAGCCAGGCGAACCTGGCCGGCTACCGCGCCGTGATCGAAGGCGCGGGAGCGTTCGAGCGCGGCTTCGCGATGATGATGACGGCTGCCGGAACGGTGCCGCCGGCCCGGGTCCTGGTGATCGGAGCCGGTGTGGCGGGACTGCAGGCGATTGCCACCGCCCGCCGCTTGGGCGCGATCGTGTCCGCCACAGACGTCCGCGCGGCGGCCAAGGAGGAGATCAAGTCGCTCGGCGCGACTTATGTCGGGGTCGAAGATGCCGAGGCGCAGGCGGCAGCGCAAACGGCCGGCGGCTATGCGCGTGAAATGAGCGAGACGTATCGCCAGAAGCAGGCCGACCTGATGGCGAGCACCGTCGCCAAGAGCGACATGGTCATCTGCACCGCGCTGGTGATGGGCCGCAAGGCGCCGGTCATCGTCACCGATGCGATGGTTGCCGCGATGAAGCCGGGCAGCGTCGTGGTCGACATCGCCGCCGATACCGGCGGCAACTGCGCGGCGACCCGCCCCGGAACCAGTTACCTCACGGAGAACAGCGTCCGCGTCCTGGGTTGGCGCAACTGGCCTGGCCGCATCGCGGTGGCTGCCAGCAGCCTGTACGCCCGCAACCTGCTTACTTTCCTCACGACGTTTTGGGACAAGGACGCCAACGCGCCGCGCCTGCCGGAGGCCGACGACATCGTCCGGGGCACGCTGCTCACCCGCGGCGGCGTGGTCGTGCACCAGCAGTTCCAACCCCAGATCGTACCCTGATAGGACGCAACCGGATGACCCCGAGCCAGCTTGCCGACCAAGCCGACTTCCTGGCCCAGCGTGCCCACGACCTTGCCTTGTCCGCGCGCGGCATGACGCTCGCCGTCGGTCCGGTGGCCGAAGCGGTCGAGCCGTTCGTGTTCCTGCTCGCCGTGTTCCTGATGGCCTGTTTCGTGGGCTACTACGTGGTGTGGAACGTGACGCCGGCGCTGCACTCGCCGCTGATGGGCGTCACCAACGCGATCTCCTCGGTGATCGTCGTGGGCGCGATGCTGGCCACCGGGCTTGCGACGTCCGGATGGGCTACTGCGTTCGGCTTCATCGCGGTGATGCTGGCCAGCGTCAACATCTTCGGCGGGTTCGTGGTGACGCAGCGCATGCTGCAAATGTTCAAACGCAAGCAATAGGGCGCTACCGATGTCCGCCAGCCTGACTTCGGTAGCCTACCTGGTCGCCGCCGTCCTGTTCATCCTTGCCCTGCGTGGCCTGTCGCACCCGCAGACGTCGCAGCGCGGCAACCAGATGGGCATGGCCGGCATGGCGCTGGCCATCGTCGCCACGCTGGCCCATGGCCATATGTCGGGCGTCGGCTACCTGCTGATCGTGCTGGCCATCGCCATCGGCGGCAGCGCCGGCGTGTTCGTGGCGATGCGGATCAAGATGACCGCGTTGCCGCAGCTGGTCGCGGCGTTCCACTCGCTCGTGGGCCTCGCCGCGGTATTCGTGGCTGCCGCGGCGCTGAACGCGCCTGAAGCGTTCGGCATCGGGACCCACGGGCATATCTACGCCGAAAGCCTGATCGAGATGTCGCTCGGCCTGGCGATCGGCGCGGTGACATTCTCCGGCAGCCTGATCGCCTTCGCCAAGCTGCAGGCGCTGATGCCGGGCGTGCCGATCACCTTCCGCTACCAGCACCAGCTGAACCTTGGGCTTGGCATCCTGCTGCTGCTGCTGATCGTCACCTTCGTCAGCACCGGCAGCCAACTGGTGTTCTGGATCATCGCGCTGCTGGCGATTGGGCTGGGCTTCCTGCTCATCATCCCGATTGGCGGCGCCGACATGCCGGTCGTCGTCTCGATGCTCAACAGCTACTCCGGCTGGGCAGCCTGCGGCATCGGGTTCACGATCCAGAACCTCGCCCTCATCATCACCGGCGCGCTGGTCGGCGCGTCCGGCGCGATCCTGTCCTACATCATGTGCAAGGGCATGAACCGCAGCATCTTCAACGTGCTGCTGGGTGGCTTCGGGACCGGGAGCGCGGCGGCGGCGGGAGCCGTCGGCGGCGGCGGCGACCGTTCGGTGAAGGCCGGCGCTGCCGAGGATGCGGCCTTCATCATGAAGAACTCGCGCAAGATCGTGGTCGTCCCCGGATACGGCATGGCGGTCGCCCAGGCTCAGCATGCGGTGCGGGAGTTGGCCGAGGTGCTGAAGAAAGAGGGCGTGGAGGTCAAGTACGCGATCCACCCGGTCGCCGGCCGCATGCCCGGCCACATGAACGTCCTGCTGGCCGAGGCGAACGTGCCGTACGACGAGGTTTTCGAGTTGGAGGAGATCAACGGCGAGTTCAGCACCGCCGACGTGGTGTACGTGATCGGTGCCAACGACGTCACCAACCCGGCGGCGAAGACCGACCCGACCTCGGCCATTTACGGGATGCCCATCCTGGAGGTCGACAAGGCGGCGACGGTGTTGTTCGTCAAGCGCTCGATGGCCTCGGGCTACGCCGGCGTCGACAACGAGTTGTTCTTTCGTCCGAACACCATGATGCTGTTCGGCGACGCCAAGAAGATGACCGAGGAGATCGTCAAGGCGCTCGCCCACTAGGCTCCGGGCCATGCCGATGTTGCAAATGGATTGGGCGGCGATAAGCTCGCGCCAGCAAGGCGGAGCCGGTGTTGCGCGACACGATTGCATTTTTGCTGGGCAACGAGGAACGTCGGATACGGCGTCCGGCTCCGAACACGACAGTCTTGAGTTGGCTGCGCTCCGAAGCGTCGGCCACCGGGACTAAGGAAGGCTGCGGCGACGGCGATTGCGGGGCGTGCACAGTCGTCGTCCGGCGTCTCGGCGACGCGGCTGCCGAGTACCGGGCTGTAAACTCCTGCATCATGCTTCTGGTCGAGCTTGACGGGTTTCAGCTGCTGACTGTCGAGCACCTGCGGGCCGAAGATGGCACGCTGCATCCCGTGCAGCGTGCCATGGTCGACAGGCATGGGTCGCAATGCGGGTTCTGCACGCCCGGCATCGTGATGTCGCTGTTCGCGCTGCGGCAAAAAGGCGAGGAAATGCCCGATGTCGTTGAGGCCTTGTCGGGCAATTTGTGTCGCTGCACAGGCTACAGGTCGGTCATCGAAGCCGCTCACGACTGCTGCCGCGGAAGATCGGACGATGCTGTTTCGGCCAGGGCTGAAAGTTGGCGTTCCGAACGTGACGCCGCATCGGTGTCCTTCGAACACCAGGCCGAGCGTTACGTCGCGCCAACCTCGTTAGGGGAGGTTGCGGACATTCTTCAGGAGCATCCTCACGCGACGCTGCTCGCCGGAGGAACCGACTTGGGCGTTTGGCTGGCCAAGCAGGATTGCGGCCTGCCGTTCATCCTTTCCGTCAACCGTGTGGCGGAGCTGGGTGAGATTCACGTGGGCGCAGACGAAATCGTAATCGGCGCGGCGGTTTCCTATGACCGTTGCCTGCCGGTCTTGCAGGCGTTCTGGCCGGAGGTGGGCGCCATGATGCGCCGCCTCGGATCGCCGCAAATCCGCAACCTGGGAACGATCGGCGGCAACCTGGCCACCGCCTCGCCGATTGGCGACATGGCTCCGGCGCTGCTGGCCCTCGATGCCAGGCTGCGCCTCCACCGTGGGGCGAGCGTTCGGGTCTTGCCGCTGAGGGATTTCTTCGTCGGCTATCGTCGCACGGCGTTGGCCGCGGGCGAGTTCGTCACGGCAATCGAGATCGACCGGCCGGCGTCCGGCGACGTGCTGAAGGTGTTCAAAGTCAGCAAGCGCTTCGAGGAGGACATATCCACGGTCTGCGCCGCCTTCCATCTCCGCTGCGACGCCGGCGTGGTGCGGGAGTTCCGCGCCGCCTGGGGTGGGATGGCAGCCACGCCGGTTCGAGCACACGCGCTCGAACGGTCCCTGGTTGGCCGAACCTGGGATCAGCTGAACCTTGAGGCCGGGATGGCTTTGCTCGACGTCGAACTGAAGCCCTTGTCGGACGCACGGGGATCGGCCGCATACCGCAGCGCGGTCGCCCGCAACCTGTTGCTGAAGCTCTATCTTGAAACCACCGGGGCCGGCGGCCCTACGCGCATCGCATTGCGGGCCGCGTGAACCAAGTTTTCCCACTCTCCCAGCCGCACCGTCTGGCTGGCCGGAGCGTCGCCCACGACAGCGCCGAAAAGCATGTTGCCGGAGAGGCGCTCTACGTCGACGACCTGCCGGAGCCGAAGCGGCTGCTGCACGCCTACGTGGCGCTGAGCGAGCACGCGCACGCCCGTGTCGTCGGCCTCGACCTGAGTGCCGTCGCCGCCGCGCCCGGGGTTGTCGCCGTCATGCAGGCCGCGGATGTTCCGGGCGTGAACGATGTCGGCCCGGCGTTTCCCGGCGATCCCATCTTCGCCGGCGAGCTGGTCGAGTACTGCGGGCAGTCGCTGTTCGCCGTCGCGGCGGAAAGCCGGGCGGCGGCTCGCGCGGCGGCGGCGCTGGCCCAGGTCCGCTACGAGGCGCTGCAACCCACGCTGACCATCGATGAGGCGATGGCGCGCGGGCTGTTCGTGCTGCCGTCCCAGACGATGCGCCGCGGCGACTCGGCGCTGGCGCTTTCGAGCGCGCCGCACGAACTGAGCGGCCGCATCCGGCTGGGCGGGCAGGAGCACTTCTACCTCGAAGGCCAGGTTGCCATGGCGATGCCGGGCGAAGACGGCGACATGCACGTGTACTCGTCGACCCAGCATCCGACCGAGGTTCAGCATCTGGTGGCCAGGTCGCTTGGATTGGCCGATCATGCGGTGGTCTGCGAAACCCGCCGCATGGGCGGCGGCTTCGGCGGCAAGGAAAGCCAGGCCTCGCTGATCGCCTGCGTGGCCGCTCTCCTGGCCCAACGCACCGGCCGCCCGGTCAAGCTGCGGCTCGACCGTGAGAGCGACATGAGGCTGACCGGGAAGCGCCATGACTTCCGGATCGACTACGCGGTGGGCTTCGACGGCGAGGGGTTGATTGGCGCGCTCGAGGTGGAACTCTGCGGCAACTGCGGCATGTCGCCTGACCTGTCGGGCGCCGTGAACGACCGCGCGATGCTGCACGTCGACAACTGCTACCACCTGCCGCACGTCACCATCGTCTCGCACCGCTGCAAGACCAACACGGTCTCCAACACTGCCTTCCGCGGCTTCGGGGGTCCGCAGGGCATGTTCGGGACGGAATACATACTCGATGAGGTCGCTCGCTTCCTGCGCCTTGACCCGTTGGAAGTCAGACAAAAAAATTTTTACGGCCTGGGCACGCGAAACATTACGCCGTACTGCATGAAGGTCGAAGACAACGTCATTCACCAGCTGGTGGCGGATCTTGTCGAGACTTCGCAGTACGTGCGCCGGCGTCGGGACGTCGCGTCGTTCAACCGCGACAGCAAATGGATCAAGCGGGGCATCGCCCTGACGCCGGTGAAGTTCGGGATTTCGTTCACGCTCAAGCACCTCAACCAGGGCGGGGCGTTGATCCACGTCTACACCGACGGCAGCGTGCAGCTGAACCATGGCGGCACGGAGATGGGCCAGGGGTTGTTCGTGAAGGTGGCGCAGGTCGTCGCCGACGTGTTCGGCCTGCCGCTGAGCCGGATAAAGCTCATGGCGACGGCGACCAGCAAGGTGCCGAACACCTCCCCGACCGCCGCCTCGTCGGGCTTCGACCTGAACGGCAGGGCAGCCGCAGCCGCCGCGCAAACGCTCCGCAGCCGGCTGACCCCTGTCGCGGCGGAGTTGCTGGGCATCGGTGACGAGGCTGTGGAGTTCAGGGACGGGATGGTGAGGGGAGGAGAAATGTCCCTGCCGTTCGCGGCTGTCGTTCGCAAGGCCTACGAGCGGCGGATACAGCTCTCGGCCACCGGTTATTACGCAACGCCCAAGATCAATTACGACCGGGCGACTCATACCGGGAAGCCGTTTCTCTACTTCGCCTACGGCGCTTCGGTCTCCGAAGTCGAGGTGGACACTTTGACTGGCGAGTACCGGGTGATCCGGGCCGATATCCTGCACGACGTCGGACGTTCCATTAACCCGGCGCTCGACATCGGCCAGATCGAAGGCGGGTTCGTGCAGGGGATGGGTTGGCTGACGACCGAGGAGCTGAAGTGGGACGCAACGGGCAGGCTGCTGACCCACGCGCCCAGCACCTACAAAATTCCGGTCGCAGGCGATGTCCCGGCCGATTTCAGGGTGCGGATCTGGGCTCCGGGAGAGAACCGCGAGGATGCGATGTTCCGCTCGAAGGCGGTGGGCGAGCCGCCTTTGATGCACGGCATCTCGGTGTTTCACGCCCTGAAGGATGCGGTCGCGGCGTGCGGCGAGACGAGTCCCGCCCTAGACGCCCCGGCGACTCCGGAGCGGGTTCTGATGGCGATCGAGGCGTTGCGGGGGCGCGCCGGGATTGCCGCCTGTGGCGTCGCATGACCCCGCGCTGGCTGGCGGCTTTGGCGCGGCATGCGGACGACCTCGTTCCAGCGATCCTGGTGACCGTGACCGAAGTGCGTGGCTCGGCGCCGCGCGACTCCGGAACCAAGATGGTGTTCACCGCGCACGGGCAGGACGACACTATCGGGGGCGGGGCGCTGGAATACGAGTGCGGCCGTGTCGCCCGGGACATCCTGCAATCACGGGCGACGCGGCCGGTCATGCAAAGCTTTCCGCTGGGGCCGGCTCTTGGGCAGTGCTGCGGCGGTCATGTCAGCGTGATGTTCGAGCCGATCCTGCCGCCGGATTGGAGCGTCGTGGTCTTCGGGGCGGGGCATGTCGGGCATGCGGTAATCAAGCTGCTTGCGACGCTGCCGTGCCGCGTCACCTGGGTGGACAGCCGGACCGAGCTGTTCGGGAGCGAAGTGCCTGCCAACGTCGTCTGCTGGGATAAGCCTGTCGAGAGTGTCGCGATGCCACCGGAATCGATGGTGCTTATAATGTCCCACGACCACCAGCTTGATTATCGAGTTGTCCGACTCTGCTTGGAACGGGTGGACTTGAAGTTCATTGGCCTGATCGGGTCGGATACCAAACGCGCCCGTTTTGTGTCCCGGCTCGCCAATGGCGGGTTTTCGGAGGCGTCCTTGATCCGGCTCACCTCACCGATTGGCCTGGTGAATGTTGGGAGCAAGCTGCCCGCCGAAATTGCAATCTCGGTCGTGGCGCAGCTGCTCTCGTTGCGAGATCCCCGGTCTTGCCACCGGGTGCCCCCTGCCGACAAAAAGGGGGGCTTGCAATACAAAACCCGGCAGGTCTCGGCTTGTCGTAATTGCGCTATACTACCGGTAATATAGTGATTAATTAACGATGTCTTGCGGCCGTAGCGCGCCTGCAAGATTCCGATGCTCAAAAAGCTCTTGGCTTCGTCGAAGACTCTTTAATGATTTCAGAAAGATCACGGAAGAACTCCAGGCCCCGGGCAGTGCGACGAGCCAGCACACGCCGGCGGTCCTCGCGGTCTTCCTCGCGCGCCATCAGGTCGAATTGAACCAGACGATCCATGACCCTGGTGACCCCGGGACGAGAGATGTTCATCTCATCGGCCAAGGTGCTCACGGTGTGAACCGAGTCTGCCGTGTAAACGGATAGGAACGCAGTCAATTGACGGGCAGTCAGGTCGCGCCCGTCCCGCCGCACCAATGCCAGGAGGATATTCCGCAGGGTGTCGATCTTGGCATCGTCCACGCGATGCGGCAAACCTGCCTCGGCATCCATCAGGCCGCGACGCGACCTGGCCCGGTTGTCGTGCTGGATGGTTGCGGGTCGGGAAGAACTCTGTGTCAAAGTCGGAAGTGCGTTGCTCTGCGCCATGCCAACGTCTCGCCTTTTTCGTCTTGTGACGCAATGTGAACCGTAACATCCAATAAGAGCAACGCCTTTTTTGACATATACTGACAAAATCAGAGACGAGCCGGCTCCCATGACTCGGGAAGTGTTACCGAAGGATACGGTCGAGCTTGCGTTGTTTCTTTTGGGTCACCTGGTGGTGCGCGTGTTGCCGGAAGGCGTGGTCGGCGGCCGAGTCGTCGAAACGGAAGCGTATCCACCAGGCGACCCCGCCGCTCACGCCTACCGGCGAATGACGGTACGAAATCAATCCTTGTTCCTGGATCGCGGCTACGCGTACGTTTATCGCGCTTACGGTGTATCGTTTATGTTAAATGTTGCAAGTGAAAAAGCTGGTCAAGGCGCCGGCATACTGATTCGTGCAGTCGAACCCGAGTTCGGCTCGCGCATCATGCAGCAAAATCGCGGCGTTGCGGAGGAGCGGGACGTGACCCGCGGACCAGGCCGGCTCGCCACTGCCTTGGCCATAGACCGCAGCCTCGACGGCTGCGATCTATGCGCGCCGGGGCCGCTGTACTTGTCGCCGGGAGTCAGGCCGGTCGGCGCCATCGGCGTCTCCAGCAGGATTGGCATAACGCGGGCGGTGGACGCCCCGTGGCGGTTCTACCTGCGCGGGAACCGTTTTGTCAGCGGCTCCAGGCGATTGAACGAATGATGCGCCGCCAGCCATGTGAACGGTAATATAGACGATACGCTGCGCCCCACTGCGCTGCCGCCGACCACCGCCGCGTGCATCCGTTCGGTCGTGGGTCAGTTTGAAATTTGGCTGTTCTCATCCCGTCATGCCCGGACTCGATCCGGGCATCCACGCGGTCCGTCTCGCCCCGGCGTGCCCGCAGGATGTGCAGGCCGTGTGCTCGCGTGTGCCGCCTGCGACCGTGGGCGGCCCGTGGGTACCCGGATCAAGTCTGGGCATGACAATCAAGTCCGGGCATGACAACAATGAACGTAGGGTTGCCGAACCGGCCAGGGACGTCAGCGTTCCTGATCAATTCACCTCCTGTTGACTCGCAGCGACAAGGCCCGCGATGATTGCATCACAGGCCCGCGATTGCGTCGGGTTATCGGCAGCACGAGGCGACCCGACATGAGTGAGCTAGAATTCCTGCGGCGCCAGCATGAGTTGGGACGGATTTCCCGCCGGGAATTCCTTGGACGCGCCGCGGCGGCCGGCGCCGGTGCGGCGTTGCTCGGGACCATGGCCGCGAGCGTCGAGGCATACGCCGCCGAGACGCCGCGCAAGGGCGGCACGCTGCGGCTGGGCCTGGGCGGCGGCAGCACCACCGACAGCCTGGACCCGACCGTCTGGACCGACACCGTCATGGTCGTCGGCAGCTGCGCCCATTATAACGCCCTGGTCGAGCCGGCGCCCGACCGCTCATCGACGCCGGAACTGGCCGAGAGCTGGGAAGCCAAGCCGGGCGCCGCGCAGTGGGTGTTCAACCTCCGCAAGGGCGTCACCTTCCACAACGGCAAGACGTTCGATGCCGACGACGCGATCTACTCGATCAACCTGCACCGCGGCACCACCAAGTCCGGGGCCGCCGGCGCGTTCAAGGAGATCACCGACGTCAAGAAGCTGACCGCCAACCAGATCCTGGTGACGCTGGAATCCGGCGACTCGGAATTTCCGGGGGTGCTGACCGACTACCACGCGAAGATGGTGCCGGACGGGTTCAAGGATTGGGCGCATGCGGTCGGCACCGGCGGCTACACCGTCGACCATTTCGACGCCGGGGTGCGTAGCACCGGCAAACGCTTCGCCAATTATTGGAAAGAAGGCCGCGCCAACTTCGACGCGTTCGACATCACCGTCATCAACGACACCTCGGCGCGCATGAGCGCCATGGTTTCGGGCCAGGTCGACGCCATCAACCGCGTCGACCCGAAGACCGCCGGGTTGATCAAGCGCCATCCCGGCGTGTCGCTGGTGGTGGCCGCCGGCGGCTGGCACGCGCTCGTCTCGATGCTGCAGGACAAGGCGCCGTTCCAGGACAAGAACCTGCGTATGGCGATGAAATACAGCGCCGACCGCGCGCAAATCGTGAAGACGCTGTTCAGCGGCTACGGCAACGTCGGCAACGACCACCCGATCTCGCGCGGCGACAAGGACTACAACAACACCCTGCCGCAGATCGCCTTCGATGCCGACAAGGTCAAGTTCTACCTGAAGCAGTCCGGCTTCTCCGGCGACATCCTGCTGCAGGCATCTGACGCCGCGTTCAACGGCGCGGTCGACATGGGCACGCTGCTCCAGGCCAGCGCCGCCAGGACCGGCCTCAAGATCAACGTGAAGAAGGAGCCCGCCGACGGGTTCTGGGACAACGTTTGGCTCAAGGGTGCCTGCGTCACCGGCTACTGGGCCGGGCGTACCACCGCCACGCAGATGCTGGCGGTCGCCTACGGGCCGGGCGCGCCGTGGAACGAGAGCCATTACGTCGATCCCAAGTTCACTGCGGCACTGACGGCGGCGAAGTCGGAGCTGAACGACGCCAAGCGCCGCGAGCTGGTGTTCGAGTGCCAGCGGCTGCTGCACGACGACGCCGCCACCGTGATCCCGGCGTTCCGCGACTGGATCGACGCGCACAGCGCCAAGGTCGCCGGCCACACGCCGCACTCGCTGTTCGACATGGACAACGGCTACATCGTCGACAAGGCATGGTTCAAGGCGTGACCCGTTGCTTCGCCTAATCGCCCAGCGGCTCGGCCTCGGCGTCCTGACGCTGCTGGCGGCGTCTGCGCTCATCTTCGCGGGCACCGAGATCCTGCCCGGCGACCTCGCCTCGGCCATCTTGCAGAACTCGGCGACGCCCGAGAACGTGGCCGAGTTGCGCGCCGAGTTGGGCCTGAACCGCCCGGCCTCGGTGCGCTACGTCGAGTGGCTCGGCAACGCGGCGCAGGGCAACCTGGGCCGCAGCCTGGCCAACCACCGCGACGTGGCGGAGGAGTTGGCGCCACGGGTGAAGAACACGCTGTTCCTGGCGCTGTACGCGGCGTTGATCGCGGTGCCGCTGGCGGTCGGGCTGGGCCTGGCCGCGGCGATCTGGCAGGGCAGCGTCTATGACCGGGTGGTCAACTTCGTCACGCTGCTGACCATATCGGTGCCCGAGTACCTGGTCGGCTACCTGCTGGTGAAGTACTTGTCGGTGCGGCTTGGCTGGTTTCCCAGCCTAGCCAACGTCACGCCCGACACGCCGATCCTGCAACGCTTCGACCTGGCGTTCCTGCCCATGGTGACCCTCGTTTTGGTGGTGGTGGCGCACATGATGCGGATGACCCGGGCCAGCGTGCTGCAGATCATGGCCAGCTCGTACATCGAGATGGCGTTCCTCAAGGGCCTGCCGAAATCGCGCGTCGTGGTAAGGCACGCCTTTCCGAACGCCCTTGCGCCGATCATCAGCGTGATCGCGCTCAACATGGCGTACCTGATCGTCGGCGTGGTGGTCGTGGAGGCGGTGTTCGTCTATCCCGGCCTCGGCCAGCTGATGGTGGATGCGGTGAGCAAGCACGACGTGCCGGTGGTGCAGGCGTGCGGGCTGATCTTCGCCGCGGCGTTCATCCTGCTCAACATGAGCGCCGACATCCTGGCGATCATGAGCAACCCGCGGCTGCGGCAGCCGCGATGAGCGACCTGGCAGTAGGCGCCGGCAAGGCGGGCCGCCGGTTCCGGATGCGGCTGTTCGGGCATCGGCTGTCGATCCCGGCGGCGATCGGGCTGCTCATCGTGGCGATCAACCTCATCGCCGCGCTGGGCGCGCCGTGGATCGCGCCGTTCGGCCAAGCCGACGTGCTGGGCGACGCCTGGGCCGACCCCGACCCGCAGCACTGGCTCGGGCTGGACAACCTCGGCCGCGACCTGTTGAGCCGGCTGCTGTACGGCGCCCGCATGTCCATTGGCCTGTCGCTGATCATCACCTGCCTCAGCTTCGCGGTCGGCGTCACCACCGGCTTCGCGGCGGCGCTGAGCCGCGGCTGGGTCGACACCGTGCTGTCGCGGCTGGTCGACCTGATCCTGTCGATGCCGACGCTGATCTTCGCTTTCATTGTCTTGTCGGTGCTCGGCACCGACCTGCCGGTATTGATCGTCACCGTGGCCCTGCTCGACAGCGTGAAGGTGTTCCGGCTGGCTCGCGCCCTGGCGATGAATCTTGGCGCGCTCGAATACGTCGAGGTGGCGCGGGTGCGCGGCGAGGGGCTGTGGTGGGTGATCCGCAGGGAAATCCTGCCCAACGCCATGGCGCCGCTGATCGCCGAGTTCGGCCTGCGGTTCTCGTTCGCCTTCCTGTTCATCGCGGCGCTGTCGTTCCTGGGCCTGGGCGTGCAGCCGCCGTTGGCCGACTGGGGCAGCATGGTGCGCGATTACCGCGACATGATCGCCTACGACTTGGCGGCGCCGCTGTACCCGGCCGCCGCCATCGCGATCCTGACCATCGGCGTCAACTTCGTGGTCGATTGGATGCTGTCCATCCATTCGCGCGGACATGGAGAGGGCGCATGAGGCCGCAACGCCAGGCCGGCGAGGAAATCCTCGTCGTCGACAAGATGCGCGTGCAGGTCCACACCGACCGTGGGCCAGGGCCGGTGCTGGTCGACGACGTGAGCTTCACCTTGCGGCGGGGCGAGGTGCTCGGCTTGATCGGCGAGAGCGGCGCCGGCAAGTCGACCATTGGGCTGGCGGCGATGGGCTACACCCGCGGCGGCTGCGCCATCGTCGGCGGCGCCATCCTGTTCGGAGGCCGCGACATCCGCACCATGACGGCGGCGCAGCGGCGCGCCCTGCGCGGTCCCGGCATCGCCTACATCGCGCAGTCGGCGGCGGCCAGCTTCAACCCGGCCATGACGCTGATGCGGCAGGTGTGCGAGATCCCGCTGCGCCAGGGCCTGATGACCGAGCAGCAGGCGCGGACGCGCGCCGTGGAGCTGTTTCGCGAGCTGGAGCTGCCCAACCCGGACACCTTCGGCGAGCGCTACCCGCACCAGGTCAGCGGCGGCCAGCTGCAGCGCGCCATGGCGGCGATGGCGATGGCGGCGCGGCCCGACATCCTGGTGTTCGACGAACCCACGACGGCGCTCGACGTCACCACCCAGGTCGAGGTGCTGTCGTCGTTCCGCAAGCTCATCCGCGAGAGCGGCACCGCGGCCATCTACATCACCCATGACCTCGCCGTGGTGGCGCAGATCGCCGACCACATCATGGTGCTGCGCCACGGCAAGATGGTGGAGCACGGCACGTCGCTGCAAATCCTGCAGGCGCCGCAGCAGGAGTACACCAGGCGGCTGGTGGCCGAGCGGACCCAGGGCCACGACGTGCCGCTGGCCGCCGGCGCCGTCGAGCAGCCGCTGCTCGATGTCAACCAGGTGGTCGCCAGCTATAGCGCCCTGGTGCGGGTGATCGACGACGTTAGCCTGGCGCTGTACCGCGGCGACACGCTGGCGGTGGTGGGCGAGAGCGGCAGCGGCAAGTCGACGCTGGCCCGCGTCATCATCGGCCTGCTGCCGCGGGAGGCGGGCGACGTGACCTTCGAGGGCAAGTCGCTGCCGCCGGCCTTGGCGCAGCGCAGCCTCGACCAGAAGCGGCGCATCCAGATGATCTACCAGATGCCGGACGTGGCGCTGAACCCGAACCAGACGCTGCTGGAGATCATTGGCCGGCCGGTCGAGTTCTACTTCGGCCGCAACCGCGCCCAGGTTCGCGCCCGGGTGCTGGAGCTGCTGCGTATGATGGACCTGCCGGAGCAGTTCATCGGCCGCAAGCCCGGCGAGCTGTCGGGCGGCCAGAAGCAGCGCGTCGGCATCGCCCGCGCGCTGGCGGCCGAGCCCGACGTCATCATCTGCGACGAGGTCACCAGCGCGCTCGACCAGCTGGTCGGCGAGGAGATCCTGCAGTTGCTGAAACGGCTGCAGGAGGAGCTGGGCGTGGCCTACCTGTTCATCACCCACGACCTCGGCACGGTGCGGCGCATCGCCAACAAGGTCGCGGTGATGCTGAAGGGTCGCCTGGTCGACGGCGGCGAGACTGCCGCGGTGTTCGCGCCGCCGTACCATCCCTATACCGAGCTGCTGCTGTCCAGCGTCCCGGAAATGCGCGCTGATTGGCTCGACGAGGTGCTGGGCCGGCGTGGCGCGGCAGGTCAGGACGTGCGACGCCCAGCCGAGGCGCTGACGCCTTCGGCGTAGCGTAGCCAGGCTGTGGACCGTGCCTTAGTGGACTGTGCCTTAGTCGATGACGATGCGCGGCGCGGTCGTTGCGCGCGCTGACACCTTTTCCCACAACCGACGCGCGATAGCCCCGAACGCCTGCGCCGCCGCACTCGACGGGTCGGCGGCCACGATTGGAGCGCCGCCGTCCGACGCGGTGCGGATGTCGAGCAGCAGCGGCACCTCGCCCAGGAACTCGACGCCCAGCCGCGCCGCCTCGGCCCGCGCGCCGCCGTGCCCGAAGATCTCGCTGCGGTGGTTGCAAGCGGGGCAGCAGAAATAGCTCATGTTCTCGATCAGGCCGAGCACCGGCACCTGCGTCTTCTCGAACATCCGCACCCCGCGCCGCGCGTCCAGCAACGCGATGTCCTGCGGCGTCGAGACGATGACCGCGCCTGCGAGGCTGACGCGCTGCGCCATGGTCAGCGCCACGTCGCCGGTGCCGGGCGGCATGTCGACGACCATGATGTCGAGCGGACCCCACGCGACCTGGCCCATCATCTGCTCCAGGGCGCTCATCACCATCGGGCCGCGCCAGATCATCGCGGTCTCCTCCTCGACCAGGAAACCGATCGACATCGCACGCAGGCCCCACGCCTCCAGCGGCACCATCCGCTGGCCGTCCAGCTCCGGCTTGCGCGACAGCCCCAGCATCCGCGGCAGGCTCGGCCCGTAGACGTCGGCGTCGAGCAGGCCGACCCGCAGGCCCAGCTGCGCCAGCGCCACCGCCAGGTTGACCGCGGTGGTGGACTTGCCGACGCCGCCCTTGCCGGACGCCACCGCCACCACCGCGCCGACATCGGCCAGCAGCATCGCCCGCCCGCCGGCCGGAGCGGCGGCGGGCGGCGGCTGCGCTGGCGCGGCGGCGTGCGCGGTGAGCACCGCGGCGACGTTCTTCACGCCCGGCACCCGGGCCAGCCGCGCTTCGGCGGCGCGGCGCACCGGCTCCATCGCGGGCGCTCGGTTGCGGTCGGTCAGCAAACTGACGTGGACCAGCCCGCCGCGGGTCTGGATGCCCTCGACCAGCCCGGCGGCCACGATGTCGCGCCCGGTCGCGGGGTCGGCGATGTCGCGCAGCGCGTCCAGCAGCATCGCCTCGGTCGGTTCAGCCATCGTATTGAAAACTTTCCGCAGTGTCGCGATATCGCAAGTTATGGGACGCCCGGTCCCGCATGCCAATGCCGGCCGATGGCGGCTACGCCCGGTCCGCGCTACACCGCACTTTCCGCGCTACGCCGCACCTCGCCTTTCCCCAACAGGAGCCTCGCTGCCCATGGCCACGAACAACGGCGGCTCCGACGATCCCGGCGACAAGCCGGCTGCGCCGCAGAACCCATGGGGCCTGCCTGGCGCGGGCACCGGGCGTCCGCGTTCGGAGCCGCCGCGTTCGGAGCCGCCGCGTTCGGAGCCTGGCCGCGGCCCGTGGGGCGGCAACCGTCCCGGCGCCAGCCCGATTGCCGACCTCGACGATGCCATCGCGCAGGCGCAGAGATGGTTGCGCGGCATGTTGCCACGATTTCGCGGCGGCGGCGGACGCCGGCAAGCGCCTTCCGGCGGGCGCGGCCTGCTGCTGCTGGCGGTCGCCGTGGGGGCGATCTGGCTGGCGACCGGGTTCTACCGCGTGCAGCCGGACGAGCAGGGGGTCGTGCTGCGCTTCGGCGCGTTCAACCGCACCACGCTGCCCGGCCTCAACTACCATCTGCCGTGGCCGGTGGAGAGCGTCAACCTGCCGTCGGTGACGCACATCAACCGGGTCGAGATCGGCTACCGCTCGGCCTCGGGCGGCAACGTCGAGAGCGGCCAGGACACCACGACCGGCCGCAACGTAGGGGCCGAAAGCCTGATGCTGACCGGCGACGAGAACATCATCGACATCGACTTCGCGGTGTTCTGGCGCATCCGCGACGCCGGCGCCTACCTGTTCGCCACCCGCGACCCCGACTACACGGTGCGCGCGGTGGCCGAGAGCGTGATGCGCGAGGTGCTCGGCCGCACCCCGATCCAGCCGGCGCTCACCACCGCGCGGGCGCAGATCGAGACGGCGGTGCGCGCCGGCGAGCAGGCGGTGCTCGACAGCTACGGCAGCGGCATCGAGGTGACGCAGGTCCAGCTGCAAAAGGTGGACCCCCCGGCCGAGGTCATCGAGAGCTTCCGCGACGTGCAGCGCGCCAACACCGACGCCGAGCGCGCCCGCAACGAGGCCGAGGCCTACCGCAACGACATCGTGCCGCGCGCCCGCGGCGAGGCGGCGGTCGTCACCGCGGCCGGCGACGCGCAACGCCAATCGTCCATCGCGCAGTCCACCGGCGAGTCGCAGCGCTTCCTGTCGGTGCTGAAGGCCTACGACGCGGCCAAGGACGTCACCCTGACCAGGCTGTACATCGAAACCATGCAGGACGTCCTGACCCACAGCCCGACCACCGTGATCGACGACAAGGTGCGCGGCGTGCTGCCGTACCTGCCGCTGGCCGGCGGCGCCCCGCCGGGACCGCCGCCGGCCGCGGCGACGGGAGCCGCGAAGTGAACCGCTCGCTGGTCGCCATCGCCGCCGCGGCGTTCGTGGTGCTGGTGCTGGTGCTGTCCTCGGTGTTCGAGGTCAACCAGACCGAGCAGGTGCTGCTGACCCAGTTCGGCAAGTCGGTGCGGGTGATCTCCGAACCTGGCCTGCACTTCAAGGTACCGTTCGTGCAGACCGCCATCACCTTCGACCGTCGCCTGCTCGACTACGAGCTGCCGCCGGAGGAGGTCATCCTGGCCGACCAGCGCCGGCTGATCGTGGACAGCTTCGCGCGTTTCCGCATCACCGATCCGCTGGCCTATTACCAGAGCGTCGGGCCGACCGAGGACGCGATCCAGGCGCGGCTGGCATCGGTCGCGTCGTCGGCGCTGCGCCGGGTGCTGGGCAACGAACAGCTGCTGAACGTGCTGTCGTCGCAGCGCGACCGTATCATGGGGTCGATCCGCAAGCAGGTGAACGACGAGATGCAGGGCTTCGGCGTCGATATCCAGGACGTCCGCATCCGTCGTGCCGACCTGCCGGCCGAGAACACCCAGGCGATCCAGTCACGCATGATCAGCGAGCGGCAGCGGGTTGCGGCGCAGGCACGGGCCGAGGGCGCCGAAGCGTCCGCCCGCATCCGCGCCGACGCCGACCGCGAGCGCACGGTATTGCTGGCCAACGCCCGCGCCACCGCCGACCAGCTGCGCGGCAAGGGCGAGGCGCAGGCGATTGCGCTGTATGCCGACGCCTTCCAGCGCGACCCGGCGTTCTTCGGCACCTGGCGCACGCTGCAGGCCTACCGCGAGGCGTTCAACGCCGGCACGCTGCATCTGGTGATGTCGCCGGGAGACGATTTCCTGAAACTGTTGCGCCAGGCCCCGCGTCCTAGCGGCGCAGCTTCAGGACCGAGTTCGTCTGCGCCGACCGCTGCTGCGGCGCCATGATCATCATTTCCGCAACGAGGAAACGTTTATGCGCCCGACTTCCACGCGCCCGGCTTCCATGCGCCAAGCTTCGCGACCTTTGAACCGTGCTAGGCTGCTCCGCGCAGCCGTCCTGGCCATGTCGACCGCTTTGGTGGCGCCGGCGGTAGCCGTGTCGTGGACTCCGGCCCAGGCCGCTCCGGCGCCGGATGGGTTCGCCGACTTGGCGCAACGGCTGCTGCCGGCGGTCGTCAACATCTCGTCGACCCAGACGTTGACCGCGCGCAGCGGCGGCGACGAGGAGGCAGGCCCCTCCGGCCCCGGCGCCGGTCCGGAGATGCCAACCTTCCCGCCCGGATCGCCGTTCGAGAAGCTGTTCCGCGATTTCATGAACCGCAACCATCCCGGCGGCAACGGCGGCGGCGGGGGCGGGCAGGAGCCGGCGCGCAAGGTCCAGAGCCTCGGCTCGGGGTTCATCATCGACCCGTCGGGCATCGTGGTCACCAACAACCACGTCATCAAGGGCGCCGACGAGATCACCGTGACGCTGCAGGACAACACCACCCTGAAGGCCAAGGTGGTGGGGCACGACGACCGCACCGACATCGCGGTGCTGCAGGTGAAGTCGGACAAGCAGCTGCCATTCCTGCCGTTCGCCGACAGCACCGCTTCGCGCGTGGGCGATTGGGTTCTGGCCATCGGCAACCCGTTCGGCCTCGGCGGCACGGTCACCGCCGGCATCGTCTCGGCCCGTGGCCGCGACATCCAGCAGGGTCCGTACGACGACTTCATCCAGACCGACGCCGCGATCAACCGCGGCAACTCCGGCGGGCCGCTGTTCAACTTGGCCGGCGAGGTCATCGGCATCAACACGGCGATTTTCTCGCCTTCGGGCGGATCGATCGGCCTTGGCTTCTCGATCCCGTCCAACCTCGCCAAGACCGTGGTGGCGCAGCTCCGCAACTTCGGCCATGCCCGGCGCGGCTGGCTCGGCGTCAAGATCCAGCAGGTCACGCCCGACATCGCCGAGAGCCTGGGCCGCAAGGACCCGACCGGGGCGCTGGTCGCGGGCGTCGAGGACAACGGCCCGGCGGCGCGCGCCAAGCTACGCAACGGCGACATCATCCTGACCTTCAACGGCCAGGACATCAGGGAGATGAAGGCCCTGCCGCGCACCGTGGCGGAGACCGAGATCAACAAGCAGGTGCCGCTGGTGGTCTGGCGCGACGGCAAGCAGGTCACGTTGCAGGTCAAGGTGGGCGAGTTGCCCGAGGACGCGACGGCCTTGGCGAATGCCCCGGCTCCGGTCGAGAACCTGACGCCGCAGCCGCTGAAGCTGTCGGGCCTTGGCCTGGAGCTGTCGCCGATGACTCCGGACGCCCGCAAGAAGTACTCGATCGGCGCCGATCAGAAGGGCGTGCTGATCACCGGCGTGACCGACGGCACCCCGGCCGCCGAGCGCGGCCTGAAAGCCGGCGACGTGGTGGTCGAGGTGCAGCAGGAGGAGGTCACGACCCCGGCCGACGCGCAGTCGAAGATCGAGACGGCGCGCAAGGCTGGCCGCCCGGCGGTGCTGCTGCTCGTGCAGGGGCAGGACGGGATGCGCTACGTGCCGATCTCGCTCAAGCCCGACGGCAAGCGTCAGCCGGGCTGAAGCTTCCCAGGCTGAAACTCCTCGGCCCGGTAGCCCTGGGCGAACAGCAGCGCTCGCAGGTCGGCATGGGCCACCCGCGAGCGCGATGCCGCCGCCACCGCCGGCTGCGCGTGGAAGGCGATGCCGAGGCCGGCCGCCTCGATCATCGCCAGGTCGTTCGCGCCGTCTCCCACCGCCAAGGTTTGCGACAGGTCGAGGCCGTGCCGGGCCGCCAGCTCCCGCAGCGTCGCCAGCTTGGCGGCGCGGTCGAGGATCGGCTCCGCGACCGTGCCCAGCAGCGCCGCGCCGTCGTCGTGCAGCCGGTTGGCGCGGTGTTCGTCAAAGCCGAGCGCCGCGGCGACCCGCCCGGTGAAGAACGTGAAGCCGCCCGACACCAAGGCCGTGGCAGCGCCGTGCGCGCGCATGGTGGCGACCAACTCGGCGGCTCCCGGGGTGATCCGGGTGCGTTCCCAGGTCCGCTCCAACGCCTCCAGCTTCAGGCCGCGCAGCATGGCGACGCGCTCTCGCAAGGCGGTGGCGAAGTCGATCTCGCCGTTCATGCTGCGCTGCGTGATGGCGGCCACGCGGTCCTTGAGGCCGGCATGCGCGGCCATTTCGTCCAGCGTTTCGGACGTGACGACCGTGCCGTCCATGTCGGCCACCAGCAGCCGCTTGCGCCGGCCCTCCTTGGCGGTCACCAGGAGGTCGACCGGCAGGCCGTCCAGCGCCGCCGCGAGCGATTTGGGATCGGGCAGGGCGGGGCACGCGATGTCCACCGCCTCGCCTGCCGACAGCGTATGGACCGCGCCGCCTCCGCTCGCCTCCTGCACGCGAGCGACCGTGGCGTCGGCGAGGGCGCCGCGGGCAGCAACGAGGGTCACGAAATGGGACATCCCGCGCGTATGCCGTGCGACGGCGCTGCGGGCAAGGGATGGCTGACCCGGCGCCCGCGCTGATCGTCGCCGGGCCGACCTGCAGCGGCAAGTCGGCGTTGGCGCTCGCACTGGCCCTGACGCTGGACGGCGTCGTCGTCAACGCCGATTCGATGCAGGTCTATCGCGAGCTGCGGGTGCTGACGGCCCGGCCCTCCATCGCGGACGAGGCGGCAGTGCCGCACGCGCTTTATGGCGTGCGCGGCGCGGCCGAGGCCGGCAGCGTCGGTTGGTGGCGCGGCGCCGCGTTGCAGGAGATGGCGGCGGCGCGTGCGGCCGGAAAGCTGCCCATCCTGTGCGGCGGGACCGGCCTGTACTTCCTAAGCCTCACCCGCGGCCTCGCCGACATTCCGCCGGTCGCCGAGGCCGCGCGGCATGAGGCCCGGACGCTGCTGGCGGAACTCGGGGCCGCGGCGCTGCACAATCGGCTGACCGAAGTGGACCCGGTGACTGCGGCGGGGCTGCCGCCGCACGACAGCCAGCGGATCGCCCGCGCCTGGGAGGTGTGGCGCAGCACCGGGCAGGGGCTCGCGGCTTGGCAGTCTTCGACACGGGAGCCGGCGCCGTGGCGTTTCATGGCGCTGCTGCTCGATCCGCCCCGCGAAGCGTTGCGGGCGGCGATTGCCACGCGGTTCGCGGCGATGCTGGAGGCGGGGGCGCTGCAGGAGGCGGCGGCGTTGCTGGCGCTGCGGCTCGACCCGGCGCTGCCGGCGATGCGCGCCCACGGCGTTCCCGAGCTGATGGCGCATCTGCGCGGCGAGCTCGGGTTGCCGGCCGCCGCGGCGCGGGCGACCCTTGCCACCGGGCAGTACACCAAGCGGCAGGCGACCTGGTTCCGGGGACACGCATTGGCTGGTTCCGGCCCAACGCATACGATCCATGCAAGATTTGCAGATCAGGCGAAATTTGCAGATCGGGCGCAACTTCCGGAAAGTATTCTGCTGGATATCCGGAGATTTCTAATCGAGGCGGTTGACGCCGGGTGAGCGACGGGGCTATTCAACTGCCATGAGCACCACAGCCGAACCCATCGCCACAACCGAAACCACAACCCTTTCGGGCGCGGAAGTCCTGTTGCGGGCGCTGCAGGACCAGGGCGTCGAGGTCATCTTCGGCTACCCCGGCGGCGCGGTGCTGCCGATCTACGACGCGATCTACGCGCAGAGCGCCATCCGCCATATCCTGGTGCGCCACGAGCAGGCCGCGGTCCACGCTGCCGAGGGCTACGCGCGCAGCACCGGACGGGTCGGCGTGGTGCTGGTGACCAGCGGGCCGGGCGCCACCAACGCGGTGACGGGGTTGCTCGACGCGCTGATGGACAGCGTGCCGGTGGTCTGCCTGACCGGGCAAGTGCCGACCCACCTGATCGGCAACGACGCGTTCCAGGAAGCCGACACCACCGGCATCACCCGTCCCGTGACCAAGCACAATTACCTGGTCAAGCGTGGCGTCGACCTGGCGGCAACGGTTCACGACGCCTTCTACGTGGCGCGGAGCGGGCGGCCGGGTCCGGTGGTGGTCGACCTTCCGAAGGACATCCTGATTGGGCGTGCGCCATACTCGCCGCCGCCGGTCGCGGCGCATCGCAGCTACCGCCCGGTCATGGCGCCGGCGCCGACGCAGATCGAGCGCGCCGTGGCGCTGCTGAAAGCGGCGAAGCGGCCGGTCATCTACACCGGCGGCGGCGTCATCAACGCCGGCGACGCGGCCAGCGCCGCGCTGATCCGGCTGGTGCGGGCGACCGGCTTCCCGATCACCAGCACGTTGATGGGGCTGGGGGCCTACCCGTCGAACGACCCGCAGTTCCTCGGCATGCTGGGAATGCACGGCACCTACGAGGCGAACCTCGCGATGCATGGCTGCGACGTGATGCTGAACGTCGGCGCGCGGTTCGACGACCGGGTGACTGGACGCCTCAACGCGTTCAGCCCGGACTCCAAGAAGATCCATATCGATATCGATGCGTCCAGCATCAACAAGAACGTCGCCGTCGACGTGCCGGTGATCGGCGACGCGGGCTATGCGCTGGAGGCGATCCTGGCGGCCTGGGAAAGCGGGCAGCCGCACACCGAAGCCGCGGCGTTGGCCGAGTGGTGGCAGCGGATCGAGACCTGGCGCGGCATCAAGTGCCTCGATTTCACCCAGGACATGGCCAAAGGCGCGGTGATCCGGCCGCAGTATGCGGTGCAGCGCCTGTACGAGCTGACGCGGGAGACCGGCCGCGACACCTTCGTCAGCACGGAAGTGGGCCAGCACCAGATGTGGGCGGCGCAGTATTTCCGCTTCGACCAGCCGAACCGCTGGATGACCAGCGGCGGCCTCGGCACCATGGGCTATGGCTTGCCGGCGGCCATGGGCGTGCAGGTGGCGCATCCCGACGCCCTGTGCATCGACATCGCCGGCGAGGCGAGCATCCTGATGAACATTCAGGAGATGGCGACCTTGGCGCAGTATCGCCTGCCGGTGAAGGTGTTCATCCTGAACAACCAGTACATGGGCATGGTGCGCCAGTGGCAGGAGTTGCTGCACGGCAGCCGCTACTCCGAAAGCTATTCCGAGGCGCTGCCCGACTTCGTGAAGCTGGCCGATGCGTTTCATGGCGTGGGCATGCGGGCCACCAGCGTGGACCAGCTCGACGACGTGATCCGCGCCATGCTGGCCGAGCCGCGTGCGGTGATCGCCGACATCGCGGTCGAGCAGAAGGAGAACGTCTACCCGATGATCCCCAGCGGCGCCGCGCATAACGAGATGCTGCTGGGGGTGGGGCAGGTCCGGCAGGCGGCCGGCATCACCGACGAGGGCCTGGTCCTCGTTTGACGGGACGTGTCCATTTCTGTCCTCGAACCGCAGCAGGCCCCGATGTCCGCCGACGCGCCGCTCCGGTCCGCGACGATTTCCGTGCTGGTCGAGAACGAAGCCGGGGTGCTGGCGCGGGTCATCGGCCTGTTCAGTGGCCGTGGCTACAATATCGACAGCCTCACGGTGGCTCCGGTCGAGGACGAGCGAGGCCGTAGCCGCATCAACGTCGTGACTTCGGGCACCGAGATGGTGATCGAGCAGATCAAGGCGCAGCTCGACCGCCTGGTGCCGGTGCATCGTGTCGCCGACTTGGCGCGCGAGGGCGCCTACGTCGCGCGCGAGATGGCGCTCATCAAGGTGGTGACCAGCGCCGGCGACAAGCGCAGCGAGGCGTTGCGGCTGGCCGACGCGTTCCGCGCCCGGGTAGTGGACGCCACCATCGGCAGCTTCGTGTTCGAAATGACCGGCAGCACCGACAAGCTGGACGCCTTCGTCGACCTGATGCGCCCGCTGGGTTTGGCGGAGGTTTCGCGGACCGGCGTTGCGGCTATCGCGCGCGGCACCCGGATCATTTAAGCCACTCGCCGTCCCGACACTTCAGGAGCCTCCAAGATGCGCGTTTATTACGATAACGATGCAGACGTCAACCTCATCAAGGGCAAGAAGGTCGCGATCATCGGCTATGGCAGCCAGGGCCACGCGCACGCCAACAACCTCAAGGACAGCGGGCAGACCAACCTGGTGATCGGCCTGCGTGCCGGCAGCGTCGGGGTCGCCAAGGCCGAAACTGCCGGGCTTCGGGTCATGGACCCCGCCGACGCCGCCAAGTGGGCCGACGTGGTCATGGTGCTGACCCCGGACGAGGGGCAGGGCGACCTGTACCGTGAGAAGCTGGCGCCGAACATGCGCCCGGGCAGCGCGCTGGCGTTCGCGCACGGGCTCAATATCCACTTCAACCTGCTCGACCCGCGCCCCGACATCGACATCTTCATGATCGCGCCGAAAGGCCCTGGCCACACCGTCCGCAGCGAGTACCAGCGCGGCGGCGGCGTGCCGTGCCTGGTGGCGGTGGCGCAGGACCCGTCGGGCAACGCCATGGAGGTGGCGCTTTCCTATGCCAGCGCCATCGGCGGCGGCCGTGCCGGCATCATCGAGACGACGTTCAAGGAGGAATGCGAGACCGACCTGTTCGGCGAGCAGGTGGTGCTGTGCGGCGGCTTGGTCGAGCTGATCCGCGCCGGCTACGAGACGCTGGTCGAGGCCGGGTATGCGCCGGAGATGGCCTATTTCGAGTGCCTGCACGAGGTCAAGCTGATCGTCGACCTGATCTACGAGGGCGGCATCAGCAACATGAACTACTCGATCAGCAACACCGCCGAATACGGCGAGTACGTCAGCGGCCCGCGCATCATCACCGCCGAGACCAAGGCCGAGATGAAGCGCGTGCTGGCCGACATCCAGAGCGGCCGTTTCGCGCGCGACTGGATGCTGGAGAACAAGGTCAACCAGTCGAGCTTCAAGGCCATGCGCCGCCGCAACGCCGAACACCCGATCGAGCAGGTCGGCGAGCAGCTGCGCGCCATGATGCCGTGGATCGCCAAGGGCAAGCTGGTGGACAAGACGCGCAACTGACGCGGCGCGCCATCCCGTCATGCAGCGGTTGTAGTATGATTCCTCGCCGGAGCTGATGCCCGTTTTGCAGCGCTTCGGCGCCGTGACCGTTCGTATGTACGCCGATGACCATCGCCCACCGCACTTTCACGTCGTCGGACCAGACTTCCAAGTATTGGTCAGGCTGTCAGATCTGGTCGTGATTGCCGGCGACGCACGGCCAGCCCAGATTGCCGAGGCGGTAGCCTGGGCGAGAGACCGCAGCGAGTTTTTGAAATCGAGATGGGTCGATCTGAACGAACGCGGGTGATCGGGAGGATACGGTGTCGAAAAAGCTACTCCAGCGCATTGCATCGGTCGTCGCTGGCGAAGCGCCGATGACCCTCGAAATCTGTTGGAAAACGGGCGAGCGGGGCGTGGTGGACGTGTCCGGGTTGATCGGAACGTTCCGAGGCTACGCGCCGCTTCGGGATGATCCATCGCTGTTTCGGCAGGTTCGTGTTGGAGAATATGGCACTGACGTGATTTGGAACGATGCAGTCGACATGGCCGCGGACACCCTCTGGCGGCTGGCCCAGGAACAGTCCGGTGAAACGCTGTCGGCGGAGGGTTTCCGGGCTTGGCGCGAGCGCAAAGCCTACACGCTGGACGGTGCGGCCAAGGCGCTCGGGTTAAGTCGGCGAATGGTGGCGCATTACGAACAGGGCGAGAAGCCGGTTCCGCGTACGGTGACACTGGCCACCCGCGCCTTGGAGATGGATGCTGATCAGGCGGCGTGATCTCTTGTGCAGCCTTGTTGCGATTGCAGGTTGCCGACCGGGAAGCCGGTGGTTAGACAAGCCCATGTCCTTCGCCGTGGCGCGCCCGCTTCGACTTATCCGCCCCTGAGCGCATGGCCGCGCCCGTGAGGGGCGGCCCTGTTCAGGGGATCGAGTCGTCGCCGCCACGCAACGCCACCTGAGGACCGCGCCCCATGAGCATCAGCCATCCGAGCTTCGGCCAGCTCGACCCCGACCGCGTCATCATCTTCGACACCACGCTGCGCGACGGCGAGCAGTCGCCCGGGTTCTCGATGAACCTGCACGAGAAGCTGCGTATGGCGCAGGCGCTCACCGAACTGGGCGTCGACGTGATCGAGGCCGGCTTCCCGATCGCCTCGCCCGGCGACTTCGAAAGCGTGCGGCTGATCGCGCAGGAGGTGCGCGGCCCGGTCATCGCCGGCCTGGCGCGCGGCGCGCGCGGCGACATCCTGCGTGCCGCGGAGGCGGTGGCCCCGGCGGCGCGGCCACGCATCCACACCTTCCTCAGCACCAGCCCGCTGCACATGAAGTACCAGCTGCGGATGGAGCCGGAGACGGTGCTGGCGCTGGTCGGCGAGACGGTGGCCTTGGCGCGCAACCACACCGACGACGTCGAGTGGTCGGCGATGGACGCCACCCGCAGCGACCTCGACTTCCTGTGCCGTTGCGTCGAGGCGGCGGTCCGCGCCGGCGCCACCACCATCAACATCCCGGACACTGTGGGCTACGCGGTGCCGGCCGACATTACCCGCATTTTCGACGCGCTCCGCCAGCGGGTGCCGGGCGCCGACGGCGTGATCTTCTCGACGCACAACCATAACGACCTCGGCCTCGCGGTCGCCAACACCTTGGCCGCAATCCAGGCCGGGGTGCGTCAGGTCGAGTGCACCATCAACGGCATCGGCGAGCGCGCTGGCAACGCGGCGCTCGAGGAGGTGGCGATGGTGCTGCGCGCCCGCGCCGACGCGGTTTCGGTGCGGACTGGGATCGTGACGCCCAACATCCTGCGCACCTCGCGCCTGCTCGCCACCATCACCGGCTTCGACGTGCAGCCGAACAAGGCGATCGTCGGGCGCAACGCCTTCGCGCACGAGAGCGGCATCCACCAGGACGGCGTGCTGAAGAACGCCGCCACTTACGAAATCATGACGCCGGAGAGCGTCGGCTGGCAGCGCAGCAACCTGGTCATGGGCAAGCACTCCGGCCGCGCCGCGTTCCGCGACAAGCTGCGCGCGCTGGGCTACGGCGAGCTGGGCGACAACCAGCTGAACGACGCGTTCCGCCGCTTCAAGGACCTCGCCGACCGCAAGAAGGTGGTCTACGACGACGACATCGTGGCGCTGGTCGACGACGAGGTGCTGCGCGACCACGACCGCATTCGCCTGGTCGCCATGGAGGTGCGCGCCGGCAACAGGGCGCCGCCGCTGGCTACGCTGGAACTGGAGATCGACGGCGTGGCGCAGACCGCCGAGGCCAGCGGCGACGGCGCCATCGACGCGACGTTCAACGCCATTCGCGCGCTGTTTCCCCACGAGGCGACATTGAAGCTCTACTCGGTAGGGGCGGTGACCGACGGCACCGACGCCCAGGCGCGGGTGACGGTCCGGCTTGAGGAGGACGGCAAGCTGGTGGACGGCCAGGGCACCGACCTGGACACCATTCTCGCATCCGCCCGAGCCTATGTTCATGCTTTGAACAAGCTTCTGGTCAAGCGCGCGCGCACCGCGCCGGAAGCGCTTTCGGCGTAGCGGCCCGGCTCCCCGGGCTGGGGAGCCGTTCGCTGACTCCAGTAGGCCTCCCCGAAGCCGGGGAGCCGTTCGCTGACTCTAGTGGGCGGTAAGCGCGCCGCCGGCCGCGCCGACGCCGCCGCCGATAAGCGCGCCCGTGCCAAGGCTCCCACCCGTGAGCGCGGAGACGCCGGCTCCGGCCCCGGCGCCCAGCGCGCCCCCGCTCAGCGCCCGGGTGAGCGGGCTATGTCCGCATGCGGACAAGCCGAGGCAGGTCGCCAGCAGGACGGCTGCAAGCCTGTAACGGTTGAGCATCGTCAACTCCTTCACTTCGTATAGGAACGCAAACGCATTAGATCACGGAAGTCATGGCCATCGTGCGGCATATCGATGCCCTTGTCATGGCGTCTGTCATGGCCTCGCGCACAGTCGCGCGAGCCACGCGCGGCGAATGCCCTTGCCGCGGCGTAACGAGAAGGCTAAGCCGAATCGTTTCGCCTGCTCACCAAGGAAGTTTTTCCATGTTCTCACGACTGCTCGGCATGGTGTCGGCCGACATGGCGATCGACCTCGGCACGGCGAACACGCTCGTCTACCTGAAAGGCCGCGGCATCGTGCTCGACGAGCCGAGCGTGGTCGCCATCGCCGACGTGCGCGGCAAGAAGCAGGTGCTGGCGGTCGGCGAGGAGGCCAAGCTGATGCTGGGCCGCACCCCCGGCAACATTTCGGCGATTCGCCCGCTGCGCGACGGCGTGATCGCCGACTTCGAGGTGGCCGAGGAGATGATCAAGCACTTCATCCGCAAGGCGCACAACCGCCGCCGCTTCGCCAGCCCGATGATCGTTGTCTGCGTGCCGTCCGGCTCCACCGCCGTGGAGCGCCGCGCCATCCAGGAAAGCGCCGAGAGCGCCGGCGCGCGGCGGGTGATGCTGATCGAGGAGCCGATGGCCGCGGCCATTGGCGCCGGGCTGCCGGTGACCGAGCCTTCGGGCAGCATGGTGGTCGACGTCGGCGGCGGCACCACCGAGGTCGCGATCATCTCGCTGGGCGGCATCGTCTACGCGCGCAGCGTCCGCGTCGGCGGCGACAAGATGGACGAGGCGATCATCAGCTACATCCGCCGCCACCATAACCTGCTGATCGGCGAAAGCTCGGCCGAACGCATCAAGCTCGATATTGGGGCCGCGAGCGCGCCGTACGACGGCGATGACGGCCCGTACCGCGAGGTCCGCGGCCGCGACCTGATGCACGGCGTGCCGCGCGAGGTGGTGGTCTGCCAACGCCAGGTCGCCGAGAGCCTGGCCGAGCCGGTGGCCGCCATCGTCGAGGCGGTGAAGGTGGCGCTGGAGAACACGCCGCCCGAACTCGCCGCCGACATCGTCGACAAGGGCATCGTGCTGACCGGCGGCGGGGCGCTGCTGCACCGGCTGGACGAGGTGCTGCGTAACGCCACCGGCCTGCCGGTGGTGGTGGCGGAGAACGCGTTGCAGTGCGTGGCGCTGGGAACCGGGCGGGCGCTGGAGGAGGCCAAGCGGCTTCGCAACGTGCTCACTTCGATGTACTGACAGCCGCCCGAATGGGTTAAGCTCTCGTTATGTGTAACGAGATGGCAGTTTGATCCGGCTTTCCATCCCTGTGCGGCAATCGTTGTCGAGGCTGACGTTGCCGGCGCTGATTGCCGCGGCGGTCGGCGTGACGCTGCTGGGCAGGGCCGACGCGCCCCTGACGGAGCGGGCGCGCATGGCGCTGGCCGACGCGATGGCGCCAATCTATGGCGTCGCGGCCGAACCGCTGGCCAACCTGCGCCGGATCGCCGGCGCCGCTGCCGGGGCGTTCGACACGGCCGGCGAGAACGCCCGCCTGCGCCGGGAGAACGAGGCGTTGCGCCGCTGGCAGTCGGTGGCGCTGGCGCTCGACAGCGAGAACGCGCGGCTCAAGGCCAACCTGCGTTGGCTGCCCGACGCGGCCCCCACTTACGTGACGGCGCGCGTGGTGGCCGACGTCGGCGGCGTCTACGCCCGCGCGGCGCTGCTGTCCGCCGGCCCCGGTCACGGCATCGTCAAGGGCCAGGTGGCGCTGGACGAGCGCGGGCTGGTCGGGCGGGTGACCGAGATCGGCGCCCGGAGCGTGCGCGTGCTGCTGATCACCGACCTCAACAGCCGCATCCCGGTGGCGCTGGAGAACAGCCGCGCCCGCGCCATCCTGGTCGGCGTCAACGGCGCGCGTCCCCGGCTGATGTACTGGCCGGAGGGAACGCCGCCGGTCGAAGGCGAGCGCGTCGTCACCAGCGCCGAGGCGAACGTGTTCCCGGCGGGGCTGCCGGTCGGGGTCGTGCATTACGCCGCCAAGAACCTTCCGGAAGTGGAGCCGCTGGCGCGCCTCGACCGGCTGGAGATGGTGCGGCTGTTCGACTACGGCCTGCGCGGCGCGACGCCGCCGGCAATCTCGACCGTCGGCCATGTCGCGGCGGCGGTCGGCGGCCCGGACCGTGCCCAGCAGATGGCCGGGCCGGTGCCTGCCGGCCCGCCGTTTCCTGGCGCGTCGCGGGGCGACCGCTGACCGTGGCGGGCCGCCATGGATAGGCGGCCCGGAATCCGCCCGCGGCAGAGCCTGTCGCGGCGGCTCGACAGGGCGGCGCGGCGCAGTCTTCCGGCGGCGGCCACGATCCTGTCGGCGCTGGCTTTGGCCGGTCCGCTGGGATTGCCGGGCCAGGCCGAGTTGCAGGCGAGCGTGGCGCTGTCGAGCGTGTTCTTCTGGTCGCTGTCCCGTCCGGCGTCGATGCCGCCCTGGGCGGTGTTCGCCATCGGGCTGCTCGTCGACCTGCTCGGCTCCGCGCCGCTGGGAGTCGGCGCGCTGACGTTGCTGGCCACCCACGGCATTGCGGCGCGGGCGCGCCGGAAGCTGGCCCGCCACGGCTTCCTGGTGGTCTGGCTGGCGTTCGCGGCGGTCGCCTCCGCCGCCGCGGCGCTGGCCTGGGCGCTGACCTCGCTGCTCGACTTCCGCCTGTTGCCGCCCGGCCCGGGGATGTTCCAGGCGGCGTTGTCGGCGGGGCTGTACCCGCTGCTGGCGACGCTGATGGCCCGGGCGCACCAGACCCTGGCCGAGCCGGAGCGGGCGTGACGGCTCCAAAACACGAGCACCGGCACGCCGGGCTGTTCACCCGCCGCGCCGTGCTGCTGGCCGGCGCGCAGATCGGCGCATTCGGCCTGCTGGCGGCCAAGCTGTACCAGGTGCAGGTGGTCGAGGGCGCCCGCTACGCCACCATGGCCGAGAGCAACCGCGTCAGCGCGCGGCTGATCGCGCCGCCGCGTGGCCGGCTGCTCGACCGCACCGGCGTCGCCGTCGCCGGCAACCGGCTGAACTGGCGCGCCCTGGTCATCGCCGAGCAGGCCGACGACCTCGGCGTCACGCTCGACAGCTTCGCCCGCATCGTGCCGCTGCCGGACCGCGACCGGGCGCGGATCGAGCGCGACTTGCGCCGTCGTCGCCGGTTCATCCCGGTGACCGTGCGCGAGTTCCTGAGCTGGGAGGAGATGGCGCGGCTCGAGGTGAACGCCCCCGACCTGCCGGGCATCCTGATCGATGTCGGCACCACGCGGCTGTACCCGTTCGGGGCCGGGCTGGCGCATGTCGTGGGCTACGTCGCGCCGCCGAACGACGCCGACGTCGCCGACAACCCGACCCTGGCGTTGCCCGGCATCCGGATCGGACGGGCTGGCGTCGAGAAATTCCATGACCTGCCGTTGCGCGGCGAGGCCGGCGCGGTGAAGCTGGAGGTCAACGCGGTGGGTCGGGTGATCCGCGAGATGGACCGCCAGGAAGGCGCCCCCGGGCGGGACATCACGCTCACCATCGACAGCGACCTGCAGGCGCAGCTGGTGGCGCGGCTGGGCGAGCAGAGCGCCAGCGCCGTGGTGATGGACTGCCGCAACGGCGAGGTGCTGGCGATGGCCACCAACCCGTCGTTCGACCCCAGCCTGTTCAACGCCGGCGTGTCGCAGGCGCAATGGATCGCATGGACCGGCAACCGTCTCGCGCCGCTGATCGACAAGGCTTCGGCCGGGCTGTACGCACCCGGCTCGACGTTCAAGATGGTGGTGGCGCTGGCCGGGATCGAGGCCGGGGCGATCACGCCGCACGACCGCATCGAGTGTCCCGGCTTCCTCGACCTCGGCAACGCGCGGTTCCACTGCTGGAAGAAGGGCGGCCATGGCCTGCTGGACCTGCATGGCGGGCTGAAGAACAGCTGCGACGTGTTCTTCTACGAGACCGCCCGGCGCACCGGCATCGACAACATCGCCGCCATGGCCAAGCGGTTCGGCCTCGGCGTGCCGCTCGACATCGAATTGCCGGGCGCCCGCGCCGGGCTGGTGCCGACGCGCGCGTGGCGGATGGCGCAGGGCAAGGCCTGGAACCTCGGCGACACGCTGGTGCACGGCATCGGACAGGGCTTCCTGCAGCTGACCCCGCTGGCGCTGGCGACCATGGCGTCGCGCATCGCCACCGGACGGCAGGTGCAGCCGCACCTCACGCGCGCCATCGGCGGCGAGCTGCAACATGGCAGCATAGCCGCCGACTGGCCCGGCATGGGCATTCCCGAACACGAGCTGCACGCCGTGCGCGAGGGCATGTACGCGGTGGTGAACGAGCCCGGCGGCACCGCGCCGCTGGGGCGGCTGGCGCTGCCCGGAATCGTGCTGGCCGGCAAGACCGGCTCGACCCAGGTGCGCCGAGTGTCGCGCGAGCAGCGGGAGCACGGCTTCAAGTCGGAGAGCCTGCCCTGGGAGTACCGGCCGCACGCGCTGTTCGTGGCGTTCGCGCCGTACGACGCGCCGCGCTACGCCTTGTCGGTGGTGATCGAGCACGGCAACGCCGGCGCGCAGGCGGCGGCGCCGCTGGCCCGCGACATCATGACCGACGCGCTGACCATCGACCCCGCCCGCCGCGCGCCGCCGCAACGCGTGGCCAAGGCTGCATGAGCGGGGCCGCATGAGCGGGATGGAGCGCCGGCTGATCCGCGAGGCGTCGTTCGGGCTTGCCGGCAAGCTGTGGCGGATCAACTGGCTGTTCGTGCTGCTGCTGTGCGTGCTGGCCGCGGTCGGCTACGCGGCGCTGTACTCGGCCGCCGGCGGCTCGCCCGAGCCGTACGCCTCGCGCCACCTGCTGCGCTTCGCGCTCGGCCTGGCGCTGATGCTCGGCATCGCGTTGGTGGACATCCGCTTCATCGTGCGCCTGGCGTGGCCGACGTATGGCGTGGCGCTGGGGCTGCTGGTGCTGGTCGCGCGCATGGGCCATGTCGGCAAGGGCGCGCAACGCTGGATCGACATCGGCGGGATGCAGTGGCAGCCGAGCGAGTTCATGAAGGTGGCGCTGGTGCTGGCGCTGGCCGCCTGGTTCCACAAGGCGACGTGGGAGCGCATGGGCAACCCACTGTTCCTGGCGCCGCCGGCGCTGGCCGTGCTGGCGCCGGTGGCGCTGATCCTGAAGGAGCCCAACCTCGGCACCGCCGTGATCACCGCCACCGTGGGCTTCACGGTGTTCCTCGGCGCCGGGGTGCGGTGGTGGAAGGTGGCGCTGCTGGTCGGCTGCATCGGCCTCGCGACGCCCCTGGCCTACGCCCAGCTGCACGGCTACCAGCGCGCCCGCATCACCACCTTCCTTCATCCGGAGCGCGACCCGCTGGGTGCCGGCTACAACATCATCCAGAGCAAGATCGCGCTCGGCTCCGGCGGCCTGTGGGGCGAGGGCTTCCTGCAAGGCACCCAGGGGCGCCTCAACTTCCTGCCGGAGAAGCAGACCGACTTCATCTTCACCACCCTGGGCGAGGAGTTCGGGCTGGTCGGCGGCCTGGCGGTGATGGGCCTGCTGCTGCTGATCGTGCTGGGCGGCATGGCGATGGCGGCGCGCTGCCGCCACCAGTTCGGCCGGCTGGTGGCGCTCGGCGTCTCGATGAACTTCTTCTGCTACAGCTTCGTCAACCTAGCGATGGTGATGGGCGCGATCCCGGTGGGCGGCGTGCCGCTGCCGCTGGTGTCGTACGGCGGCTCGGCGGTGATCATGGTGATGATCGGCTTCGGCCTGCTGATGTCGGCCCACGTCCACCGCGACGTCGAGTTCGCCGGCAACCGCGACGATTAGGCGGCTTCGTCCGCCAGGTAGCGCGACATCGCCAGCCGCAGCGCGTCGGGCCAGGGCTGCGGGCGCATCTCGGCCAGCGCCGCGGACACCATGGTGGCCTGGAACGTCACTCGCTGCACCGCGTCGGGTCCGACCAGCCGGACCATGATCCGGCACGAAGTCCGCCCGATCCGCTCGACCTCCAGCGTCGTCGCCAGGGTTTCGCCCAGCCGGCTCGGCTTTTGGAACTGCACGTCCAGCGCCGCCATCGGCGCGGCCAGGCCTTGCCGCAGCAGATCGCCGAACGGCAGGCCCATGACGGCGAACCAGTCCTCGACCACGTCGTTCAGCAGCTCGACGTAGCGCGGGTAGAACACGATCCCCGCCAGGTCGCAGTGGCGGAAGCGGATGCATAGCTCGGTGCGGAAAGCTGCCATTGGCGCGATCTTAGCCGAATGCCTGCAACACGCCATCCGGAAGCACGCCGCGGCGGGCGCACTCCGCCGCGACCGCCGCGTCGTCGGCATCCGCGACGATGCCGCTGCGGACCAGCCAGGCCTTGCAGCCGGCGGCCCTCGCGCCGGCGATGTCGTGCTCGACGCTGTCGCCGACGCCGGCCACGCGCGCCCGGTCCGGCTCGCCCAGCAGCCGCAGCGCGTGGTCGTAGATCGCCGCGTGCGGCTTGCCGATCCAGGTCACGCTGCCGCCCAGCCGTTCGTATAGTTCTGCAATGCATCCGGCGCCGAACGCCGGCCCGCTCGGCGTCAGCATGATGCGGTCGGGGTTGAGGCACAGGCAGGGTGTGCGGCGGCGCGCCGCCGGGAGCAGCAGCGCCTCGTAGTCGGCCAGCGAGCGCCGGTCGCCCTCGCTGCCGGCAATGATGACCAACTCCGCCTGCGCCGCATCCTGCACCTGAACCAAGCCGAGTTCATCGAGCGCCATGCCCTCGCCGCCACGCTCCAGCAACAGGCAGCGCCTTGCTCCTTGGGCAGCGGGTACCGCGCCGTCCCGCAGCATCTGCCAGGCGATTTCGCCGGAGGTCACGAACAGGTCGTAGACGTCGGGCGGCACGCCAAGCTTCGCCAGGCGCAGCGCGTTGGCCTGCGCGCGCTTGCCGGAATTGGACAGCAGCGCCACTCGCGCGCCAGCTGCTTGCAGCCGGCGCAGCGCCGAGACCACGCCGGGATACAGCGCCTGCCCGTCGTGCAGGGTGCCGAACTGGTCGACGAGGAACACGTCGATGCCGCCGATCAGCTCCGTGACATTGCCGGCGCACCGCATCACGCCGATCCGAGCGCCAGGCCGGCAGTCCCCACCGCCGCGTGTTCCGAGCGCGCCGGCAGCATCGGCACCGCCAGGATGCGCTGCCGCAGCACCGTCCAGGCCGGGTTGGTGGCGCCGCCGCCGACGCTGCGTATGTTCGACAGCGGCGGCGCGCCAAGTTCGGCCAGCCGCCGGTAGCCTGACGCCTCCACCTTTGCGACGCCTTCGAGCAGGCCGTGCAGGAACAGCAGGTCGTCGCCCGGCCGGGGCGTCTCACGCGGCGTCAGCTCCGGGTCGGCGATGGGGAAGCGCTCGCCCGGCGACGGTAGCGGGTAGTAGTCGAGGCCGCTGTCCTGCATCGGGTCGAGCTTGGCGCTCAGCCGCTCCAGCGTCGGCGCGTCGAAATGGCGCAGCAAGGCCGCGCCGCCGCTGTTGGAAGCGCCGCCCGCCAGCCAGGCTCCGCCGACCAGGTGGCTGTAGACGCCGAACTCGGGGGCGAACACCGGCTGGCTGCACAACAGCTTGAGGGTGAGGGTGGTGCCGAGCGAGGTCACCGCGTCGCCGACCTGCGCGGCGCCGGTGGCGAGGAACGCGGCACAGCCGTCGGTGGTGCCGGCGACCACCGACAGATTGCCCGGCAGGCCGAAGCGCGCCGCCATCGCCGGCGTGATCCGCCCGACCGGCGTGCCGGGCGTCACCACGCGCGGCAGCAATCCCTCCGCGATCCCCAAGTCGCGCAGCCACTCGGGCCATGCTCCGATGCGCGGGTCGTAGCCGGTCTTGAGCGCGTTGTTGGCGTCGCTGACATCGAACCGGCCGCACAGCCGCCCCATCACCCAGTCCGCCTGGTGCAGGATCGTGTGCAGGCCCGGCGCGCCGCGCAGGCCAAGCAACCGCGCCAGCGGCGACGTGCCGCCGCGGGCCGCGCTGTCGGCGGACGCGACCGCCGCTACCGCCGCCACCGCGGCAGGCTCGGCGACGTCGTTGTACAGGCTGGCGTCGCCGAGCGAGAGGCCGGTGACGCCGACCGCCAGCACGGTGCCGGAGGTGCCGTCGACCGCCAACGCGCGCACGCCGGACAGGTCGGCGGCGGCGCGCAGGGCGTCCAGAGCGGCCGCGACGCCCCGCCACCAGGCTTCGGGCCGGCGGCGCTGCATGGCATCGAGCGGAGCGGCGCCCCACGCCACCGGCTCGCGCGCCGCATCGACCAGGGCCGCGCGCACGCCGGAGCTGCCGACGTCGATGCCGATCGCCACGCCGCCACGCGCCGTCGTCACGCCCGGTCGAGTCCCTGGCGGTACTGCTCCGCGTCCCAGCCCAGCAGCTCGCGCTCCTGCGCCGCGGTCAGCACGCTCAACGGCTCCGAAGGGTGCAGCCGGGCGGTCACGTCGGCGAGGCATCGCGCCAAGGCGGCGGCCCCAGGCGAGGCGTCGCGCCGCAACAGCACGCCGACGTTCGGCGCCACCACCATCGCCGCTGGCCGGTCGGAGGGACGTGGCAGGGTGGTCACGACGCCGGGACCGAGGAAGATCACATGGTCGGGGTACAGCGAGCCGGTTTGCGCCACTGCGAACGAGAGCGGATCGGTGCCGCTGCCCTGCGCCGCAGCTTCGGCGGGCCGGTACGGCGTGCCCTCCGCCATACCGGCCAAGGTTTCATGGTCCGGCTTCGGCGCTCCGCGTACCGAACGCCGAAGCCGCCTGGCGACCTCCTGCAGCAATCTCGCCGCCGTGGCAGTGTCGGCTCCGCCCACCACCAGCCCGTGACTGCCCAGCACCAGCACGTCGGCATCGACCGCGACGTGGGCCAGGATCGCCCGGGTAAGCGGCGCGCCGGGCCGCACGTACGGCACGAAGCGCCAGCGCAGCCCGGCCAGCAACGGGGCCAGCGCCTGCTCGCAGTCGGTCCGGGCGGCCCAGGCCATCGTCTCGACGCAGTGAACATGAACCACGACCGGGTGCGGCAGCGCGCCGTGCATCGTGGTCTCGATGGAGGGCCGCAGCCCGGACGGATTCAAGCTCGCCTCGACGAACGGCGTCATGTCCTCGGCGGCGGCAGGGTCCGCGCCGTGCAGCGCCGCCAGCATCGGGTCGAGCCGCACCGGCGCCATGATCGCCTGGCTCTCCGCTTCCGCCAGCCAGGCGCCGGAAGCCTTCACCCACAGGATGCCATCGCGTTTCAGCGACACGTTGCCGCCGGCTCCCTGCACCAGCGCCGGGTCGCGCCCGATCCGCGCCGCATAGGCCAGCAGCGCCCGGTATTCCGGGTCGTCAGCGATCAGCATGGGTTGAGCGGCGGCTCGCGTTCGATGAAGCGGCGGACCTCCTCGGCGGCGCCCTCCGCGGCGATGGTGATGGTCTTGACCGAAGCGCCGGCAATGTGCGGCGTGACCGTGACGTTGGGCAGTTGCAGCAGCGGCCAGTCCGGCGGCACCGGCTCGACCGCGAACGTCTCCAGCATCGCGCCGCCCAGGTGGCCCGACGCCAGCGCCTCGTACAGCGCGTCGTAATCCACCATCGGGCCGCGCGCGGTGTTGACGAAGATCGTCCCCGGCTGCATCGCGGCGAACTGCTCGCGACCGATGAACCCCGTGGTCTCCGGCGTCACCCGCGCGTGCAGGGTGACGACGTCGGCCTGCGCCAGGATGTCCGCCAGCTGCACGTGCTCGACGCCGTCGGCGCGGTCGGTGGCCGAGAGCTGCACGTACGGGTCGGCGACCAGGATCTTGCAGCCGAACGCCTTCAGCAGCTTGACCACGCGGGTGCCGATCTGGCCGTAGCCGATCACCCCCACGGTCATCTCCGACAGCTCGCGGCCGGTGCGGTCGGCGCGGTACAGGTCGCCGCGCCACTCGCCGGCCCGCAGCGCCTCATGGCCGGCGCGGATCAGCCGGGTCTCCGCCAGCATCGCGCCGATGGCGAATTCGGCCACGGCGCCGGCGTTGCGGCCGGGCGTGTTGCAGACGCGGATGCCGTGCGCGCGGGCCGCCGCCATGTCGATGTTGACCGGCCCGCCGCGCGACACCGCCACCAGCTTCAGGTCGGGCAGCCGGTCCATCATCGCCGACGACAGCGGCGCCAGCTGCGTCACCATCACCTCGGCGTCGCCCAGGAAGGCGACGATCCGCTCGGGATCGCCCTGGTACTCCTTGAGACCATCCATGCCGGCGCGGGCGTAGCCGTGCTCCATCGGCTCGTCGGGCCACGGCATCGTCATGCTACGCATCGCCACGCGGTCGCCGCAGCGCGCCGCGATGGCGTCGGCGAACTTCTCCGGCAGCATGAAGTTGTCGCCGATAATGGCGACGCGGCAGGGTCGCGTAAGACTGGGCGGCGTAAGACTGGGCGGCGTAGGACTGGGCGGCGTGTCATTGGCCATGGTGGCCCTCCGGGGACTTTGCTGCGTGCGCGAACTCGTCGCGCGCGGCGTGCAGGTGACGCCACATCGTCGGCATGGCCTGGTAGGACTCGCGGTAGATCGGGAACAGCCGGTCGTACAGCCTGGCAAGCGGCTGGTCCGGCAGCACCGGCGAGGCGCGATGCGGCGCGATCCAGGTCGCCGCGCACTCCGCCATGGTGGCGAACAGGCCGGTCTGCTGGGCCGCGATCATCGCAGCCCCAGCCGCTCCGGCCTCGACATGCGCGGCGGCGACCACCGGCCGGTCGAGGCAGGCGGCCAGCATGGCGCGCAGCGGCTCGGACCGCGCGGCGCCGCCGGTGACGCGGATCTCCGACGGCGCGCCGCCGACCGCCACGTAGCAATCCCGCGCGGCGAAGCACAGCCCCTCGTAGATGCCGCGGGCGAAATCCATGAGCCTGACGTTCTGGTCGAGCCCGAGCACCGCGGCGCGGGCGAAGGCGTCGGTGAACGGCCCGCGCTCGCCGGCCGTCGAGATGAACGGGTGGTAGACGACCGCTCCCGGCCGCGCGCGGGCGACGCCGTGGTCGATGGCGCCCAGCACCGCGCCGCGCGAGACCTCGCCGCCGGTGGCCAGCGCCGCCGCCTCGATGGCGAAGTTGACCATCCAGTCGATGTTGATGGTGGACGCCATGTTGCTCTGCACCTGCATGGTGTGCCCGGACACCGGGAACGCCATGCAGTACCCGGTCATCGCCGGCGAGGGGGCGACGTGCGCCACGTCGCCGACCAGGCGGCTGTGCATCCCGGTGCTGCCGAAGATGGTGACGCCGGCGTCCGCGCCGCCGCCGTAGATCCCGGCGCCCAACGTCGTGCACACCACGTCGACGAAGCCCAGCACCACCGGCAGGCCGGACGGCAGCCCGATGCGCTCGGCAACCCGAGGCAGCAGCGGATGCGCGGTCGTGGTGCCGTCGATCATCGGCGGCAGCAGCCTGCGGAACGGCCCGGCGTCGAGCGCCTGGAGCACCGCGTCGCTGTAGTCGCGGGTGCGGAAATCGCCGAAGGTGAAACTGCCCTCGCACGGCGACGTCGCGGCCACCCCGGTCAGGCGCAGGTAGAGATAGTCCTTGAGATGCAGCGAGTGGCTGGCGCGCCCTACCATCGCCGGGCGCTCGCGGGCCAGCCAGTGCAGCTGCGCCACCTGTTGACAGGCGGCCAGGCCGGTTCCGGTGTGGACGAAGGCGGCCGCCGCGGCCCCGGTCGATTTCAGCGTGTCGACGATGCCGGCGCTGCGCGCGTCGAGCCACAACAGGCCGGGTCCGGTCGGCTCGCCGTCGGCGTCGACCAGCCAGGTGCCGTCGCCCTGCGCCGTCACCGCCAGCGCCGACGGCCGGTGCCCGGGAAAGCTTCGGGCAAGCTCGGCAGCCAGTTCCTCGATCACCGCCGCGGCGTCGCCCCAGCTGCGGCGCATGTCCTGCTCGGCCCCGCCATCGGCCAGCATGACGTAGTTGTTGGGCCGCGACGCCACCGCCAGCTGCGCGCCCCCAGCGTCGAACGCGATGGCCTTGACCAGCGAGGTGCCGCTGTCGAGCGCGATGACGACCGGCTCGCGGGTCACGCCGCCTCGACGCCGTGCGCCAGGGCACGGCCGGTTTCGGCGTCGAACAGGTGCGCGTCGCCGGCTGAGAAGCCGAACGCCAGGGCCGAGCCGGCGCGCACCGGCACCCTGGCGTGCGACACCGCGACCACGATGCGGTCGCCAAGCTCAAGCACGACATGGGCCTGGTCGCCGAGCCACTGGTTCGACGCCACGCTGCCCCGGAACATCGCGTCGGTTCCGGCCGGCGGGTCGAGCAGCAGGCGATGCGGCCGTATCCCGAGCACCACCCGGCTGCCCGCAGCCGGCAGCCGCACGCCCGGCAGCGCAATCCATTGTCCGGGAACGTCGTCGAGGCGCAGCCCGCCGCCGTCCACCACGCCATGCATCGCGTTCATCGGCGGCTCGCCCAGGAACGTCGCCACGTACAGGTTGGCTGGGCGGTCGCGCAGCTCGTTCGGCGCGCCGTACTGCTGCAGCACGCCGCCCTCCATGATGGCGATCTTGTCGGCCATGGCGTTGGCCTCGGTCTGGTCGTGCGTCACCAGCACCGCCGTCATGCCGCGCGCCTTCAGCGCCGCCTTGACCCGGCCGCGCAGCACCGCGCGCAGCTGCGGCTCCAGCTGCCCCATCGGCTCGTCGAGCAGGTGCAGGTCGGCGTCGCGGGCCAGGGCGCGGGCGAGGCTGGCGCGCTGCTGCTGGCCGCCCGACAGGCTGTTCGGACGGCGCTGCAGGATCGGCCCGATCTCCAGCATGTCGGCGACCTCCTGCACCCGCTTCGCCGCCCCCGCCCGGCTGACGCCGCGACCGGCGAGACCGAACCCGATGTTCTCGGCAACGGTCAGCGGCGGATACAGCGCGTAGCCCTCGAACGCCATGGCGACGCGCCGGCGCGCCGGCGGCAGCGTCTCGATCCGCCGCCCGGCCAGCGAGATGCCGCCACGGCTCACGTCCTCGAACCCGGCGATCATCCGCAATGTCGAGGTCTTGCCGCAGCCCGACGAGCCGAGCAGCGCCACCAGGTCGCCATCGGCCACCGTCAGCGTCAGGTCGCGCACCGCCAGCACCGGATGGCTGGCGCGCGCGGAGTAATTCTTGTCGACATGATCGATGGTGAGCGTCACGCGGCGATCCCCTGCGCGATGACGCCCTGCTGCAGCAATGCGCCGGACGCCGCGTTGAACAGCAACGTGTGCGCCGGGTCGGCGGCGACCCATACTGGCGAGCCAGCCGGCGGCGCTGTCCCGATCACGCTGGCCACGATCTCCTCGCCGCCGCTGCCGCGCAACAGCAGCACCAGGCGCTCGTGCAGCGGCGTCACCGCGACCAGCTCCGTCGCCGCGGCGCCCGGCCGGGCCGTGGCGGACACCACCAGCGTTTCCGGCCGCAAGCCAAGCAGGCACTCGCGCCCGAGCAGGTCGGCGCCGCCCCGCAGCGTCACCTCGATGCCGGCGGCGCGGGCCACGAGCCTGCCACCGACATCGGTCGGGCGGCACGCCAGCAGGTTAATCGGCGGATCGCCGAACAGCCGCGCGACCTGCACGCTTGCGGGCGTGTCGTACACCGCCTCCGGCGGCGCCAGCTGCGCTATGCGCCCATCCTGGATGATCGCCACGCGGTCGCCCAGCGCCATCGCCTCGCGGTAGTCTTGGCTGACGTAGATGGTGGCGGCCCCGGCACGGCGCAGCAGCCGCGGCAGTTCGAGCCGCATCTCGTAGCGCAGCTTGGCGTCGACGTTACGCAGCGGGTCGTCGAGCAGCAGCACCCGCGGGTTGCCGACCAGGGCGCGGGCGAGGGCGGTGCGCTGCTTCTGCCCATTCGACAACGCCCGCGGCGCGTGGCCCAGCACATGCGTGATGCGGAGCAGTTCGGCGACGGCCGCGACCTTCTGCTGGCACTCGGCGGCGCCGATGTTGCGCGCCTCCAGCGGGCTCGCGATGTTCTGCCGCGCCGTCATATGCGGGTACAACGCGAAGTTCTGGAACGCCATGCCCAGCCCGCGATGCTCCGGCCCGAGGCTGGACACGTCGCGGCCGTCGATCGTCACCTGGCAGTAGGCGGCCGGCTCCAGACCGGCGACGGCGCGCAGCAGCACCGTCTTGCCGCAGCCGGACGGCCCGAACAGCACCAGCGTCTCGCCGGGCGCCACGTCGAGGTCGATGCCGCGCAGCAGCTCGTGCTTGCCGAACGAGACGTGCAGGTCGCGGACCGCCAAGCCTTTCATGCCGCTCATCCCTTGACGGCTCCCAGGCTCAATCCCTCGACCAGCCAGCGTTGCGCCCACAACGCCAATGCCAGCGTGGGCAGGATCGACAGCACCACCGCCGCCGCGACCTGGCCGTACGGGATGCCGGCGGAGGTGATGAAGTTGAGCGCGCCCACCGTCACCGGCTGCTTGTCCGACGAGGCCAGGATCAGCGCGAACACGAAGTTGTTCCAGGCGAAGATGAAGCTCAGCAGCGCCGCCGCGGCGATGCCCGGCTTGGCCAGCGGGATCGCGATCTTGCGGAAGCCGCGCCACCAGGAATGGCCGTCGACGCGGTAGGCGTACTCGATGTCTGGGCTGGCGTCCTCGAAGTAGCCGCGCACGATCCACAGGATCAGCGGCAGGGTGATGAGCTGGTAGACCCAGATCAGGCCGACATAGGTGTTGGACAGGCCGAGGTCCTGGAAATACAGCGACAACGGCAGCAGCACCAGCAGCGGCGGCGCGAAGCGGAACGACAGCAGGGTGAAGGCGATGTCCTCGCCGAGCCGGAACCGGAACCGCGCGAACGCGTACGCCGCCGGCACGCCGAGCAGCAGCGAGATCGCCACCGAGGCGCTGGCCAGCAGCACCGAGTTGCCAAGGTTGCCGAGGAAGTTCACGTCCTGGGTGCCGGTGCCGGTCACCAGCTTGCCCGAGAACAGCGTCGTGTAGTTCTGCAAGGTGAGCGGCGCGAACGGCCGCGGCGTGGCGCTCAGGATGCTGTCGTTGCCGTGGAACGACATCTGCACGATCCAGACGATCGGGAACAGGAAGAACACCAGCACCACCGCGAGCGCGATTGCGCGCAGCACGCGCGGCAGCAGGTCAGATCGTTGCATGGCTACGCTCCTTCAGCCGGCGCATCTGCTTCACGAACACGTTCGACAGGACGTAGGTGATCGCCCACAAAATCATCATCAGCGCCGCCGAATGGGCGACGTTCTGGTAGGTGAAGAACTCGACGTAGGCGCGCACCTGCGAGAGCATCAGGCTGTCGCCGGGGCCGCCCTGGGTCATCGCGTAGACGATGTCGAACTGCTGGATGCTGTCGAGCAGGCGGAACAGGGCCGCGGTCACCAGGTACGGCGCCAGCATCGGCAGCGTGATGCGGAAGAACACGAAGCGGCCGGGCACGCCGTCGAGCCGCGCCGCCTCGAACGGCTGTTGCGGCAGGCTGCGTAATCCCGCCAGCAGCAGCACCATCATGAACGGCGTGTATACCCAGACGTCGATCAGCACGACCGTGAACATGGCGGTGTGGCTGTCCGAAGCCCAGCGCATGTTGGTGACGCCGAGCTGCACCAAGGCCCAGTTGAGCACGCCGAAGTTGCTGTCGGTCATCAGCTTCCACATCAGCGCCGCCAGCACCGGCGCGCACATCAGCGGCAGCAGCAGCGCCACCGAGCAGAAATCGTTCAGCCGGGTGCGCTCGCGCAGCAGCATGGCGATGCCCAGGCCCAGCAGCAGCTCCACGCCGACCGTCGAGACGGTGTAGATCGCGGACACGCGCACGGTGTTCCAGAAATCCGGGTCGGTGACGAAGCTGACGTAGTTCTGGAACCAGATGAAGCCGCGCAGGTACGGCAGCCCAAGGTTGTAGCGCAGCAGGCTGTAGTACGCCGCGGTCACGAACGGCACCAGGATGCCGATGCACACCAGCAGCGCCGGCAGGCTGAGCAGGTACGGCAGGATGCGCTGCGAGCGCGGCCCGGCGAGGCGGGCCGCAGGACGCACGCGGGCGACAGGGTGGGCGATGTCGGACATGGCGCGAACCTAGAACGGAAGGGGTGGGGCGACCGCTGGGACGGCCGCCCCGTGGCTCTTTTCAGCCGAGGCCGGACGACTTCATCTGCTTGTCGACGTTGGCCGCCAGCTGGTCCAGCCCCTCGCTGACCGGGACCTCGTTGGCGACCATCTTCTGCAACGCCGCCGCCCAGTCGGTGGTGACGTTGAAGAACAGCGGCTGCGGGGTGAAGTAGATCTGCGCCTTGGGCGCGGTCTTTTCGTATTGTTCCAGGTAGCCCGGGTACTGGCCGATCTTCTGCTTGAACTCGGCGTCCGCCCAGACGCTGGCGCGGATCGGGTTCACCATGTCCATCTTGCGCGCGCCGAACATCAGGTGGTCGGTGCCGCAGGCCCACTGCATGAAGTTCCAGGCGGCGTCCTTCTTCTTGGAGAAGTTGGACATCGCCAGCGACCAGATCCAGACGTTGGCGGTCGGCTCGCCGTGCATCTCCGGGTTGGCCGCGAACGCCTGGAACGCCAGCTCGCCCTTGGCCTTGTTCTTCGGGTCGCCGTCCTGGAAATAGCCCAGGATGTCGGCGTCGAAGATCATGCCCGAGGTGCCGGCGCCCAAATCCTGGCCGACCTGGTACCAGGTGTAGGTGGCCCAGTTCTTCGGCCCGCTGTCCTGGATCATCTTGACCCACATGGCGGTGAACTTCTTCGCCTCCGGGCTGTTCATCGCCGCCTTCAGCTTGCCGTCGACGGTCACGAAGTCCTTGGCGCCGTAGTTGGCGTAGCCGGACAGGAAGCCCGGATGGATGGTCGCCCAGCTACGGCTGCCGCGCACGCCGACGCCGTAGCCGCCGCCGGCGTCCTTGGTTATTTTCGCCGCGGTCTCCATCATCTCCGGCAGGTTGCTCGGCGGCTGCACGCCCACCTTGTCGAAGATGCGCTTGTTGTAGCTGAGGTTGTTGGCCTCGAACCCCCACGGCAGCGCCCACTGGCGCGCTCCCGGTCCTCCCAGCGCGTCGCCCGGCTTGCCCGACCACGCGGTCGAGGCGCGCAGGCCCGGCAGCACGTCGTTCCAGTTGAACCCCGGCGCGGTCTTGGACGGGTCATTCAGGTATTCGTTGAGGTCGACCGCCCATCCGGCGGGGCCGTACTGCCAGGTCTGGTAGGCGCCGGTCATGAACGCGTCGTACTCGGTCGAGCGCGACGACAGCGCCGCCGTCACCTTGTCGAAGTACACGTCCTCCGGGAAGATGTCGTAGGTCACGTCGATGCCGCTCATCGCCGAGAAGTTCTTGAGGTCGGCGATCATCGCGTCGGCGTAAGGATGCTTGTTGAGCAGCAGCTTGATCGCCTTGCCCTTCTGCCCCATCATGTTGAAGTCGGCAGCCATCGCCTTGCTGGCGGCGGCGTTCAGCAGGGTCGCGGCGGCCGCCGCTCCCACGCCCAGCGCCGACATGCGCCGCATCAGCTCGCGGCGGCCGACCCGGCCGGCGAGGAACGCGCCGATGATATCCGTGGCTTTCTCGTGCATCAGAAGTCTCCCCTATGTCCGCGCGTCATGGGGCGGCAGCGACGAGCTGGCGCGCGGTCAGCTCGTCGGTGATCAGGCCGGTCAGCAATCCGCTCTGCAGCACGGCGTTGATGGCGGGCGCCTTGCCCCGGCCACCCGCCACCGCGACGATCTCGCGGGCGGGCGCTGCGGTCCGGGAGGCCGGGCCGAGGGCGCGGCCGGTGACGCGGCCGTGCAGCGGCGTGTCGACCAGGCGGCCGTCGGCGTCGTAGAAATAGCCGAGCACCTCGCCCACGGCGCCCAGCCGGCGGGCGTGCTCGATTTCGGCGGCGTCGATCACCCCGGCCAGCGCCAGGAAGGCGTCGGCGCCGACCTCGCCGATGCCGAACATCAGCAGGCCGGCCTCGCCGGCGAGCGCCAGCGCCTCCGGCACGCCGATCTGGCGGCGCAGCACCACGCGGTCCGCCGCCGAGCCCGCGAACATCGGCACCGGCAGCAGCCAGGCGTCGGCGCCGGTCTTCTCGGCCAGCCGGTCGACCACCTCGTACGGGTTGGCGGGAACGCGGCGCGGCAGGCCGCCGAGCAGGCTGACCAGGCGCAGGCCGCGCACCGGCATGCGCGGCAGGCAATGGATCGCCGAGGCCATGGTGCGGCCATGCCCGACGCCGATGGCGCTGTGCTCGCCACGTTCCAGCACGTCCTTGAGATAGGTCGCGGCGGCGATGCCCAGCGCCTGGATCGGCAGCGCGCTGTCGTCGATGGCGGGCACCACCCGGCACAGCGTCAGCCCGTGACGGGCCGAGAGCGCCTGCTCGGCGGCGATGCAGTTGCCGATCGGGCCTTCGACGAACACCCGCACCAGCCCGGCGCGGGTCGCCCGGCCGATCAGGCGGTGCGCCTTGGCGCTGGTGACGCCCAGCCGGCCGGCGACGTCGGACTGCGTCAGTCCGCCGGCATGGTAGAGCCACGCCGCCCGGGTGGCGAGCGCCGCGTCCTCCTCGGCGAGCGGACCGGGTTCACCGGCCATCGTTTGCATGCAGTTTTTTCCTTGGGCGCGGAGAATTCCTCACACGTCGCCCCAGCACCGTCAACACCGATTTGCGCCAGCGGCGAAACACTCTAGCGTTTCCTAACAGGTTGCCATACCGTCACCAACTGGAGGTCATCATGCGTGTCGCCCGCCGCGGTTTCTCGACTTGGCTGGCCGGCGCCGTTGGCCTGGCGTTGCTCGCCGGACCGGCGCTCGCCGCGGCCCCGAAGAGGATCGTGCTGCTGATCAACGGCACCCAGGGCGACAAGTCGTTCTTCGACTCGGCGGCGCACGGCTTCGCGCTGATCAAGGCCAAGTACGGCGGCGCGGTGACCACGAAAGTCATCGAGATGAGCTACGACCAATCGAAATGGCAGGCGACGGCGGAGGACATCGCCGCGCAGGACTGGGACCTGATCGTCACCGGCACCTACCAGATGACCGACATCGTGACCCAGATCGCGCCGGAGAACCCGACCAAGGCCTTCGCCATCTACGACGCCGCGATGGATTACGGCAAAGGCGAGTTCAAGAACGTCTACTCGATCACCTACAAGCAGAACGAGGCCAGCTACCTGGCCGGCATGATGGGCGAAGGGCTGATCAAGGCGGGCGGCCTCAAGGGCAGCTCGCTCGGCTTCCTGGGCGGCCTCGACATCCCGGTCATCAACGACTTCCTGACCGGCTACGCGGCGGGCGCGCAGGCGGTCGACCCGGCGGCCAAGGTCGCGGTCAGCTACATCGGCTCGTTCAGCGACGCGGCGAAGGGCAAGGAGCTGGCGCTGGCGCAGTACCGCACCGGCACGGCGATCGGCTTCAACGTGGCCGGGCAGGCCGGGCTGGGGCAGCTGGCGGCGGCCAAGGAGACGGGGCGCTACGCCATCGGCGTCGACAGCGACCAGTCGGCGGTGTTTCGCGCCAACGACCCGGCCACGGCGGACCGCGTCGCGACCTCGGTGCTGAAGCGGGTCGACGTCAGCCTGCTGCGCGCCTTCGACATGCTGCAGGCGGGCAAGCTGCCGGTGGGCCACGAGGAATCGCTGGGCATCGCCGAGGGCGCGGTCGGCCTGGTCGACAACGAGGTGTACCAGAAACTGGCGCCGGCCGACCTGCGCGCCAGGATCGCCCAGGCGTCGAGCGACATCGCGGCCGGGAAGGTCAAGGTGCCGAGCGCGCTCGGCATGAGCACCGCCGATTTGCAGGCGCTGCGCCAAAAAATCCGACCCTGAACGCAAGCCACGCGCATGACTGAGCCGCTCGTGGCTTTTCGCGGCATCACCAAGACTTTCGGCAACGGCTTTACCGCGTTGTACGAGGTGTCGTTCGCGGTGCAGCCCGGTGTTTGTCACGCCATCTGCGGCGAGAACGGCGCCGGCAAGTCGACATTGATGAAAATCCTGTTCGGCCTGGAGACGCCCAGCGCCGGCAACGTGCTGATCGATGGCGCGCCGGTTGCGGACAACTCGCCGCGGGCCGCCGCCGCCGCCGGGATTGGCATGGTGCACCAGCATTTCTCGCTGGTCGGGTCGCTGACGGTGGCCGAGAACGTGGCGCTCGGGCGCGAGCCGCGGCATGGGCCGCTGCTCGACCGGGCGGCCTCGCGGCGCGAGGTGCGGGCGCTGGCGGCGCGCTACCGGCTCGACGTCGAGCCTGACGCCGTGGTCGGCGGCCTGTCGGTGGCGGCGCAGCAGAAGGTCGAGATCCTGAAGGCGCTGGCGCGGCAGGTGCGCCTGCTGATCCTGGACGAGCCGACCGCGGTGCTGACGCCGCAGGAGACCGAGGAGCTGTTCGAGCGGTTGCGCGAGCTGCGCGCCGCCGGGCTCACCATCATCTTCATCTCGCACAAGCTGCGCGAGGTGCGGGCGCTGGCGTCGCACGTGACCGTGCTGCGCGGCGGCCGCGTCACCGGAGACGCCGAGATGGACAGCGTCGACGACGACGCGATCACCCGCATGGTGATGGGCCGCGACGTCGCCGCCGTGCGGCGTCCTGTCGCGCACGATTCGATCGTGCCGCGTTTGGTGCTTGCGACGCACGGAATCACCCTGGCGGCCAACGATTCTGCCGACCGGCTGCACGATGTCGGCCTGTCCATCGGGGCAGGCGAGATCCTGGGCGTGGCCGGCGTGGACGGCAACGGCCAGCGTGGGTTAGTGTCGGTGCTGACCGGGCTGCGCGCGCCGGACTCGGGCGGCGTCGCGTTGGATGGGCGCGATGTCACCGGCCTCGACACCGCGGCGCTGCGGGCGCTTGGGATGTGCCACCTGCCTGCCGACCGCTTCGCCGAGGGCGGCGCGCGCAGCTTGTCGCTGACCGACAACGCGATCGGCGGCATCTTCCGCAGCCGCGCGCTGGGCCGCTGGCCGCTGCTGTCGCGCGACGCGGCGGAGCGGGCGACCGCCGCGATGGTGCGCGTCTACGACGTGCGCTGCCGCTCGGTGCGCCAGCCGCTCGGCGCGCTGTCCGGCGGCAACGCGCAAAAGCTGATCGCCGCGCGCGAGTTCGGCACCGAACCGAAGTTCCTGGTGGCCGACCAGCCGACGCGCGGCATCGACATCCAGGCCGCCGCCTTCATCCGCTCGCGGCTGCTGGCGCTGGTGCAGGGCGGCGCCGCCATCCTGCTCGTCACCGCCGACCTCGACGAGCTGCTGGCGCTGGCCGACCGCGTGGTGGTGCTGTTCGGCGGCCGCATCGTGGCGCGGCTGGACAACGACGCGGCCTTGACGCCGGAGCGGCTCGGCCCCGCGATGCTGGGGTTGGAGCAAGCCGCCTGATGCGTGCGGGGCTGGTCCAGGCCGCGGCCACGGTGCTGCTGCTGCTGGCGGTGGTGGCGGTGGTGCTGGTTCCGGTGACGCTGGCGCTGCCGCATCCCTGGGACGCCATCGCGACGTTCCTCGGCGGCCCGCTTTCCGACCGGCGGCATTTCGGCAACGTCGTCGAGACCGCGACGCCGCTGCTGTTCACCGGGCTTGCGGTCAGCCTGATGTTCCGCGCCGGCATGTTCAACCTGGGCGCCGAGGGCTCGTTCTTCCTGGGCGGCGTCGGCGCCACTGCGGCGATCCTGCTGCTGCCGCTGCCCGCCTGGGCGCCGGCCTGGGCCGTGGAAGCCTATCCCGTGCTGTTCGGGGCGCTGGCCGGCAGCGTGGTCTGCCTGGTGCCGGGGGTGCTGCGGGCGCGGTTCGGGGCCAGCGAGCTGGTGTCGTCACTGATGCTTAACTACGCGGCGCTATACCTCGGCCTGTATGTGCTCAACTATTTCCTGCGCGACCCGAATGCCGGGGCCATGATGTCGTACCGGCTGCCGTCCGCGGCGCGGCTGCCCCGCCTGCTGCCCGGCACCCACATCCACGCCGGCGTGCTGCTGGGGCTGGCGGCATGCCTGCTCGGCGGCTTCCTGCTGTTCGCGACCCGCTGGGGCTACATGGCGCGGGTGGTCGGCGCCAATCCCGGGTTCGCCCGCCATCTCGGGCTGCCGATTACCCTGGTCGCCGGCAGCGTGCAGCTCCTCGGCGGCCTGATCGCGGCCGGCGGCGGCGCGGTCGAGCTGCAGGGCACGTACATGCGTTTCCAATGGGAGGGCCTGACCGGCGCCGGCTGGAACGGCTTGGTGGTGGCGATCCTCGCCGCCAACAACCCGCTGTTGGTGCCGCCGGCGGCGTTCGCGCTGTCCTACCTGCAGGTCGGCGGCGACCTGCTGGCGCGCGACTACGACGTGCCGAGCGAGGTGGTCGGCATCGTGCAGGCGCTGGTGATCCTGTTCGCCACCGCCACCGCGCTGACGCGGAACCCACGCCTGCGGGCGTTGTTCCGCTCGCGGCGAGCCGACGCGGTGGCGGGGTGAACAGCCTCGTGGCACATCTCGGCGGGCTGTCGTTCTTCGCCACGACGCTGCGGGTCAGCACGCCGATCCTGCTCGCCGCCCTGGGCGCGCTGGTCTCCGACCGCGCCGGGGTCATCAACATCGGCGTCGAGGGCATCATGCTGGCGGGGGCCTTCACCGGCGTGGTCGCCAGCGCCGCGGCCGGCAACGCCTGGCTCGGGCTGCTGGCGGCGGTCGCCGTCGGCATGGCGGTGGGTGGCGTGCTCGCCTTCGCGGTGCATGTGCTGCGCGCCGACCTGATCCTGAGCGGCGTCGCGATCAACCTCGCCGCCGCCAGCGGGACGGTGCTGCTGCTCTACGCGCTGACCGGCGACAAGGGCATGTCGGCCAGCCTGCCGAGCAAGGCGCTGCCGCAGGCGGCGATGCCCTGGCTGCTGCATGTCCCCGTCGTGGGACCGATCTTCGCCGACCAGCACGTGCTGACCTGGGCGGCGCTGCTGGCGGCGCCATTGGTCGGCGTCATGCTGACGCGCACGCCGTTCGGCCTGCGGCTGCGCGCGGTGGGCGAGAACCCGGAGGCCGCCGCCATCGCCGGCGTGCCGGTGGGCCGGGTGCAGCTCGCCGCCCTGCTGCTGTCGGGCGCCCTCGCCGCGGCCGGCGGCGCGTTCCTGTCGATGGGCTACGTGACCTGGTTCGCCGGCGGCATGTCGGCCGGGCGCGGCTACATCGCCATCGCCGCCGAGGTGATGGGCCGTGGCACCGCGCTGGGCACCTGCGCCGCCTCGCTGGTGCTGGGCGCCGCCGACGCGCTGGCGATCAGCCTGCAGGGGCTCGGCCTGCCCAGCGAGCTGATGCAGACGGTGCCGTATGTCGTGCCGGTGGCGGCCCTGGTGCTGAACGCCGTTCGCCCGCGCCGGGGAATGCGCCGCGCCGGTTGACGGCTGCGCGCAAAATTTGGCTGACGGCGCTGTTCCTGGCCCTGGGCGGCCTGCCGCTGCTGGCGGCGCGGCTGACGCCGCTGCAGGACTGGCCGAACCATCTGGCCCGGGTCCACATCCTGAACGCGATGCTGCACGGCGATGCGTTCTGGGCGCAGTTCTACCGCATAGGGTCGTTCCGAGTGCCAAACGTGGCGCTGGACCTTGGCATCATGGGGCTGATGCGGTTGGGCGCCGGTCCGGAGGCGGCGGCGCAGCTGTTCCTCGGGATCACCTACCTCGCCTTCGTGGGCGGCGTCTGCGCGCTGGCGGCGGCGCTGCGGTCGTACGATCCCGGCAAGGTCGCGCTGGCGGCGATGCTGTTCACCGGCGGCGCGCTGTTCTGGGGGCTGGTCGACTACCTGCTGGGCATCGGCTTGGCGTTGACGGTCCTGGCGGCATGGGTCTTCGCCGCCGGCCATCCAGGGCGGCGCCTGATCGTCGCGGTCGCCGGCACGGCGCTGCTGTTCTACTGCCATCTGGTCGCCGCCGCGGTATTCGTGGCGCTGCTCGGCTGCGTCGGGGCGGCCGAAGGGTTCGCCGCCCGTCCACGGCGGCTCGGCGGGCTGTCGGCCCTGGCGGGGTTTGCGGCGCTGATCGGGTTGCGCGCCCTCTCGCCGGCGGGCGAGGAGGACCTGTTCAGCATGGTATACGCCGGCGGCCCGACCTGGGCCGGCATGCTGCGCCACAAGGCGACGATGTTCGGCCACGCCCTGCTGGGCGGCGGAGCGGCCACCGACGCGGCCACCGTGACAGTCCTGCTCGGCGCCGCGGTGCTGCTGGGCGTGGCCGCGCGTCCGCGGCTGTCGCAGGTCGGCGTCGCCGCCGTGCTGGCTTCGCTGCTGCTGGCGCTGCTGGCGCCGGAGCGGATCGGCACCGGGTCGCTGCTCGATTTCCGCCTGGCCATGCTGCCGTTGCTGCTGGCGGTGGCGACGCTGCGGATCGGCTGGCGGGCCGCGCCGTGGCGACACGCCGGCTACGCGTCGCTGGCGGCGGGGCTCGGCGTTCACGCCGTCCTGCTCGGCTCGGCGTGGCGCAGCGCCGACGGGGCGTTCGCCGCGTTCGACCGCCTGGCCGCCCAGTTCTCCCCGGGCGGCATCGTGGTGATGGCCAACGGCACCGCGCTCGCCAAGATCACGTTCAACCAGTTCTGGTCGCCGCCGCTGACCTCCATCGAGACCCAGGCGGTCACCCGCCATGTCTTCGTGCCGATGATCTTCGCCAACCCGACGCAGCAGCCGTTGGCGCTGCTGGCGCGGTTCGAAGGGCTGAACCAGCCGTTCGACTTCTCCAGCGGCGATGCGGTCGCGGCGTCGCGGCTGCGCCTGATGCCGATCTGCGCCGCGTGGCCCAGCGTCTACGTGACCGTGCTCTACCCGCAGCCCTGGCTGCGCTTGGCGCTGCCGCCGCAGGCGGTGCTGGGCAGCGAGCCGGATTTCCTGCTGCTGGACGGCTGCGCCCTGGACGGCGCCTGGGCGATGCAGCCGCAGGCGAGGGCCGGCACCTAGCCAGGCGTGCCCGGCGCCCGAAAGGCCGACAACAGCAGGCGGACGAAGCCCGCCGCGTCGGCGTCGAAGGCGACGTCGCAGTTGGCCGGCTCGTGTCCGCGATGATGGGTGTCGATCACCGTGCGACCCACGGTGAGGGCGCCCGCCGTCTCCACCGCGACATGCAGGCGGCGCGTCGCAATCAGCGCCGGGTCAATCAGGAAACCTACGGCCAGGGCGTCGTGCACCGGGGTGGTCCCGGCGACCGGCATCTTCTGCACCTCGTCGTGCGCCACGATGCGCTGGCCGATGAACGCCGCCGCCGCCCGGCCGGCGTTGCTGCCGAGCGCCGCCAGCGCCGTGCAGTCGGCCTGCGACACCAGCGCCCGGTGGGTGGCGTCGAGCGGCACCAGCGTCACCTGGGGGAACCCGGCGGCGAACACCATCGCCGCCGCCTCCGGGTCGCCCCAGATGTTGAATTCGGCGGCCGGCGTCACGTTGCCGATCTCGTGCCCGCCGCCCATGATCACCAGCTCCGGCACGCGCTCGGCGAAGCCGGGATCGAGCGCCAGGGCGGCGGCGATGTTGGACAGCGGCGCCACCGCGACCAGCGTGATTGGGTCGGTGGCCGCGCGGAAAGTCTCGATCAAGAACTCCACCGCGCCGGTGCCTTGCTTATGCCGGGCGCTCGGCGGCACCGGCAGCGTGGTGCCGTGTATCTTGCCGGCGAGGTCGTCCTCGGACCGCGGCCGGGGAAAGTCCCGGCGCGCCAGCGGGCGTGCCAGCCCTTCATGGACCGGGATGCCGTGACGCCCGACATGGTCCAGCACGGCCAGCGTGTTCGCCGTGCAGTGGCGCACCGCGACGTTGCCGTTGACGGTGGTGCAGGCCACGAGGTCGAGCGCCGGGTGCAGCGCCGCCAGCATGATCGCCACCGCGTCGTCGGTGCCGGTGTCCACGTCGAGGATCAGCTTGCGTGCCATCGCAGCAGTCTGCCCGCGGCAAATCCGGCGGGCAATGACTCTCAGCTCAGGTAGAGCCACACGATCCAGGTCGCGGCGGCCAGCGGCGGCCCGAACGGGAGTGCCGTGGCGGCGGTGACGCGCCGGCCGAGCAGCATCGAAAGCCCGGCCGCGACCAGCCCCGCGACGGCGGCGCCGATCAGCACCGGCGGCAGCGCCTGCCAGCCGAGCCAGGCGCCGGCCGCCGCCAGCAGCTTGGCGTCGCCCTCGCCAAGACCGTCGCGTCGGCGTAAGGTTTCGTAGGTCCAAGAAACCAACCGCAGCGCCGCGTAGCCGGCAGCCGCGCCGATGGCGTGGTCCGTCAACGCCCATGGCTGTAGCCACCAAGTCGCCGCCAACCCCGCCAGGATGAGCGGCAACGTCAGCAGGTCGGGCAGCCAGAATGTCGCATGATCGATCCAGGCCAGCGCCAGCAAGGTCCAGCCCAGGACGCAGCCGGCCCACAGCGCGCCGCCGGAGTCGACGGACGCCGCCCACGCCGCGACGGCGACCGCCGCCAGCTCGATGGCCAGGTGCATCGGCGCGATCGGGGCGCCGCAGCCGCGACATCGCCCACGCAGGGCCAGGTAGCTGATGATCGGCGCCAGGTCCGCCGGGCCGAGCACGCGCCCGCACGTCTCGCAGGCCGAGCGCGCCATGCCGACCGGCTTGCCGGCGGGCAGCCGGCGCACCAGCACGCCCAGCAGGCTGCCCACGAACGGCGCCGCGAGCACCGGCGCCCACCACTGCCCCAACGGCGTCCACCTTCTTAAAGTGGCTTTCACTTGCCATCTAATGTCGGGATCGAACAAGAGTCTCGGCAACCAGGGAGCGTTTGCGTGGACACGTCCATAGGCCTTGCGACGCCGGAGCAGGATCAGGAGCACATGCTGGCCGCACTGGCTTCGCTGCTGGAGCGGCAGAACCAATGCGACGCCAAGACGCTCGACCGGGCGCGCCGGGTCGCCGCCGAAAGCGGGCAGCGGCTCGACATGGTGCTGATACAGCTCGGCCTGGTGTCCGAACGCGGGCTGGCCGAGGCGTATGCCGGCCTGCTCGGCACCGTCGTCGCCGGCCCCGACCGCTATCCCACGGCCGAGCCGTTGCTGGCCGAGCGGCTGACCGCGCGCTTCCTGCGGAGCGCCCGCGCCATGCCGGTCGCGGTCGAGGGCGACCGGCTGGTGGTGGCCGCCGCCGATCCGCTCGACGCGTTCACCCAATCCGCCATCGCCGCCGCCACCGGCCTGTCGGTGACGCTGGAGGTCGCCGTGCCGATCGAGATTGAGGCGGCGTTCGACCGGCTGTACCGCGACGAGGGCGGGCAGGAGGCGGCCGGCGGCGGCGACGAGGGCGGCGAGCCGCTGGAGGAGGACGCCGAGCGGCTGAAGGACCTCGCCAGCGAGGCGCCGGTGATCCGCCTGGTCAGCCAGATCATCGCCCGCGCGGTCGAGACGCAGGCCTCCGACATCCATATCGAGCCGTTCGAGGACCGCTTGCGGGTGCGCTACCGCTACGACGGCGTGCTGGTCGAGGCCGAAAGCCCGCCCGGCCGGCTGACGCCCGCCATCACCTCGCGCATAAAGATCATGGCGCGGCTGGACATCGCCGAGCGCCGGCTGCCGCAGGACGGCCGCATCAAGCTCGCGGTGCGCGGCCAGGAGGTCGACTTCCGCGTCTCCACCATTCCCTCGATGTGGGGCGAGACGGTGGTGATGCGGGTGCTCGACCGCGCCGCCGTGGCCTTCGACTATGCCCGCCTGGGGTTGCCGCCAACGGTGATCGGGCAGCTGACCGAGGCGCTGAACCTGCCCAACGGCATCGTTCTGGTCACCGGCCCGACCGGCAGCGGCAAGACGACGACGCTGTACAGCGGCTTGCTTTCACTCAATTCCATCAGCCGCAAGGTGGTCACGGTCGAGGACCCGATCGAGTACCAGCTGCGCGGCATCAACCAGATCCAGGTCAAGCCTCAAATTGGCCTGAGCTTCGCGACGCTGCTGCGCTCGATCCTGCGCCAGGACCCCGACGTCATCATGGTGGGCGAGATCCGCGACCTGGAGACCGCGCAGATCGCGGTGCAGGCGGCGCTGACCGGCCATCTCGTGCTGTCCACGCTGCACACCAACTCGGCGGCGGCGACCATCACCCGGCTGCGCGACATGGGGCTGGAGGACTACCTGCTGACCGCGGTGCTGCGCGGCGTGCTGGCGCAGCGGCTGGTGCGGCGGCTGTGCCAGGCCTGCCGCGCCGAGGTTGCGGCGGCGCCTGAGCTGGTGGCGCGGTTCGGGCTGGAACGCCGCACCGAGGCGCGGCCGATCATGCTGTGGCACGCGGTCGGCTGCCCGGCCTGCCGCGGCACCGGCTACCGCGGACGGCTGGCCATCGCCGAGTTCCTGCATCCGGACGCCGCCATCGAGCGTCTGGTGTTCGCCCATGCCGACCACGGCGACATCGAGCGCGCGGCGGTGGCGGCCGGCATGGCGACCATGTTCGACGCCGGGCTGGACGCGGCGCTGGGCGGCGTCACCACGGTCGAGGAAGTCATGCGCAGCATTCGCGCCGAAGCCTGATGCCGAGTTTCCGCTACACCGCCATCACGCCGGCCGGCGACGTGGTGAAGGGCGCGATGGACGCCGTCTCGGTCGCGGCGGTGATCGAGGCGCTGCGGCGGCAGGGCCAGATCCCGGTCCAGGCCAACGCCGCCTCGGGCGGCGGCGTGCTGGCGCGGCTGCTGTCCAGCGACCTTGGCGGCGGCTCCCGGCTGCGGCGGCAGGACGTCGCCAACATGACCCGCGAGCTGTCGATCATGCTCGGCGCCGGCCAGGACCTCGACCGCGCGCTGCGCTTCCTGGTGGAGACCGCGCCGAACAAGCGGGTCGGGGGCGTGCTCGACCAGCTGCGGGCCGGGGTGCGCGACGGCGCCTCGCTGGCGACGACGCTGGGGCGCTTCCCGTCGAGCTTCTCGAGACTGTACGTCGGCCTGGTGCGCGCCGGCGAGGCGGGCGGCGCGCTGGCGGCGACGCTGGAGCGGCTGGCGGTGCTGCTGGAGCGCGAGCGCAGCCTGTCGGCCACGGTGACGTCGGCGATGATCTACCCGAGCCTGTTGCTGATGGCGGCGATCGGCGCCATCGCGCTGCTGCTGACGCAGGTGCTGCCGCAGTTCGTGCCGCTGTTCCAGCAGAACGGCGCCGCCCTGCCGGCCTCGACCCAGTTCCTGATCTCGCTGGGCGACGCGGTCAGCAGTTACGGCCTGTACGCGTCGGCGGCGCTGCTGCTGGCCGGCTTGGCGCTGCGCCAGGCGCTCAGGCGGCCGGGGTTCCGGCTGCCGTTCGACCGCTTCGTGCTGCGCCTGCCGGTGCTGGGCAGACTGACGCGGGAGATCGTGGCGGCGCGGTTCTCGCGCACCCTCGGCACGCTGCTGGTCAACGGGATGCCGCTGATCGCCGCTCTCGACACGGTGCGGGACGCGATCGGCAACCTCGCCGCGGTCGGCGCGGTGGAGATTGCGACCGGCGCCGCGAAGGGCGGCGGCGGGCTGAGCCGGGCGTTGGGCGACAGCGGGGTGTTCCCGATCCGCACCATCTACCTGCTGCGGCTGGGTGAGGAGACGGCGCAGCTCGGCGCGATGGCGCTGCGCGCGGCGGAAATCCACGAGGAGAACACCCGCATCGGCGTGCAGCGGCTGATCTCGCTGCTGACCCCCACGATCACCATCGTCATGGGGGCCGCGGTCGCCGGCATCGTGTCCTCGCTGCTGCTTGCCATGCTCAGCCTCAACGACCTGGCCAACTAGCGTGGCGCGGCGCAACGGCTTCACCCTGCTGGAGATGATCGTCGTGCTGGTGGTGCTCGGCCTCGCCGTCGGCCTGGTGGTGGGGCATGGGCCGCCGCGCAACCGGGCGTTGGAGGCGCGCAACGTGGCCGTCGAGGTCGCGCGCACGCTGCGCGAGGCGCGCGGCCGGGCCATCGCCGGCAACCGGACGGTGCTGGTGGCCGTCGACCTGGCGCGGGGGGCCATCGCCGTCGACGGCGGCAGGGTCCGGCTGCTGCCGCCGGGGATCAAGCTGGCGATGTCCGGCGAGGCGGTGGGGCGACGGCGGGTGGAGGGCATCCGTTTCGATGCCGACGGCAGCGCCAGCGGCGGCCGGATCGAGCTTTCGGACCAGGCCCGTCGCGTGGAGATCGGGGTCAACTGGCTGACCGGCCGGGTGCAGGTGCGCGATGCGCCAGCCTCGTAGCCAAGCCGGCTTCACCCTGCTCGAAGTGCTGGTGGCGTTCGTCATCGTGGCGCTGGCGCTCGGCGTGATGTTCGACGGCGTGCTCGGCGGGATGCGCGCCGGCGCGGTGGCGACCCACACCCAGGAGGCGCTGGCCATCGCCCGGTCGCGTCTTGCCGCGACTGCCAGCGCGATCCATGGCGGCAGCGTGCCGGGGCCGCAGGAGGGGGGCGACGAGGGCAGCGGCTTTCACTGGACGGTGCAGGTCGGCGTTGCCGGCATCGCCACGCTGGCGCGGGCGAACTCGCTGCTGGGCGGCAGCCAGCAGGCGCCGAAGGCGACGCTGTACCGGATCGCCGTCGCGGTTGCCTGGGCGTTCGACGGCGCGCCCCGGTCGGTGCGGCTCGACGGGGCGGCGACCGGCATCCAGCCGCCGCCGCGAGTCTGACGATGCCGCGCAACGGGTTCACCCTATTGGAAATACTGGTGGCGCTGGTGGTGTTCGGCTTTGTCGCCTCCGGAATGGCGCAGGGCGTGCGGTTCGGCCTGCAGGCCTGGGGCACGCAGAGCCGCCGGCTGGCGCAGCAGGGCGACATGGACGCGGTCGACCGGGCGCTGCGCCGATTGATCGAGGACGTCGACGCCGGCGAGCAGGACCAGCCGTCGACGCTGCAAGGCGCCGCGCACACGTTGTCGATGCTGACCCGCCTGCCGGCCGGCTTCGGCGCCGAGAGTTCGGAGGCGAGTGTCGCGATCGGCGTCGACGCCGAGCAGCGGCTGGTGCTGCGCGCCACGCCGCAGCCGCACGCCGAGCGGCTGCGGCCGCAGAATGCGACGCAGGCCGTGCTGCTGGACCATGTGGACCACATCGACGTCAGCTATTACGGCGAGGCGCATACCTGGGCCACCAGTTGGCAGGCGCCGACGCTGCCCGGCCTGGTGCGGCTGCGGATCGTGTTCCCGAAAGGCGACCCGCGCCACTGGCCCGACCTGGTGGCGGCCCCCATGCAGTCGCGGACGGACCAGTAGGATGCAGCGCATTGAGGATCGCGGCGCGGTGCCGGCATGCTGAGCGCGTTTCTGTCGTGGTACTGGCAGCAGATGATCGGGTTGCTGCCGCCCAGCCTGCGCGTCCGCGACGATGGCCCGCCGGATGCGCTGATCGCCGTGGCGCAATCGCCGGAGCCGCCGGTGGTGGAATTCGTGGCGCGACGCCGACGCCGTGAGACCCGGCTTGGGTCGTTCCCGCTGAAAGTGGCCGACGCCGGGGCGGCGAGCCGGGCCGTGGCCGCGAACCGTGCGCCGGCCACGCTGCTGCGCCTGCCGGCGGGAGCGTTCCTGCAGCGGGTCGTAACGCTGCCGCTGGCGGCGGAGGCGGGCCTGGAGAGCGTTGTCGGATTCGAAATGGACCGCTACACGCCGTTTACCGCCGAGGAGGTGCATTGGGCCGTGACCGTGCTGAGCCGCGACCGCGCCCAGGGCCGCATACAGGCCGTGGTGTCGCTGGTGCAGAAACAGCGTGTCGCCGCGTTGCTGGAGGCGTTGCGCGAGATCGGCTGCGTTCCCGGCGCGCTGGAGGCCGAGGGGCCGGGCGGCGCGCTCCAGCGCATCGCGCTGAACCGCCATGACACAAGGCGGCGGGGCCGCCAGCGACGGTCGCTGGCGCTGGCGGGCGGCGTCTGCGCGGCGTTGGCCCTGGCGGCGGCTGGCGGCCCCTTCCTGACGCAGCGCCAGGCGTCCGGCGTCACCGAGCAGCGGATCGCCTCGCTGCAGCCGCAGGTCGCCGAGGCCGAGACCCTGCGGCGTCGGCTCGCCGCCCGGGTCGCCGGCAGCGACGCGGTGGCAGGAGAGCAGGCGCTGGTCGGCGACGCGCTGCAGGCCATCGCGGCGCTGACCCGGATACTCCCCGACGACACCTACCTGACCACCCTCGTGCTGCATCAGCGCCGCATCGAGCTTGAAGGACAGTCGGCCAACGCGGCGCAGCTGATCGCCTCGCTGTCGTCGGACCCGATCATTCGCAACGCGGCGTTCTCGGCGCCGGTGACCCGCGCCGAGGGCGGCGCCGACCTGTTCAGCATCCGCGCTGAGGTGCGGCCATGATCGCCGCCTTCTCCCCCGCCTCGCTGCCGCAGGGCCGGCGCGGCCGGGCGCTGGCGCTCGGCATCACGCTGATCGTCCTGGCGCTGGTCTGGTCGGCGCTCGCCCAGCCTTTGCTGGACGCCCACGCGGCGGGGTCGCAGGCTCTGGCGCGGCGGCAGGTCCTGGCCAGTCGGATGGCCGGGCTGGCCGGCTCGCTGCCGCAGCTGCGCGCGGCCGTAACCTCGCTGCGCTCGCAGGCGGCGCCCGCCGTCGCGGTCGTCGAGGGCGGCACCGACGCCATCGCGGCGGCTACCCTGCAGGGCAGCATGGAAACCATGGCCACGCACGCCGGAGCCCGGTTGACCAGCGCCGAGGCGTTGCCGGCCGAGGCTGCGGGCGCGTACCGGCGGCTGGCCTTGCGCGTCACCGTCGACGCGACGTGGCCGGTGCTGGTAGGGTTGCTGCAGGCGGTGGAGCAGGCGACCCCACGCATGTTCGTCGACGACCTGCAACTCCACGCCACGCCGACCGCGCGGACCACGCGCGCGTTGCCGCTGGACATTTCTTTCACGCTGCTGGCGTTCCGGGCCGCCGACCCCGCGCCTGCGGCCCATTCAAGTGCGGCGGCGCCATGACCCGGACCCTATTGTCGGCGCTGTGCGGGTTGGCGGCGCTGCTGGCGGCGACCGTCGCCGCCGAGTTCAGGCAGACGTCGCCGACGCCGGCGGCCGATGTCGGCGTCTCGGCGCTTCCGGCGTCGGCCACGCCGGTCGCCGCGGCAAAGACGGCCGATGCCGCCCAGGTGTCGTCCTGGGCAGCCGCCATCCTGGCGCGGCCGCTGTTCAACCGCGACCGCCGCCCGGTGGACGCTCCCGCCGTCGCCGCCGCGGTCCAGAGCAGCCTGCCGCGGCTGACCGGGATCGCCGTCAGCCCGGCCGGACGGCACGCCATATTCGCCAATCCCGGCGGCAAGCCGCTGGTGACCTCGCCGGGCGACCACGTCGCCGGGTTCACGGTGCAAGAGATCAACCCTGGGGCCGTCACGATGGTCGGCCCGGGCGGCTCCCGGGTGTTGCAGCCCTCGTTCGAGGGACCGCCCCATGCGGCGTTCGGCGCCGCAAGCCCCTCGTCCATAGCCTCCGGCGTCGCGCAGGAGTTCCCCGAAGGGCTTTCGCCGCCCCGCATGTTGCCGACGCGCGCGCATTTTCCGGAGCCTGAGTTCAACCGCATGGCGCAGCGGCCCGGCGCGTTCCCCTGATCCTTCTTCCTGGCCGCATAACCGGACTGCAGACAAGCCGATGATCCGACGCCATCCCCTTGCCCAACTGACATCGGCGGTCGCCTTGGCGACGTTGGCCGGATGCGGCATCCGTACGGCGGTGCCAGCGGTCAACCCGGTGCCGGCACCGCTGTCGCAGCCGGCCGGCAACGTCGGCGCGTCGCCCCGGATCAACGGCAACGTCGGCGCGGCCGACGCCAACCCTCCGGTTCAGGCAGCCTACGGCGCGGCCACGCCGCTATTCTCGACCGGGGGCGCCGGCGCCGCGACCGAGGCCGGCGACGTTTCGCTCGATTTCGTCGACACCGACATCCGCGAGGTGGTCAACCAGGTGCTCGGCGCCATCCTGCGCGTCAGCTACACCATCGACCCCGCGATCCATGGCACCGCGACGTTCCACACCGCCGCGCCGCTGCCACGGTCGCGCCTGCTGCCCACGCTGCTGGCGCTGCTGGCGCAGAACGGCGCCAGCGTGGTGCAGAGCGGGTCGCTGTACCGCGTGGTGCCGATCGCCGAGGCGTCCGGCGCCACGCTGGCCGCCAGCGCCGCCGTGGCCGGCAGCCTGGTCATCCCGCTGCGCTACGCCTCCGCCGAGCCGCTGGCCAAGCTGCTGCAGCCGTTCCTGACCAACGGCGCCAAGCTGCTGGCCGATCCCGGGCGCAACGCCATCCTGGTCAGCGCCGAGCCGGTGGCGCGGGCCTCGCTGGCCAGCCTGGTGCAGAGCTTCGACAGCGACCTGCTGGCCGGGCAGTCCTACGCGCTGCTGCCGGTCCCGGCCGGGAGCGCCAAGGACTTCGCCGCGGCGCTGCTGGAGGCGATGCGCGGCGGCCGTAACGGGCCGCTCGCCGGGCTGGTGCGGGTGGTGCCGCTGGAGCGGCTCAGCGTGGTGCTGGTGGCGGCGCAGGAGCCGCGCTACCTCGACGACGTGCGGCGGATCTACAACCTGGTCGAGCGCGGCCGGCGCTTCACCGTTCGCAGCTGGCACGTCTACTACCTGCAGAACAGCCATACCGGCGACGTCGCCAACGTGCTGCAGCAGGCTTTCACCCCCGGCAACGTCACCGCCCAGCCAGCGCCCAGCGCCGGCGCGCAACGGCAATCCGGTGGCGGCGGGTTCGGCGGCGGTGGAGGCGGCGGTGGATTGGGCGGTGGCGGCGGCGGTCTTGGCGGCGGTGGCGGCGGTCTCGGTGGTGGCGGCGGTGGCGGTCTCGGCGGTGGCGGCGGTTTAGGAGGCGGCGGCCTTGGCGGCGGTGGCGGGTTGGGCGGCGGCGGCCTTGGCGGCGGCGGCGGGCTGGGCGGTGGCGGCGGACTAGGCGGCGGCGGCGGGCTGGGGGGCGGCGGCGGCGCAGGTCCGGCGCCGGCGACCGGCGGCGGGAACCCCTTGCTTGGCGGCCTCGACCAAAGCGGCGGCGCCGCCGAGGCCGATGCCATGCGGATCATCCCGAACCCGCAGAACAACGCGGTGCTGGTCTATGCGACGCCGCAGGAGCAGGGCACCGTGGAGGCGATGCTGCGTAAGGTCGACATCCTGCCGCTGCAGGTCCGGATCGACGCGGTGATCGCCGAGGTGACGCTGAACGACCAGCTGCGCTACGGCACCCAGTTCTTCTTCCACAACGGCAGCCTGAACGAGACGCTCAGCAACGCGTCGTCGGTGGTCAACGGCGCCATCGCCGGCAGCTTCCCCGGCTTCGTGCTGGCGTCCAGCTCGAAGGCGGTGAACTCGGCGATCTCCGCGCTGCAAAGCGTCACCAAGGTGAACGTGCTGTCCTCGCCCGAACTGCTGGTGCTCGACAACCAGCCGGCGCGCCTGCTGGTGGGCGCGCTGGTGCCGTTCCTGACGCAGTCGTCGCAGAGCACGCTGGTCAGCGGCTCGCCAATCGTCAACTCGGTGGATTACCGGCAGACCGGCGTGATCATGGAGGTGACGCCGCGAGTCAACAGCGGCGGCCTGGTGACGCTCGACATCTCGCAGGAGGTGAGCGCCGTGGACACCGCCGCGTCGGCCTCCTCGGCGATCCAGTCGCCGACCTTCACCGAACGCAACGTCGTCTCCCGCGTGGTGATCCAGGACGGCCAGACCGTCGGGCTGGCCGGGCTGATCCAGGAGAACCAGACCAAGGGCAATTCCGGCATCCCCTGGCTGAAGGACGTGCCGCTGCTCGGCCTGCTCGCCGGCACCCAGGACAACGAGCGCACGCGAACCGAGCTGCTGGTGCTGGTCACGCCGCATGTCGTCCACGACCAGCGCGACGCGCAGGCGCTGACCGAGGACTTGCGCGAGCAGCTGCCCAACGCGGCGCTGATACAACAGGCGACCACGCACCTGCCGCTGTCGGGATCGCCCGATCCCAGCCAGCGGCTCCGGCGCCGGCTCGACCTCAGCCCGTGACGCCACGGACAGAGACGGCGCGCGAGCGCGGATTCGTGCTGCTGCTGGTGCTGTGGACGCTGGCGCTGCTGGCGCTGATCGGCACGCAGGTGACCGCCGCCGGCCGCAGCGAGGCGCAGATCGCCGGCAACCTGCGCGCTTCGGCGGTGGCCGAGGCGGCGGCCGACGCGGCGGTGGACGAGGCGGCGCTGCACCTGCTCGACAGCTCGCGCGCACGCTGGGTGGCTAACGGCCCCGGATACCTGGTGCAGCTGCCGCAGGCCAACGTGCAGGTCGCCATCGCCAGCGAGGCGCGCCGGCTGCCGGTCAACACCGCGCCAGTGGCGCTGCTGGCCGCGGTGATCCGCCTGGTCGGGGCCGAGCCGCACGCCGCCGACGTGCTGGCGAGCCAAATCGCCGATTGGCGCAGCCCGGCGCCGTTTCCGCTCAAGTTGGGCGCCAAGGGGCCGCAATACGCCGCCGCCGGCCGCGCGTTCGGGCCGCCCAACCGCAGCATCCGCTCGATGTCGGAGCTGCGGCTGGTGCTCGGCATGACGCCCGACCTGCTGGCGCGCCTGGCGCCGCATCTGTCGGCCTACACCGAGTCTTCTCCTTCGCCGGAAGTGGCGGACCCGCTGGTGCGCAGGGCGATGGCGGAGGTGACCGCGGGCGGCATCGAGCCGCTGGCGTTCCAGGAAGCCGGCGTGTTCCGCGTGGCGGCGGCGGCGACCAGCGCCGGAGGCGGCCGGTTCGTCCGCCGCGCGGTGATCCGGCTCGGCGGCGCGGGCAGCCTCGGCGGGGTGTCGCGCCGGGCGTTCGACATACTGGCGTGGTCGTCGGGCGACGAGATCGATTGATGCCGCCGTGCGGCGGTTAGGCGTTGCGGCCTGCTAGTTGTTGCAAATCGTGCCTTCCGCCCCGGCATCGCCCGACACGTTGTTCGGCCCGGCGGAGCAGATGTCGAACGGGTGGTCGGCCCGGTTCGACGGGTTGCGGTAGCTGAACGGGTGGTTCCAGGCATCGACCGGCAGCTTGCCGCCCTGCATGTAGGGGCCGCTCCAGGTGGCGGCGTCGTTCGGTTTCTCGACCAACGCCTGCAGGCCCTGCTCGGAGGTCGGATAGCTGCCGACATCCAGCTTGTAGAGGTCGAGGTTGGAGGCGATGCCGGCGATGTTGAGCCGGGTGGTGGAGATGCGCGCGCCGCCCAGTTGGCGCAGCACGTTGGGGGCGACCAGGGCGATCAGCAGGCCCAGAATGGCGATCACCACCAGGATTTCGAGCAGCGTAAAGCCTTGTTCGCGACGTGGGGCATGGAACTTGGGCGACGTCTGGTTCATGCGCGCCTTCTACACCGCCCAGGCGAGCCGGGAAACCACGCTGGCGCCGTGGCGCGCCATGCGCTAGGCCCGAACTCGTGGCGGTCCCGTTCCTCGCTTGCATGCTGGTCACGGCTGGGTTCTACCAGCTGCCGCCGCGCGTGCTGCCGGCCATCCAGGTGATCGAGGGCGGTTGGGTCGGCAGCGTGAGCCATAACCGCGACGGCAGCGACGACCTCGGCGTCATGCAGGTGAACACGCTTTGGCTGCCCGCACTCGCGCGGGCGAGCAGGCTGCCGGCGGCAGCCGTGCGCCTCCGGTTGGTGGGCGATCCATGCTTCAACATCGCCGCCGCCGGGGCGATCATGCGTACCTACCTGGTCGAGGCCAAAGGCGACCTGATGCGTGCGGTCGGCGATTACCATTCGCATACGCCGGGCCTGAACCAGTCCTACCAGGTCAGCGTCCGCGCCGCGGCCGGGCGGCTGTTCGGGCAGAAAGCCAAGCCGGCGGGTTAGGCGACCCGGCCGAGGACCACCGGGCCTGCCGCACCCGCGTCGCCGATCCGGAACGCCGCCACGACCGAAGCCGCCGCCGCCTTGGCTTGTGCGACATCGGCCGCGTGGACCAGGCATAGCGGCCGTTCGCCATCCACGCGCTCGCCCAGCCCGGCGACCTCCGACAATCCGACGGCATGGTCGATGCCGTCGTCGGGGCGCGTCCGCCCGCCACCAAGCGCGATCACCGCAACTCCCAGCGCCCGCGCGTCGATCGCCCCCACCTGGCCCGGTTCGGGAGTGAACGCCGGCACGACGCAGGCGGCCTGCCGCAACGAGCGCTCGGGCGCTTCCAGCAGGTCGGACGGGCCGCCCAACGCCGCCACGCTGCGCGCCAGGCGCTCGGCGGCCGAACCGTCGGCAAGCCTTCGTTCCGCTAGCGCCTGTGCCCCGGCTGGATCGGCGGACACGCCGCACAGCACCAGCGCCTCGGCGGCCAGCGCCAGCGTCGCCTCGCGCAGCCGCGGGTCGCCGTCGTGGCCGGTGAGCATGCGCAGCGCCTCGCGCACTTCCAGCGCGTTGCCGACGCTGCGGCCCAGCGCCTGGTTCATGTCGGTCAGCAGCGCCGTCGTGGGCAGCCCGGCTCCGACCGCCACCGCCACCAGCGCCTGCGCCAACGCCCGGGCGTCCTCGATGTCGGCCATGAACGCGCCGGAGCCGGCCTTCACGTCGAGCACCAGCGCCTGCGTCCCCTCGGCCAGCTTCTTCGACAGGATCGAGGCCACGATCAGCGGCAGGCTCTCGACCGTCGCGGTGGTGTCGCGGATCGCGTATAGACGGCGGTCGGCCGGGGCCAGGTCGGCGGTGGCGCCGACGATGGCGCAGCCGGTCTCGCGCACCGTCCGCTCGAACAGCGCGAGAGATGGCTGGCTGCGGTAGCCGGGGATGGCGTCCATCTTGTCCAGCGTGCCGCCGGTGTGGCCGAGGCCACGCCCCGAGACCATCGGCACGTAGCAGCCGCACGCCGCCAGCAAGGGCGCCAGCACCAGGCTCACCTTGTCGCCGACGCCGCCGGTCGAGTGCTTGTCGACCACCGGCCCGTCGAGGCCGGGCCAGGCCAGGGTGGCACCGGAGTCGCGCATCGCCAGGGTCAGCGCCACCACCTCGTCGGTCGCCATGCCGCGCCACAGCACCGCCATGGCGAACGCCGCCGCCTGGCCCTCGGTGACCCGCCCGTCGCACAGCCCGGCGACGAACGCCGCGATCTCGCCGCCGGCGAGGCTGTGGCCGTCGCGTTTGCGCCGGATGATCTCTTGCGGGAGCAGCATCAGCCGAGGTGTTCCGGCCCGAAGCTGTCGGGCAGCAGTTCGGCCATGGTGCGGGTCAGCAGCACGCGGCCATCGGCGTCGACCATGCGGACCACCATGTCGGGGCCGGAGAACTCGCGCAGCTTCTGCCGGCAGCCGCCGCAGGGCGTGCAGGGCATCGTGCCGCCGGCGGCAACCACGACGCCGAGGATGCGGCGCTGGCCGGCGGCGATCATCGCGCTGATGGCTCCGGCCTCGGCGCAGACGCCTTGCGGATAGGCCGCGTTCTCGACGTTGCAGCCGGCATGCAAGCTGCCGTCCTCGCAGCGCAGCGCTGCCCCGACGTTGAAGTGCGAGTACGGGGCGTAGGCGCGGCCCCGGATCGCGGTCGCCGCGGCGATTGTCTCGTCGTCCATGTCATCGCTCCTTCACGTACGGGATGCCGCTGGCGCGCGGCGGGATGGCGCGGCCGAAGAAGCCGGCCAGCAGCACGACGGTGAGCACGTAGGGAATCGCCTGCGCCAGCTGCACCGGCAGCACGCCGATGCCGGGCACCGCCGCGCCCTGCAACCGGATCGCCGCAGCGTCGAGGAAGGCGAACAGCAGGCAGGCGGCGAGGGTGCGGAACGGCCGCCACTTGCCGAGGATGACCGCGGCCAGCGCCAGGTAGCCGCGCCCTCCGGTCATGTCGCGGGTGAACCCCGCCGCCTGCGCCGTGGCGATGTATGCGCCGGCGACGCCGCACAGGCAGCCCGCGATCAGCACCGCCCGGTAGCGCAGCCCGGCGACGCCGATGCCGGCGGTGTCGACCGCGGCCGGGTTCTCGCCCACCGCGCGCAGCCGCAGGCCGAAGCGGGTGCGGTACAGCGACCACCACGCCAACGGCACAAGCAGCAGCGCCGGGATGGTCAGCACGCTCAGGCCGCCGAGCGTCGCGAACCGCGCCGATTGCGGCAGCGCCGGGGTGTTGCCGCCCTGCGCGAACCAGGCGAGGCCCAACGTCGCCGTCAGGCCCTGCACCAGGATGTTGATAGCCATGCCCGACACCACCTGGTTGCCGCGCTGGCTGATGCAGACGAAGCCGTGCAGCAGGCCGAGCAGCCCCGCTGTCGCCACCGCCGCCAGCAACCCGGCCCAGGCGCTGCCGGTGACCGCGGCGACGGAGGCGGCGGCGAATGCGCCGGCCAGCATCTTGCCCTCTAGCCCGATATCGACGATGCCGGAACGCTCGCTGAACAGCCCGGCCAGCGCCGCCAGGATGAGCGGCACCGAGACCCGCGACGTGGCGGCCAGCAACGGCAGCAGCTCGCTCATTGGCCACGGCCCACGATGACGCGTACCAGCAGCGGACGCAGCAGCAGCGCCAGGCCGCCAGTGGTCAGGATCACCAGGCCCTGGATCGCCACCACCAGGTTGCTCGAAATCCTGGGCAGGTCGAACGCCATCTCCGCCCCGCCCTGGTACAGCGCCCCGAACAGCACCGCCGCCAGCAGGATGCCGACCGGGTGGTTGCGCCCCATCAGCGCCACCGCGATGCCGGTGAAGCCGTAGCCGGCGGTGAAGCCGACCAGCAGCTTGTGCTGCGCGCCCAGCACCTCGTTGACCGCCACCCCGCCGGCCAGCGCTCCGGAGAACAGCATCGCCAGCACGATCTGCCGCCCCGGGTCGATGCCCGCATACAGGGCGGCGCGCGGGCTGGCCCCGACCACGCGCAGCGCGTAGCCCCATCGCGTGTGCCAGATCACCGCCCACGCCAGCGCCAGCGCCGCGAGCGCCAGCAGGAACGCCGCGTTGAGCGGGGTGGCGGCGGTCGCCAACCCCAGTGCCGCCAGCATGGCCTGCATCGAGGGCAGCGCCGCCGCGGGGACGAACGGGCGGGTCTCCGGCGCCATCTGGCCGGGCGCGATCAGCACGTTGACCAGCAGGTAGACCATCAGCGCGTAGGCGATGAAGTTGAACATGATGGTGGTGACGACGACGTGGCTGCCGCGCCGCGCCTGCAGCCAGCCGGGAATGGCCGCCCAGCCAGCCCCGAACAGCGCCGCGCCGCCAATGGCTAACGGCGCCAGCAGCCAGGACGGCAACCCCGGCAGTCCGAGGCAGACCAGCGCGGCACCCAGGCCGCCGAGATAGGCCTGGCCCTCGACGCCGATGTTGAACAGCCCGGCGTGGAACGCCACCGCGACCGCGAGGCCCGCGAACACCATGTCGGTCGCATAGTACAGAGTGTAGCCGACCGCCTCGCCGTCGCCGAACGCGCCGCGCGCCAGCGCCGCCACGGCTTCGAGCGGGCTGCTGCCGGTGGCCAGCACCACCAACGCCGCCAAGGCCAGCGCCAGCAGCAGGTTGAGCAGCGGCAGCGCCACGTAGTCGGCCCACCACGGCAGCGCCGCCGCCGGCCCGCTCACGCCGTGATCCTCACGCTGCGATTCCGGCCATCATCAGGCCGAGTTGGCGCTCGTCGGTCGCCTCCGGCCGCACCTCGCCGACGATCTGGCCGCCGGACATCACCAAGATGCGGTCGGACAGGCGCATGATCTCGTCCAGCTCGACCGAGACCAGCAGCACCGCGCCACCTCTCGCGCGCATGTCCAGCAGGCGGCGGTGGATGAAGTCGATGCCGCCGATGTCGACGCCGCGCGTCGGCTGGCCGACCAGCAGCACCTGCGGCGATTGCTCCATCTCGCGCGCCAGCACCAGCTTCTGTTGGTTGCCGCCGGAGAAGTTGGCGGTCCGCAGGCGGGGCAGGGCGGGGCTAACCTGGTAGGCGTGCATCAGCGCCGCGGTGTGCCGCTCGATGCGGCCCCAATCCAGCAGCGGGCCGCGCCCGTACGCGGCGTCGGCGTGGTGGCCCAGCATGGCGCTCTCGCGCGCCGCGAACGCCGGCACCAGGCCGGTCCGCAGCCGATCCTCCGGCACATGCGACAGCCCGAGCGCCCGCATCCCGGACGGGTCGGCGCCGTCGGCCAGGCGTCCGGTGACGTGGATGCTGCCGCCGGACGCGGGCCGCATCCCGGCCAGCGCCTCCAGCAGCTCGGTCTGGCCGTTGCCCGACACGCCGGCGACGCCGACCACCTCGCCGCCATGGACCGCGAAGCTGACGCCCTGCACTCGCGCCACGCCGGCCTCGTCGTGGACCGTAAGGCTGTCCACCCGCAACAGCCGTTCGCCCCGGTTTACCGCTTGCTTGCCGAGGCTGCCCGCCAGCTTGCGGCCGATCATCAGCTCGCCCAGCTCGGCCGCCGAGGTCTCGGAGGTGTCGCAATGGGCGATCATGCGTCCGCCGCGCATGACGCTGACTCGGTCGGTGACCGCCATGATCTCGCGCAGCTTGTGGGTCGCCAGCAGCACCGTCTTGCCTTGCGCCCGCAACGCCGCCAGCACGCGGAACAGGTCGGCCGCCTCCTGCGGCGTCAACACCCCGGTCGGCTCGTCGAGGATCAGGATCTCGGCGCCGCGATGCAGCGCCTTCAGGATCTCCACCCGCTGCTGCGCGCCGACCGGCAGCGATCCTACAAGCGCGTCGGGGTCGACCTCCAGCCCGTACTCCGCGCCGAGCCGCCGCAGGCTGTCGCGCGCGGCGGCGGCGTGACGGCGCAGCAACGCCCCGCCCTCGACGCCGAGCATGACGTTCTCCAGCACGCTCATGCCGTCGATCAGCATGAAGTGCTGGTGCACCATGGCAATGCCGGCGGCGATGGCGGCGCGGCTGTCCGGGATCGGCGTCTCGCGGCCGTCGATCAGGATCGCGCCGGCGTCGGCGGCGTAGAAGCCATACAAGATGCTCATCAGCGTCGACTTGCCGGCGCCGTTCTCGCCGATCAGGCCGTGGACGCTGCCGGCGCGCACCGTGAGGTCCACCCCTTGGTTCGCGTGGACGCTGCCGAAACGCTTGTCGATCGCCCGCATCTCGACCGCGGGCGGGCGGTTCATCGGCGTCGCCTTTCCGTCCCGGCTACATCGGGCAGGAATTGTCCGCCATGTAGTCGTGCACCTTGACTTTGCCGGCGACGATGTCCGCCCCGGCCTGCGTCACCCGCGCCTTCTCCTCGGGCGTCACCAGCGTCGCGTTCTCGGAATCGAACGCCAGGGCGACGCCGCCGTCGGACAAGCCCAGCACCGAGACCCCCGCCTTCCAGCTGCCGTCGCGCGCCGCCCCGAAAGACTTCTCGGTCGCGATGTCGACCCGTTTCAGCATCGAGGTGAGCATGTGGCCGGCGTGCAGGTAGTTCTGGTTGCTGTCGACGCCGATGCCGAGCTTGCCGGCGTCGGCCGCGGCCTGCAGCACGCCCAGCCCGGTGGCCCCGGCGGCGGCGAAGATCACCTGCGCGCCGCGCTCCATCTGGCTGCGCGCCAGCTCGCCGCCGCGCACCGGGTCGTTCCAGGCCGCGCCGGTGGCGCCCGTCATGTTCTGCAGCACCTCGATCTTCGGGTCGACCGACTTGGCGCCCTGGGCGTAGCCGCAGGCGAAGCGGCGGATCAGCGGGATGTCCATGCCGCCGACGAAACCGATCTTGCCGCCCTTGCTGGACAGCGCCGCCAGCACACCCGCGAGGTACGAGCCTTCTTGCTCGCGGAACAGGATCGACTGCACGTTGGGCGCCTCGACCACGCTGTCGACGATGCCGAACCGGGTCCCGGGGAACTCCTTGGCGACGGTGGCCAGCGCGCTCGACTGGTCGAAGCCGACCGCCAGCACCGGGTCGAAGCCGCGTTTGGCGAAGGTCCGCAGCGCCTGCTCGATCTGGCTGCTGTTCTGCGGCTCGAAATCGCGGACGGCGATGCCGGTGCTCTTGGTGAACGCCGCCGCGCCCTGGTTGACGCCCTCGTTGAAACTCTTGTCAAACTTGCCGCCGAGGTCGAACACGATCGCCGGCTTCGGGTCGGCAGCATACGCCGGCTGGAAGGCGGCCAGGGCGCCGAGGACGGCGGCCACCGTGGCGAGCAGCAAGCGTCGGGTCATGGCGGGTTCCTGTTCGTGAAGGCAATACGCTGTCCCGGTCGCGGGCGGACTGTCAATCGCGCTTGCAGCGCACCGCCCGGCAATCGCGCTTGCAGCGAAGCGCCTGCCTGCCTAGCTTGCGCCCGCTGGGCACGGGGCGTGGCGCAGCCTGGTAGCGCGCGTGTTTTGGGTACACGAGGCCGCCGGTTCGAGTCCGGCCGCCCCGACCAGCTAGAAGCTGCCAGCTGAACGCCCACAGGAGACCCGATGGCCCGCGCCCGCATCTACCAATTGCCCAAAAGCTCCATGCAGTCGGGCTTCGGCAACACCAAATCCTGGCTGCTCGAGTTCGAGATGGCCGAAGCACGCAGGGTCGAGCCGCTGATGGGCTGGATCAGCAACGGCGACACCCGCCAGCAACTGCGGCTGTTCTTCAACTCGCAGGCCGAGGCGGTCGGCTACGCCGAAGCGCAGGGCCTGGTCTATGAGGTCGCGACGCCGCACGAGCGCAAGATCAAGCCGAAAGCCTACGCCGACAACTTCAAGTTCGGCCGGATGGAGAACTGGACGCACTGACGCCCGTGCTATCTTGCGGCAAGCGCCCTTAGCTCAGCTGGACAGAGCAGCAGCCTTCTAATCTGCGGGTCGGTGGTTCGAGTCCACCAGGGCGCGCCACCCCGCCATCCAGCTTCACCGAATGCCTCGACTGGACCGCCCCATGAACCTGCATCCGCGCATCGCCGAGGTCACGGACCGCATCGTCGCGCGCAGCCGGGATACCCGCACAGCCTATCTGGCGCGGATCGAGGCTGCGGCCCAAGGCGGTCGTCGCGGGCGCCTGGGCTGCGCCAACCAGGCGCACGCCTTCGCCGCCACCGGCCCGGTCGACAAAGCGCGGCTGGTGGCCGGGCAGGTGCCGAACCTCGCCATCGTCACAGCCTACAACGACATGCTCTCGGCGCACCAGCCCTATGAGCGTTTTCCGACATTGATCCGCGACGCCGCCCGGGCTGCCGGGGCCACCGCCCAGGTCGCCGGCGGGGTGCCCGCGATGTGCGACGGAGTGACCCAGGGCGAGGCGGGGATGGAGCTGTCGCTGTTCTCGCGCGACGTGATTGCGCTGTCGACGGCGATCGCCCTGTCGCACCAGACCTTCGACGCCGCGGTCTACCTCGGCGTGTGCGACAAGATCGTGCCGGGGCTGGTGATCGGCGCGCTCGCCTTCGGGCACCTGCCGGCGGTGTTCGTCCCGGCTGGCCCGATGGTCTCCGGCCTGCCCAACGACGAGAAGGCGCAGGTGCGCCAGGCCCACGCCGAGGGCAAGGCCACACGCGCCGAGCTGCTGGCGGCGGAGATGGCCTCGTACCACGGCCCTGGCACCTGCACCTTCTACGGCACCGCCAACACCAACCAGATGCTCATGGAGATCATGGGCCTGCATCTGCCTGGCAGCAGCTTCGTCAACCCCGGCACCGCGCTGCGCGACGCGCTCACCGCCGAGGCGGCGCGGCGGGCGCTGTCGTTGAGCGCCGCGGGCAACCGCTACACCCCGGTCGGCCGGGTGCTGGACGAGCGGGCGTTCGTCAACGGCGTGGTCGGACTGCACGCGACCGGCGGCTCGACCAACATGACCATCCACCTGGTCGCGATGGCCGCCGCGGCCGGCATCCGGCTGACCTGGGACGACTTCGCCGAGCTGGCCGAGGCGGTGCCGCTGCTGGCGCGGGTGTACCCGAACGGCCGCGCCGACGTGAACCATTTCCACGCGGCGGGCGGCATGGCGTTCCTGATCCGCGAGCTGCTGGATGGCGGGCTGCTGCACGCCGACGTGTCGACGGTGTGCGGCGAGGGCCTGCGCGCCTACGTCGCCGAACCGGCCTTGGACGCGTCCGGCCATGTCGCGTGGCGGGCGCCGCCGACGGCCAGCGGCGACATTTCGGTGCTGCGCGGCGTGGCGGAGCCGTTCCAGGCGACCGGGGGGTTGCGGGTGCTCGACGGGCCGCTCGGCCGGGCGGTGATGAAGACGTCTTCGGTGCGCCCGGACCGGCATGTCGTCGAGGCCCCGGTCCGGGTGTTCGACAGCCAGGAGGCGCTGCTGGCGGCGTTCAAGGCCGGGACGCTGGACTGCGACATGGTTGCCGTGGTGCGGTTCCAGGGGCCGCGCGCCAACGGGATGCCGGAGCTGCACAAGCTCATGCCGCCGTTGGGCGTGTTGCAGGACCGCGGCCGCCGCGTCGCCCTGGTCACCGACGGCCGCTTGTCGGGCGCGTCGGGCAAAGTCCCGGCGGCGATCCATGTGACGCCCGAGGCGGCCGACGGCGGCGCCATCGGTCGCCTGCGCGACGGCGACCTGGTGCGTGTGGACGCGCCGGCCGGCCGGGTGGAAATCCTGGTCGACGCGGCGGAGTGGGCGGCGCGGCTGCCCGAGCCGTTGCCCGGCGGCGGTGGCGGCGGGGTTGGGCGCGAGCTGTTCGCCGCCTTCCGGGCCAACTCGGGCGCCGCCGACCGGGGCGCCACGATCTTCTAGCGCCGCCGCGAGGCGCGTTAGCCCAGCTGCCGCCCCGGCCGACGATTCCCAGCAGGGCAGGTGCCTGCGCGGTTACTTCCAAGCAAACTCTTAATCTTATTATCTTGTCATTAATACTATAAGTTTAGAAAAGCTAGCTTTCTTTTCCTTAACGAAATGACCTTTGACAAGGCGTTCTCGTTGCACTACAGCAATTATAACATTGGAACTGGATCGTTATAGATGGCTGGCAACTCGACAGTCCTGTCGGCAGGGAAAGTCACCGTTTCCACAACAGGCTATCAGACCGGAGCGATCCTGAATCGCCTGAATGCGCTGATCGCGACAAGCCAGGGCAGCACTAGCATATCGAGCTACGATGCGAGCGCCGCTGGAACAGGCCAGGGCTGTTCAACGCTGTCGTTTTGCCGTTACTGAGTCCGCCTTGCAACACCTGATGGTCGAAATGTGGCGGCTGATCGCGAGGGGGATTCCCGAGCCGGCCGTTGTCTGACCCTCGAGGCGG